>Ga0134128_10001650_pt1 | contig 28371 bp, 27 predicted proteins | sample KB31754_FD_96462 | JGI IMG/M metagenome (GOLD analysis project Ga0134128, IMG submission 96462) | Terrestrial soil microbial communities with excess Nitrogen fertilizer from Kellogg Biological Station, Michigan, USA - KB3-175-4 | ecosystem: Environmental > Terrestrial > Soil > Unclassified ... | reverse complement strand
CATTTCGGATACTGTAGCAGGAACGGCTCGCAGCTTCGTCGCAGCCAACCGCTAAACGTCAAATCTGGAAAGTTGCATTGAGCCTCGAAGCGCGGACAAAAGATCACACCGGAACCGACACCCCAGCGCAGCCCGCTGCGCCGCACGCGCGCCTGCGCCTCCATCGCGCCTTTCACAGCCGCCACCTTCCCGACGACCGCGACATCATCGTCTACCTTCCGCCAGGCTACGACGAGCACCCCGATCGCACCTACCCGGTGCTCTACATGCACGATGGCCAGAATCTCTTCGATCCCGCCACCGCATTTGCAGGACGCACCTGGCAAGTGCACGAGCACGCGGACGCAGCCATCGAAGCCGGCGAAGTGGAGCCGCTCATCATCGTCGGCATCTACAACACCGGCGACCGCCGCCTCGCCGAGTACACCCACGAGCGCGACTGGCAGCGCGGCGGCGGCGAAGCCGCAAAATACGGCCGCCTCATTGTCGACGATCTCATACCCTTCATCGCCCGCACCTACCGCGTGCGCACCGGCCGCGCGTCAATCGGCCTCGGCGGCTCCTCTCTCGGCGGCCTGGTCACGCTGTATCTCGGCCTCCGCTTCCCCCAGCACTTCGGCAAGCTCGGGGTCCTCTCCCCCAGCGTCTGGTGGAACCACAAAAGCATCCTCGGCTACCTCAACGAGCGCGCGCCGGAGATCTGGGAACGCCCACGCCTCTGGCTCGACGTGGGCGAAGGCGAAGGCCGCCGTACCGTGCAGGACGTCGACCAGCTTGCCCGCCGGCTCAAGGCCAACGGCTGGATCGATGGCGAAAACCTCCACGTCGAACGATTCCCCGCCCTCACGCACGACGAGCCAAGCTGGGCCGCCCGCGTCCGCCCCATGCTCCGCTTCCTCTTCCCTGCCGCCCGGTAACTTGACCCGGCCTGAGCAACCGAGTTGAGCCATCCTGGGAACCCGGATTGAGGAGTGTGCGTATCTGATCCCAATCGCTTTCGCTGTTTGAAAAGGAGATCCGCCGTGCCGAAACGCCTGCTCGCCGCTTCTATCCTTCTCTCCACTCTGCTGATTGCCTCAGCCGTTGTTTCGCACTCCGCACCCGTCGCAAAATCGGCGCCCGGAACCCTGGTCATCGTCTTCAAAGACGGCCATCGCCAGGTCTTCAGCCTCTCTGACATTGGGCGCGTCGAGTTCCCCGGCGGATCTTCCGCGGCAGCCACTACCCCCTCCAATCCCCAGGCACCGCCCCGCGGCCGCTACATCGGCAAGTGGGAGGTCGGCGACGGCGTCGGCAACACATTCACCATCACCCTGAACGACAACGGTTCGGCCCACCGTTCCCTTGCCGACGTTCATGGCCGCTGGGTCTACTCCAACGGCGAGGCCCTCATCACCTGGGATGACGGTGCCCAGGACGCCATCCGCAAGGTCGGCAACCATTACCAGAAATCTGCCTACGGGGCCGGCAAGCTGTTCACAGATCAGCCGGATAACGTCACCAACGCTCATTACACCCGGCTCACCTCGGACTAGCCGGCACAATCGGGCCGCTTGCCTCTTGTGCCCTGTTTCGGCGATACTTAGGTGTTGTCTCCTGCAGCGGCCGGGCGTCCGCCTGGCCTGTCGGTAGTCTGGCGCGTGATCGTGCCCTCCCGTCACACAAGCAGAGCCAAGGTATTTGAAAGGAACTGAACCACGTGGTCATGATTCGTCTGGCGCGTTTTGGCGCCACCAAGCAGCCCTACTACCGTGTCGTGGTCATCGAAAAGGACCGCGCCCGCAACGGCCGTTCCATCGAAGTCGTCGGCACTTACAATCCGCGGACCAACCCTGCCTCGGTGAACCTCAAGCACGACCGCATCGCCTACTGGCGCGGCGTCGGCGCGCAGCTTTCTGACCGCGTTGCCAAGCTGGTCGAGAAGTTCCCAGCCGCGGCTCCCGCCGAAGCCCCCGCGGCCTAGTTTCCCTTCCCCTGCATTCCGGTACGGCCGGCTCCGCTGGCCGTGCACAAATTGCTGACGGCGGCCGTAGTTTGCTGGTAACATTCAGCGCACCACCCGAGTCGCCAACTTTACCGATCGGACGGTCAGGGGCACGAACATGACCCAGCACGAGATGGTTGCAGTCGAGGAACTGGTTCGCGAAATCGCGCGGGCCCTGGTGGACGAGCCGCAGGCCGTGGACGTGCAAGCGGTCAACCGAGAAGAAAACACCGTGCTCAAGCTGAAGGTTGCCCCCAACGACGTGGGCAAGGTCATCGGCAAGCAGGGCCGCACCGCGCGCTCCGTGCGCACCATTCTCGGTGCGGTTAGCATGAAGCTGCACCACCGCTATACCCTCGACATTCTTGAAGAAGACGAGCAGGAATAACCCCGCCGGCCGGCACCGGAGCCACACTCCGCAACGGAGCCGCGCATGAGCACCCCCCCAACCGCGCCCTCTGAGTGGGTATGGCTCGCCCGCGTCCGCCGCCCCCAAGGCCGCAAGGGCGAGGTCTTCGCCGACATACTCACCGACTTCCCCGAAAAATTCGCCGAGCGCCGCCACCTGTGGCTCATCCCCGAGGACGGCACCGCCGCCGTTGTGTCAGGGCACGACTTCAGTCGTGCCGCAGGACGCCCCAAGGATCCATGTACCCCATCCTTGGCGCAGTCTCATCGCGCCATGGGTGGGATTGAACAGTTGCCCCCGCGCCCCGCCGAACTCATCCATCACTGGCTGCACAAAGGGGGCATCGTCCTCCGCTTTGCCGGCATCGACTCCATCTCCGCAGCCGAAACCCTCGCCGGCCTCATCGTCGCCATCCCGCGCAGCGAACGCGCCACCCTCGCCGACGACGAGGTCTACATCGCCGACCTGATCGGCTGCACCCTCTTCGACGTCTCCCCCGATCCGCCAATCGCCCTCGGCGCCATCGAAGACGTAGACCGCACCGCCGGCCCCACCCCTCTGCTCATCGTCAATAGCCCCACCGGCGAAATCCTGGTCCCCTTCGCAAAAAGCTATCTACGAAAAATCGACCTCGAAAACCGCCGTGTCGAGATGGCTCTGCCCCAAGGACTGGCCGACCTGAATCAATCCTGACCGCGCCCAAATCACCGCGCCTTCTTCGCCCCGGCCGCAGCTCTCTTGCCCCGCTTCGGCGCCACATAATGAAAGTGAATCAGGTAGATCTTCTCGCCCTTGCCGTGTTTGGCAACCTTGAGCAGATCGATCAGCCCCAGGAACCCTGACTCGCGCGCCAGTTCCGGCGTAATGTCCGGAAGCCCAATCGGCTCGATCGAATCCACCTCGATCTCGCCTTCCTCCATCCGGTAGCGCCCGCCCACCTTCACCTGCAAGCGCGTCCAGAAGCGGATGGTGCACGTGATCCGCCCCTCGCGCACCCCCTCCCGCAGCCGCTTCGTGAACATCATGGTGCCAGTCTAAAGCCGCTCGACTACCACGCCGCACGACCTGCCCGCATCGCACACTCTCCCGCACCCCGTGATCTAGCGCGGCCTGAAGATCGACGCCGAACCGGCAGCTATGATGAGAACGGCCATGCGCTTCGATCTCATCACTATTTTTCCCGGGTTCTTCGCGGGATTCCTCGACCACGGAATCCTCCGCCGCGCCCAGGCCGACGGCCTCATCGAGATCGCCACGCACGACCTGCGAAACTTCACTCACGACCGCCACCGCACCGTCGACGACCGTCCCTTCGGCGGCGGCGAGGGCATGGTGCTCAAGCCCGAACCCCTGGCCCGCGCCCTCGATTCCCTCGGCATCCCGCCCAATCCCGCCCGCGGTGGCAAGAGTTCTTCTGGTGCCTGTTCCCTGTTCCCTGATCCCTGCACGATCCTCACCTCCCCCCAAGGCCGTCCCTTCACCCAATCCATCGCCCGCGAGCTCTCCCATCTCAATCGCATCGTTCTCATCTGCGGCCGCTATGAAGGCATCGACGAGCGCATCAACCAGCTCTATTGCGACATGGAACTCTCCATCGGCGACTACGTCCTCAGCGGCGGCGAGCTCGCCGCGGCCGTCATCCTCGACGCCACCATGCGCCTCATCCCCGGCGTGCTCGGCAACGAGGCCTCCAGCGAGTTCGAGAGCTTCGGCGCCCCCGACGACTCCATCACCACGGAACAGGAAGGCGTCCCACGCTCGCAGCATGGCTCAGGCGGCCTGCTCGACTACCCCCACTACACCCGCCCCGCCGAATTCGCCGGCCTGCGCGCCCCCGACGTCCTGCTCAACGGCGACCACCTGCAGATCCGCCGCTGGCGCCGCGAACAGCAGCTCCGCAAAACTCTCGCCAACCGCCCCGACCTGCTCGACAGCGCAATCTTGAACGATGAAGACCGCCGGATCCTCGACAAACTCCGCAGCAACCCGGGCTCCTGACCTCCTCCAAGCCCCGGCAAAGGGCAACCGCCCAGCCCGCCCATCCATCTACTTCCGCAGGCCTTACTCAGCCCAATCAGGCCAACACATCGCCTTGCACTCCGATCGCCACCGCTATCTTCCGCTCGACGGCCTCCGCGCTCTCGCCATCGCAGCAGTCTTCTGCTTCCATTACCGCGTCAACCCCCATTCGCCCGGCCAATGGGGCTGGGCCGGCGTCGACCTGTTCTTCGTGCTCTCGGGCTACCTCATCACCGGCATCCTCTTTGACTCGCTCCACTCCCCCGGCTACTTCCGCAATTTCTACATCCGCCGCGCCCTGCGCATCTTTCCCCCGTACTGGGCCATCTGGTGCCTCATCGGCCTGCTCGTCCTCCTCGTTCCCCAGGGCCACCCCGATCCCTGGTACCTGGCGTGGCCCCTTTACCTCGGCAACTACGTCGACCTGCACGCGCTGCACGCCAGCCTGCCCCACGGCCACTACAACATCCCGGCCATCCTTCACGTCCTCGGCGAAAAGTTCTACATTCGCGTCGGCCCCTACTGGTCCCTTTGCGTCGAAGAGCAGTACTATCTCCTCTGGCCGCTGGTCGTCTGGCTGATCCGCGACCGCATCCGCCTCATCCGCGTCTGCGCCGTCGGCATGCTGGCCATCCTCGCATTGCGCATCGGCCTCCACTTCTTCATGCCCGCCGCATGGGTCAAGGACAACGAAGTTTACTTCTTCACCTTCACCCGTGCCGACCCGCTCCTCGCCGGCGCTCTCCTCGCACTCTGGGCGCGCGGCCCGCGGGGCCTCGCCGCCATTCGCACAAACTGGGTACTCACCGCAGGCGCCCTGTCGCTCGCTGGCATGGCCGAATCGTTCGCCCGCTGGGGGCTGTTCCACGGCGAAGCGTTCGCGGCGTGGATGCAGACCTACGGATTCACCTTGCTCGCCGTATTCATGGCGGCTGTGCTGGTCGCCGCGCTTCGCCTCACCTTCTTCGCGCGCGCGCTCGCATTCCGGCCGCTCGTCGCCTTAGGCCAGGTCAGCTACGGCTTTTATCTCTTCCACCTCATGCTGTGGGATTGCGACCGCATCCCCGTCGACGCCACTCACTCGAGCCTCGGCCACATCCTCATGCACTGCGCCGCCTTCGCCCTTATCTGGGGCCTCGCCTGGCTCAGCTACCGTTATTTCGAGTCGCCATTCCTGCGTTTGAAAGACCGCTGGACCGTGCGTACCAACAGGCCCGCGATACGGGTCACGGCCGCGGCGCTGCACGAGCAGGACGCCCCCGCAGCGTAGGCCCCGACGGCACGCTCGCCATCTCAGTGGCGCGTCACGAACCCGCCACCACACTGGACCTCGTCGTTGTTGTCCGCGTCAATCTGGCCCGTGCCGCCGCCGCACGTGACGGTCTCAACACAACCATCCCAGGCCATCACGTGATACACGTCCCCGTGCGCTTCCACCGACACGGCCGCCGGCGAGCAGTCGTTGTGCGTCCCATTGCCGCGGTACAGCACTGCCGACCCTCCAGACGCCAGAACCACGCGCACCTGTTTCACACCGGCGGCGGGGCACCCGGCCTGCCCGTCGATCCCCAGCTTGCCGTCGGCGTTGCTCACGCACCCGCTTATGGGAACCGGCTCCGTACCGTTCACCGCGGTGAATGTGTAGCAGGGCACGCCGTGGTCGGGCGAGAAATAGCAGGAGTCCTTGTGGTAATTGAATGACACCACCGCATCCCCCTCTGTGTGCAGCGTGGCCACCAGCACTCCGCCTGCAGCCTGCGTCAGTTCAAGCTGTTCCGCTGCCGGCCCATGACCCGCGCCCAGAAAGACGAAACTGCAGGCAGCGGCCATCCAAAGCCATCTCCGCATCGTGCGATCCTCCCTCGAATAGAGCGCACGATCGCCGCGCAAAACGGCTCATCCTTCCCAAAAACAAATCCCCCGCGCCGGTCAGGCGCGAGGGATGATCTTCTTCCAGTCGAGCTGTCTTACTCGCCCTGCTGATCCTGCGAAAGCGCCTTGGCGTTGTAGCTCACCAGGTTGTGCTTCTTGTAGTTGTTCGTCACGTCGCTCGCGAAGATCTCGAAGGCTTCGTTGCGCCGCTGATCCAGGATCTGCTGCTTCGTCTCGTCGGAGTTCTTCTGGATCTCCTCCGGCGTGGGCTCCTGCTTCTGATCGAGCTTGGCCACCACTCCCGTGCGCCCGGTATTGATCGGCCCGCTGATCTCGCCCACCTTCATGTCGAAGAGCTGCGGAGCAAGCTGCCCCACCGCGCCAAAGTCCGGCACCTGCGCAGTCTGGCCCACCAGGTCGCTGGTCTTCACCGTCGCGCCTACCGCCTTCGCTGCCTTCGCCAGGTCGCCCGAAGCCTTCGCCGAGTTGGCCAGCTCCTGCGTCTTGGCGTTCAGCAGGCCGGGAAGCTGCTCGTTGCGAAAATCATCGAGCACGTGGTCCTTCCAGTCGGCAAATGCCGGCGCGTGCGCTGGCGTAATGTTCGTTACCTGGAAGATCGCATAGCCTTCGCCCGTCGGCGCACTTTCCGGCGCCGCGCCCTTGTTCACCTGGAATGCCTTTGACACAAGCTGCGAGCTGTCAGGTAGCGTCGCAACCGTACCGTTTGCCGAAACCGGCTGTGTCGTCACCACCTCGAGGTGATGCGCGGCGGCAGTCGCCTGCAGGCCCTTGCTCGCTGCTTCCTGCTGCAGCTGCTTGGCGTAATTATCTTCGGCCTGCGATACGAGCTGGCGGCTCAGCGTGGCCTTGATCGTGTCCTTCACCTCGGCCAGCGATTGCGAGTGCGCCGGCTGCCGCTCTTCCACCTGCACCACGTGATAGCCGAACTGCGACTTCACCACCGCCACCTGGCCAATGGGATTGCCGAAAATGGCCTTGTCAAACTCCGGCACCATGCGGCCACGCTGCGCAAAGCCCAGTTCGCCGCCTGAGTCCTTGCTGCCCGGGTCATCGGAGTCCTTCTTCGCGAGCTCGGTCCAGTTGCCGCCATTGCGAAGCTGCTTTGCGATGTCCTCGGCCTTGGCTTTTGCCGCCGCGTCCGTCTTGGCATCCGCATTCGGATCCACCTTCACCAGGATGTGCCGCGACCGCGCCTGCTCCGGCACCTGGTACTCCGACTGGTGCTGGTTATAGTAGCTCTGGATGTCCTGGTCACTCGGCTGCGGAATCCCGCCCGGCATCTGGTCCGGCGTGAACGCCACATAGCTGATGGTGCGCTGCTCCGGCACCGCGTGCGCATACCGCGCCGTGTTCTTGGTGAAGAACGCCTTCAGCTCCGCATCCGACGGATTGATCGTCTTGCGCAGGTCGTTGCCGTCCACCACCGCGTAATCGAACTTGATCTTGATGTTGTCCTTGCGATACGTGTCGCGGACTTCCTTGTCGCTCACCGTGACCCCGGCCGTCACATAAGCCTCGAGCCGCTGGATCACGATCTGCTTGCGGATGCCCTCCTCGAACTCCGGCACCGACATGTTGGCGTTGTTATTCACCAGGTTCGTGTAGGCCGCTTCGCCAATGAACTTGCCGTTGGGGAACAGCACGGAGCCCGTCGGCCCGGTGTGCAGATACTTCACCACGTCGCCGTTATCCGCGGTAATGCCCAGCTTGGCCGCCTCGCTCAGCAGGATCTGCTGCTGCACCAGCTGCTGCCCCACCTGCTGGGTAAAGAAGTTCATGATCATCGGGTTGTCGAGATATTGCGGATTCCGCTGCTGAACCTGCTGCCGCGCCACCTGCTGCACGCGCTGCACGCTCACCACTTCGCCCGAGCGGAAGATCTTGCTGTACCAGTGCGGGTACACCTCGGCGTAAGTGTTGGGCGCGGCGACGCCGGTGTTCATCAAGCCGGGAATCAGGTAGACCACCATGCCGATCGACGCGGCACCGATGATTACGAAATAGATGGCCTTGGCCAACTTGGTGTCTTGCTGCAGGAAACGAATCATGGGCGGGTATTCAGACCTTCAACTCTCTACGCGCGCGGTACACCATGCCCGAGGAGGGCAGGGCGGCGTGCAATCTCTCGCTCGACGCGGTTCAATCCATTATATATAAATGCTCGACACCCTGAGCAGCAGGCCACCAGACCCGGAAATCAGAGCTTGGAATCAGGGCTGGAAATCGAACTGGAGATCAGACCTGGGAATCAAGGCCAGGCGGCTGAACCCACCTTTGCTCCCCCATCCACCCCCACCCCGGTACGATCCCAAAGCTGCCGCGCCGACTTATGGTTTCCGATCGAGCCTCAATGAGTGACTTGGCGATTTGCACTCGTCGAGGCCGCATGATGCCCGAACGGATTCTGGACTCAGGCCCATATGTCAATACCACTCTCAATCAATTGGCCACATTGGGATCTACTACAGCATGTAGGGCAAATCGGACCCGTGCGTCGGATACGCGAACAATTGGTGCTTCAAATCGGAGGCCCGCATCCCGGACCGCATTGCCATGGCGAAGAGATTGATGGCTTCTTCCGCGCCGCTGCCAAGCAGGTGCGCTCCAAGGATGTGATCGCTCTCCTTTTCAATGAGAACCTTGTATCCCGAATACTTTTCCCCGACTCTACGTGATTGATACCAATCGGCGGTCATCTGCTTCTTCACATGAAACTTGAGACCCTGCTCAGTCGCCTTGCTTTCACTGAGTCCGACGGAAGCAAGCGACGGAATTGTGAAGACGACGGTAGGTACCCCAACATAGTTCGGCTCTAGATGATTTCCTTTGAGTAGATTGGCGGCCACCATCACGCCATCGTATGCAGCCACAGGAGTGAGGGGAGGACCTCCACTAGCTACAGCGTCGCCGGCAGCGTAAACGGCTGGGTTCGACACGCTCTGCAAGAATCGGTTGACCTTTACGCCCCGCTTGACCCACTCGACTCCTGCGGCGTCCAGGTTCAAATCGTCGATCTCGGGTTCGCGTCCCGCTGCATGCACAACCAAGTCGGCCTGGAACGTGCCTTGCTCACTCGAACTCGAAGTGTGGACCGTCAGAGCGCCAGCGGTTCCTTCGATCCCGATGGCTTCGCTCCCCAATTGAATATCGGCGCCCAGTTCGCGAGTGTGCTTTACGAGCTGGTCAACCAGATCCGGATCGAACTGTGGAAGAGGACGAGCGCCTCGTTGCACGAGGGTGACTTGCGAGCCCGCCCGTAGCGCAACGTGCGCAAACTCGAAGGCGATGTATCCGCCCCCGATGAACAATATGCGGGACGGAAGCTGGTCCAGTTCGAGGAACTGTTCGCTATTCGTCAGGTGCTCGGCACCGGGAATTTTCAAGTCTGCCGGCTTTTGTCCTGTCGCGATAAGCACAAAACGCCCCTCTAACACATCATTGTCAACCTCAATTGTCGATGGCCCGACGAAGCGAGCACGGCCATGGAGGGCCGCAATACCAGCTCTGGCGAAAGCTGCTTCACGCTGCTTTGTGACAGGCTCGGTGAAGGACCGCTTAAAGCGCATCAACTCCTGCCAGTCGATGTGGAGTTGTTGAGCCTGAATCCCCTTGCCACACATGCGGCGCGCCCAGTCCGTCACTTCCGCGGCGCCCACAAGAACCTTCTTGGGATCGCATCCTCGTAAAGCGCAGGTGCCTCCAAATGGTCGCGAGTCAACAATCGCGACCTGCCACCCTTCGGCGCGACACCTGAACGCCGCTGCGGACCCGGCCGATCCGGTTCCGATTACGACGACGTCGAAGTTCTTTTTCATTGCTCGACCTTTCCCGTCAGACGAGACGTTGGAAGCTTGCGAGTGTCGAACGTCGCCTACTCAGTGGTGTGCGGAGCAGGCTTCTAACGCGCAATGACATTCAAGATGCTCGCGAGAACTAGCCCGGCGATAGCTAGATAGGCTGCAAATCTGATTGCATGAACGAAGACGAAGAAAAAGGCTGCAACGGAGCTAATGCTGGCAAGAAGCAGAGCCCATGGGCGGCGATGAACTCTGTACCCCAAATACATACCAACCAAGCTGATTGCCAGGAACACAACCATTAGTGGAAACAAAATCGCGTCTTTGACCAAGAAGCCCAGGCCAACGGCGGTCACGATGGAGAGGATCGTCGGCAACCCCAAACAGCACGCCGCAGCGATGAAGGAGCCAACAATGCCGATCTTATCGACGTGATCTTTCCAAGCCAATAGCTTGGCTCCTCCTTTGGTAGCGATGCTTCAGACGCTTTATTTATTTCTGCGGCCCTTTCAACCAGGCAGCCCTATTTCGGCGCCTTGGCTGGCTGTGATGGAAAGCCAACATCAGACGTGGCCTTCATAATCGCGGCCTCGCTCGTCTTCGCATCATCGAAGGTGACCACGATTTCCTTCCGGGGATAGTTCACGTCGATCTTAGAGACGCCTCGGACTCTTTGCAGAGCTTTTTTAACAGTGATTGGGCAAGTAGGGCAGGTCATCCCGGGCACTTTCAGGGTTGTGGTTTGGGTGGCCGCCCAGACCGGCGTCGTGAAAAGGACGACGACGAAGGCAGCGTTAACAATTCGTTTCATAGAATGCTCCGCGTAATTGGAGGTTAGAAGATCAGTAGAAGAACCGAGCTACATAGGGAAATGCGAGCGCTACGACAACCAAGCCCGTGACAACTCCAAAAAGAAGTTTGTAAATGCGGCGTGTTCCCGGCAGGGCGCAGACCTCTCCAGGCGCGCAGGCCCCCGCGGGACGGAAGATGCGCCTGCCCGCAAAGAACAGCGCAATGAGAGCTGCGCCAATGAACCAGGGACGATAAGGCTCCAGAGCAGACAGGTTGCCTATCCATGCGCCACTGAAGCCGAGAGTCACGAGAATCAGAGGCCCTAGGCAGCAAGTCGACGCCAGCACAGCCGCGATTCCCCCGGCAACCAGGGTACCGGATTCAACTTTGCCGTTGCCTTGCCCGGCATGCGCCAGTGACTTTGGCTTGCCCCCTGCGATCTCCTGAACAGCCCGCAGGATGAGTTCGCTTGACGGCAGGCCCGAACGCCGGCCGCCTTCCGGATAGGAGCGGCATCCGAATCCAAAGTGCTGAATTTCGCGTGCCTCCGGCTCGACATCAACGCCGTTGACACGTACCGTTGGTGACCCGAGGAATCTCAGTTCCTTGGCATCTGCTTCCGTTCGGATTTCCACTTCCTCTACCGTTTGCGGCACTCCCATGCTGTGCAGTGCTTCCCTCGCTCGTTCGACGGCGGGCTTGTGATTGGGGCAATCCGCGATATATAGCACTTCAACTTTCACGAAACCTCCTTGCCGGCCTTGCCGCTCCGGGTGATCTCATCAATGACCGGACAGCTCCCCGCGCACTCCTTCGCCAACTCTCGGCTACAGCGCATTGTGGCTTCTTTGAGTTGGCGTTCCAATTTCCGAAGTTCCGCGATCTTCTCCCGAATCGCGGTCAGCTTTTCATCGAGCAGATCATGCACATGCGAGCAAGTTTCCCCTCCGGCATCGCGCAGCAAAAGCAGCTCCCGGATTTCACCGAGCGAAAATCCCAGGGCCTGTGCCCGGGATACGAAATTCAGCCGTTCGACATCCGGTTCGGTATAGACCCGAAATCCTCCGGCGGTACGAGAGAGTTTCGCCAAAAGGCCCTGTTTTTCATAAAAGCGGATGGCATCGACCGTCAGGCCGCTGCGAGAGGCTACGGCTCCAATCTGTAGTCCAGCGCCATTGCGCAAACTGCCCACAAAACCAGCCTAAACCCTGGAGTCATGTCCAGAGTCAAGTGATTTGGCATGGTTGATGCAAATCGCGTCCAACGAAATTCCGGCGCGTGACAACCTCTCTTCTCAGCTGTCGCGAACAGGCGTGGCTGTCGAAAAACTCGTTCATTACAGATCGTCAGGATCACTTCCCAGAAACACCCTCTCGGTGGCGATGAGCCGGAATAGCGCCAACCTGCCCATGAACCCATCCACGCATGGAAGACTTCCATCCCTGTTCCCTGTTCCCTGTTCCCTGTTCCCTGCGCCCTGCCCCCACAACCGTATCCGCCATCACATACGCCATTCCGCCGCACTGCTACTGTAGCTTCACTCCCGGTGAAATCCGGGAGCTTGGGATGAAAACGGAAAGAAATTCCGTTCCGTTTTTTTATTTTTTTATTTTTTGCGATTTCCACAGATTTTCTTGAAGTCGCGTAAATAGCAATCGAGCAAGCAGTTTAGAGCAACTCGGACTCAAACGGTATTCTTTGCGACTCACCAGAATGCCGCCCACCCTCGCCCCCGCCAGGATCTCAGGAAAGCTGTCTCTTTTATTCCTTACAGCTACCCGGCGCCGAATCGGCGCGCGTCCCAATAGAGCTGGAGGCGTTAACGTTGATTCCGGCCATTCTCATCCCTTAGCCAATTGAATTGAATCGGTCCTCCAGTTCCTGACGGTTCTCCACGAACCAAAGGCTCTCCCCTCGATTTGCTTCAGCAACGAAACCAGCCAGCGAATGACTCGTCGCCACCCTGCCTGATATGTCCCCTACGATCGCGATCTTTGCACCATACATTGCAAACTTCTGGGCGATTTCACCCGCAATGCCGGTGCGCAGCTCGAAAAACTCATCTCCGAGGCGCGCCACCGGAATGGCGATCCATGTAGCCCGCTGTTCCGACGCAGCGCTCATCAAATCGACTGCATCCCGGCCGGTCCGGAGTTCAGGCCCACTCTCAGAAACTTCGTAGAGTTGAACTCCACCGAGTTGAACAAAGGAACCGGACATGTCTCATACCTCGTGCACAGCGCGCAGGAACTCGAGTACCGGCTGTGTCTGGTTAGTAATGGAGTGGTGAGAGTCGGGAAGAAAGTGTATCCGCGACTTGACGACGTTTGTTTCCAACCTCTCCCTCGCACATTGGGAATCAACAAATACGTCCCTGCCGGCCAGAATCGCGAGAACTGGCATGGTGAGTCTCTTCAGGGATTCGTCTGAAAAATCAGGCAGGCTCTTCCTGCGCGGTCTCATGTTTTTGAAGACGATCGCCAGGAACTCAGATACGGCTTTCTCTGCGGGCGACGGGTTCGCCGACGCCGGCCCGCTAATCTTCTCCGCCATCTTCCTTCGCCCCCATTTGCCAAGCAGCAACTGCGGAAGCGCCCACGGCAGCACATTCTTCGAAGCAAGCCCACCCGGCGCGATGAGAACCACACTCTTCACGCGCTCTGCTCGTCGCGTGGCGTAATCCAGCGCAATCCATCCTCCGAGCGAAATGCCCACGAAGCATGCCGTTTCAACTCCGAGGCCCAGCAGCACATCGTCGAGCCAGAGTGAATGCGCGTCTGAGGCATACGACGGCCGAGACGGCGTGCTGAGCCCGGCGTCCCCGATGATGTCGACCGCATACACTCGGAAATGCTGTGACCACGCGGTAATGTTACCCATCCACATGGTCGAGTTGAACGCGGTCCCGTGCAGCAGGATCACTGGCGGCGCAGTCTCCTGACCGCTCGCAATCACAAACGTTTCGCCCTCCCGGGTCGGAATCCGCAGGTGCTGATTCGCAACCGGCCAATGCTTCAGAAACTGGCGATAATGATCCTTAATCGCCTGCTCGCCCTCAGGCGACCGATAAATGCCCTGCATAGCTAAGACCCCAGGAGCCCCTGAATGAGACTGAAATATGTAGCGTTGTCTTCCAGTGCCCCGACCAGAATGATCTTCATGCGCATTCTGTCCGGATCGTAGATCGCCTGGACGCGCGAAGCCGTATCCCGCCTCCCACGGCCATGCGCCGCTCCCATCAGCAGGGTGGTCAGGCGATCGGCAATTTCCGGCGAAATCGCATCGATGTCAACAATGCTGGAAACCTCCGAACGTATCTGACCTGCCGATGGTCTGCTCTCGAAGGCCGACGCGGGCTGTCCCGTCAGCTTCGCGAGATCCGTAGAGGCAATTCGGTACTGTTTGCCGATCCGTACTGCATGGAGCCGCCCTCCGCGCACGTAATTGCGAATCGTCCTTACATGCAGCCCAAGTCGCTCGGCGACCTGTTCGGGTGAATAGAGAGTATCCGCCTTCATGTTCCTCATATTACTCTAAAAATACATAAACAAAAGGAAAATAGGTTATAAACGAGGTCGACCAATCCCCACTACACGAATTGGGAAGCCTAGGACGCGAACGGTTCTACGGCTGCTGTGCATTGACGTGAACAGCCCAAACCAACACATCGAAACCGTCATCAGCGCGGGCGTCGGCATGCGAACTTTTGTGGTCTCCCACCCATGACACGATAGCGCTGTGTCATGGATCGGGCATCCGGTGAGGCATCCGCTGATGTCAATACATTTTGAGGGGTGTGTTGCGGGGTAGCGCTACGGTTTGGGGAATCGTAGTCACGTGGCCGGTTGGCGCGAAGAGCCACACCGATGCGTCTTGCCAAACGTGTTATGGGTCTTCGGAGGTATAGGGCGTGTCGTACCGAATTTTCAGCGTAGGGCAGGCGATGAAAACCTTGTCGTCGCCGCAATTCTCAAGCTTCACGGGAGGCCGGGGAATGATCTCGACTTTAACGCCGGCTGGCGCGACGGGCCTGTGCGGTGTCACCAATTCCTTTTCCATCGCTGGAAGCCGAACCGAGGCCACTGTGGCCACTGCGCCGGACCGGGTTCCCTTCGCAGTGAGGCCGTGGCCGATCGCTGCCGGGTTGAAAGCCGATGCAGCGGGCGCGCTGGGATGGGTTCCCGCGCTACTGGGGGCGCCCGCACCAGGGGTGCCGAAGGATGGGGCCCGCCCAGGGCGAGAGATATTGGCGCTTGCGCTCGAAGAGGCTGCAGGATTACGAACGGGCGCGGGAGTCCGAACGAGAGGTTCAGGCGAAGGGTAAATCACGGTCCGCGGCATCGGCGCCGATAAAGCCGCGTGCGACAGTTTACTGGCTCCCAGTGCGGCTCCCAGTGCTTTGGGCAATCTCTTGATTGAGGCTCGCTTCGCCATCTGGGGGCTGGGCGAGGCAACCGGCCTGGCTTCGGTAGCGGGAGACGTCAGACCGGTGCTCGATCCCTGATCGGGGGTCGCATTGAGCTTCGGTGTGGGACCGGCCTTCGGGCCGTGGAGAATTGCGGGGGCTCCCGGCCTCTCAATTTCAGTTTTTACGAAAAATGCTGCCAGCAGAATGTTCAAGACAAACAATGCTCCGACGAGGAGCCGCGCGGAGAGAGGCCATGACCGGCGAGCATGAGCCCGGCTACCCTTGGCTCTAACCTTTTCGGACTCGTCAAAGATACCCAAGTCAATGCTCCCGCTCAATGTCTCGGTAGTCCCGACCAGGCGGGGGAACCGTGTGCGGCAATATTGGATGCGCCCAACCTTGCAGCAGGGTGCAACTGCAATCATATTCCGATAACCGGCCCCGCGCACCCGGCGGTAGCCGCCTCTGCGCCGTCCTGACGAAACCGATTCGCATCAGTCGCACAACCACCAAAGAGGACGTCGGCCTGCAAACCGAATCGGGTGTATCAATCCCGCCTGCTCGTCTGGAACCGGCATTTAAGGGCGTCAGTGAGTGCATTGGCGATAAAGCGCCAATTGACTTTTCGGATAGCCGAGAGTCCCGGTCTGCCGGGCGTCGCAAGCCAGACGTTACCCATTCATAAGCTGCGTTGCGGCACGAGCTTTCTTCCCATTCGTGGACGAGTGCGTCGTGAATTGGTGGAGGGCGCCTGCCAACTCCTTAGGCATGGACAAGTGAGGCGTATGGTCTGTATCGAGTTCAACAACATCGTCGCACACGTTCTCGGCGATCATTCGCCGCTGCAATGGCAAGGGAATCGCCCGATCGCGAGTACAGACGACGAAATACCGGTCGATTCCGTCAAGCGCCCCGGCCGGGATTGATACTGGTGTCACGAAGGGTCCGATTGGCTGCGGGCGCTGCCGTGCGATGGCCCACGCCGCGACCTCGTCTGCACAGGAGCCGTACAACGCTTGACGCGATTCCGCGGCCGGCATAGTGGCAAGCGGAGGATCACCTTCGATGGTGATATTGGCCTGCACCTGATCGCCGGCCCCCTCCGGAAGCTTCGTCAGGTCGAGAAGACTCTGACCGTTCTTTGGCAAAAAGGCGGTTGCGTAAACGAGCGCCGCGATCCGGTCCGGACAGAGTGCTGCCGCCTGGGTTGCGATTACGCCGCCCATGCTGTTGCCGACTACAATCGCCGGCTCCGAGTCGGCAGCCAGCACCTCACAGAGACGGGCCACGCAGCGATCCAGGGTAACTTCACTGGCTGGCGTTTTGTCGTCTCCGTGCCCGGGCAAATCAAACGCGCACACCGCATGGCCGACTGCCTTCAACTGCTCCGTCAGGGACCCCCAGATCCACGCGCCGGAAAACGCGCCGTGTACAAGGACAAATCTCGCCATCTGATCTCCAATGCGCCGTAAGCTTCCCGCATGGTGAACGGTCCGGCGAAGTCACCACTATATCGGGAACCGACGCTTCGCGCTAAAAAAAACGTAATACCCCTCTGCGAAAACCGGATTGATAAGAGTCTGGGTGCGAAACTTGCCGCTGCTGCCTCTGTTATCTACCGTATGAGAGCAGCACTGAAGTCACCCCAAGCTCGCCTCGCTGCAGTTCGCAGATCTATTCGAGACGGTTAGCAGTGACGCAAGATGACTGTTTGTGATGAGAGCGGCGTCTTCTGAAGTTTCCTGAGGGTGATGGCCCCGTTCCACGCGAAGCCTATGAGGGAGCCAGCTTCGCCCGCACAGGAAGACGAGACATCCGTACTTCCGAGACCTCTCTGGCCGGCGGCGACTCCGCGCAGAGACCACTTCATCCTGCCCTGCAGGAAGACTGATCGCCGCCAAGTTACTGGCGGCCCTGCGAAACACAGTTGGTGGTCCCCACCCGCCGTGTTTAGCGCTGCATCGAGACGAGTGCATAGGTGCCGGTCTCTGAGACAACAGTTTGCACCTGACTATGCTCGTAATCCACCGTGGTGCTTTTGACCGGAACCCAGGCACGACCATCTTTCCCTTGTTGGTAGCGCATTACGCGGTACTGCTTACCCGAGTATGTGGGGATGAAGAACGATATTTTTGCGGAGTTCTTGATCGGCTCTTCGCTGTCCTGTTGGCCCATTTCCTTCACCACAATCATTTTCAGGAATGTCCCGTCTGGCGTTTGGACACCATATTCTGCTGAACTCGCTGCCATATCCTTCTGCGCGCCGGCGGCATTGATCCCGCTAATTCCTTTCACAATGTATTTCCCGGCGAGATCGACGGCTGCGCCCGTCATCGTCACGTAATCCGAGCCACCTGTCGGCGCCTCGCTTTGCCAGGTCACTACACGAGGATCGGCCTCAGGGAGGACAACGGCCCGCCACACGGGGATCTCCTCCGGCGGAGTGGGAAGAGTGCATGGAATAACATCGGTCGGCAGTTGCACCGTCGTAGAAACCTGGGTTGAGCTATTGCTTGCCGTGATGTCAAGCACCCCTCCAGCCGCGGTAGCTGTCGCAGTGATGATATCGCCTGATTGCACTGTAAGTGTCTTGGTGGGATTGTTGTTCTTTTTGAAAACTGGATCGGGCGATGTCAGCTTGATAGACACAGCATCAAGCGAGCCATCCGTTTTATACACGCCAACCGTGAGTTTAACCGGAGGCGGGTTCTGATCGGAGCATTTCGGCTCATCTTTGATTAAAAATGGCTTACCTGGAATGATGTAGTAATAGTGGAGTGAGCCTCCAGCAATGCCATTCACCTTCGCGCCAACCGCGGCCCGCCCGGTGCCATCGCCGCTGAGAGCAGAAGGCGGCGTCTTCATGCTTACGGTGAGATGATCGGAGCTCACGGCAGTCACCGTCGCTGCACTAGAGGGACCAGAAGGCGCGCTCGCGGCAAAGCTCACCGAGGTAGATCCGTCAAAGCCGTTGCCCGTCAGTGTAAGAGCCTGTCCTCCCGTGGTCGGCCCAAACTTCGTGGATAGCGACTTGAGTTTTGGATAGACACTGATGGGAATGCTGTTTACCACGGCCGAACCGCTTTGCGCCTTGAGCTTGACGATGCCTGCCACATCGGCAGAATATTTGGACTTGTAGCTGCCATCCGCAGCCAGCGGGTTGCTATGGGTAAAGCTCCCAGAAGTTGCGGTGAGAGTAACGGCGGCATTATCGATGCGGCCGGTCTTACAACTGCCGGCTGGGAACGTACCGCCTCCACCTGCTACCTCTCCGTAGATATCCTGGGTGTCCCCTGCGGCAATCCAGTTCACGTATCCCTCAAGGCTGATGATTGAAGGCGAGGGGGCAGCGATGGATCGGATAACGGACAGCCCTGTGGCCGGCAAGAATACTTTGACCAAAACCATGTCTCCAGGTTCGACGACCTGGCCGGCACTTCCATATTTTGAGTCGTAGCCTTGAATAAATATGGTATCGGCCGCAGGCGGAATTCCCTGCGACCAGTAGATGTTACCTATCCCGACTTTGTCGGGGGGCAATCCTTCTATGTTGCCCGCGTCCCAGGTGTGAAGTCCGGAAATCGCGGTAGTGAGATAGAGGCTCTGCCCGTTGAATTTGTTGGATTTCAGGTCCCATGGCGTGTCGCCGAAGGTTCCTCCCAGCACCACTTCCATGTTCTTGCCGGAGCCGCAAACTCCCAAGGTGGTGATTACCGGCAGGGTCGAACGAACTCCGTTGATGCATGCATTTGCAGAATTCGACCAATACTCGGTCGCGGAGCCAAAGAGAAAGGGCACATGGGTATTTTCACAAAAATCGCCGATTTCACCTTTCCAGCCGGTAGGAGAGTGCGGGTTAGGATCAGTTGCCGCCTCCACCATCTCGTGGGTGAGCGCCTCGATCAGCATGTTAAAGCCGGAAACGCAAACGCTGTTCGTAGGGATGACCGTTACCTTGATCGAAGGTCCCCACTCGCCATGCATGGCGATGTTATGATGCCCGTTACTGTCGTGATTGCAAAATCCCTTGTTCACAGTTTGAGGAGGGAGAAAAGCATTGAGGATTGTATTTTCGTTATTAAGCGAAGGGTTCTGGGCGAGTACACATTGCACCAGATCGTTCATGTTGTCGATGGCGGTGTCCACGTCCGGCGGCGGAGCCTTGCAGCTTGGCGTCATACTCCCGCCCCATTTCGGCGCGTGAACGTTGTAATTCTCTTTCAAAGGATGAAAATATTGACTCATAATCAGCGCCTCGGTTATCGCGTCAATGCGGGCCTTCCCCATCCCGCTGACAGGCGCATTGACATCGTTGTCCCAGTTGGAGGTGCTATCCCAAAATACGTTTACATACACTGGATGACTGACCACGCACGTACCTGAGGGGCACCAGTTGTTAGCTTTATCCGCCCGGGCGTGAGCGGCAAGAACAACCTGCAACAATGAGAGTGCAATTATCTTGGCTGTAAATGGCCGCATGTTCGCTGACCTCCGCATATTTCCGTTCCCAGCCCTTTTTCCCTAACGGATTCGACGGCGTATGAAATGGCGATGCCACCCCTGCCGTCTCCCTTTCTCCCTGACCTTTCAGCTAGCCTGGTTGCCGGCAGCCCTATCCGGACGGCGGCGGCAGCGTTTCTACCTGCCGAGCGATGCCATCTAAGAGCCGCTGCGTTAGATGGCTCTCTGCCTCTAGCATTCACGAGTATCCGGCGTGCCGGTCCAGTTCGTCCGCCGGTATTCACAAATGGTTGCTGCAAACTTGTCAGGGATCAGTTCTCAATTGGGTCAGGCAACGCAGATTCCACAGACTCCCGAGTTCGAAGGCGAGCAAACTCGGTTTCAGCCGTACTCGGGCTGCAGACTGTTGGCGGCGATGCGGATGACATACTCCATGTCCGCCTAAGTCGCACCGGAACCAGGCCACCATAGGAGGTGACCCGTATCCCTGGAACCCTTGAACCCACTTGAATCAAGACTTCCAGAAACATCATAAGCCCAGTCTCCGGGATTCAAATCAGAAATGTGTTTGAGGTGCGATTTTGTTCCTTTACGCGAAGCATGGTGCCAGTTCTTTGCTCATACCATCTGTGCGGCCCAGCAGGTCCGGGGGTTCGCGATCAAGACCTCGAAAAATGTGAAAGTCGGTTTAGCGTTCAACACTCTGCTCTGAGACGCAAACTGAAATACGCCTGTCGCCGGAATATGTCTTCGATTGAAGACAACAGGCCAAACCACCCTTCGAGAGGCGGTTCTACAGATCGTCAGGATCACTCCCCAGAAACGCCTTTCTCGGTAGCGATGAACCGAATAGCGCTAACTTGCCCATGAACCCATCCACGCATGGAAGACTTCCATCCCTGTTCCCTGTTCCCTGGTTCCCTGTTCCCTGTTCCCTGTTCCCTGTTGCCTGCCTTTAACACCCGTATCCGCCATCACATCCACATCGCAACCGGAATGCTACTGTACTTCTGCTCCTGGTGAAATCCGGGAGCTTGGGATGAAAACGGAAAGAAATTCCGTTCCGCTTTTTTTATTTTTTTTATTTTTTTGCGATTTCCACAGCTTTTCTTGAAATCGCGTAAGTAGCAATCGAACCAGAAGTTTAGAGCAACTCGGACTCAAACGGTATTCTTTGCGACTCGTCAGAATGCCGCCTCCCTCGCCCCCGCCAGGATTACAGGAGAATTGTCCTCAGGAGAACTGTCCTCAGCAGACTTGCCCCCACGAGAACTGTCCCAGCGCATCCCCGCTGCCGCTGGCCCCTAGCCATTAGCTCGTCCAAAACACGAACGGGCATCCCCTGGGATGCCCGCCGTTTCTCTTCCTCTTCGTGCCGTTACCGCCAGTAGTAGTAGCCGCCGCTGAAGTAGTACGGCCGGTAATAGACCGGGGGATACGCGTAGTAGCCCGGAGGCGGCGGTGGCCGATAACCGTAAGGTCCGCGGCGCCGGTAGAGCTCCGGCCCACCTTGGTACAACCCCTGAGCCAGCCGGTTGGCTTCGTCGCGGCTCACCGGATCCACCGTCACCGCCGAATTCAGGTGGAACGTGACCAGCGCCTCGGCCGGGATCCAGGCATGGGGTCCGCCTGCGGCCGAAACCGCGGTACCTCCCGCGCCGCCTGCCGCCGCGCCGATGGCAGCACCGCCGCCGCCGCCCACCGCGCCGCCAATAATAGCGCCGAACAGCGCTCCGCCAATGGCGTTACCCACGGTACGGCCGGTCTTAGAAGGACCGCGAACCCTGAACTCGTCCGACTGCAGCGGATAGGTACGCCCGTCGATGTCCAGCGAGGTCACCGCCAGCGCCAGTTCCGGAGATCCGGTAAGCTGGCCGGCGTGCTTGGCCTGGGTCACCACGCCGTGCACCGTCGCGCCGCGCGGAATGGCCAGGTAGCCGTTCACCGGAACATCTCGGATGACCACAAAATCCACCGGCTGCCCGTCTTTGGCATGCTTCTCACTCAATTCCTCGTTGGTGCGCAGCATCAGCACCGTTCCCTGCGGGACAGTAATCGGCCCGGGCGCCGTCGCGTAGTTCCCCGGCGCGTTCCCATAGCCGCGGCCATACGGCTGACGATATCCGGGAGGCGGCGGGGGCGGACCGCCGGGAGCGTAATACGGCCCATTGCCGCCGGGGCGCGCATAGCCCGGGCCGGCCGGCGGCGCCATCTGTCCCGGAGTGGTCGGGCCGTTCGGCGGACCCTGCTGCGGGTAGCCCTGAGCCTGATCTTGTCCCTGCTGGTCCTGCTGATTCTGCCCCTGTTGATTCTGCCCCTGCTGGTTCTGATCGTAGGGCTGTTGCCCCTGGTTTGCCTGGTCGGGCGAATTCGGCTGGCTGTTGTCCGGCTGGTTCTGATCTTGTGGCTGGTTGTTGTCAGCCTGCTGATCATCGGGCGCCGGCTGGGCCGCGGCCGCGGCATCGGGGCCGCCCACATTATTCGGATCGTCCGCCGGATTGCCGACCTGGAGCTTGTTGTTCACCTTCGTCACACCGGGAACCTTGGCGGAAATCGACTCGGCGAGCTGCCGGTCGGCATCGCTGGCCACGGTTCCTGAGAGCGTGACTTCGCCCTGAATCGTAGCTGCGGTAATGAGATCGTTCTTGAGCGCCGCAGACGCGTCGAGCGCGTGGACCACGTCCATTTCGATTTGGCCGTCGGTGCGGCTGCCGCTGGTGGGCGCCGCTTGCTGGGCAACGAGAACGGAACCGGAAAGAACCAGGGCTGCGCCAGCCGCGAGGGCCGTGAGTTTCAACTTGTTCAGCCATCGGGATTTCATGTGTCGATCTCCTCGGCAGAGGGTTAGCTGTTCAACGGGACGCCTGTCATTTTAGACGCATTCCAGGCGTCCGCCGTCGTTATCTGTAACCCGGATAGACAGAAAAAGTTACGGCAGAATGGGCAGGGCCCGCCCAACCCGCTCCGGGCCTAAATGGCCAACCGCTTCGCATGTTCGCGCCTCAGAGTGGCCGATTGCGAACTACGAGCTGTGAACCGTCCCACTTACCTCTTCTGAAGACTCCGGAATTCGCGTCCCGAGCGATTCATCATCTGGAATGAACAACTGGAACACGGACCCGGACCCGCCCCCTTTTCCCGCCGTACGGCTGCGCACATGGATGTGAGCCCTGTGTTTCTGGATAATTTCCATGCTGACCCACAGCCCGAGGCCCGTTCCGGTGTCCTCCTTGGTGGTGAAGAACGCTTCGAAGATGCGGCCGAGGACCTCGGGCGGCATGCCGCAGCCGGTATCGGCGACCGTGAATCGTATCCCCGGGGGCGCGTCAGCTTGAGACCAGTCCCCCGAACGGCGGGCGCGAATCACCATCCGGCCGCCCCCGGAAGTGGCGTCGATTGCGTTGTCGATCAGGTTGGATAGCACCTGCCGCACTTCGCCCTCGAAACAGAACAGGGTCGCCGAGTTATCGATCTCGCAGTCCAAATGGATATCGAGCGTGTTCATCCGAACCACATAAAGATCCAGGATGGAATCAATCAACTCGGCAACGCGGGTGCGCGCCGGCATCGTGGACTGCCGGTAGAACCGCAGCGTCTTTTGTGCGATCTCGGCGATGCGCCGAGCCTGCTGCTCAGCCATGGACACGAACTCGCGCGATTGCCCCTCCAGGTTACTGAATTCGCGCATGAGGTAAAGCAGGTTCATGAGCGCTTCAAGAGGGTTATTGATCTCGTGCGCGATCGATGCCGCCAGGCGGCCGGTAGCGGCAAGCTTTTCTGTTCTGCGCAGCGCCTCCTCGGAACGCACGCGTTCACTCACGTCGCGAACAATGATGCCGGCCCAGCGGAATTGATCTGGCCCAGTGCGGACCGGATACGCGCTTACCAGCCAGGTCCAGGGGCCGGCGGGCGTGGTGCCGTGAAGCTCGATGTCGGTAATGGGCTTCTCGGTGGCAAAAACACTGCGCACTGCGTCGCCCAACTGCTCTGCCACTTCTGAAGGAAGCAATTCGTTGGGCGTACGGCCGAGATACCGGCTGAGCGGGATGCCGGTCAAATCGGCGTAAACCTGGTTGACCCGCACAAACCGGGTGTAGCGATCGAAAAAGGCGAACCCGATTGGCGCATTGGCCAGCATGGAGTCGAGCAGGGAGAGCGTATCGCGCAACCCCGCGCGCTGCTCCTCAATGGCCGCCACCATGCGATTGAACGCTTCAGTCAGGTCGCCAAGTTCGTTGTGGACCTTCACCGGCAAAGGGAAACTTGCCGCCGAGTCGGGCATGGAGACCAGCTCGCGGGTACCGCGCTGCAGAATGGCGAGCGGGCGCGAAACTCCGCGCGCCAGCACCCACGCCAGAAGCACCGAAGCAACCACCCAGATGAGCCCGAACAGCGCCGTGCCGCGAACCGTTTCACTCAGTTCCTGGGTATCCCAGGAACGCTGCGATTGAATCCAGCCGTAGCCATAAAGGGTTGAACCGTTATAAACGGCCTTGACCGATTCCCAACCGCCGTCGGATAAGACAAACACGCGAGTCATGCTGCCCCGGGTCAGAGATGCCTGGCTCAGCTCTTCGTCGCTGAGCTGCTGCGGAGCGTCCTCCGCCCCGCTGTCAAACAGCGTTTTGCCCCGGGGGTCGGTGATGCGAACCCGACCCACGCTCGGCGCGCGGCCCATCATGTGGACGGATAGTCCAATCCATTCCTTGCGATTACCGGCCAGCCCTTCTTCCACCTGTTCCGCAAGGGAATCGGCCTGGTGGATAAGCCGGTGTTCGGCGCGCTCCTGAATCTGGTTGCGCTGGATGCGGATAAGAAGGGTGGCAAACAGCAGGATGGACAGCGCCTCGAGCAGTGCAAGCCCAAGGAGCATCTGCCATCGGATAGAACGGGGCCACCAGCGCATGAACTGACCTCAGGTTCGGGAAAGAAGAGGCTTTGCCGAAAGTATAGAACGGTTGTGTTTCCTGAAATTACAAAGCGGCGAGCGCCCGCGCAATCTGCTTGCCGTGAAAGCGGCCGTTCTCAATGAAAATCTCGTTCGTCCTCGATCCGGCCACGATGACCCCGGCAAGGAAGATGCCCGAGACGTTGCTGCACAGGGTTTCGGAATCGCATGCGGGGAGGCGGTCCGGGCCGTCGAAGCGGACACCGAGGCTTTCCAGGAAGCTGAAGTCCGGCCGGTATCCCGTGAGCGCGAAGACAAAGTCGTTGGGAAGGACCTCGCGACCCGCCGTACTTTCCACCACCACGGTGTCGGGAGTGATCTCGACCACTTTGGAGTCAAAGAAGGCGCGGATCTCTCCGTTCTTGATGCGATTCTCGATGTCGGGCTTGATCCAGTACTTCACGTGCCGATGGATGGACGGTCCGCGATGCACAAGCGTCACCCGGGCCCCATGACGCCACAGCTCGAGAGCCGCGATTGCGGCGGAGTTCTTACCCCCGATCACCACCACGTCCATGCCGAAGTAGGGATGGGGATCGTCGTAATAGTGGTGGACCTTGCCCAGGTCTTCCCCGGGAATGTTGAGCAGATTCGGGATATCGTAGTAGCCCGTCGAAATGATGAGCTTCCGGGCGCGAAGCGCGGTCTGGCGGTCGAAACGGTCCACCAGGTGGGCAGTGAAATTGTCGTTTTCACCCGTAATGCGCTGCACGCGGTGATATTGGCGAACGTCCAGCTTGTAGTGCGCGGCCACATGCCGGTAATACTCCAGGGCCTCGTTGCGCGTGGGCTTGGCGTTCGGACTCGGAAACGGAATGTCGCCGATCTCCAGCAGCTCCGACGTGGTGAAGAACGTCATGTGCGACGGGTAATGAAAGATCGAGTTGCACACACAGCCCTTGTCGACGGAAACGACGCGCAGGCCGACACGCTGCGCTTCAATGGCGCACGAGAGGCCGGTGGGGCCGGCGCCGATGACAAGCACGTCGTACAGGGTGTCCAGAGGAGGCTCCCGGCCCATTGAGGGCATGGTGAGTGGCTTCGCGTCCGGCACGGAGTCGAGCGGGTATTCAGCCATATGGTTCTAGATTAGGCTACGGAGCGTGATCAGCCGAGCCGGTTTGCCAGATGGTAGAATGGTAGATCGTCAGGGTAGAAAGAGTCATCATGAGCCTGAACATCAAGGATCGAGAGACCCATGAGCTCGTCAAAAAGTTGGCGGACTTGCGCGGGACAAGCCTGACGTCCGCAGTAAAGGATGCCGTGCGCGATGCGCTCGCACATGAGACCGCCCAGCGAGACGATGCGGACGGCAAAAAGAAAAGGCGTTCCGAAATTCTCAAGGAGTTCGCCCAGGAATATGCGGCACGTGTGAAAGACCCTATTCACTCCTGGGAGATCAACGATTTGCTGTACGACCAGAACGGACTGCCCAAGTGATCATTGACACGTCTGCTCTGGTCGCGGTGATCGCACTCGAACCCGAAGCGCCTCTGTTCGCAACCGCTATGGACCGGGCAGAGGTCCTCCGGATTTCGGCGGGATCCTATGTGGAAGCTGCGATCGTGCTAAACCGTCGCCGTGATCCGGCGTTGGACGGCAAGTTTGAAGCAATGATGAACGATGTCGGATTCGTGGTCGAGCCGGTTACACCCGAACAGGCCCGCATCGCCCGCCAGGCCTATCGCGACTATGGAAAGGGCAGCAACCACCCAGCGCAACTGAACTTCGGCGACTGCTTCAGCTATGCGCTCGCTCGTGACAAGCGGGAGCCTCTTCTCTTCAAAGGTGACGATTTCATTCACACCGATTTGCGATCGGCGCTGGAGGAATAAATCATTTCCGCCCGTGTCCGCGCCAGGTCCAGGCGTCGTATTTGCCGGGATTCAAATCCGTGGCCGCCTGCGACCGGGACCGCTGGCCATCATTGGATCTCCGAAAATTCCCACTAAGCCAGCTTGTACGGTTCTCGGTAGGCGCGGTTCATCAGCTCAGACGCCCCGGAATCATTCAGGATCTGCTCCTTCACCGGATCCCAGTGCAACTTGCGGCCGACGATCATCGCAATGAGCCCGAGGTGGCCGGGAATGGTGGAGTGATGCCCCGTCTCGGCCGGGGCGATAGTAGGCTTGCGCGAGCGCACGCAATCGAGGAAGTTCCGGCGATGCTCCTTTGACTCGTAGAGCTTGACCTTGCGCAGATCGTCAGGAAGCGAATCGCCCTGGAGCCAGTCCCGGTTGGACGCATCGAAGCCCGAGCGGTCGACCCAGACCCACCCATCGGTGCCGATCCACTTGGTGCCCATGGCAATGGCTGGCGAGCCGCCGGCGATGGTCATCTTGACGTCGTTCTCGTAGCCCGTTACCTGCTTCTTGTAGGTGCACTCGATGGTGTATTTCGTGGCCGTATTCCAGATAGCATCGCGATGGGGAAAGTCGCCAAACCCGGAGACTTCCGACGGGCCGGTATGGTCGAAGCCCAGGCCCCAGTGCGCAATGTCGCCGTGGTGGCCGATCCAGTCGAGGAGCTGGCCGCCTCCGGTGTTGTAGTTCCAGCGCCAGTTCTGGTAAACGCGCACATCGATGTAGGGCTCCATGCGCGAAGGGCCGATCCACGTGTCGTAATCGAGATCGGGCGGCGGCTCGCTGACGGCTAGTTTCCACGCCGGGGTATCGGGGACAATTTGCGCCGGGCTCTCGATCTTCTCGGGAAGCGTCGCCAGCCTCTTCATCAGTGCGGGAACGGTGCCTGGGAAATCGTGATGACCACCCGGCAGGCCCACCTCGACATGGGTCACGTTTCCTATGAGTCCGTTGCGAACGATCTCAGCCGCCTTGTGAAACGGCGCCTGGGAGCGCTGCCAGGAACCGGTCTGCCAGATGATGTTGTTCTGCTCGACGGCGCGCACAATGGCTTGCTGCTCCGCGATGGTCTTGGCCAGTGGCTTTTCGCCGTAGATATCTTTCTTGCGGCGCGCCGCCTCGGTAGCCACGATAGCGTGCCAGTGATCGGGTATGGCGATCATCACGGCGTCGATGTCGTCCCGCGCGATCAGCTCGCGGTAGTCGTGATACGCCTTGCAGTCCTGGTTACCGTAATGCTCGTTGACGGTGTCCACAGCCTTCTGCAGATGCGCCTTGTGGATGTCGCACGCGGCGACGACTCGGCAATCGTCATATCCGAGGAAGGAATGCGTGTTCGCGGGACCCATCATGCCCCAGCCCATCACGCCGATGTTGATGCGGTCATTGGCGCCCACAGCGCGCGCCGCGCGCGACAAAGGACCGGCGCGCAAAACGGCGGCGGCTCCAGCGGCCTGAATAAAACGGCGGCGCGTGAACAACGGATTGGTAGCCGAAGAATCCATGACCTCTCCAACAATTGCGACGAGTCGTCCAGACGCTTGGCGCGCGAAGGTTCTTGCACTCCACGCGGATGCGAACTCGGTCGAAGTCTAGCATGGGCAGCTCTGCTTCGTATCCATCACCGCGAACGTCTCGTTCTGGCGGGAGTAGTGCACCCAGCTTTACTCGTCTGCCCCGCGACCGAACTGGACCGGGAACCCAGCCAGCCGCCGCCAGACCTAAGATGGAAGAGTGGCGGTCAACACTCTCTTCACTATCGGACATTCCACGCACTCGATCGAGGAATTTATCGCCT
>Ga0134128_10001648_pt1 | contig 28380 bp, 28 predicted proteins | sample KB31754_FD_96462 | JGI IMG/M metagenome (GOLD analysis project Ga0134128, IMG submission 96462) | Terrestrial soil microbial communities with excess Nitrogen fertilizer from Kellogg Biological Station, Michigan, USA - KB3-175-4 | ecosystem: Environmental > Terrestrial > Soil > Unclassified ... | reverse complement strand
TCCGCCGGCCCGGCGCGCGCCGCAGGCCTTGCGGATCGCGGCATGATCGCGGATGGCTGTCGGGCCGATATCCTGCTGGTCGACGACACGGAGCCGCTCCGGCCGCGCATCGTTGCGGTCGTCGCCGGCGGCCGGCTCGCCTACCTCGCCGAGGCCGGCCGCCTCGGCGCATTCTCGTCGGCACCGCGCGCGCGGCCGCTGCGGCCGAATAAGGCAATTCTATTCTGTCGGTCATGAGCAACTCTCCACGCTATGCAATCTACTATGTGCCGGAGCGCAAATCCGCGCTCGACCGTTTTGGCTCGCAACTCTTGGGCTATGACGCCTGGAGCGGCGAGCACCTGCCGTTTCCGGCAGATGTAACGCAGACGGTCGCGGACTGGGGTGACCTGACCGCCGATCCCCGCAAATACGGATTCCACGCGACTTTGAAAGCGCCGTTTGCACTTGCGCAGGGCCAAACCGAGCGCGGCCTGATCGACGCTTGCGCGGCCTTTGTCGGAACGCCTCGGCCCATCCCGGTGATCCGGCCGGTGGTGGATTGCATCAGCGGCTTCATCGCCGTGATACCCGCGGAGCGATCGCGGCAATTGGAGCAGCTTGCGGCAGACTGTGTGACGGGCTTCGACAGCTTTCGCGCGCCGCTCACCGGACAGGACCGCGCGCGGCGCAATCCGGACAAGCTGGCACCACGCCAGCGCGACTATCTCGATCGCTGGGGCTACCCGTACGTGATGGACGAGTTCCGCTTCCACATGACCTTGACCGGTCGGCTGAACGAGACACGCCGTGGGGGCGTGCTGGAAATGCTGCGTGATCGCTTTTCGTCCGTAGGGCTGCCGAGCCTCGCGATCGATCGCATCGCGCTGTTCCGACAAGAGGATGGGGACTCCCGGTTCTGCATCATTGAGAGCTGGCCGCTCACGGCCGTGAGGTCATAGCAAGCAAGCGCTAGCGCGAACCGGCGTTCTGCATGCCCGGCCTTTGCTGGCTCGGCTCGCGCCAAACATCGTGCACGGCGAGCGGAGGCGACAGTTCGGCGCGCTGCCGCGGCAACGCTTCCGGCATGTCGTCCTGTAAGAAGGAGATCAGCTTTTCCCTGACCTCACAGCGAATATCCCACGTTTCACTCGCGTTCCTCGCGCTGACGAGCGCTCGCAATTCCATTGCCGTCGAATTGGCATCCGTTACCTGTAGATTGACGACGGCGCCGTCCCAAAGCTTGGATTCATGCACGATCTCCTCGAGCCGTTTGCGAATCCGGGTGACGTCGGTGCGATAATCCACATAGAACATCACCGAGCCGATCAGGGAGGCGGTTTCCCGCGTCCAGTTCTGGAACGGCTTTTCGATGAAGTAAGACAGTGGCACCACCATTCGGCGCCAGTCCCACAGGCGGATGACCACATAAGTCGAGCCGATGTCCTCGATCCATCCCCACTCGTTCTCGACGATGACCGCATCTTCGATGCGGATCGGCTGAGTGACAGCGATCTGTACGCCGGCGATCAGGTTGCTCAGGAACGGCCTTGCGGCGAGGCCGACGATGATGCCGGCGGCACCCGCGGACGCGAACAGGCTGAGCCCGTATTGCCTGACGGAATTGAATGTCATGAGCGCAGCCGACACCACGATGATGATGATCAGCGTGTCGATCATGCGCTTGAATACGCGCACTTGGGTGACATGCTTTCGCGCCAGATAATTTTCCGAGATATCATCGCGGAAGCGCAACAGATAGCGGGCAGAGCCTAGATCGACGGCGCGAATTAGTATCCAACCGATCAGAGCAATGGTTGCCACGACGAAGGCATGCGCAAGTCCGCTCTGCAGTTCGCCGCTGAGCGGCGCGAGCGGCATGACCGCAGCGACGGCAGCAAGGCAAAGGGCGAGCCGGATCGGCCCGGACGTGGCATCCAGGATATGCATGGCGACCGAGCGCCGCGGCCCGATCGCACGCCGCACGAGCACAACGCTGAGCCCGTGCACGATCAGCGCGACGACGACCGCGAGAATCACCAGCACCAGACCGAAAAGCCAGGCCGGCATGAATCCGAGCGCCTCCTGCAACAGAGCGACTGTTTTGGCCATCCTTCCTTCCCGCATCGACCGACGCGCCGACAACGCACGAACGAGCCGGTTCCAATCCTCGGATAACGCAGCGCAGCAATTCACCAAACGCAGGGTTCGCAAAGCAAGCAGGGTGTTCCGCCAGCTTGAATCAAGCGGGGCATGGGCGCCGAACTCGTGAACGTGACTGCAGGCTGATTACTGCGCACCCGTTTGCGGCCGGAAGTTCTCGACGAGCCGCAAGAGCACTCGCGCGCCGGCATCGGCGTCGGCCAGCTCGACATGTTCGTCCGGATGATGGCTGACGCCGCCGCGGCAGCGCACGAAGATCATGCCGACATCGGCGACGTCGATCATGGCCATGCCGTCATGCCCCGCCCCGCTCGGCAGATCGAAGGCGCGAAAACCTTCGGCCGCGATGGCCTCCGCAATCTGCGCCCTCAGCCAAGGCGCGCAGGGCGCCGTGCGGTTCTCGTGCGTGACGTCGATCTGCAAGCCGAGCTGACGTCGGCTTGCGATCTCCTCGATACGGTGAACGATACCGGTGACCGCGCGCTCTCGGTGGATATCGCTCGGCGCCCGCATGTCGATGGTGAAGGCGGCCTCCCCCGGAATGACGTTGGTGGCGCCCGGCGAAGCGTGAATGTAACCGACGGTGCCGACCAACCCGCTCGCATCGGCGCGGCACAACTCCTCGATCACGTGGATGCATTCGGCGGCCCCCGCCAGCGCGTCGCGCCGCAGCTGCATTGGCACCGTGCCGGCGTGCCCCGCCATGCCGGTGAGCCGCGCGGCAAGCCGCGTCGCCCCGGCAATCGCGGTCACCACCCCGACGGGCAGATTCTCCTGCTCCAGCACCGGCCCCTGCTCGATATGCAGCTCGAGATAACCAAGCAGATCGCCGCGAACGCGCGCGGCTTTCGCGATTTGACCGGGGTCGAGGCCGAACGCCTTGACCGCTTCGCGGAGCGAGATGCCGGCCCTGTCGCGCACGGAAAGCACGCTCTCGTCAAATGTCCCCGCGACGGCGCGGCTGCCGAGCAAGGTTGAGGCGAAGCGAACGCCCTCTTCATCCGCGAAGCCCACGACTTCGATCGCGAAGGGAAGCTTGAGGCCGAGCCGGTGCAGATCGGCGACGCCGGAAATCGCCGTGATCAGTCCAAGCGGGCCGTCCCATTTTCCGGCATCGACCACGGTATCGTAATGCGAGCCCAGCATCAGCGCAGGCAAGCCGTCGCGCTCCCCTTCGTAGCGGCCACGAACATTGCCGATCGGGTCCATGTGCGCGCTCATCCCGGCCTGCCGCATCCAGTCTAGGATGAGTTCGGCTGCGGCGCGATGCTCGGCCGTGAGGAACAGACGGGTGAGACGGGCCGGATCTTCTGAGATCGCAGCAAGCTCATTGATCCGCCCGACGATCTCGCGACCGAGTTGCAAGTCTTCACGCCTGGGAGTGTCCGCGTTCATCGTTTTCGTCACCGCGCTGTTGGTGGCACGCTTCCGCTTTGCCCACCCTAGGCGCTGAATTCACCATAGGCTTGGTCAAGCCGCGCCTCACAAACGGGCCTTCTCGGATCTCGCTTCGACATTTCCGCTCACACCATCTCGAAGCGGATACTTTGCGCGCCCTGCCACAGCACAGTCTTGCCGAGGATGGGGAGGTTCTCCAGACCTGACGTCAGGGTGATGAAGTGGTTGCCGGCGAGCTGTCCCACTTTGCTCGCGAAATGCACATTGCCATAGGCGAGCAGGATCTCGGTTTCGCTGATGCCGCCGGGATAAAGAATGATCTGGCCCGGCGCCGGGTAGCTCGTGTGGTTCTCGTAAGTGACGCCGAAATCGAGATCGCCCAGCGGCATCCACACCCCCTCGCCGCTCCAGCGCACATGGATCACCTGGCTCTCGAACGGCATCGCCTTTTTGAAAGCGGCGCAGGTCCTGGGTGCGAGCGCCTCTTCGAAACGGCCCTCGAAGGTGAAATCACCGGCGCGGATGATCAGCTGGCTCATGGATCGGTCTCATCGTCAATTGTATCCGGCGGTATCCATTGCAGCGACGGATGTCAGAAGCAAGCACCATTCTAACTGTTTCAGCTCCAGCCGTGGTGCGCCGCCTACGCACTCGTCAACGCCCGGCTCGACCGGGCCATCCAGTAACCTGCGGCACCAGTTGCGTGCCGACAATCGGTGACACAGGTTACTGGATGCCCGCCGGAGCCTATCATCGGGCGGCGCTTCGCGCCGACCCGTTGGCGGGCATGACAGCGGAGACAAGCCAACGCATTCTCGCGGCCTGCCCGGCCCGAGCTTTGCATCAACACTCACCCTCGAAAAAGCCAGAGGGCGCAGGGAAGACCGGGTGGCCGCTGCACCCGGGGCCCCTCGCGCCAGAAAAATTGCGCGAAGGGCGCGTGACCACAGGTACAGGCGGATACACTCCGGCCTTCCCTGCGCAGTGGTTTACGGCTTACTTCGGGCTCTCCCCGGTGAACCAGCTTGTTTGCCACCGTCGCAGGCCACGATGTGTTGAGCATCGCGGCCGACTTGGCGCCTGCATGGGCGCGCCAGGACCACACGACTTCGCCGTCCGCGAAAGATGCCGCTCGTCCTGCGCCATCGTCGCGTCCACCGCATCCCGCAGCCCGCGTCCGTGACGATCGCGATACGCCCCTCTGGTGGGCACGAGACGGCACGAACAAACCACGATTTCTGAAAAGACGAAACAGAAATATTTTTGCGCAAAGGACTGGACAGCCCAAATCAGTTTGAACGATCTCATGAAATTCGATTTTTCGCGCACGCGATTTTCTGCGCTAAAATTTGCGACGGCGGCCAACCGACGCCGCGGTCTCGAGCGATTCGCCCGACGGGCTGATAACTTCCGCTACCGCCGATCGAGTGAACAGAGAGCGCTTCGCGGCCGCGCCTTTCACCAATGCGTCGGTGTCGGCGAATTATCGAAATCTACAGCGGAAACCTACCTGGGGTTGAACAAGGGATGCCTCCTGCAGCGCTGGATTCGCTACTCCGACTTGAGCTCTGCGACTTCGCGGCCTTGCTGCCAGGTCCGCTGGCGTGCCTTAAGAGCGCCCCACGCCTCCGAGAGGGTTTCGACATCGAGGTCGCTCGGATATGACACGCCCTCTCACGCATCCGCTGATTGCCCTGTCGTAGGCAGGCTGACGGGAAAAGCGGTTTGGAGAAGGGCTTTGCATGCCGCCTCCTCTTCCTCCAGCCGTCTAGCGATGTAGGCCCGCTCCACATCCGACAGTTGTGTTGTGAGTAGCCGGCGATAGCGATGCATGTTGTTACGGTGTGTCCGTAGGCGTGCCAAATTATCCTCAAGCATCATCGTCTCCTGACGGTCGTCGTGCTTTCCTTGCGAAGTAATGGGCGTACCCAGGGAAAATTGGGCGATTGGCCCAGCACTGTCAAGCCACGCGCCGCGGGCTCAACCCAGGGTTAACCACGGCCCGACTCGGCTCAAAAATTTTTTGTAGAGCCCCTTGAACTTTTTCTGCCGTTGCAGATTTTTTAAGCGCCGCGGAGAGCGGTCGGGGTGCCTCTTGGGCCCCGAAAGGCGGGCACCGGCAGGTGTCCGGTGCCGGCTCGTACCCAACTTGCTCTTAGGAGGATTTGGCTATGAGGTATGATTGGACCCCCCTCTGGAGGTCGACTATCGGCTTCGACCGCCTTTTTGACGTTCTCGACGAGGTCCAGCGGACCGCCGAAGAGAGCTATCCCCCCTACAATATCGAGCGTCTCGACGAGGACCGTTTCTTGATCTCCGTCGCGCTTGCCGGGTTTACCCCGGACGAGGTTGCCCTAACGGTCGAGCAGAATGTGCTGACGCTTGAAGGTCGCAAGGCGGACAAGGAAGGAAAGACGTTCCTGCATCGCGGCATCTCGGCGCGCGATTTCAAGCGCCAGTTCACGCTCGCCGACCATGTCGAGGTCAAGGGCGCCCGCTTCGAGAATGGCCTGCTGGTCATCGAGCTTCAGCGGGAAGTCCCGGAGGCCATGAAGCCGCGCCGTATCCCGATCAATGGCGCGAGCCCGAGCGGCGTCGCACAGATCGAGGCCAAGGCCGCCTGATCGACCTTGAACCTTCCAAGACCAACCCAGCCGCGCGGATAACCGCGCGGCACCATAACAATTCGTCCTTACAAACTGGAGGCAGCCATGCGGCCGACGACCGCACGAGACGGCAATGTATTCGAATTTGAAGCACTTCTTCATCCTGGTACGGTCTACGCGCATCCACAGGATGTTGTCGCCGATCCAACTTTGAGTCTTGCTGAGAAGCGGGCCATCCTCGCCTCATGGGCGTCCGATGTATCGGCCATTGCGTCGTGCCCCGCGCTCCGGGCACCGGAGGGGCTGAAAGCACCCGTCCATATCGATGACATTTTTGACGCACTATGCACGTTGGACGGCGGCCCTCGCCATCCTCCAGGCGGCAAGCCAATGCGTCGGCACTCGACCGCGCGACGAGCCGCAGCCTGACCGAAGCGGTGAAGATGATGGAAAGCCAAGCAAGCATTCCGATGCCGAGCCGGCCGAGCGTGTTTTAGAACGTAATCTCAGCGGTGGCCTGGCGGTCAACGCGTCCGCGCTACGGCGTGACGGCGACAGGTGTCCCCGTCGTGCGGCGAAGCCGACGATCTGGCGGCGCGCTCAATGATAATCGAACCTAACCACGCCCTACCATGTCTACTCGCGAAATGGTCCGGGCGCGTTCGCCATCATATGGATAGCGCCCGCCAAGCGCTTGGGAAAGCCATGCAGTTCGGAAGGGGCATTTCTGATGTGGCGTTCGGTAACACAAGGAACGGGCGCCCTACGGCCCATACGCTACACTCGCAAATGCATCGGTGTCGGCCTTGGGCCCAATTCCAGAGGCACGGCCGATTCCCGCCAAGCTCCGCCTTCTGCTCACACCATTTGAGTGAGGATGTCCCTAGAGATCGAAATTCGTCGGCAGCATCACGACATCGCGAATGGTCATGCTGCGCGGCCGCGTCAGCATGAACATCACTACATCAGCCACTTCGCTTGCCTCCAGGAGACTCCCGGCCTCCCTGGCCTCCTTTAGCTTCTCAGGCGGCCAGTCCGCGAGCAGTGCGGTGATGACGGGTCCGGGTGAGATTGAGCCCACGCGAATGCCGTGCTTGAAGACCTGGCGCCGCACCGTCTGGACAAAGCAGTTGATCGCCCACTTGGACGACGCATAAACCGGCTCCCACGGGGTCGGAAAATGAGCCGCCAGGGAACTGGTGATGATGATGTCGCCCGTCCGGCGCTCGATCATATGAGGCAGCACGTCGTGCACATTCTTCATCACGACGTTGACATTCAAGTTCAGCATCCGGTCGATGGCCCCGGCCTCAGCATCGACCAGGTCGCCGCCGACATACGTACCCGCATTGGCGTGCAAGATGTCGAGTTGGCCAGCCTTCTCCAGGACTCGAGATAAGAGCGTCGCGCAGTCCTTTGGATCGAGCAGGTCCATGGCCAACGGGATCGCCGCGTCGCCGTGCTTTTTGCAAAGCGCTTGCAGCGCCCCCTCATCGCGGTCGACCATTACCAGGCGCGCGCCTGCCGCCAACATCGCCTCGGTACTAGCCAGTCCGATGCCGGACGCAGCCCCGGTCACGGCAGCAACCTTGCCTTCCAACTCTCTCGCCATGGGTCTCCACCTCGGTCGGTTCACCACAACACACGCCGCAGTATAGCAACCGCAAGTGGCGTTGTCGGGGACGAGGGTCGTTCTCAGAGCGATCGCATATCGGAAAATTCAGCGGCTCCGCTGCGCTCGGGCCGGAAGCTCCTGAAGGAAGTTCGCGCGACCGAGGTCTATCAGGCAAAAATAAGTCAGTTAGTGGAGTCTCCCCGGCAGGTCCGCCTTCGAGGTTGGGCCAACACAGGCGACATCGAAAATGAAGGTGGCCGCCAACGAGACGGCCTGACTTCGGCGGCTACAATTCCGGACGAGGAACTTCGACAATTGTTCGTTCGCCCGCATGTCGCCCGCCTCATCGAAATTGATCAGATTATAGCTGCAGCCCCTTCCGCCTACTAGATTTCAGCTCAATGAGCCTTTCGCTCTCAATGGACGCTCGGTCCGCACGTTGCAGAAAATCATTCGTCATGGCCGTGCGAGCGCTATGTTCCTATTGCTTCAACTCCTTCCTCTATCGGAAATGGTTCTCGCGTCTTGCGGCCCGCAAACGCGTCGGCCGCACGGCTGTTCTTGAGCACATCTTTGCCGTGCGCGATGGCTGCACGGACTGCCTCAAGATGCTTGGCGTCGTAGTCTTGCGTCCTGTTGGACATACGGTGGATTACGAGGGAATTAGCCATTCTGGCGCTCCTTGGTTCATGCAGGCGGAAGCGCGATTGGTCTCTGAGCCACCGACGCCATGGAAAGGACGCTGCCGGTGATACGTGAATATAGACCCCTCCTCGAAGAGTCCTAATCCAAATTGGAACACTCTCAGATTAAGGAAGCAGAGCTAACCTAAGAGACCACAAAGGCCATTTGTGAGGATCGATCCCAGCTCACCATAGAAGCCGCGCAGATTTCGCGGCGCGCAGAACAGTTTATGTTCGAGCTGAGCAGGAACGCTGTGTTCGCTCTATTGTTACCGCGCATGTTGCAAGCGCAAGAAATGAGGGCAAAGGCCGAGCAGTGCGAGCGGGTGGCGGCTGGCGCGTCTGACCGCCTAACCGCATACACTTTCCGCGAACTGGCCACTCAATGGCGGGAAATGGCGGACCAAGTCGAAAAACTGGAGCACGCTCCAATCTATCAGACAATCCGCGATCGCCGCACCGATTGAGGCCGGCTCGGTTGGCAGCCTCCAAAAAGCAACAGCCGGCCGCTAGAGCCCGCCGCGCAAGGGGCTGACCTTTTCACTCGATCGTGTTCCGGCCTCACCGTGCAGCGGTCTGACACGGCGCTGCTCGAATAGAAATTGCTCGGTGCGCCGCAAGATCAAGACGGTGTCCAAGGCCATCCGGCGTCGATCGTCGCAGATTGTCTTGCCCTCTTCGTAGATCAACCCCGCTACACCGCGCGAGACTGCACACGCAGGAGCCGACCGTGAGCGCTCCCTGGTCCAAGGGTGTCTCTCGTTACAAGGGTGTCTCTCCTTAAGGGTAATTCCGAGAGCTTGGATGTCACCAGAGCAACTCTCCCGTCGCAAGGCCATCGCGGCGCTGTCAGCAACGGCCGCGGTCGTACTGGCCGGTGACCGCTCCGCGAACCGGAAGCCGGCTTTTCATGGCCGGACGGAAAACTGTGCAGGGCCGACCTATTCCGCCACCGGCCCGAACGCCGAGCTCTACGGCGCAGACGAAGGCTACCCGCTCCCCGATGTCATGGAGGCACGCCGGCGCGGCGATCCGTGGGAGCCCAAATATCGTGTCGCCGCATTCAGCCATCTCGATCAAATCTACCCGACACGGGGCGTCGAACGCGCAGGCACGCCCTCGAAGTTCAAATGCTCCACGGCGGAGATCTACTACGATTTTCGCGGAAGCCGATTTTCACTTGCCGACTATCGGGCACGCAATGCAATCACCGGCCTGTTGATCGCCAAGGACGATCATATCCTCTTCGAGCAATATCAATATGCCCGAACCGACCGCGACCGGTTCGTGTCCCAATCCATGGTCAAGTCCATCACCGGGCTTTTGATCGGCATCGCCGTCTCAGAGGGAGCCATCGGGTCGGTCGATGACACTCCAGAAAGGTATGTGGCCGGTTTCAGGGGGACCGAATACGGCCGAACCCCGATCCGCGATCTATTGCACATGTCGTCAGGGGTCGATTTCGGGGAAGGCAGAAACGGCGGAGCGGACCTCAATCGTTTGTGGAACGACATGGGAATTGCATTTCCGAATACGAAGATCGGCACGTCGAAAGCATCGCGCAATTCAATCGGCGCATCGCGCCACGGGGAACGCGATTTTACTATGCCAGCATCGAACCCGACGTGCTGGGGCTGGTGCTTCACAATGCGGTCAAAAGATCGGCGTGCGACTATTTGCGCGAGAAGGTATGGCAGCCGATCGGTGCGGAAGCGGAGGCCAGATGGCTGATAGACGCGGAAGGGTATGAAGTGGCGCACTTCGGCTTCAATGCGGTGCTGCGCGATTATGCCCGGCTCGGTCGTTTGCTGGCCCACGATGGCGCATGGGAAGGTCGGCAGATCATTCCGGCGCAGTGGATGATCGATGCGACGACGGTGCGCGCTTCAGATGCCTACCTCCTGCCGGGCAAGGCATTCAAGAGGTTTGGCTATGGCTACCTCTTCTGGCTGTTTCCAGGCGGGAGACGCCAATTCGCGCTTGTCGGATACAAGGGCCAATATATCTGCGTTGACCCGATCTCCAAACTCGTCATGGTGCAGACCGCCGTAGAGGCTCCCGGAGCGAATTCCAATGACGAGGCGTGGGCGTTATGGTCGGCATTAAGCGATCAACTGCGCTAGTACAATCTTATCCTCAACCCATCAAAGGCACGTTACATGGAGAAGTCGACGAGCTCCCGCTCCCGAAACACTACCGCGATCAAGATACGGCCAATGAACGAGAGCGACGTACCAGAGCTGCTTCGGCTCATGCATGCGATCGTCAGCTTTGAGCGCGGTCAGAACTTCAACCTGAACGAAGCGGAGTTGCTTCGCCGTGGCTTCGGTGAACGACCAGAGTTTGGCGCTTACGTCGCGGATGCAGGCCCAGGATCACTCGCCGGAATGGCGGTCCACTACGAAATCCCGTTTATGCATACCCTGCAACCACTTCTGATGATGAAATGGCTCTATGTTGACCCCGATTGCCGAGGTGAGCGGGTCGGCCAAAGGCTCATGCGGCAAATGGCGTTACACGCTCGTAGGACCGGCCATGACCGCTTCTGCTGGTTCGTGCTGAACGATAATAGGCCGGCGCAGTCATTTTACCGGGGGCTCGGTGCGACCGAAGACCCCGAGTGGCGGCGGTGGATCATGCCCGCCGGCGCGTTGAGCCGACTCGCAGAAGGCGCAGAATGATCGTTACCCCTCAGTCAGCATGACCAGCAACAAACGACTGAACGATCTATGCTAAAATGGGTGCAGAGGGCAGCGCGCTCGACGGCACGAGAGGCCTGAAATGGCGCTCAAAATCGAAGACTATGCGATGATCGGCGATTGCAAGACCGCGGCCCTGGTTGGCCGGAACGGTTCGATCGATTGGCTGTGCTGGCCAAGATTCGATTCAGCCGCCTGCTTCGCTGCCCTACTCGGCGAATGCGAAAATGGGCGGTGGCTCATCGCCCCAAAAGAAGAGCTGATCGCGGTGTCGCGGCGCTACCGCTCGGGCACTCTCGTTCTTGAAACAGAATTTCAAACGAAGAGTGGTCGAGCGACACTAGTCGATTTCATGACACCGGGTGATGGCGCTCATCTCGTGCGCATTCTTATCGGTCAGCAAGGCCGCGTCGATTTTCGCACCGAATTCGTGGTGCGCTTCGACTATGGGGCCACGGTGCCGTGGGTCAATCGGCTGGATGACGGCGGCATCAGCGCGATCGCGGGACCAGAGCGTGTGGTCCTGCGTACCCCGGCCACGCTCTATGGCGAGGATCTGAAAACGGTTGGTGAGTTCGCGATCGAGGCCGGCCAGTCAATCCCCTTCGTGCTCTCATATGGTGCGTCGTTTCAAAAACAGCCACCGGCAGTCGATGCCTTCGATGCGCTGGAGCGGACGCAAGCATTTTGGCGGGAATGGAGCGATCGGTGTCCAGAGGTCGGTCCTTGGACGGAAGCGGTCAAACGTTCGCTGATCACATTGAAGGGTTTGACCTTCGCGCCGACGGGCGGGATTGTCGCCGCTCCCACCACCTCGCTACCAGAGCTTATCGGGGGCGTGAGGAATTGGGATTATCGCTATTGCTGGTTGCGCGACGCGACCTTCACATTGCTCGCCCTCATGTACCTCGGATATTACGACGAAGCGCGCGCATGGCGAGAGTGGCTCATTCGGGCGGTTGCAGGCAGTCCTGAGCAGGTGCAGATCGTTTACGGGGTAGGAGGCGAACGCTGGCTCCCAGAGCGGACCGTTCCCTGGCTCGCCGGCTACGAAAATTCAAGACCGGTGCGCATCGGAAACGGCGCCTACGATCAACTTCAGCTAGACGTTCTCGGCGAGGTCGCCGACGCACTGTTTCAGGCCGGAAAGGCGGGAATAGGTCTGACCGAACGTGGTCGCGCCCTGCGACCCCTAATATTGGAGCATCTCGCGAAGGTTTGGCGCGATCCGGATGAGGGCATTTGGGAGGTCCGCGGCGGACCACAGCACTTCGTCCACTCGAAGGTCATGGCCTGGGTCGCGTTTGATCGTGCCGCACACGGCTTCGCCGCTGAAGGATCGTCGGAGGCCGCTCGACATTGGCGGGCGGTTGCGGACGAAATCCACGCCGATGTGTGCGAGCACGGCTTCGACGCCGACCTCGACAGCTTCGTGCAGACGTTCGGCTCGAAGCGGCTCGATGCCAGCCTGCTGCTGATCCCGCTGGTCGGCTTTCTGCCGCCCAGCGACTCGCGCGTGAGAGGCACGCTTCGGGCGATCGAGGAAAAGCTGCTGGTTGGACGCGAATTCGTTCTGCGGTACGAACCGGACAACCCCGGGGACGGCCTGCCGGCCGGAGAAGGAGCCTTCTTGGCGTGCAGCTTCTGGCTCGTCGACAACTACATCCTGCAAGGGCGATATGCAGAAGCCCGGAAACTGTTCGATCGATTGTTGTCACGCTGCAACGACGTGGGTCTGCTCGCCGAAGAGTTCGACCCGATTTCCGGCCGTATGCTGGGAAATTTTCCGCAAGCCTACAGCCATGTTGGTTTGATCAATTGCGCCTTGAACCTTAGCCGCAAGGCGTGCCCCGCCGAGGAGCGGGTGGAGATGCGGCCACCAGTAACGGTCGCTGCCGGACAGATGTGAGGGCCTGGCTGAGCTCGGCCTTGGGGTCACGTCGGACGTGCATCCGCAGCACTGAAGTCGGGCGCCAAAAGCAGCCGGCGGTGCGCGCACGTTGGTCTTTGATCCGTGGGACGATGCTAACTGACTTCCCTGTCAGAATCTGTCACCGTTGTCATTTGAAAAGATCCAACTGCCAGACAGGCTGGAATATTGCTGCGAGAGCGGAGTTGACACCACCGGCGGGTTTTGTCGCTCGCTTTGAAAGCAGGAGGCGCAAATGAGCACCTTGGCGATCAGATTCGCCGTGCTAGGAACGTTCCTGATGGCGCTGATCACTTCGCCGGTCCTGACCCCGGGCTTTGCTGCGGGCGGAGGTGGCGGCGGCGGCGGCGGTGGCAGCGGAGATCGTATTGGCGGGACATATGGTTCAGATTCGCCTTCGTCCTATCCGGGCCGGTCGGGTGCGAAAGCCACTCACACTCAAAGGAGCAAAAAGACTAACAACCGGTCCGGTATCGACGATCCAGCCTTTGCTCAGGGTTACCGCGCGGCGTATGCAACGATTTACGAACGAAATGACTATCGTGCCGCGATCGAACAGCTGACGGCGCTCGGCCACGACGATAATCCGAATGTCGCCAATCTGATCGGGTACTCCTATCGCAAGCTCGGCGACTACAAGCTCTCGCAAGTCTGGTATGAGCGCGCACTCAAATCCGATCCAAACCATGTTCTCACATGGAACTACTACGGCTTCTGGCAGATCGAGCAGGGCAACCGCGAACAGGCAGAATATCACTTGCGTCGGATCGGAGAGATTTGTGGTACCGATTGCTATGAGTATCGATCGTTGGCCGCGGCACTGGAGCAACCGCCGGGCACCGCCCTCGTATATTGAGTTGGGTGAACGTTAATCGGCGTGAAATTCGCCGAGAAAGTCCGAGTAGAAGTGCCTGACATTCGCAAAGGCATTCAATCGCCCGTGCGTTCACGCAACAGTGCGAACGCCGGCCTCACCGCGTAATCGGCTTCACCGAGGCCTCGCACAATCGCAGCTCCCAGCCATGGCGTTCCAGCTCTGGATCGTCATGCTCCTCTTCCGGCCAACCGAGGCAAAGATAGGCGACGAAAGTCCAGTGCTGCGGCAAATCGAGGACTGACTTGATCGCCTCCGGCTCGAGGATGGAGACCCAGCCGAGGCCAAGGCCTTCGGCGCGCGCGGCAAGCCAGAGCGTCTGGATCGCGGCCACCACCGAGTAGCGGATCGTCTCAGGCATTGTCTGACGCCCCAGACCATGACCTTGCGCGGTCGTCTCGTCGGCGCAGACGGCAAGATGGACCGGTGCTTGCGCGAGCCCTTCGAGCTTGAGCCGCGCATAACATGCCTGTCGCTCGCCGGCATAGCCACCGAGCGCAGCCTTGTTGGCTTTCGAAAAATTTTCTCCGATCGCCTGCCGTCGCTCCGGCGATTGCACCAGAACGAAGCGCCAGGGCTGGCTCAAGCCCACCGAGGGCGCATAGGACGCGAGTGTCAGCAAGCGCTCGATCAGATGCGGCTCGATCGGATCGGGCCGAAACCGGCGCACGTCCCGCCGCCAGCGCACCAGCTCGGCGAACTGCGCCTTGAACGCCGCATCAAACCGCGGCGGCTTCCCTTTGCTTTCGGTCGTCATGCTCTTTCGGAATCGGAATGGAAGCGCGTATTAGCACAATGGGTCTTTCGTCCAATAAGAAAAGCGCCTTCTCTATGGCCTCGTTACGGACCGGACCGAAGCCGTATCCGTACCTTGCTTGCGGCGCGCTGGGCGATCTGGTTTAGTCTGGATGCGGCATTTTCGCGGGGAAATAACGCAAGTGGCACTCAAGAACGTCATCGGCATCGATCATGCCGTCATCATGGTCCGCGATCTCGACCAGGCGGCGGCGAACTGGAAAAAGCTGGGGTTCACGGTCTCGCCGCGCGGCACGCATAGCGCGCATATGGGAACGGGAAACTACACCATCATGCTCGATCCCGATTACATGGAACTGCTTGGCGTGCTCGCCGAGACCGAGCTCAATGCGCCGGCGCGCGCGTTTATCGCGAGGCGCGAGGGAATCGAGCGCATCGCCTTCACTGCCATCGACGCGGCGAAAGGCGCGGAAGAAATTCGCTCCCGCTCTTATCAGCCGATCGGGCCGACCGACTTCGAACGGCCGGTGACCCTACCCGACGGCCGGCTCTCGGCGGCAAAGTTCACGACTTTCCAATGGCCGGTTGCGGAAACCCCGGGCGGCGTGCGCCTCTTCGCCTGCCAGCACAAAACGCGCGAGACGGTCTGGATCCCCGAACTGATGCAGCACGCCAACGGCGCCAAGCGCCTGAGAGAGGTGCTGCTGGCCGCGCCGGAGCCGGCCAAGGAAGCCGCGCATTTGTCGCGCATGATCGACCGCCAGCCGCGGACGCAGCCGGATGGCAGCGTCGCCGTTTCCTCAGGCGCGGATCGTGCCGATTTCGTGTTCCTGACAAAAGAGCAATTGAGCCGGCGCTATCCGGACGTGCCGGCTACCGGCCTGCCCGAACGCGGCGCCGTGGGCCTGGTGATTGCCGCCGAGCTTGCAGCTACCGCAAAGACTCTCGGCGATACGGGCTTGCGCAGCAACGGCGCCATCTGCGTGCCGCCGATGCTGAGCAACGGAACGCTGCTGGTGTTTGTCCAGGCATAACGCTGAAGTTCGATCCCCCCTTGCCTCATTCCGAGGCGATGCATCAGCACCGAACCCGGAATGATGGCGCCTCAATAACCGCCAAGCGAGGTGTCAGCTTCGCTGCGCTGCTCGAAATTAACAGGAACGCCCCTGGTCAGCATTGCCGCGAGGCGCCGTGCGTCCCAATTGGTCAGCCGCACGCAGCCGTGCGACGGCGCTTTCCCGACCAGGGAAGGATCTGGCGTTCCGTGAATGCCATAGCTCGGCTTGGACAGCGCGATCCAGGTAGTGCCGAGCGGATTGTTTGGGCCCGGCCCGAGATCGAAGGGCCTCTGCGTCCCGACCTCCTTGAACTGGTATTTCGGGTTGTAGTGAAATGCCGGATCGCTCTCGATCAGCCTCACCTTCAACGTTCCCGAAGGAGATGGCTTGTCCTCGCTGCCGACGGACGCGGGGAAGAACGCGATCAGATCGTTCTTCGCCGAATACACCTTGACCGTTTGCTGATCCTTATCGACGTCGACGCGCGCCGCCGGCTCGGGCTGCCGCTCCTTCAAGACGTCCGGAACGAGGATTCGCTCGCCGGCCTCGGAGAACGCGGCATTGGGATTCAAAAGCGCGAGCAATTGCCGACTGACATGGAATTTCTCCGCCAGCGCCTCGCGCGCATTGGCGAAGCCGAGAGTCCTGAAAGAGCGCCTATCCTCCATTTTCGCCGGCAACTGCACGAACGGTCCTTTGAGGTCGTCCTTGGTCAAGGCATATTCCGTGACGACAGGTCCGGTGGCATTGGAGGTCAGCGCGCGCCAGAAAGGACGCCCCCACCCGGTGCCGGAAGGAAGCCCATGAGTCTCGGTGAAAGCCGCAATCGCATGCGCGAGCCGCGGCGAGAGTTTCCCGTCAATTTCACCTGGCGAGAACGCGGCACGATCCAACAGGATCTGCGCCTTGATGATCGCCGGATCGACCTGATTGTCGGCGGGGAGTTCGGCATAGTCGGCCGCGTTGATGCTCGCACGATCGAGCTGGCCCGCGGTAGCCGCAAGCGGTATCAAAGCCGCAATCAAAACGGCGCTAAATCGACAGCCAAACATACCGCGCGGTCCGAAATTGACCAGGCGCAGAATGTCACCGCGGCTTGAGCCGTCAATTCAACAAACCGCGAAAGTAGCCACCGGAACTGCCGCGCCCGATATCGTTCTTGTTCGCGACCCGCCCGCAGCTTGGAACCAGCCGCGACTTCGTCATTTGTCGCTCGAGGCGGATAAAGGCGATGGCAAGAATCCTTATCGGCACTTCGGGATGGCATTACGATTCGTGGCGCGGGCCTTTCTTTCCGAAGGGACTGCCGCTCAAAGAGCAGTTGCGCCATTACGCCAGCCAATTCTCGACCACCGAACTCAATGGCGTGTTCTATCGGACACCGACGACGCAAGCCGTACGAGGTTGGCACGAGCAGACGAACGAAGACTTTGTCTTTGCCTGGAAGGCATCGAAGTTCATCACGCATTGGAAGCGGCTGTCGCAGAACTCGGTAAACAGCCTCGAACTGTTGGAAAGCCGCCTGTCGCTGCTCGGCGAAAAGGCGGGACCCATCCTGTTTCAATTGCCGCCGCGGTTTCCGGCCAATCCGGAAAGACTCGTGTCGTTCTGCAAATTGCTGTCCAGGAAACGCCGCTACAGCTTCGAATTTCGTGATGAGAGCTGGTACCAGCCACGCATTCTGAAACTGCTGTCGGAACGAAACATCTCGCTCTGCCTGTCGGATCACCACGACGCGCCCGCGCCCTGGAAACGGACGGCGGATTTCGTCTACGTTCGTGGCCATGGACCGCAGGGCCGCTACAAGGGGCATTATCGTCCCGATGCACTTGCGGAGTGGGCCCGCCGCATAAAGTCCTGGAAGCGGCAGGGATGTGACGTCTACGTCTATTTCGACAACGACCAGAAGAGCGCAGCACCGGCCGATGCGCTCAGGCTCAAACGGCTGCTGGAATGACAATCACCGCCGGAACCGGTGGCCGCAGCAACGGCCGCCTCAACCAATTGACCTAACGTTCCGCCACAGGCTGCTGCTCCGCGAAATCAAACGGTCGCGAGGTCGTCCGTCACCCGCACCGGGATCGATTTCGCCGCCGGCGTCTTGCTCTTTTCTTCGTGATGCCAAAGCGGCAGCAGTGGATTGCATTCCGGGTAATAGCCCGCAATGCAGCCCTCGGGGATGTCGTAAGCCACGACGCGCAGACCACGGACTTTTCGATCCACTCCGTCGTTCACTGCGGTCGCGAGCGTAACGAGTCCGCCTTCCCTGAGCCCGAGCCGGTCGATGTCGTTGCGATGCATCAGCACCACCTTGCGGGAGCCATAGATGCCGCGGAAGCGATCGCCGTAATTATAGATCGTCGTGTTGAACTGGCCGTTGCTGCGCAATGTGATGAGCCGCACGACATCGCGGTCTTCCGGAGGCGAATCGATATCGGTGGCCAATGACTTCGGCACGATGAAATTGGCCTTCCCAGTCTTGGTATTCCACTTCCGTTCGCGCGCGGCGAGCGGGCGGTGAAAGCCACCCGGCTGCCACATTCGCGCATTGAAGTCGTGGAAGATGTCGGGGTAAGTCGCCGCGATCGCGTCCCGTACCTTGCTGTAATCGGCAACCCAGTCGTCCCACGGTATGGTCGAGCGCGACGGCGCGGCGGCCTTGGCAAGCTCGGCCACGATTTTCGTCTCCGACAGCAAGTTCTCGCTGGCCGGCGGTAGCTGGCCTCGGGAGCCATGCATGCAGCCGGTGGAATCCTCCATCGAGACGGCCTGAGGGCCGCTCGCCTGTTGATCGATTTCGATGCGGCCGAGGCACGGCAGGATGTAGGAGATCTCGCCGTGCACCAGCGCGCTGCGGTTGAGCTTGGTCAGGATGTTCACGGTCAGCCGCAGCTTGCGCCAGGCAGGTTCGACGAGGCGATGCTCGGGCACAGAGCGCACCAGATTGCCGCCAAGCAGCACCATGGCACGAACCGAGCCATCGATCACCTTTTCGCAAGCCTCGACAATCGCGGCTCCCTTCTTCTCGGGCACGTCGATACCGAACAATGTCTTGATCTTCTCAGCCGGGACCATACCCGGCTTTTCGGTGATTCCGACCGTGCGCTGTCCCTGCACGTTGGAATGGCCCCGCACCGGACAGATGCCGGCGCCCGGCCGGCCGATATTGCCGCGCAGCAGCGCCAGGTTGACCATCGTTTGCACGGTTTCGGCGCCCTTCTCGTGCTGCGTCAGCCCCATGCCGTAGATGAACATCACCCGTTGGGCATGCGCATAAACGAAAGCCGCGGCCTCGAGCGCACCGCGAGTCAGTCCCGACCGCCGCTCGATCCGCGACCAGTCGCAATCCTCCACCGCAGCGGCAAACTCGTCGAAGCCATGGGTATGTTCGCGGATGAAATCATGATCGATCACGGCTTGTCCACCATCCGCCTTCGCTTTCATGGCAAACAGCGCCTTGGCTATTCCCATCATCGCCGCGGTGTCGCCACCGCTTTTGACCTGATGGTATTGCGAAGTGATATGGGTCGACGAACCACTCAGCATCTCCATCGGCGACTGCGGATTGGTGAACTCCTCCAGTCCCCGCTCGCGCAGCGGATTGAAAGTCACGATCGGAACGCCGCGCTTCGCCGCCTCCTGAAGCTGATGCAGCATCCGCGGGCTTGATGTCCCGACGTTCTGGCCGAAGAAAAAGATGCAATCTGTCTTGGCGAAATCGTCCAGCGTGCAGGTGCCGACCGGTACGCCGAGGCTCTCCGGCAGCGCCGCCGAGCTGGTCTCGTGGCACATGTTAGAACTGTCAGGCAGGTTGTTGGTGCCGTAGGCGCGCGCAAACAGGCCATACATGAAGGCGGTCTCAAGCGAGGCGCGGCCTGAGGTGTAGAATACAGCACTGTCGGGATCGAGCGCCTGCAACTCGCGCCCGATCTCGCGAAACGCGTCCGCCCAGTCGACCGGGACGTATTTGTCGGAGGCCGCGTCCCAGCGCATCGGATGAGTCAGGCGCCCGGCATCCTCGAGATGGTGATCATCCCAGCGTTCCAGCGCGGTCACAGTGTGCCGCGCGAAAAATTCCGGTGTGACACGTTTTTGCGTGATCTCCCAGGTGGTGGCCTTGGCGCCGTTCTCGCAGAACTCGAACACGCGCGGATCGGCCGGCTTTGCCCAGGCACAGCTCACGCACATGAATCCGCCGGTCTTGTTCTGGTTGAGCAGAAGCCGGGATCCGCGGATTGGGACGCGACTTTGGGTCAAGCTCCTCGCCAGTGAGCGTACCGAGCCCCAGCCGCCGGAGGGGAGCATCGTAGCGTTTGACTTCGAGATCGGAGCTGAGCTTGCGTGTTCTGGTCATGACGCGTTCCGAATAAAAATAAAGCTGCCTACCCCTCGTTTCATTAAAGCATGGCGCATTCTCCAGTTCCTGAAAGCCGGGACGCCCGAACTTACCTTTCGTCGCGGTAATCGGCTCCGCAACGCGGCGATGGACGATGAGAAGCGAGAGCCCGCCGCGAGTGACATCCGCAGATAGCCTCGGCGCGGTTTGCGAGTAGGAACGTTCCCGCGCGGTCAACATTGATCGGGCACGAGCAGCCACCGAACGTTGCCGGGCTCTTAGGGAATGCAGACAGGATTTGCCTACACCAAATTCGCCGATCGCCTGGCCAGTATCGCTGAACTGGCGAAGAGCGATCTCGATCTGTTGGCCAGGATGCCGCTCGCGATCAGGCATTTTGCCTCTCACGACAAAATCCTGCACCAGGGAGACCGGCCGAGTTGCTGCTGCCTGCTGCTGCGAGGCTATGTGTGCTGGAGAGACGCCGACAGTGGAAGTGGGCAGATTTCCTCGATCCATGTGGCAGGCGATATACCGGATATTCAGCTGCTGGGTTGGCCCCGGGCCGAGGCCGATCTGAGCACGCTTGGAGCCGCCGTTGTTGCCTTCGTTCCGCACAGCTTCTTTCAGGAGGCGGCTTCGCTGTCGCCAAACCTTTCGCGCGCGTTCTCGCTGCTGAGCCTGGCCGACGCGGCGTTACTGCGAAACTGGATCATCAATCTCGGCAGCCGCGACTCCCTGACCCGCGTCGCCCATCTGATTTGCGAGATCGCGGTGCGGCTAAGCGCGGTCGGGCAGGCGCGGGACTACCGATTTCCTTCGCCCTTCACCCAATCCGACCTGGCGGCCGCCTGCGGCATCTCGGCGGTTCACGCCAATCGGATCATTCAGGAACTTCGCCGCAGGCGCCTGCTGCTCTGGCAGTCGAAGACGATCAGCATTTTGGATTGGCGCGCGCTGGTCCACCTCGCCGAATTCAACCCGGATTATCTGCGCCTACGCGGTTCGAAGCCAATCGAGTTCCGTCAGCCATTGACGCCGTTCGCAGCAGACGCGCCAGCAGCGTCCGCCTCACAGTAACCACGCGCCTTGCTGCCGGCTCGCTCCTCCAGCCGGGAGAGAATGGCGCACCGAACCTCGTCGATGACGCTGCGCCAATCGCTCGGAACGGGCTGGTGGAATAGCCGCGCATTGGGATACCAGAAGGTCGTGCTGCCTGCGCGTGGCCAGCGCCAATCGCAGTCGGAATGCAATAGGATCCAGGTCTCGCTGCCAAGCGCCGCCGCCAAATGAGCCATCATGGTGTCCGGGCAGATCACGAGATCAAGCGTGCGGACCCGGTGTGCCAGGAGCTCGAGGTCCGGCGTACTAAAGTCGATGGCGCCGATGCCGGCGGCCGCTTTCGCCGCCGTTCCCCTCTGCAGCGAGAACAGGCGGACGCCGGGAACATTCAGCCGCCGGAGTTCCGCCGGCGCGACCGCTCGCCGCTTGTCCCAGTCACCAACTTCCCACACCAGTCCGACGGCGATATCTGCGCCGTGCTTTCTGCGCCGCTGCACGCGACGCGGTAAAGGCGTCAAATACGGCTTACGCGGCTGCGCCTGATCCCGTCGCGCTCGGATCGCATGCGGGATTTCCATGATCTCGATATCGACGTCATAGTCGATCGCGGGCGTTCCCTCGTGCAGCGGCAGAACACGATCAACTCCATCGATCCGTGAAACCAGCGTAACCAGTTCAGGCTGACACCAGATGACCACCTCTTGCGCGATCTCACGCAGCGGCCGCACGAAGCGAACGAATTGAATGGTGTCGCCGAGACCGTGATAGCAACGGACCAATACCTTCTTACCGCGCAGCTCCTCGCCGCGCCAGATGCGCTGTTTGTGACGCGGTCCCGCGTGCTTGTCGCGGCCAGAGCGGATAAGCCGCGCCAAATCGCGGTCGGCTATCAACCAGGCGCGCCCGAAATCGCCGGCGCGCATCGCCGCAACCCACTCGTTCGGTTCGCATGCTTCCATGCCGCCGGCTTGCGCAATCGCCATCTGGGTTCAGCGCGCCGAGCGATCGACGAATTTGTGGAAACGGCTGATTCCGCCGTCCTTGGTGTGGTCCTGGTACAGGAACGCCAGTTTGGATTCGTCGAATTTCCGGAAGAATTCGTCCCATTCGATTGGATCCAACTTCTTCTCCTTCGGATCGAAATCGATGCGGAGGATTCCCGCGTGCCCATCCTCTTCGGTCGCGCGCACGGTCGCGGGTCTTCCGCCGCGCTGCTCGGCCCATTTCTGGATGATCTTATGATCGGTGGTGGTTCTCGACTCGTAATCCGCAGTGGTCTTTGTCGCGCTCATGGGGTTTTCCGCTGTGCATTGGGCGACCGGCGCAACGCAGGCCGGCGCTTTTGCAGCAAAAACGCTTCAGGCGGAAATTGGTTCTTGGATAAAATGTATTGCTGCATCGCCGGGGAGGATCTTCATCTTCTTCATCTTCCAAATTGCTATTCGTTCCCCAGCCATGCACCGGCAATCTATACCAAGTTAAAGCCTTTCGATTTTGTTCGGCGGATTTGACGCACACTTGCGGCGCGCCTCCTCGGCTCAGGAACGAACGCAAGCCTGGCACGTTCGCGACCTACTTACGTTGGGCACGCGTAGTGGAGGACTCCGATCGATGCATTCCCGCCTTCAAGACCGACGCCGCGTTCGCGTCGGCATCGTCGGTGTCGGCAATTGCGCCAGTTCGTTCGTCCAGGGATTGACCTACTACCGCCATGCCGAATCCAACGAGCCCGTCCCGGGGCTCATGAACGCGGATGTCGGCGGCTATCATGTCAAAGATATCGAGATATCCTCGGCCTTTGACGTGAATGCGGAAAAGGTCGGCCACGACATCGCCGAGGCCATTCTGGCACGACCTAACAACACGCACCGCTTCGCCTCCGTTGCGGGGACCGGCGTGATCGTTCAACGCGGACCTGTGCTCGACGGCATCGGGCGCTACCTCGAAGACGACGTGCCGGTTGCCATAACGCCCGAGACCGATGTGACCGATGTTCTCTTGAAGTCGCGCACCGACGTCCTGGTCTCCTATCTTCCGGTCGGCTCGCAGAAGGCAACCGAATGGTACGCGGCGCGCGCGCTGGAAGCCGGCTGCGCCTTCGTCAACTGCATCCCCGTCTTCATTGCGTCGGATCCCGCGTGGCGGAAGCGTTTCGAGGAGGCCGGACTGCCGATCATCGGCGACGACATCAAGAGCCAGGTCGGCGCGACGATCCTGCACCGGGTCCTCGCCAATCTGTTCCGCGAACGCGGAGTCCGGCTCGAGCGCACCTATCAGCTCAATTTCGGCGGCAATACCGATTTCAAAAACATGCTCGAACGCGAGCGGCTGAACTCGAAGAAAATTTCGAAGACACAGGCCGTCACCAGCCAGTTCGACGTTCCGCTCGACGCCGAAAACATCCATGTCGGTCCGAGCGATCACGTTCCCTGGCTGACCGATCGCAAACTCGCTTACATCAGGCTGGAAGGCACGACATTCGGCGGCGTGCCGCTGAACGCCGAAGTCAAACTGGAGGTCTGGGATTCCCCCAACTCCGCCGGTGTTGTGATCGATGCGGTCCGCTGCGCAAAGCTCGCAATGGACCGCGGAATCGCGGGCGCACTGACGGGCCCGTCGGCCTACTTCATGAAATCACCGCCGCAGCAATTCAGCGATGAAGAGGCACGCCGGCGGACCCGCGCCTTCATCGACGACAAGGCCTAAGACTGATGGTCAAAACGATCCATCTCGTTCGCCATGGCCATCATGCCCTGCTCGATCGCAGGCTGTGCGGCCGTATGCCCGGCGTCGGCCTCGATGAACTCGGCCGCCGGCAAGTCGCGCACTGTGCCGACCTTCTGGCGCCGCCGCCCTTCACGATCCAATCGAGCCCTCAGCGGCGCACGCGGCAATCCGCGGCTATTTTGGCGGCGCGCTTTGGCCTCGCAGTCGAGATCGCTCCGGCCATGGACGAGATCGATCTCGGCGACTGGACCGGGCGCACGTTCGAGGAACTGGCCGACGACCCCGCCTGGAGGCGGTGGAACAGCCGGCGTAGCGACAGCCGGCCGCCCAATGGCGAAACCATGCGGCACGTGCAGAATAGAGTTGTCCGGCACCTGGAGGAATTCCGGAATGGTGATGGAGACGGCACCCTCGTGATCGTCAGCCATGCCGAGCCGATCAGGGCCGCTCTGCTGCATTATTCGGGCATCCCGCTCGACGATTTCCCGTCGATCGAGGTCACTCCCGCAAGCATCAGTACCCTGTCGGTGCAACGCAGCGGCATTCGTATCGCAGGAATGAACCGGGGGATGCCGGCGTGAAGATCGTGATTTTCGGGCTTGCGATCTCTTCGTCGTGGGGGAACGGTCACGCCACCCTGTGGCGCGGGTTGTGCAAGAACCTGACGCGCATGGGACATGACATCGTCTTCTATGAGCGCGATGTTCCCTATTACGCCGGCGCCAGGGATATGTCCGAAATCCCCGCTGGACGCCTCGTGCTGTATCCCTCCTGGCAGGCCATTCACCTGCAGGCGCGCGACGATGTGAGGAGCGCGGACGCTGCAATCGTCACCTCCTATTGTCCCGATGGGCTTGTGGCGACCCAACTCGTCTTGGAGCAAGCGGTCGGCCTGCGCGTATTCTACGATCTCGATACGCCGGTGACACTGGCCCGGCTACGCGCGGGCGAGACCGTGCCTTACATCGGGCCGCGGGGTTTGCGCGACTTCGACCTCGTCCTCAGCTTCACCGGCGGCCCCCGCGTGTTCGAGGAATTTCAGCGAGGCCTGGGCGCACGGCGGATCGAAGCGCTCTACGGGCATGTCGATCCCGAAGTGCACCGCCCTGCTCCGTCTCAGCCGCATTACCGGGCCGACTTGTCCTATCTCGGCACCTATTCGCAGGACCGGCAGCGCGCTCTTGAGACGCTGTTCGTCGATCCGGCGCGCCAACGGCAGGACCTGCGCTTTTTGATCGGCGGCGCGCAATATCCGGCGGATTTTCCCTGGTCGCGAAACATCTACTTCGTACGCCACCTGCCGCCGTCGGAGCACGCCGCCTTCTTTGCCTCATCCCGCTTGACGTTGAACGTGACCCGCCAGGCGATGGTGGAGATGGGCTGGTGTCCCTCGGGACGCCTGTTCGAAGCCGCCGCCTGCGGGGCGCCGATTCTGAGCGACATGTGGGAGGGCATCGGCGATTTCTTTCAGCCCGGCGAGGAGATCATCCTCGCCCACGACGAACAGGACACCCTCGGCGCGATCGAGATCGACGACAGCGCGTTGCAAAGCATCGCCAAGCGCGCCCGCGAGCGAACGCTCGACCAGCACAGCTCGGCGCGGCGCGCCATCGAGTTGGTTCGTCTCCTTGAGGGCACCGCACGCCCGCGCGAGCGCCAGCTCACAAACCAGGAGGAGGCTTGACATGTGGGGCGTGATACCCGCGGCCGGCCGCGGCAGCCGTATCCAACCGCTCGCCTTCTCGAAGGAGCTCCTCCCCGTGGGTAGCCGAAGCGATGCAGGGATGGACCGGCCCTGCGCGGTTTCGGAATATCTGCTTGAAAGATTGCTCCTCGGTGGCGCCGACAAGATCTGCTTCGTCATCTCGCCGGGAAAATCCGACATCCTGGAATATTTCGGCGATCACTATAGCAGTGCGCAGATCGCCTATGTCGTGCAGCCTCATGCTACTGGCCTGTGCGACGCAGTGTTCAGGGCGGCCACCGTCGCCGGCGACCGCGAGGATATCGTCGTCGGCTTGCCCGACACGGTCTGGTTTCCAAAGTCCGCACTCTCCGCATTACCCGACGCCGAGCTGTCATTTCTGTTGTTCCCCGTCGAGCGTCCCGAATTCTTCGATGCCGTCGTGCTCGACGGCGACCGCGTCACGGAGATCCAGGTCAAGCCGGCCAACGCCGCCTCGAACTGGATCTGGGGCGCGTTCAAAATGTCGGCTTCAGGCTTCCGCGACCTGCATCGGCTTTGGCGGGAGCGGGGCTGTAGGGACGAATATTTCGGCACGCTCGTGAACAGCTATCTCGCATCCGGCGGCGTCGGCATCGGCATCAAGGCAGGCGAATCGTATGTGGATGTCGGGACCATCCATGGCTATCGCACGGCCATGGCGCTGCTCGCCTCCAACGAAGAGGTCGATCATCGACGCTCAAAGCTTCGGACCACCTCGACCACCGACACCGTGACGACCTCAACGCGCGCGTTCGGCGGAGGAGTCTCGTGAGCGGCGCCGCACTCTCGAAGGAGGAAATCCGTCGGCGCGTCGATGCGCTTGGACCCTGGTTTCACAATCTCGACCTCCAGGGCATCGCAACCGCACCCGCGCATTTTCTAGGCGATTATCCCACGGTGAAATGGCGGCGGTTTTCCGCTGTCATCCCTGACAATCTGGAAGGCAAATCGATTCTGGACATCGGCTGCAATGCCGGTTTCTATGCCATGGAGATGAAGCGAAGGGGCGCCGAGCGCGTGCTCGGTCTCGATACCGATGACGAATATCTCGCACAGGCGAGGTTCGCCGCCGAGGTCAACGGGCTGAAGATCGAATTCCGCAAACTGTCGGCCTATGATGTCGGCTCCTTGCACGAGCGCTTTGATCTCGTGATCTTCATGGGGGTGCTGTATCATCTTCGTCATCCCCTTCTGGCACTCGATCTCATCCATGAGCATGTCTCGCGCGACATGCTCTTGTTCCAGTCGATGCTGCGCGGTGACAGCCGCGTCGATCCAATCGAGAAGAATTACGACTTCTGGACCACGGCGCAGTTCGACAGCCCCGGTTATCCGAAGCTGCATTACATCGAACACCAATACGCCGACGATTCCACCAATTGGTGGGCGCCAAACCGTGCCTGCGTGGAGGCCATGCTGCGCAGCGCCGGTTTTGCGATTCTGGCGCATCCGGAGGACGAGGTGTATCTCTGCAGCAAGACAGAACGGCCGCAACCGGAAGGTCCCGTCTACCCGTCGCGAGGTAGCGCTCCATGATCGAAGCGGCCAAAATCTGGAACGAGCCGAATAACAAGTCGCATTGGGATATCCTGATCGATCCCGATTGGGAGAAGTTTGCCGCGACCGCGATCGCCGCAGCAAAGGCGATTCGCTCCGTCCACCCGACGCTTCCGCGTGTGCTCGGCGGCATCTCGCCGATCGATCCACGCTTCATGGAGAACATGAAATCGCGCGGTGTGCTCGATCACGTCGATGCGGTCGCGGTGCATGGTTTCCCGCTGGACTGGAATTTGTGGAAGATCGAGGAGTGGCCGCAAAAGGTCGCCGAAATTCAGGAGCGGGTATCCATGCCGGTCTGGGTGACCGAGGTCGGCGTATCCTCTTTCGGCGCCGACGAAGTTCAGGCGTGGGGACTTGAGCGCACCGCAAATCTCCTGATCGGATGTACGCCGCGGATCCATTGGTACAGCCTGTATGATCTGCCCGCGACCTGGGAAGCGACGACGCGGCACAAAGAGGCAGAGGGCTCCTCCTATTATCGGCACTTCCACATGGGACTATTGCGCGAAGACGGCACACCAAAGCCCGCATTTGAAAGCTTCGCCGGGCATTCCCCTGCCCTGGGTCTATGCCAATGGTTCCATTTCGAGGATCATCGGCTCGATGATGCCGTACGCTGGATGCGCCGGCTTGGCGTGCGCCACTTGAGGACTGGCCTGTCCTGGGCCGACAGTTTCCGGCCCAACGCGCTCGATTGGTTCGACCGGCAGATGGATGCGCTATCGGAGTTCGAGGTCACCGTCACTTTCTGCTTCACCCCCGAACACAGGGGCATCGCTCCGCACCATACCAGTCCGCCGCTTGACCCGGACGAATATGCGGAGTTTTGCGCGCGCATGATCGAGCGCTATTGCGATCGGTCCCACGCGACCTCGCGTGTCGACGCCTCGGAGAGGATAGCGCTATGCGCGCCATGATCCTCGTCATGGATTCGGTCGGGATCGGCGCGGCACCGGACGCGGCGCGCTATGGCGACGAAGGCGCCGATACGATCGGCCATATCGCCGAGGCTTGCGCGCGCGGGAAGGCGGACAACGCGCATCGTCAGGGGCTGCTGCGGTTGCCCAACCTCGCCGCGCTTGGCCTCGGGCAGGCCTGCCATCTCGCCACCGGACGCTATCCGCCCGGTCTGGACGATCGGCCCGCATTGTTCGGTCGTTTCGGTTGCGCCAGCGAGCAATCGAGAGGCAAGGATACCCCCTCCGGCC
>Ga0134128_10001645_pt1 | contig 28424 bp, 23 predicted proteins | sample KB31754_FD_96462 | JGI IMG/M metagenome (GOLD analysis project Ga0134128, IMG submission 96462) | Terrestrial soil microbial communities with excess Nitrogen fertilizer from Kellogg Biological Station, Michigan, USA - KB3-175-4 | ecosystem: Environmental > Terrestrial > Soil > Unclassified ... | reverse complement strand
GATGAAGCCCGCAGCATTGGCGATGTTGGTTCCGTTGGCTCTGGGCGCTTGCACAGCGAGGTCGGACGATCCTGCAGCCGGCGCGCCGAGCGCCGAATCGACGGTGCTGAGCGCTATCGGCACACCGTTTCTGATTGCGTTCAAAATCCCGCTTTGCGTCGCGACCGTGCTGGTGGTCGGCCCCGCCTCCGGCGCCTCGGCGGTGATCCCGCCCGAAGACAATCCGCAGCAGGGAATCGCGCGCCAAGTCCTCGCCGATGGCCTTAAGGACAATTGCGGACCGCCTTATGTCGTGCCGCGCTGAGGCGCGCGCGGTCGGGATCGCCCGCGCTTGCGCCGGTTGCCGGCCTCAGGCCCCGCGCAGCAGGGCTTCGGCGTTGCCGCGCTCGATCGCGCGCCGCAGTTGCGGCGGCAAATCGAGCTTTGCGAGCCCGTCCACTGCGGCGCCGATCGGAAAGAACGGATAGTCGCTGCCAAAGAGAATATGCTCGTCGGGAACGAGGCTGCGCATCGCGGCGAAATTGACAGGCGCATAGCCCTGCGCGGTGTCGAAATAGAATTTGCGGTACTCCGCCGCGACGCCGTCGGGAAAAATCTCGCGCACGGTTGCCGGAAATTCCGGCCGGGCGTTCTGGGCCATTCCCTGAATGCGGCCGACGAGCAGCGGCATGGTGCCGCCATCATGCGCGAAGATGAAACGGATGCTCGGAAAGCGGCGCGGAACGCGGTTGAGCAACAAGCTGAACATCGTGCGCGCCGAATTCATCGGCCATTCGATAAAGGAGCCGAGCACCGGCGCCTTCATATAGGAGAGCCCGGTCGAGCACGGCGCGTCGGTCGGGTGGACATAGACCACCGCCTTGCGGCGCTCCAGCTCCTCATAGAGCGGCGCGAAGCGGGGATCGCCGAGCCAGAGATCGCCATAGCTCGTCTGGATGCCGATCCCGTCGGCCTTCAAGACATCGAAAGCGTATTCGACCTCCTTAAGGCTGTCATCGATCGCCGGGAGCGGCAGGGCGCCGAGGAGGCCGAAGCGGCCTGGATGGTCGCGCCGAAGCTGCGCGACATAGTCGTTCCAGGCGCGGGCGTTGCGCCGGGCGGTCGCCGCATCGACCGATCCCCAGCCCGCGGCGGCAGAGACAAAGCCGGTGGCGACGCCGTTGCGGTCGAGTTCTTCGACCGCGCGCTGCGGCGTCCACTCCGCCGGGCCGCCGGCGACGCGCGACAGCGGCGAGCCCGGCATGACGATGTGATAGTGGATGTCGAACCGCCCGTCGCCCTGCATCGTGCAATCCTCTCGAGTGCGCCGTGTCTATCGCGCCTTGGTGGCGCCCGCCGCCTCCCAGACTTTCTGCCACAGCGCGTCGACATGATCGCCTTCGGCAAGAATCGTCTCGTCGCGCAGCATGATCTTCTTGCCGATGATCTCATCGGGGAAAGGCAGGAACTCCTTGCCCTTCAGCTCGACATTCACCGGAACCTGGCGTGCGTAGTGATAGGCCGCCACCTGGCCTTCCTTGCTGAGATACCAGTTGACGAAGAGCTTGGCTGCGTCGACGCGCGGCGAGCCGCGGAAGACGCCGATATAGCCGGCGCTCGCCGGAACCGGCGACGGGCAATCCGCCGCGACGGGAACGCCTTTGCGCTTGTCGCGATCGACGACATAGTCCTGGACGGCGGCGAAGATGTCGAACTCGCCCACGGAGATGAGCTTGTTGGTCGCGGCGAGCGTCTCCTTGCGATATTGCGCATGCTGCTCGTTGACGAGCTTATTGAGGAAATCGACCAGCCACGCCTCGCCCTTCACATGACGAAGCTGCGGCAGCCACGCGACGCTCGCATTGTACATGCCGATCTTGCCGTTCTTCCACCGAGGATTGGTGATGAGATCGTCCCAGCTTTTCGGCAGATCCGCCGGCTTCACCCGCTCGGTCGAATAGCTGAGGCACCAATAGTTCATCTTGTCGGCGCCGTCGGTTCCGGCTTTCGTCTTCATCTCGGGCCAGAGATGGGCATAGGCCGGCAGCGTATTGATCTTCTCGAGCGCATTCGCGGCGCGGTAATCCGCGTAATTCGTGTCGTAGCCGGCGACGATGTCGGCGATGTAATTGCCCGCCTGGAACGCCACCAAAGGCGCGATCGCGCGCTCGCGGCCGATGCCGCGCGTGTAGTTCAGCTCGATCCCCGGATAGCGCGCGCTGAAGGTCTTGCTCATGCCGGCGAATTCCTGCTCGCTCATTTGCAGGCGAATTTGCACCTTGCCTTCCTTCTTGGCGGCGGCGAGAAGCGCCGGCGGCACGGCGAGCTCTTGGTCGAGCCCCTTCATGATCGCAGGATCGAGCTTTTCCTCGGCGAGGATTTTCTGAATGTCCGGCGTCAAATTCTCGGCCCGCGCCGGCAGCGCGATTGCGCAAAGGACGGCAGCACCGATCGCGAGCGCCCGGTATGTGTGCGGCATCGAAAGCTCCTCCCTGGCGAGCGCCGATTTGCATGCAGACGGCGGCGCTTCTTCTCTCGCACTATACCGCCCGGCAGGACACGCGCAAGAATTCCGCGGGCGAATGAGGCTGGCCGCGGCACACATCCTCGATTAAAATCCGGACTGCGGGAGCGAAACGACAACAATGGCGGTTCCGACGGGGAGAGACGGGCGGATGACGGCCGCGATTGCCGCGCGTACCGGCCAATGGCAATGGCCGCGCGTCTCGATCGGGCCTTATCTCGTGCTTGCGGTGCTCGCCGCGGCCGTGTTCGTGCCGCTGATCTTTCTCGTCATCGGCAGCTTCTCCACCGCGCGCATCCCGACCAATACCAATTGGAGCACGATCAGCCTCGCGAATTACGCCGCGATCTGGCTCGATCCGCAAACCTATCGGCTGCTGCTCAACACGGTGATCTTCGTCGTCGGCGCGACCGCCCTCGGCATCGCGCTCGCGGCGCTGCTCGCCTGGCTGGTCGAGCGCACCAACGTGCCGGGAAAAGCCTGGCTCTATGCGGTGATCCCGATGACGCTCGCGGTTCCGGGATTGCTGCAAGCCATGTCCTGGGTGCTGCTGCTCTCGCCCAAATCGGGCTTCGTCAACCGAGCCCTGATGGCGTGGTGGGGCCTCAGCGCCGCGCCGATCAACATCTACACCCTCTCCGGCATGGCGTTCGTCGAGGGGCTGCATCTCGTACCAACGGCCTTTCTCATGCTGGTGCCGCTGCTGCGCACCATGGACCCGGCGCTCGAGGAAGCAGCGGCGATGGCGGGCGCGTCGCCGGTGTCGATCGTGCGCCGCGTCACCTTGAAGCTGATGCTGCCGGGGATCGTCGCCGTCTCGATCTATCAGACGATGACGGCGCTCGAAGTGTTCGAGATCCCCGGCGTGCTCGGCATGCCGGTCGGGCTTCACGTTTTCGCGACCAAGATCTATGCGATGCTGCAATCGGCGACCGGCGTGCCCGCTTTCGGCCAGGCGAGCGCGCTCGGCATGCTCTATCTGCTCCTTGGCATGACCGCCGCGGCTTTCTACTGGCGCATGATCCACAAATCCGAGCGCTACGCCGTCGTCTCCGGCAAGGGTTATCGCCCGCGCGTCATCGATCTCGGGCTGTGGCGCTGGGCCGCGCTCGGCGTCATCGCGCTCTATATCTTCCTGACGATCGTCCTCCCTTTCCTCGTGATGCTTTACATCTCCTTCGTTCCCTTCCTGCAGCAGCCGAGCTTCGCGGTGCTCCGCTCCCTCACCTGGAACCACTACGAATTCCTCTGGACGTATCCCAAATTCGCCGACACCTTCTGGAACACGATCGAGATGGTGGTGCTGACGGCGACGGCGACGGCGGTGGCATCGTTCCTCATCTCGCTGGTCATCGTGCGCTCGAAATTCTGGGGGCGGCGGCTGGTCGACCAACTCGCCTTCATGCCGCATGCGATTCCGGGCATCGTCGCCGGCCTCGCCTTTTTGTGGCTCTTTCTCGTCACCGGCCTCTTCGGCACGGTGCTGTCGCTCGTCATCGGCTTCACCGTGACCTTCATCGCCTATGGCAGCCGCGCGATGAACGCCGCCCTCTTGCAGATCCATCGCGATCTCGAGGAAGCGGCATTGACCGCGGGCGCATCGCCGCTGCGCGTCATGCGCCGCGTGTTCTTTCCGCTGCTGCTGCCGACCTTCGTCGGCCTCTGGATTTGGGTCGTGCTGCTCGCCGTGCGCATCGCCGGCCTGCCGCTGGTGCTCTATGAAGGGCCGCGCAATCAGGTCCTCGCCGTCCTCATCTGGAAAATGTGGGACGATGGCGATATCGAGGCGGTCGGCGCAATCGGCGTGCTGCTCATGGCGGCGCTGTTCGCGCTTGTCCTCCTGCTGCGCGTGATCGGCTTCCGCCGCGCCGCCGCGTGACGGTGATCAGCCCGCTTCGGCGTTGATGTCGGTGCGGACCTTGGCGACGCTCTCCCAGAAGACAATCCGCGATCCGGCCATATCAACGTCTCCTGATCGGAGAAACCGGGTCGAAAGCCATGATCGCTTCGAGATTGAGGGTCGCCAGCGTCGAAGGATGACTGCAAAGCGCGACGGCGACGCGGATGCCGTGCGCCGGATACTGCTGGTCGATGCTGCCGATCGCCTTGGTAGCGTTGCGCGCGAGATGGACGGCGATGCCGCGCACCGCCTGGTCGAGCTTGCCTTTCATGAAACAGCGGGCGAGTGCGTCGTGCTCGCGCGCGAAGACCATGGTGTCCGCCGCCACTTTCGACGAGAAGTGGCGGCGCACGCGGTCGGCGCGCTCGGAGAAAACCCGGATCGCGTCGAGCAGCATCGGCGAGGAATACTTAACGAGGCTCAAATGGAATTCGCGGTGGATGCCCGACCACCATTCGTCATTGGGCGGCGCCACCGAGTTGACCGCCGCCAATTGCTGCGCCAAATCCTTCCGGTCCTCGGCGGTGAAGCGCGGCAGGGTCACGGCGACGCCCAGGGCCTCGAGCAGAATCCGAATGGCGTAGACGGTATCGACCTGATCAGTCGCAATCGCTGTTACCCGCATGCGCTTTTGCGGCTCCGCTTCGACCAGACCTTCGGCCTGGAGCATGCGCAGCGCCTCGCGGATCGGCGTACGGCTGACTCGGTAAGTTCGGGCGAGATGGACCTGATTGAGGATCATGCCGGGGCTGAGGCGACCCTTGACGATGTCGGCGCGCAACGCCGCATAGAGGTCGCTGGCGCGCCGCAAGTTTCCGGCGTCCACGTCCAGCGCCGCGGCCGGTTCGACCAATTGCTGAGCGTGCGCGCGCAGCGCGACCGCGGCGGCAGAGCCGCTGCTCTCTCGCGTTTTGTGCCGAGATCTGGCGGCTTTTCCCGCGGTTCGCGTCGCCGGCCGCATGACCGGACTCCCTTCGCCTTGAGAGCTTTTGAGAAATGTATGCAATAGCGATTCAAGTGTATGCACTTCTGACCGGGCGATGCAAGGGCCAAGCGCAGGGGATCGAGAATCGCGGTCCGGCGGCGCATCGCGCCGGCTATACCTGACGGCACGGCCGGCCGAAAAAACGGCTAAGGCGACGATATCGGCAGGAAGTCGAGATCCTCGAACCGCGTTGCGGCGAAGAAATCGGCGTGCTGATCCTGCGGCAACGGCCAGAGGATCGGCGTGCCGTCCCGATCCGAGTACCAGTTCTTGCACCCGACCCAAACCGTGCCGGGAAAGGCGTCGCGCATTCTCGCCCGGAATCGCTCGGTCGCCGCTTCGCTGGGCGCAACCGCGGCGCCGCGGCGCTTGGCTTCGTCCATCAGCCGCAGGATATAGCCGATCTCGTGCTCGAGCCCGATCGGCACCGGCACATTGTTGAGCGGCGCGAAAGGCCCATAGAGCAGGAACAGATTGGGGAACCCCGGCACGCCGACGCCGCCATAGGAAAAGACGCCGTCTCTCCACACTTCGTCGATCGAGACACCATTAAGCCCGGTCACCCGCATCGGCCGCATATAGGCGTGGGTGTCGAAGCCGGTGGCGTAGACCAGAACGTCGAGCGGCAAGCGCGCACCATCCTCGAACTCGACGCCTTCGGGCACAATGCGCGCGATCTTGCGCGTCTCGATCGTTACGTTCGGGCGCTGCACGGCCTCGTAGTAGTTCTGATCGGATTTCGGGATGCGGGTACAACCGAGATGATAGGAGGGCGTCAGCTTCTTCTTCAGCTCGGGATCGCGGATCACATCGAGATAGGAGCGGAACTCACGCTCCATCGCCTCGCGCTGCGGCCCGGGCTTCAACCGCCACGCATCGCCTTCGATGATGAAATCCCACAGCTCGCGCTGCTTCTTCTCGTATTGGCCGGGCAGACGCAGCTTCATGCGCTCCCACCAAGTCGCGCCGGGATTTTCGCGGATGTGAATCCATTGCGGGCGGCGGACGAACTGCGTCACCTGGACATCCTTCCACGCGAGCGCCTCGGTGATCTGGATGCCGCTGCACCCCGCCCCGATCACGCCCCAGCGCAGCTTGCCGTCATAGGGTATGGAATGATCCCAGCGCGCGGAATGAAACGCTTTCCCGGCGAAGCTCTCGCGCCCCTCGATCTCGGGATAGAGGGGCTTTGCCAGGAACCCGGTGGCAACGACGAAGAAATCGACCGTGTCGGTCTCGCCCGCCGCGGTTTTCAGCTGCCATTGGCCGGCCGCGGCATCGAACCGCGCCGCGACGATCTCCGTGTTGAAGCGGATGTGCTTCAACCAGCCGCGCTCGCGCGCGACCTTTTTCATGTAAGCGAAGATTTCGGCTTGCGGCGCGTATTTGCGCGACCAATCGTAATTGGGCTGGAACAGGAACTCGTATTGCCGCGATAAGACGTCGACGAAGAGCCCGGGGTAAGTGTTGTCGCGCCAAGTGCCGCCGATCTCGCCGGCCTTCTCATAGACCGTGAAGGCGACATCCGGCCGGCGCTGCAGCATCTCGGCCATATAGAGTCCGGACATGCCGGCACCGACGATGGCGACGCGAAGCGGGCGATCGGTCATCGGCGGCGAGCTCGCGACTTTCAGTCCGCCATATCGGCGAGAGCAGCCTCGCGCCGCGCGCTGTGATGCGGCACGAGGTCCTGCCATTTCGCGCCCGGCACCAGATCGGTGTCCGCAACGCCCTTGATGCGCGCAACGCTGGGCAAGATCGGCGGCTCGATTCCATCGGCGAGGCCGCGCGCGGCGGTGAGCAATAGCCGGCGCAGATGGACGATCGCGGCATCGGCCGGCACCAGATGCTCGCGGGTGCGATCGAAGATCGGCCCCATCGACAGCGCCACGGCCGCGTCTTCCTGCTCGAGGCCGCGAAAGCCGCCCCAGCGCTCCTTCATCGCCCGACGATCCTGGCCCATTCGGTTTTCCCATGTCGCGCGCCAACGGAAATCGCTTTCCGAATAGAGCCGCGGATCGCCAATGCCGCTCAAAGAGCGATGATGCGCACGGTCATAGGCCGCGTTGCCGTGCACGATGATATAGGTCGAAGTGTTCTCGTCATCGAGCGGCACTTCGAACAAGGTTGCGACCCGCGCCTGCGCCGGGATCACGCGCGTGAACGGCAGGATGAAGGGCACGATGCGCACGCTGTCGCCGCCATCCGGGCGCTTGCGGATCGCCGCATAGTGGAAGCCGAAATCGGTCGTCTCGATCGAGAGCGCCGGCGCGTTGTCGTCGACCGCGAGCGCGCCGGGATTGAGCGCGTCGGCATTGGGCGTGAAGCTGTTGCTTTGCCAGCCGGGCCGCGCCTGATCGGAATGGAGGATGCCGACATGCGAGCTGTCGAGCCCGCCCTCCAGCAGCTGAAGATAGTTGCAGTTGAGATCGACACGCTCGATGTTGCGATGGCTCGCCGGCGCCTCGATGAAAGGGAAATCCGGGAAGCTCGGCATCTTGTCCGCCGGCCCGAAATAACCCCAGATCAAGCCGCCGCCCTCGCGGCACGGATAGGTCATCGCGCGAAACCGCGCCTGATACGCCGGATTGGGATAGTTCGGCGAATCGAGCAAGCGCCCTTCGACATCGAACTTCCAGCCATGATAGAGGCAGCGTATGCCGCAATCCTCGACGCGAGCGAGCGCGAGCGACGCGCCGCGATGGGGGCAAAGCTCGTCGAGGAGGCCGAGCCGCCCCGCGCTATCACGGAACAGCACATAGGTCTCGCCGCAGAACTGCGCGCGTATCGGATCGCTGTCGGCGTGCTCGACTTGGCTTGCCAAGGCGATCGGCGTCCAATAGCGGCGAAACACCTGTCCCATCGGCGTTTTCGGTCCGACGCGGCAGAGCAGCTCGTTCTCGTCCTTGCGCATGCTGGCTTTCCGTACCTCTTGACCGGCTCTCGCTATTGGGGATGCGTCGGGTCCTTCACATCCTTGATCGTATCGATCACGACGTTTTGCAGCTCCCCCTTCACCTTCTCCGTCTTCGTCACATAGATGTTCTGGACGATATCGCGCGTCTTCGGATCGATGGTGAACGGCCCGCGGGGGCTTTCGACCTTCATGCCTTTATAGAGAGCCATGACGTCGTCGCCGCTTGCCTTGGGTCCGAGCTTGGCAACGGCGCGGTACACCAGCTCCATCGCGTCATAAGCGGCCACCGCGGCAAAGTTGGGCTGGTTCGAGGGATTCTTTCCGTACAATTTGTCCCAGGTCGCCCACAACTGCCGGTTCAGCGTGTTGTCGGTGTGCTCGACATAATGGTTCGTCTGTATCACGCCGAGCGCGCCGTCGCCGATCACCGGCAGATCGGTCTGCTGGAGCTGCAACGGCCCGATGAAGGCGATGCCCGCAGGCTTCAGCCGCTCGGCCCAGGTGCCGACCATGATCTTGGTGTTGGCGCCGCCGGTGCCGAAGATGAACACGGCTTGCGGCTTGTCCTGGAGAACGCGCTCGTAATAAGGCGTGATGTCGGCGACAGTCACCGGATATTTGATGACCTGCGTCACCTTCCCGCCGGCGGCCGTATAGGTTTTGAGGAATCCGGCATAGGAATCTTCGCCGGCCACGTAATCCGCGATCACCGCGTCGATATTCTTGATGTCGTGCGTCGCCGCCCAGCTGCCGAGCGGCGAGGATTCCTGCTGCAAGGTGAAGCTGACGCGGACGAAATAGGGCGATTTCTCGGTGATGAAGCCGGTCGCGGCGTTGGTGATGATGGTCGGCACCTTGGCCTGGCTGATGACATCGGCGACGGCCAAGGCATCGGGGCTGAACACGTAGCCGGCGAGGAACTGGACGCGGTCACGCAGGATCAACTCGGAGCTGAGCTGCTTCGAGCGGGCGGGGTTGATGCCGCCTTCGTCGCGCATCACCACCTCGATCTGATTGCCGTTGACGGTCTTGCCGTGAAGCTGCTGATAGACCTCGACGCCGCCCTTGGTCTCGACGCCCCATTGCGCGTATTCGCCCGAGAACGGCACGATCAGCCCGACTTTCACCGTCTCGGCTGAAGCATGTCCAGCCGCCCCCAACACCAGGACGACGGCGCCGATCCGCAACAAGCGTGTCATTTTTCTTTCCTCCCGAGAGGGCAGACAAAGGCTTGTCCGCCCGCGCCGCATCAATCTCGCGCGGCGGCACGAGCTTGGCAAGCAGCGATTGAGACATGGGCGTCAGCGTCTGGCGCGCTGCTCCGGGGTATGGTAACCGGTAGCGATGGCCTATCTCACGATACTGCTCGATGGCACCGCCTATGGGATGGTCCTTTTCATCATCTCGGTTGGCCTGACGGTGACCATGGGGCTGATGCGCGTCGTCAACCTCGCGCATGGCGCCTTTGCGATGATCGGCGGCTATGTGGCAGCGACGATCATCGAGCAAGGCGGCGGGTTCCTTACCGCGATCGTCGTTGCGAGCCTGGCCGTGGGCGCGCTCGGCGCCATCGCCGAGCTCCTGCTCTATCGCCCGCTCTACCGCCGCGGCGAGCTGGCGCAAGCCTTGATGACCTTCGGCTTCACCTTCGTCGTCATCGCGGCGCTCACCGCGCTCTTCGGCACCAACGTCAAGACCCTGCCGGCGCCGGCACTGCTCATCGGCCTCACCGATCTCGGCTATACGCACTATCCGACCTATCGCCTCTTTCTCATCGCGGTCGGCGCGGTGACGGCACTCTGCCTTTGGCTCTTGATCGATCGGACGCTCTACGGCGCGCGGCTGCGCGCCGCGGTGGACAATCCGCACATGGCCCGGGCGATCGGCATGGATGTCAATCTGCTCTTCACCGGTACCTTCGCGGTCGGCTGCGCGCTGGCGGCGTTCGGCGGCATCATCGGCGCCGCCTTGCTGCCGCTCGAGCCGTTCTACGCGCTGCGCTATCTCGTCACCTTCCTCATCGTCGTGATCGTCGGCGGCGTCGGCAATTTCAAGGGCTCGTTCATCGCGGCGCTGGCGCTCGGGATCATCGATACCGCGGGGAAATTCCTGCTGCCCGGGACATCGGCCTATATCATCTATGTGTTGGTCATCGTCTTGCTGCTGTGGCGGCCGCACGGCTTGGTACCGGCGCGATCGGCGCCATGAAGACGGCGATCGACAATCCAGGACCGGCGCTCGCGCAGCTTGGCGGCGGCGATGGCCGCCTGCGCTGGGCCTGGCATATCCTTCCTTGGGCGATCGCGCTCGGGATCTTCTTTGTCGCCGACACTTATATCAGTCTCGGCACGGCCGCGCTCGAGATGATCCTCTTCACCCTCTCGATCGATCTCGCGCTGGGTTATGCCGGCATCATCACCTTCGGCCAGGCCGCCTTTTTCGGCTTGGGCGCCTATGCCGCGGGGCTGTTTTCGATCCATGTCGCGCCCGACCCGCTGTTGGGGCTGCTCTTCGGAACGATCATCGCCGCGCTCTTCGGTCTGGTGACTGGGATGCTCATCCTCCACACCGAAGGCGTCACCTTGATGATGCTTACCCTCGCCATCGCATCGATGCTGTCCGCCGTGGCGCTGCAGGCGAACGGCTTGACCGGCGGCGATAACGGCCTGCAGGGCATGCATATCTCGCCGCTCTTCGGGCTCTTTCCCTTCGATCTTTGGGGACGCACCGGCTATCTCTACGCGCTCGGCGTGCTGCTGCTGTGGTTCATCGCGGCGTGGCGGATCGTTCGCTCGCCCTTCGGCCGCTCGCTCGACGGCATCCGGCAAAATCCGCGGCGCATGCGCGCCATCGGCACGCCCGTCTGGTGGCGGCTGGTCGCGATTTACACCCTCTCGGCGGCGATGGCGGGCACGGCCGGCGCTTTGAAAGCGCAGACCAACCAGTTCGTCGGCATCGATTCCCTCGATCTTCTCGTCTCCGGCACGGCGCTCGTCATGCTGATCCTTGGCGGCACGCGTCGGCTTTACGGCGCCTTCGTCGGCGCCGCTTTCTACGTCGTCGTGCAAGACCTCGCCGCGGAGTTCGATCCCTTCCGCTGGATGTTCGTCATCGGCGGGCTGCTGATCGTCATCGTCCTGTTCCTCGATGACGGCTTGATGGGTCTCGCCGATTGGACGCAGGAGCATGTCGCGGGGCTTTGGCGCGGAGCCTTCCGCAAGTGAGCGCGCCGCCGATCCTCGAAGTGCGCCGTCTTTCCAAGAGCTTCGGCGCGTTGCCGGTCGCCCAGGCGATCGATTTGGAGCTTCGGCCGGGCGCGCGGCTCGGCCTTATCGGCCCCAACGGTGCCGGCAAGACAAGCTTCGTCAATCTTTTGACCGGGACGCTGCGCGCCGATGGCGGCGATATCCTGCTCGCCGGGCGCGACATCACGCATCTGAAGCCCGAGCGCCGCGTGCAACTCGGCCTCGCGCGCACCCATCAGATCAACGCGCTGCTGCCGGAATGGAGCGCGTGCGACAATGTCGCGATCGCGGTGGCCGAACGCGACCATGTTGCCTGGCGGCTTTTCCGCTACGGCTCGATCTGGCGCCGCTGCACGGACGAAGCCGCGGCGCAGCTCGCCCTGCTTGGCATGGAGCGGCTGGCGAAGCTGCGGGTGGCGGAGCTTCCTTATGGCGAGCAGCGCCTTCTCGAGATCGCCATCGCTTTGACCTTGAAGCCGCGCGTGCTCCTGCTCGACGAGCCGGCGGCGGGCGTGCCGGCGGCGGAAGCGCATGCGATCCATGATGCGCTCGACCGTCTCCCCGCCGAGATCGCAATCCTGATGATCGAGCACGACATGGATTTGGTGTTCCGCTTCGCGCGTGAGATCATGGTGCTGGTCCGGGGGCGCGTCTTGATCCGCGGCACGCCGGACGACATTGCCGCCAATCCAGAGGTGCGAACCGTCTATCTCGGACGAGGCAAAGGGTGAGCGAAGCCCTCGTCGTCGAAGGCTTGACCGCCGGCTACGGCCCGACGATCGTTCTCGACGATGTGAGCTTCGCCGTTCCATCGGGCGGCACGCTCGCCGTGCTGGGCCGCAACGGCGTCGGCAAGACCACGCTGCTCTCGACCTTGATGGGATTTACGCAGCGCCACCGCGGCATCATCCGCTTCGGCGAAGCCGCCATCGAGAACGCGGCGACGCATCGCCGCAATCGGCTCGGCCTCGGCCTCGTGCCGCAAGAGCGCGAAATCTTCCCGTCGTTGACGGTCGAGGAGAATCTGCGCATCGCCGCGCGGCCGCAAGGCTGGAGCCTCGCGCGGATTTACGATCTCTTCCCGGGCTTGCAGGAGCGGCGCGACAATGCCGGCAACCGCTTGTCGGGCGGCGAGCAGCAGATGCTCGCGATCGGACGCGCGCTCGCGGGTGCACCGAAGCTCCTGCTGCTCGACGAACCGACCGAAGGCCTGGCGCCGGTGGTCGCCGATGCCTTGACCGATGCTCTCATTCGCGTTCGCGACGAAGCCCGCACCTCGATCATCCTGGTCGAGCAGCGCATCGATCTCGCGCTCGCTTTTACCAAGGAGGTGCTGGTGCTCGATCGTGGCCGCATCGTCTATCGCGGGCCGAGCAATGCGCTGGAAGCCGACGACGCCGCGAAAGCACGGCTCTTCGGCGTCGCGAGCGCGTCGAGCCGCGTCTCGACGCGGTAGGCGTGTCGAAGGAGCTCAGCCTCCGCGCAAGGACGTTTCCGCAAATCGGTCTATCGGCGCCTTCACGGCGGCCCGAGCATCGCCGAGGAACGCGGACTGCGCCGAATGCATCACATGCTCGGCGGCGATGCGCTGCGCAGCCTTGACGTCGCGCCGCTCAATCGCGCCGACAAGCGCGTCGATCTCCTGGATGCTTTGCCGCTGCCGCTCTTTGCGCGTGAGCGAGCGCGAGCGCAGGCTCGAGGTGCGCAGAACGAGGTGGTCGAGCAGATCGAAGGCGATGGGATTTCGCGCGCCCGAGCAGATCCGGTCGTAAAAGCGCCGCTTGGCGACGACAATCCCCTCCAGTTCGCCCAAGCGGTAGGCCTCCTTCAAGGCCTGGCTCTCGCGGACGAGCGACCCTATCTCGTCGGCGCTCGCCTTCTCGATGAATTGCTCGACGATCAGCGCTTCGAGCGCGGCGCGGATGCGATAGACGTTCTCCGCATCCTCGTGCGAGATCGCGCCGACCGCAAGGCCCCGCGCGCCTCTATGCTCCACGATCCCCTGCGCTTGCAGCTCGCGCAAGGCTTCGCGCAGCGAGGTCCGGCTGACGCCGAGCTGGGCGCAGAGATCCTTTTCGATGAGGCGCGTGCCGGGGATCAGGTGACCGAGCTCGATCGCCCGGCGCAGCGACGCGATGATCTGATTGCGCAGCGGCGCCGCTTGCGGCTTCAACAGCTTCAGCCCCGCGCCTGCCCCCGAAGAGGTGCTCATTTCGTCCGCGTCGCCTCTTTGATGGCTGCCCAGATTTTCAGCGGCGTCGCGGGCATCTCGATCTCGACCGCGCCGAACTCCGCCAGCGCATCCTCGATCGCGCTCAACACCACGGCGGGCGCCGGCGTCGTACCGCCCTCGCCGCCGGCTTTGACGCCGAAAGGATTGGTCGGCGACAGCACCTCGGCAATCTCCGTCGCGAAGGACGGCAATTTATCCGCGCGCGGCATTCCGTAATCCATGAAAGAGCCGCAGAGCGGCTGTCCCGATTTCGGGTCGATCACGCAACCCTCCCACAGCGCCTGACCGACGCCTTGAACAAGGCCGCCATGAGTCTGGCCGTGAACGATGAGCGGATTGATGCAGCGCCCGACATCATCGACGCTGCTATAGCGCGTGACCTCCAAGGCGCCAGTCTCGGGATCGATCTCAACCTCGCACACGCATGCGCCGTTGGGGAAAACCGGCGTGTGCATCTCGTTGTCGCGGCGCACGCGCAGGCCGGCGGCGAACTCCTCGGGCAGGCCGGGCTCGCCGAGCCGCGCCGCGAGCTCGAACCAGGTGAAGGAGTTGTTCTTGCCGGGCAGGCGAAAGACGCCATCCTCGAACGTCACCGCATTGGCGCCGACGTTCCAGAGATGCGCGGCGAGGCGCTTGGCCTTGTCGATCAGGTCATCGCTCGCCAGCGCGATCACGGCGCTGGCATGACGCATCGAGCGGCCGGAATGCGTGCCGCCGCCGGTGCTGACGATATCCGTATCGCCGAGCCGGATCTCGACCTTGTCGAAGGGAATGCCGAGCAAATCAGCCGCCACCTGCGCAAAGCTCGTCTCATGTCCCTGGCCGGCGGGCTGCGTGCCGATGACCAGCGCGATCCGCGCCGGATCGACGATGAGATCGACGCGCTCCTTGGGCGTGCCGATCGAGGATTCGACGTAATTGGCGAAGCCCGCCCCGAGCAGCTTGCCGCGCCGGCGGGCCGCCGCGCGCCGCGCCGCGACCCCTTTCCAATCGGCGAGGCGGAGCACCCACTCCATATTGGTAAGGTATTCGCCGCTATCGTAGATCGCACCGACCGCGTTGGTGTAGGGCATCTGCGCCGGCGCAACGAGGTTGCGCCGCCGCAGGTCGAGCCGATCGTAGCCGAGAACGCGCGCCGCCTTGTCGATCAGGCGCTCGATCGCGAAGGTCACCTCGGGCCGTCCCGAGCTGCGATAGGCCTGGGTCGGCATGGTGTTGGAGAAGACCGCGCGCGAGCGAAGGCTTGCGCAGGGAATATCGTAGGAGCCGGTGATGAGCCCCGAGCCCTTGCTGAGTGGCGAGAGCGAGACGCAGCGCGCGCCGACATTGCTGAGGTTCGAGGCGCGAAGGGCGAGGAACTTCCCCGTCTCGTCGAGCGCCAGCGAGACTTCGGAGACGAGATCACGCCCCTGATAATCGCTGAGGAAGCATTCGACGCGGTCCGCGCGGAACTTGACCGGCCGCCCGAGCTTGCGCGACGCCCAAAGGACCAGCGCGAACTCGACATAGAGCCGGTTGCGCGTGCCGAAATTGCCGCCGACATCGAGCGAGAGAACCCGCACCCGCTCCGGGTTTTCGCCGAAGACTTCGGCAATCTCGTGTTTCTGCCGGACGGCGCCGCCGCTTCCGGCATAGAGCGTATAGCGCCGGGTTTGCGGATCGAAAAAGCCGAGCGCGGCGCGCGGCTCCAGCGGAGCGCCCGTCACACGGCCGACATGGACCTTCATGCTGACGACATGGCGGGCGCGCGCAAAGGCGGCATCGGTCGCAACGGGATCGCCGAAGCTGGTATCGACCAGAACATTGTCCGGCAGCTCGTCCCAAATGCGCGGGGCCTGCGGCGCGGCGGCGGCCGAAGTATCGGCGACCCAGGGCAGCTCTTGGTAATCGACAATGACGCTGTCGGCCGCGTCCTGCGCCTCTTCGCGGGTCTCGGCAACCACCATCGCGACCGCCTCGCCGACATGCCGCGCCTTGTCGGCCGGCAGGATCATATGCGGCCCGATGAAGACCTCGCTGCCGCCGCGGCCGGAGAGCTTCATGTCGTATTTCGTCGAGGGCACGGGACTGTGCGGGATCGGCTTCAACTCGTCGCGAAGGCAGTCGGCGCCGGTCAGCACGGTGAGCACGCCCGGCATCGCCATGGCCGCGCCCGCATCGATGCCGCGAATGCGCGCATGCGGATAGGGCGAGCGCACCATCGCCGCCCAGGCTTGGCCCGGCATGCTGAAATCGTCGGTGAAACGGCCCTGGCCAGTCACCAGGCGCTGATCTTCCTTGCGCCGCAAAGGCTGGCCGATCGATTTCAAGGCGCGCAGGGCTCGCGCCGAGCTTTTCATCGCGATGTCGTCGCCCGACACTTTCAAGGCCTCCCGCGTCACGTTTGTCATATTGTATGACAATACGACAAAGCGCGTCAAATCACGCCGCGAGACGCGGAAGAGGGGTCGATCCGTCTTCCCGGAATCCGCTTAGCGGATAATGCCCATGATCTGCCCGTAGCGCTCGCTCAGCCGGGCGGAATTCTCGGCCATGTAGTCGTAGGTAGCGATTTTGACCGTTTTCCCTTGGGCGTATTTCGCCACATAGGTCCCGGCGGAGGAGACGAGCGCGAGGCCGCGCAGCCGATCGAGAAGGTGCTGCCCTTCGGGACTCACCGCCCAATAGCCCCAGAGCTTTGCCAGCGCGGGATGCCGGGCATCCTTCAGCAGCGCGAAGGCCCAGGGCGCGAGCGCGGTGACGGCGAGATCGGCATTGGCGACCGGCGCGCGATGCGCCGCCTCGATGAAGACGTCGGCGCCGATGCCCAGCGGGAATTCGCCGCTGCTGACGCGTGCCTTCACGTCGGGATAGGTCGGAAGCAGCTTTGCCTGCTGCTGATGGATCAGGGCCTCGAGCAGCCGCGCGGTCTCGTCCTCGCCGAGCGCATAGGTGAGGTTGACCCAGGGGCCGGGCGAGCGCGGCATGGCGATCCGCCCGCGCCATTTGGGATCGAGCAGATCCTGATAGCTTTTGGGCGCGTCGGCGGGCTTCACCAGCCCGGTGTTGTAGAAGACGTTGCTGAGCACGCCGTCATGCGATTTAAGGCCGTGGGCGCCGAACTTCAGCGACGGATCGAGGTCTAGCGCTGTCGTCCAGTCGAAGGAAGCGAGCGCACCGCCCTTGCTCAGCCTTTCGATGTTTTCGGCGGTCGTCCAGAAAATGTCGAGACCCGAGGGCACGCCATGTTTGGCCGCGTCGACTACCTCGGCGGTCTTCGCGACATGAAGCCCGGTGACGAGGCTGAGCTTGATCGGAAAGCCGTAAAAGGCGCTGAACCCTTGCGATACGGCTTGCGCCTGGCTCGGGTTCAAGGATTGGCCGAAGATGACAAGCTCGCCCTCTTGCTTCGCCTCCGGGATGAAAGCGGCGACCTTCGTCGGAAGAGGCTTGGCGGGCTGCGCCGCCGCACGCGGCGAAATCGAGGCAAGGATCACGGCGCAGAGCGCAAGCAAAACGAGCGCCGGAATCCCGCCCGGCATGCGACGACGGCTTGGTGACGACATGGCTCCCCCTAGGACTGGCCGGCTACTCGGAAACATCCGGGAGCTTGGGGCCGCCTTCCACCGCGTTGACCGGGGTCTGCGGGCGAATCCCGTCGCGTTGGCGCGCCAGCGTCTCCTTGCCGTTCTCCTGCCACCGCCCGACCGCCGCGGCCTGGGCATAGCGCTCCCAAGCTTCGGTCCAGGCGCCGAGATCGTAGCCGTGCCAAGGCGGGCGCACGGTCAAAGGATGAAGCCCGAGCTTCTCCCACAGGGCGCGCGCGCGCTCCATATATTCTTTGCCCGGCAGCGCCAGCGGCGGCAGCGGCCGCTTTTGCGTCGCATCGATGAGCAGCGAGGCGTCCTGCTTGCCCTGCCCCATGCGCCCGGCGATGCGATGCGGCAGGATGTGAATGTCTTCCAGCATGTTGCAGCGATAAGCCATCGACCAAAACACGCCGTCGAGATTGCTGGGATCGACATCGGTGCTCACCGCGATGACGATCTTGCCGCATTGCCGCTCGAGATTGGCGGCGCCGTTCAGCGCCCGCCAGATTTCGCTGTTGTTGGCGTCCTGGGAGAATTGCAGGAAGATCACCGGGCGCAGGTTGGTCAGCGGCTCGTGCATCACGACGCGCTGCAGCGACCTTACCCCCAGCGTGTTCCGGATATAGCTGAGGAACAGCGGCTCATAGGCGACTTTCTTGATCGCACTTGATTCGCTGGGCGTCACCTGGCTGAGGATCGAGGTGAAGACGGCCTTCTTCTTATGGGTGACCGCGGTTACCTTGATCGGCAGGTTGAAGGTTTCGAGCGCGATATGGCCATGGCTCTCGCCGAACGGCCCTTCGGGCTCCTGCCGCGTCGTGTCGACCAAGCCTTCGATCACCACCTCGGCGTCCGCCGGCACGTCGAGATCGACGGTGCGGGCGCGCACGACGCGAATGGGCTGTCCGGCCAAGGCGCCGGCGACGCCCAGTTCGTCCATATCGACATCGAGCTTTTGCGGACCGGTGAAGACGACGACGGGCGCCGCGCCGATGACGATGGCGATCGGCATCGGCTCGCCGCGCGAACGGTATTTCTGCCAGTGGCGAAAGCCGCCCTGTCCGCCGCCAGTCGAGCCGATCATCATCGCCAAGCGGTCGCTCGCGCGAAGGCATGCGCGATAGGTGCCCATGTTCTGAATGCCGGAATCGGGATCTTTGGTGACGCAGAGCGTCGCCGTGAGGTAAGGCGCGCAATCGAAGCCCGGCGTCGAGATCGGCACCGGCAGCGTCGCAAGTCCGCCATCGGGCTTGGTCAGCGCCTCGCCCGTCAGCACGACCTCTTGGCAGCGGCCTTCATTGACGCGCACCGGCGGGATGGGATTGGCGATGGCTTCGAGCCAAGCCTTGCCGATGTCCTCGACCGACCGGCCCATGCCCTTCGCATAAATTTCTGCATTGGCCGAGAGGCCACCGACGGCGACCGGCATGTCGTAGCGCTTTCCGGTCGCATCGACGACATTGGTGAAGAGGAAAGCCTTGCGCTCGGCTTCCGGCACGCCGCCGATGAACTGCCAGCGCACCAGCGGGTGAATCTCGCTGTCCTTATCGACCGGCGTATCGATTCGGACCAGGAGCCCGGCGCGCTCCAGATTGGCGAGATGATCTTGGAAATCGAGCGGCGCCGCACGCGTTTCCGCCGCGGCGGCGGCCGTCTTGTTCTCTCGCACATCAGGCATCGGGCATTCCTTCCATCACTCGAAAAATCCGCCTAGCGGATTCCCATGATCTTGCTGTACTTGCGTCCCAGGGGCTCGAAATTCTTGCGCGTGAACTCGTCCGAGACGATCACGGCTTTGCCGATCTTCTGCGCCAGTTTGTAAGACGGGCCGCCCTTGGTGGTGACGAGCGCGTAGCCGAGCTCGGCATCGAGCGTGCGCTGGCCGTCATCGGTGACGAGCCAATAGCCCCAGAGCTTCGCCAAATTGGGATGCGTTGCGTCCTTCAGGATGTTCGTCGTGCTCGGCAGCAGGACGAGCGGGCTCGCCTTGGCATGATCGACCGGCGCTCCCTGGCGCTCGAGAACGAAGGCATCGGCGCCAAAGCCCAGCGCGAACTCGCCCGTGCTCACCCGCGTGCGCACATCGGGATAAGTCGGCAGAATCTTCAGATCCTGGTCGCGCACCATCCGGGTGAGCAGATCCGTCACCTTCGCATCGCCAAGCGCGTAGGCGAGGATGAACCACGGCGTCGGCGAGCGCGGCGTGGCGATGCGGCCCTTCCATCTCGGATCGAGAAGATCGTCATAGGATTTCGGCGCATCCTGCGGCTTGACGAGGTTGGTGTTGTAGGTGATGGCGGCAAGCACCGAATCATGGCTGCGCAGGCCGGTATCGCCGACCTGAAGGTCCGGATCGAGCCCGAACGCCTTCGCCCAGTCGAACTTCATCATCGCGCCAGCCTCGTCGAGCACCCCGACCGTGGTCGGCCCCGACCAGAACACGTCGAGATTCGTCGGCACGTGATTTTTGACGGCTTGAACCAGCTGAGCCGTCTCCTGCACGTGATTGCCGCGACTGAAATTGATGTTGATCGTGAAGCCGTAGAACTTGCTGATCGCCGCGCGGAGCGCGGCTTCCTGGCGCGGATTGGAGGTATAGCCGAAGAGGCTGAGGGTTCCCTCTTTCTTGGCGGCGGGAATGAGCGCCTTGATTGCGGCCGGAAGGTCTTGCGCGCGAACGGCGGTTGAGGGAAGGGCGATGAGCGCCGCAACGGCGAGCACTGCACCGATCGCGCCCCGCCTTCCCCAGCAAACCGCGCGCCGTGCCGGCGCGTTCTCGGCATCCTTCGACGAATCCATCCCTGTTCCCTTCTTTGGCATTTTTGTTTTCCGTTCAACCCCGCGGCTTTGCCGCGGCGGCCTCGATGCCGATGTCCTGCCCGGCAAAGCGCGACCGGCCCATCAGCCGCCGCCAACGCGGCCGGCGCGCCAAGGCGCCCGATCCGTCCTCGCCCATGCCCGACAAGCGGCGCGCGGCAATGCCGAGGAGGACAAGGATGACGATCATGTAGATGGCGATCGCCGCCGCCGCGGCGTTGTCGCCGTTGGTTTGCAAATTGTAGATGAGCGTCGAGACGACGGGCGATTGCGCCGGGGTCATCATCAGCGGCAGGGTGAGCTCGCGCGCCGCCAACATGCCGACCATGAGCGCGGTATAGAAAATCGCCGGCGCCATGATGGGCAGAAACACGCGCCGGAACGCTACGAACGGCGTCACGCTCGACGCGTAGGCGGCCTCGTCGAGCTCGGCGTGAATTTGCAGCGAGGCGGCGTTCATCGTCCGCGTGCAATAGGCCAGCATATGAGCGGCCATGGCGATCGAGATCAGCCAGATCGAGCCATAGAGCGGGACCCAGCGATAAATCGCGATGCCGAAATATTCGAAGGCGATCGCCGAGACCATGGTCGGAACAGCGGGGGCGAGGAAAACCAGCCCGTCGAGCCATTTGAAAGCGCTGCTCTGCCCGCGCGTGACCATCCACGAGATCGAGACGCTCCACACGATCGAGAGCGTGATGGCGCCGACCATCAGCACGGCCGTATTGCGCAGCGGCTCGCCGATATAGGCAAGCCCGTCGGCGAAGCCGTTGAGATTGACGGTGTGCAGTGCCTGGATCGAAAAGGTCTGCAGAAACGGCACCAGCGCGACCCAAATCAGGCAGACGAACGGGACGAAAAAGGCGAAGCCGCACCAGAGGCCGGTATAGCTCACCGCAAGCCACTTCCAGCGGCCGAGCGACAGCGGCAGCGCGCTGCGGCTCTTGCCGCCAAGCACGGCATACCGCCGCGCTCGCCGCAGGAAGCGGATATAGAGCGCGATGGCCGCGCCGCAGATCATGAACAGGATGAAGCCAGTCGCGCCCGCCGCGCCGAAATCGGGCGTGCCGACCACGGGATGCGTTGCGTCGTAGATCCACAGCACGAGGACCTTGACGCCGCCGGGCATGCCGATCAGGCCGACAAAGTCGAAAATCTCGATCGCGATCACGAAGAAGAACATCATCGCGGCGATGATGGTCGGCGCGAGGAGCGGCAGCGTGACGCGGCGAACCGCGCGCCGCTTCGGCACGCCGCTCACCCAAGCCGCTTCCTCGAGCGAGGTGTCCATGTTGCGGAAGGCCGGCAGCATCATGAAGACGGAGGCCGGAACCAGCACGATCCCCTGAAGAAAGCAAATCCAGCCGAGCGAATAGACATTGAAGGTCGCGGTGCCGATGCCCGATGTGCCCAAGAGCTTGTTGACGAGGCCCGAGGACGGGTTGAACAGCCACACATAAGCCATCGCCGTGATGAAGCCGGGCACGGCGAGCTCGGCGGTCAGCAGCGTGAAGAGCGCCGTCTTCCAGGGGAAATCCGTGCGGCCGAGCAGCCAGGCGAAAGGCAGCGCGAAACACATCATCACCGTGACGCTCCCGGCGCCGAGCAGGAAGGTCTGCCCGCACACGTAAAGGAGCTTTGGGTCGGCGAACAGCTTGCTGTAATTCCCAAGGGTAAGCTTCGTGATGTCGCTGCCGGTGCTGACGCTGCCGAGAATGTTGCCGGCGAGCGAAACAGCGACCATCAGTAGCCCGATCGCACCGAGGCCGTAGACGAGGAGAACGCGGTAATCCCTCACACCGCGCCTCCGTTGGCGGGCCGCGCGACAAAGCCGCTCGCGCCGGTTGGCACGCGGCCCACATCGCGCGCGCCTTCGCGCCGGCCGATGGAGGCTGCCGCTTCGGCCTTGCTCTCAACCGCGATGCAGAACTCGGGCGGCAGGCGCAGCGTGACGCTTGCGCCTGTCTCGACGTCGGCGCCGCGGCGCAGTTTCAAATCGAGCGCGAGGCCTCCCGCGCGGACGGTGCAATGGATCGCCTCGCCCGAGAAGCGCGAGCGGGCGACGGTGCCGTGCAGCAGATTGGCGCCGGCTTCGCGCGCGGGATCGACCAGCACGACGTCTTCCGGGCGGATACCGAGAAGATATGACGCGCCCGGCCGCGCCTCGATTTTCGGCACCCGCGCGAGAAACGCCCCCACCTCGGTGCGCAGCGTCGCCATGCCGCCATCGGTCGTCTCGACCACGGCCGGAACGAGATTCATGTCGCCGATGAAGCGGGCAACGAACTCGTTATGCGGGAAATGATAGATCTCTTTTGCATCGCCGACTTGGACGAGATTGCCCGCTTCCATCACCGCGATGCGATCGCCCATCTCGATGGCTTCGCTTTGGTTGTGGGTCACATAAATGGTCGTGAGGCGCAGGCGGCACATCAGCTCGCGCAGCTCGGTCCGCAGCCGAATCTGGAAATTGTAGTCGAGGTTGCTCAGCGGCTCGTCCATCAGCAGGACCTTGGGCCGGAGCGCCAGGGCGCGCGCCAGCGCGACGCGCTGCTGCTGGCCGCCGCTCAGCATCGTCACTGGACGCTCGGCGACGGCGGCGAGACCCAGCATGTCGAGAACCTCGGCGACGCGCACCTCGATCTCCGCGCGGCCCAACCGGTGCACGCCTTCGCGCAGCGGGAAAGCGATGTTCTCGAACACGTTCATATGCGGCCAGACCGCATAAGACTGGAAAACCATCGCGATCGGCCGCCGCTCCGGCGGGACGAAGACGCGATCCTGCCCCGAGAACACAACCTGATTGCCGATGCGGATGAAACCGCTATCCGGCTTCTGGAGTCCGGCAATGGCGCGCAGCATCGTCGTCTTGCCGCAGCCGCTCGGTCCCAGAAGGACAAAAAACTCGCCCGCCCCGATATCGACGGTGACGCCGTTCAGGGCGTGCGTCACCGCGCCGCGAAACCGGAACGTCGAGCGCACGCCTTTGATCTCCAAAAGCGCTTCCGGGTCATAGTCGCTCAAAGCATCCTCCCGTCACACCTCCGCCCGCAGGGCCGCATGACCGACCAAGCTGGCAACGCTGCATCGGCGCCGCCCAATCTCGGTGTTCAAGCCTCGCCCCAGCTTATGCTTTCTCCCTCTCGATAGGCGAGAGCCGCGGCGGCGTCTCGATGAATTCCTATCGCTCGCGCCGAACTGCGCCGACGCCACTCCCGTTATGCTGGCACGGCTTCCATCTTGTCGCTGCCGGGATTGACGAGGAATCCCTGGCCGCGCCTCAAAAAGTCGCCGGTGAGCGAGGCGAAGAGCTCGGGCTGGTCGACCTCGATGGCGTGCGCCGCATCGTAGACGAAGACCAGATGCGAGATCGGAATGCGGCTTTTGATGAAATTCGCGCTGGCCTCGGGGATCATCCCGTCCCTTGTCCCGTGCAGGATGAGCGTCACCGCCTTGATCTTGCCGAGCTGGCCGACGAGTTCCTCATCCATGTCGGAGGCCTGGTGATAGCGCTCGGCCATCTTGCGGTTTTGCGCGGTGGCCTCGGCCGATTTCTCATTCGCCAGATTTTCCGGATGCGCGAACATCGCCGCTTGATCGCGCCGCGGCGGCGGCGAGCCCGCAGGCCGGAAGCCCGACGGCGCTTCGAGCACGAGCAGGCGCACCTTTTCGGGGTAGCGGGCCGCAAACCAGATCGCGATCCGGCCGCCGAAGGAATGCCCCATCACGTCGCACGCATCCTTGATGACGCTGTCGGCGAAGGCGGCGAAAAGCTCGGCCAGATCGGCACAGCTCTTGATCCCGTCCAAAGCCTCGGTGCCATCGAACCCCGGCACAATCGGCATATAGACGGTGCGCGTCTCCATCAGCTTCTTCAACGCCCGGCTCGCGCGGAAGCCGCCGGCGCTGTGGAAATAGAGCAGCGGCGCCCCGCGGCCGCCTTGATGATAGCGCAGCTTGCCCCGGGGCAGGCGGACCTCACGTTCCTCGAATTCCATCTTGCACGCTCCCTTACGATACGGCGCGAATGCCCGGCGCCCGCTTACAAATCCCGCACATGCTCGACGACATGGTTCTTGAAGAGGGTCATGCCGCGATGAATGGCGTCATTGGGTACGTTGCCGACCTTCATCACCACATTGATGACGCCCATGCCGAGCTCGCGATGAAGATTCTTTATCTGCTTGACGACCTGGTCCGGCGTCCCGCACAGCACGAGCCCCTTATCGACCCGTTCCTCGATCGACATGCCCTTCAGCACGGCGACGCGCTGCGCGGTGCGCTCGATCGCGGTCGGCTTGGTGTAGTACCGGGTTTTCTGCAGCACGAGCTGCGCCGCGGTGCGGATGCCGCCATTCAGCACGTTGAGGAAGTAATCGATGCCGCCCTCGAGATTCTTCTTCGCCTCGGCCTCGGTCTCGGCGATCGACGTGTATTGGCCGATCAGGATGTCGTCGGGCTCGGGCATCCAGCCCGCTTCCTCCGCCGCCTCCTTGTATACCTTGATGCAGTCGCGCACGCTCTCGAGATCGGTGAGGCGCACGATCCCCAGCTTCGCGTGGTTTTGCGCGGCAAAGCGCGCCGATTCCGGCGTGCTGCCGGACATCAGCACGCGCGGCCCGGGCTGCTGCACCGGCCGCGGCCAGATCGAGATGGCGCGGAACTGATAATACTTCCCCTCCCAGCCGAAGGGCTGAGGCTGGCTCCATGCCTTCCGGATGAGCTCGGAGGCTTCGAGCATGCGGCCGAAGGATTCGCTCGGCGGCACGTTGTAGGCGACGTATTCGTGCGGAATGCCGCGCATGAAGCCGGCAATCAGGCGGCCGCCGCTGATCACGTCCAGCATGGCGAATTCCTCGGCCACGCGGATCGGGTTGAGGAGCGGCACGAGGCAGCCCAAGACCGCGATCTTGATGCGCTTCGTCTTCTGGATGAGCGAAGCGGCGATCAGATTGGGGTTCGACATCAGCCCGTAGGGGCTGAAATGATGCTCGTTGCAGCCGACCCAATCGAAGCCGCATTCCTCGGCATAGGCCATGCTGTCGATGTAGGTGCGATAGAGCTCGGTGCCCTTCTTGGGATCGAACTGGAAATTCGGAACCGGCCAATCCTGCCCCGCCTCCGTGACGTCGGTCCAAGGCATGAGATGAAAGTAGCTGAACTTCATCGACTGCTCTCCCAATCCCGGATCGTCCGGGCGTTAGCGTGCGCTTGCATTCGAAAGTGAAGACCCGGCGCTCGCGAGCGCCGGCGCGCCTGCACTGCGAGAGCGATTGAGGTCTCATGGATGAAGCGTCCGACAACCGCGATCACCGAGACGGTCGATGACGATGATCCGCGGTTTCGAACGCGATAGCTGCCCCGATTCCCTCCCATACAAAGACCGAGCTCCCGGCGGTGGCTTCTTGGCTCTGGCGGCCCACCGACCGACTCGCTCGGCAAGCGCTGGGCTTGCTAAAATATCGATATTATGGTTCTAGTAGCCATGAAAATGGATCGTCAAGACAATTTTGCCCGTCCAATCGAGAAAACTTTGCGCTCGACTTCTTTCGCGGCAAAAGCCGGCGGCGGACGCGGCGCCGGATTTGCGGTAGCAAAGGCCGAGATGGGCGAATGCCCCTGACGCGTTGAGGTCGAAGGATGCCGCAATGATTGGCGAGGAAAACCAGGCGAGGATGCCGTCCGATCCGTCACCGCCCGTGGCGCCGGCCACGCGCACGCTGGCCGCTTATGAATCGCTGCGGCACGACATCGTCACCGGCATCTTGGCCCCCGGGGCGAAGCTCAAGATCGAGAGCATGTGCGACCGCTATGGCGCAGGAAGCAGTCCGATCCGCGAAGCCTTGAACCGGCTCTATGCCGAAGGGCTGGTCTCGCTGCACGAGCAGCGCGGTTTTCGCGTGCGCACCGTCAGCGTCGACGAGCTTCAAGACCTCGCGCGCACGCGCTGCCTCGTCAACGAGATCGGCGTGCGCGAGGCAATCGCCCGGGGCGATGCGAAATGGGAAGAAGGCATCGTGCTCGCCTTTCACCGCTTGATGAGGGCGCGCAAGGAGTTGAAGGAAAATCCCGGCACCTATCTCGAGATGGAACGCCGCCATCGCGAGTTCCATGCCGCGATCATCAGCGGCTGCGGATCGCGTTGGCTTTGCGCTTTCGCCGATGTCCTGTTCGATCTCGCCGGCCGCTATCGCCATCTCGCCCGCGCCAAGCAGGGAATGCATCGCGACACCAATTCCGAACACCGGGCGATCATGGACGCGGTGCTCGAGCGCGACTCCGCCGCGGCGATCAAGCTTCTGACCGATCACATGATGCGCGGCGCCGAGGCGCTGCGCGACGCGGTCCCGGCAACCGAAGCCGAGGTGCCCGAGAGCCCGGCGATGTCGGACTAGCGAGCGGGGTCGTTCTCTCTCAAAGCGGAAGAGCGAGCATCGCGTCGATGTTGGCGTTGTCGCAAACGACGATGCGTTCGGCAAAGACGAGCCGATCCGAGTCCGCCCTTACGCGATCGAGATATTTTCCCGTCGCAAAGACCGTGAGCGCGCCGTCGCGCATGATGCGGATGACGACGAACGCGGTCTCGCAGCGGATATCCGGGCCCGAGCCTTCGCCCAGAGCGGGCATGCCGAGGATGTGCCGATAGCGGTGCCGCTCATAGATGTTCGCGATACGCAGCGACTTGACCCGGTCTTCGAGCATCGCCCGCGTATCGGCGTAGATGAGGCCTGCCTCGAATCCGCGCGCGTGATTGTCCGCCGTGGTGATGCGGTAGAGGCAGGTTTCTGCGAAAAAGCTCGGCCACGCCTCCAGCGCATCCTCGTCGATGCTGCGCGCATAGTCGTGGTTAAGCTTCGCCATCGCGGCCAAGTCGATGCGGCGCTCCATCTCAAATCCCCATGAGGCGCCGATAGATCTTCCAGAAGCCGCGGATCGACGCTTCGGAGGCGCGCGTGTCGGTGCTCTCCACCGCATCGCCCCCCATCTCGACGATCGTGTCGAACGCCGCCGCGCCGGCGATCCCCCGCTGGACGAAATTTCCGATGATGCCGTCCTCCAGCGAAACGAGACCCGCCGGCCCAATCAGATTCGATTGCTTCAATCGGATGCGCCGCTGCTCGCGCGTATCGTCGCGGAAACCGAGATAGGTCCAAAACACCTCGGTCTGATCGAGGCCCTTGGGCACGATCCGGCGCACGGCTATCGTGTTCTGCACCTGGGCGAAGGCGCAGCCTGGGAAAATAGAGATGACCTGCAGCGTGATCCCGTCGCCGAATTCATCGAACCCCTCGATCAGCGACGGATCGGCCAGCAGGAAATCCTTCTTGTCGGCGCGCAGCTGCTCGGCATTGTACTCGGCGCTCGCGCTCGGAGCCTTGTCGAGCGCCGACCAGCTCACGGAATGCGCCCCGGTCTTGCTGACCATCAATCCGCCGCGCTGCGACAGGCGGTTGAGACGAAAGGTCGTGAAGAAAACATGGAGAAGACTCGCGTGGTAGGAATCACGCGTGTTCTCCATAAACAGCTTCCAGTTGTTCGGCAACGTCTGCTTGAAGCGGCCGATGATCTCCATCGGCGCGCGGCAGACGCGGGCGATCCGCGCGACGACTTCCTCGCCGAGAAATTCCTCAAGGGGTGGCGCCGCTTGCGACAGCGTGCCGAAGACGAGGCCGCACACCGATTCGACGCGAAGCTTGCGCGGGCCGCGCTCGCCGATCGCGAAATCCTTCGGCATGCCACCCTTGCCCTGCACGCCGTTGCGAAACGCGATGCTCTGCAAATTGCCGCAAAGGTCGTAGCGCCAATTGTGATAGACGCAGGTGAAATCCTCGACCGTGCCGCCGTCATCGAACGCTAGCAGCGCGCCGCGATGCGCGCAGCGGTTCTCGAAGGCGCGGATCGCCCTATTGTCCTCGCGAACCACGATGACCGGCATGTCGCCGAGCGCCGCGGTGCGATAGTCGCCGCGGCGGGGAATGTCGATCTCGAGGCACAGGAATGTCCAAGCCGCCCCGCGAAAGATGTTCTCCTGTTCGGCCGCATAGATGTCGGCGCTCTGATAGATCCAGTTGGGGACCCGGGTGAGCACGCCGGCCGGCCAGGCATTGTGCGTTTCAAGCGCCACGAGCATCAGCTCCGCTGCGCCGGCGCGGCCTCGGCAACCCGCGTTGCGCCCGACGCCTTGCCGCCCGCCGCCGGATTCATCAGCGGCAGCAGCTCGCCGCGCCAATTGGCGGCCTTCGGCACGACGAGTT
>Ga0134128_10001643_pt1 | contig 28437 bp, 25 predicted proteins | sample KB31754_FD_96462 | JGI IMG/M metagenome (GOLD analysis project Ga0134128, IMG submission 96462) | Terrestrial soil microbial communities with excess Nitrogen fertilizer from Kellogg Biological Station, Michigan, USA - KB3-175-4 | ecosystem: Environmental > Terrestrial > Soil > Unclassified ... | reverse complement strand
GGCTTCCTCCGTCACGGCACCATACCGCGCGCATCGCCGGACGCCAGCACGCGCGCCATCATGGCCGGGCTGCAAAATGAGAATGCGCCCTTCGACGGCGCGCTCCGCGCGCGCTCAGGGTGAGAAATTTTCTTCATGGCATCTTAGAGATGCCATTCCCGCTCTCCCTCATCCTGAGCCTGTCGAAGGACGCACTGCCGTTTTGCAGCGGGCCCCCGCGAACCCTCTGCGTCCTCCGCGTTGAGCTTCCCGCTTACCCGTTGAAGAGCCGCGTCACCAGCCGCTTTGCCAGCACGCCGGCCACGCGGCGGCGGTAATGGCCCGGGGTGAAGGTGGTCTTCATCGCCATGATCTGATCGCGCACCAGCGCATCGAGCCCGGCGAAGACGCGCTCGTCGAGCGGGCCGCCGCAGAGCTTCGCGGTGCCGTCAAGCAGCACCGGGCGCGGATTGGTGCCGGTGAACGCGACCCGGAGATCGGTGAGCACGCCGCCGTCGCGCCGCAGTGCCGCGGCGACGCCCGCCACCGGATATTCGATCGAGCGGCGGATGCGGATCTTGTCGTAGCCCGAGCGCAGACCCGGCACGGCGGTGACGCGCGCCCGCGCGACCATCTCGCCGGACTTTAGCGAGAGGTAGGTCTTGCCGTCGCCGCCGCTGCCGTCATGCCGCGCATGGCCGATATAAAGCTCGGCGAGCGGCATCGCGCGTGCGCCCGCGGGGCCGATGAGCTCGATCTCGGCGCCCAGCACCAGCAGCGCCGGCGCAAGATCGCCGCTGAATGTCGCAAAGCAGACGCCGCGGCTCTTGGGCGCGACATGGCAGATCTCGCCGGTGGTCTTCAGGCAATGATTATTGGCTGAGCGCCACCAGTCGCTCTGGTTGTAGTAGATGCAGCGCGTGTCGAGGCAGAGATTGCCGCCGAGCGTGCCCATCTCGCGATGCGTCGGCCCGGCGATCGAATGCGCCGCCTCGGCCAGCACCGGGTAATGCGCGCCAATGCCGGGATGCCGCGCGATCTCGGCGAGCGTCACCGAAGCGCCCAGCTCGAGCGACGCCGCATCGGCGGCGATCGCTTTGAGCTCGGCGATCCCCGTCATGTCGATGAGCTGCGCCGGCGCCTCGATGCCGCGCCTGATATTGACCAGCAGATCCGTCCCGCCGCCGATAAGCCGCGCCGTGGGGTTGGCGGCGCGCACTCTCGCCGCCTCGCCGAGTGTCTTGGGGCGCAGCAGCTCCCACTCGGGCAGCGCGTCCATCAGGCGGCCTTGCCGGCGCTCTTGTCGCGCTGGCGCTTCTCGATCGCGGCATAGACCCGGTCGGGGGTTGCCGGCAGGGTGTTGAAGCGCAGCCCCGTCGCATCGGCGATCGCACTGGTGAGCGCCGGCAGGAAGGCCGCGAGCGAGCCTTCGCCCGCCTCCTTGGCCCCGAAGGGCCCGTGGGGGTCGTTGCTCTCGACGATGCCGACTTCGATGGGCGGCGAATCCTGGATGGTCGGCACGCGATAATCGAGCATGTTGGCGGTGAGCATGAGCCCGTCGTGATAGGCGGTCTCCTCGCTCATCGCCTGGCCCATGCCCATCCAGACCGAGCCCTGCACCTGGCCTTCGACGGTGAGGCGGTTCAGCGCCTTGCCGCAATCATGCGCGACCCAGACCTTGTCGACGGTGACGACGCCGGTCTCCTCGTCGATGCTGACCTCAACCACCTGCGCCGAATAAGAATAGCCCATGGTGCCGCCGATCGCCGCGCCGCGATACTTCTTGCCGCCGTGCGAGGCGGGGAGCGTCGAGAAATTGCCGGTCACCGTGATCGTGCCGCTGTCTTTGAGCGCCTCCGTCACCACCTCGTCGAAGGAAAGCCCCTTGTCCTGCGCCCCGGCGCGGTAGAGCTCGCCCAGGCATTCGATGTCCTCGGGCCGGCACTCGATCTTCCGCGCCGCGGCGGCGACCAGCAGCTTTTTCAGGTTCTGCGCCGCCTCGATCGCGGCATTGCCGACCATGAAGGTCACGCGCGAGGAATAGGAGCCGTTGTCCTTCGGCACCACCTCGCTGTCGCCGGTGACGATGCGGATGCGCGAAAGCTCGAGCCCCAGCACCTCGCCCACCGCCTGCACCAGGATGGTGGAGGAGCCCTGGCCGATCTCGGCCGCCCCGGTCAGCAGCACGATCGAGCCGTCGAAGTCGAGCTTCAGCTTCACCGTCGCATGCGGCTCGCCGGTCCAGTTGACCGGCTTCGAGGCGCCGCTGATGTAGTGCGAGCAGGCCATGCCGAGCCCCTTGCCCTTGGGGAGCTTGCCCTTGCGCTCGGCCCAGCCGCTTTCGCGCTCGACCCAGTCGAGGCATTGCGGCAAGCCATAGCTGTTGACCATCAGGTCGTTGTCGGTGAAGCAGGGCGCGTTGAGGAAGTTGGCGCGGCGCACGGCGAAGGGATCGAGCCCCATCTCCGTCGCCATCTCGTCGAGGAGCGCCTCGAAGGCGAAGCGCACATCGACCGTGCCATGGCCGCGGAAGGCGCCGCAGGGCGGCGTGTTGGTGAGCACGCGCTTGCCCGTATAGCGCACGCGGCGGAGGTCGTAGAGCGCATAGAGCATCGAGCCCGCATAGAGGATGGTGACGATGCCGTAGCCGCTATGTGCGCCGCCGCGCTGCCAGCATTCGCAATCGACGGCGGTGATGCGGCCATCCTGGGCAAGGCCGATCTTGACGCGGATCTCCGTCTCGGGCCGGCCGCGATGGGTGATGAAGGTTTCTTCGCGGTTGACCACGATGCGCACGCGGCCCTTGGCCTTGCGCGCCAGCAACGCCGCGATCAGCTCGACATTGAGCGTCTCGGTGCGGCAGCCGAAGCCGCCGCCGACATGCGGCTTCACCACGCGGATGCGCGACATCTCCATGTCGAGCGTCTGCGCCAGCATGAGATGCACGTAATAGGGCACCTGCGTGCTGGCATGGACGGTCATGCGGTCGCGCACCGCGTCGTAATCGGCGAGCGCCGCATGCATCTCCATCTGGTTCTGGCAGACTTCGGCGCAGTGGTAGCGGCGCTCGCGCACGAGCGCCGCTTGCGTGAAGCCCTCCTCGACGTTGCCGAGCTCGAAGAACACGTCGCGCTCGATATTGCCCTTGCGGTGCGGGTGCAGCTCGACCGCGCCGGGCGCCGTCGCGTCGCGCGCTTCGTAATAAGCAGGGAGCTCGCGCACCTTGAGGCGGATGAGCTTCAGCGCTTTCGCCGCGGTCGCATCGTCGACTGCCGCCACCGCCGCCACCGGCTCGCCGCGATAGCGCACGCGCTCGCGCGCCAGCGGATGCTCGGTGCGCGCTACCGGCAGCACGCCGAAGGTCTTGTCGCAATCATCGCCGGTGACCACCGCGACGACGCCCGGCAGCGCTGCCGCCGCCGAGACGTCGAGCTCGAGGATCTCGGCGTGCGAAGAGGGGCTGCGGAAGATTCGGCCGGCAAGCGTGCCGGGCTCGATGAAATCGGCGGTGTATTTGGCGCGGCCGGAGACCTTCTCCGGCCCGTCCACCATCGGCACATAGCCGCCGATCGTATGCGCGGGTGCCACCTCACTCACGGCGCCGCTCCCGCCGCGCGCAGCCGCGCCGCATGCTGCACCGCCTCGATGATTTTGACGTAGCCGGTGCAGCGGCAGATGTTGCTGCCCAGCGCCTCGCGGATCTCGCCCTCGGCCGGTTGCGGGTTCCGCCGCAGCAGCCCTTCGGAGGCCATGATCAGCCCCGGCGTGCAATAGCCGCATTGCGAGCCGAGCTTCTCGTGGAAGCCCTGCTGCACGGCGGCGAGCTTCCCGTCCCGCGCCAGGGATTCGACGGTATCGACGCGTCTGCCCTCGCAGCTTGCCGCAAGGGTCAGGCAGGAGAGCCGCGGCCGGTCATCCACCAGCACCGTGCAGGCACCGCATTCGCCGCCGTCGCAGCCGGTCTTGGTGCCGGTGAGGCGCAGCACCTCGCGCAGATAGTCGAGCAGCAGCAGATTGTCGGCGACGGCATCGGTGCGGCGGCGGCCGTTGAGCACGAGCGTCAGAAGTCTTGCCATGACCTCAAACCCGTCGCATTGTTTAACTCGCTGATTATTGGTGTACCCCTCTATCCGCCGCCGCGCAAGCGGAACCGCGGCAAGCGGGGTTAGGCTGGTGAGGAGAGGAACGTCGGGGATGAGCGCGAACTTGAAATCCCGTCCCCCTGAGAGGGGGAGGTCGGCGCGCAGCGCCGGGAGGGGGGTAGCCTCAGCCCGTGCTGCCGCTCGTGAGCGCACCCCGCATTCCAGCCCTCGCCCTCAGGAGGGGAGGGGCGGAGCCGGCGATGACCGGGCGTAGCGACCGCGCCGAAGCGACGCGCAGGACCTGGCTCGAGACGCTCGAGCGCTTGCGCTCCGACCCGGACCGGCCGGGCTCGGAGCGCTTCTGGTCGCCGCGCCTCGACACCGCGCCCCCCGACGAGCTGCGCGCCGTCCAGGAGACGCGGCTCGCCGCCGCGGTGCCCTTCCTCTACGAGAACAGCCCCTTCTACCGCCGCCGCTTCGACCGGCTCGGCCTCATCCCCTCCGACATCCGGACGCTCGACGATCTCATCGCCAGATGGCCGGTGGTCGACAAGATCGAGATGGGCGAGGACGCGCGCGAGCATCCGCCCTACGGCACCTACACCACCATGACCGAGAAGGTCTGGGCCGACCGCGGCTGGATGATGTTCTCCTCTTCCGGCAGCACCGGCGTGCCGCGCGTCTTCCGCTATTCGCAGATCGACCGCGAGCTCTGGGCCTGGGCCAATGCGCGTGCCCTCCACGCCATGGGTTTCCGCAAGGGCGACAGCGTCTTCATGATCACCGGCTACGGCCCCCATGTCTGGGCCTGGGGTGTGCAGGTGGCGCTCTTCAAGATGGGGCTGCCGACCCTTCCCGGCGGCGGCATGGACGCCAAGGGGCGCGCCGGCATCGTCCAGCGCTTCAAGCCCACCATCCTGCTCTGCACCCCTTCCTATGCGCTCCATCTCGGCCGGGTGATGCAGGAGATGGGGGTCGATCCCCGCGCCAGCGCGGTCCGCCTGCTGTTCACCGCCGGCGAGCCCGGCATGAGCGTGCCGGCGACGCGCGAGCGCATCGAGGAGCTCTGGGGCGCGCGCATGGTGGAGTTCTATGGCTGCACCGAGGCAGCGCCCTCGGCCGGCGGATATTCCTGCACGGCGTCGCACACCGGCGGCGCGCCCGTGGCGACGCATCTGATGGAGGATCTGCAGGTCTGGGAGACCGTCGATCCCGTGACGCGCGCGCCGACGGTGGAAGGCGAGCGCGGCCTTACCGTCTGCACCAATCTCAACTCCGAATCCTCGCCGCAGCTCCGCTTCCTCGTCGGCGACTACACCGTGCTCGATCGCGCACCCTGCGCCTGCGGCCGCACGCATCTGCGCGCCATGGGCTCGTTTGCCGGCCGCTCGGACGACCTCATCAATCTGCGCGGCATCAAGATGTTCCCGGTGCAGATCGAGGAGGCGGTGCGCTCGGTCGCCGGCACCGGCGACGAGTTCGAGATCGTGCTCGCCGCCAATGACGAGGGCATGGACGTCATGACCGTGCGCGTCGAGCATGTCGAATTCGCGACCGGCGAGAAGCTCTCGCGCCGCATCGCCGGCGAGATCCGCGCCCGCTGCGAAGTGCGCGTCGATGTCGAGGTGCTGCGCCCCGGCACGCTCCCCAAGACCGAATTCAAGGCCAGGCGCGTCAAGGATCTGCGGAAGAAATAGCCCTCGAGCGTTCCGCTGCACCTCGATCCTGCGTCCTTCGACAGGCTCAGGACGAGGAAAATTCTTGGTGGCACAAAGAAATGTGCCTCATCCTGAGCGCGAGCGAAGCTCGCAGTCGAAGGACGCACCGCCGCCTGTCCCAATCTTGCGGAACGATCAGAGAGGAGCGCCATGCCCGAGCCCGTCATCGAGTTCTTCTTCGATGTGTCGAGCCCCTGGACTTATCTCGCTTTCACCGCGGTGCAGCCGCTCGCGGCGGAGACCGGCGCGCGGCTGGTCTGGCGGCCGATCCTGGTGGGCGGCATCTTCAACACCATCAATCCCAGCGTCTATGCCTCGCGCGACAATCCGGTGCCGGCGAAGCAGGCCTATATGCGCAAGGATCTGGCCGACTGGGCGCGGCTCGCCGGACTTTCGATCCGCTTCCCGCCGAGCGTCTTCCCGGTGAACAGCGTCAAGGCGATGCGCGGCTGCCTCTGGCTCGAGCCGCAGGGCCAGCTCGTGCCCTTCGCCCGCGCGGCCTTCGGGGCATATTGGGGCGATGACCGCGATATTTCGCAGGACGCGGTGCTGGCCGAACTCTGCGAGCGGCTCGGCATCGAGCCCAAGCGCTTCTTCGCCGGCATCGCCGAGGTGCCGGTCAAGGAGAAGCTCCGCGCCAATACCGAGGAGCTGATGCGCCGCGGTGGCTTCGGCACGCCGACCCTCTTCCTCGATGGCGACGATATGTATTTCGGCAACGACCGCCTGCCGCTGCTGCGCGCGGCGATCGGGCGGAGAGCGCGCTAGCTCAAGGGGGCTGCAATCCTGTCCGCTCATGCAGCCGACACGACCGGCGACCGCGCCGCCACCCCCATCAGCCAATCGCGGAACACCGCGATCTTCGGCGTCTCGGCGGTCTCTTCCGGCGCCACCACGTAATACCCGGCTTCGGCCGGCAGCTTGACGTCGAACGGCACCACCAGCCTGCCCGCTGCGATATCCGCCTCGACGAAGGGCGTGCGGCCGAGTGCGACGCCGAGCCCGTCGATCGCTGCCTGTATCGCCATCAGGCTCAGGTCGAAGGTGAGCCCGGGCCGCGTCGCGAGCGCGGTGGGAAGGCCGGCCGCAGTCAGCCAGAGCTGCCAATCCTCGCGTGTCAGGCTGCCATGGATCAGCGTGTGCTGCGCCAGATCCTGCGGTCGCTTCAGCGGCTTGCCGCTCTTGAGCACCGCCGGGCTGCAGACCGGGAAGATGTCCTCGGCCATGAGCCAGCGCGCATCGAGCCCCGGCCAGCTTCCGCGGCCGTAGCGGATGGCGAGGTCGACCTCCTCGCGGCGGAAATCGACCAGATGCGAGGAGGCGCTGATGCGCACCTCGATGCCGGGATGGGCCTCCTGGAAGGCGGAAAGGCGCGGCAGCAGCCATTTGGCGGCGAGCGAGGCCATGGTGCTGACGATGAGCAAGTGGCCGCGCCCCGGCCGCAGCAGCCGCTCGGTGGCGAGCCGGATGTCCTCGAAGGCGGCGCGCACCGCCGGCAGATAGTCCTGCGCCTCGCGGGTGAGGGCGAGCGTCCGGTGCTTGCGCAGGAAGAGCCTGAGCCCGAGTTGCGCCTCGAGCCGGCGGATCTGATGGCTGATCGCGGTCTGCGTCACGTTCAGCTCGGCCGCGGCGCGGGTGAAGCTCAGATGCCGTGCCGCGGCCTCGAAGGCGCGCAGCCCGTTGAGCGAGGGAAGACCGTTCATGGGCCGATCATAGCATGAGATTTTGTCATGGTTAAGCTGAGAAACGATCCTTTGTGGGCCGGCGCGGGCGGGCTTAATTCTAAGCGCGACACCGCTATCGACGAGGTGCTGCCATGACTGACATCGATTGTGGACGCCTGATAATTTCTCAGGAGCCGGACCTATTGACCCGGTTGCTGGCACGGCTCGATTGCTGGCGCCGCAGGATCCAGGGGCGGGCCGATCTCGCCCTGCTCGACGAGCGCTCGCTGCGTGACATCGGGGTCTCGCCGGCGCAAGCTCGCTACGAGGCCAGCAAGCCGTTCTGGCGCGCCTGAGCGACATCGAAGGAGAGAAAGCCGATGACCGGCGATCAGACCGTGCTCGACAGCATCACGGCACCGCTCAGCTACCTGGCGCCGACCGAGGGGACGCCCTTCACCTACACGCAGGAGCCGCCGCCGGGCATGCCGGCGCGGCGCGGCGAGCCCGATCCGCGGGCGGTGACCATCCTCAATGGCCGCGGCCTCGCCACCACGCTCGACCGCGAAGGCTTCGCGCTCCACCGCGAGCCCAGTGCGGTGCGCGACTTCTATGATCCCGAAGAGGTGAAGCGGATCTACTACCCCGAGGTCGAGCGCCTGCTGAAAAAGGCGACCGGCGCCGCCGAGATCCTGATCTTTGACCACACGGTGCGCAACACCGCGCCCGAGCAGCAAAGCGGCCGGCGCGTACGCGGGCCGGCGGGGCGCGTCCATAACGACTACACCGAAGCGTCGGCGCCGCAGCGTGTGCGCGATCTGCTGCCGGCCGATGCCGCCGCGGCGCGGCTCGCGCGGCGCTATGCCGAGATCAATGTCTGGCGGCCGATCAAAGGCCCGGTCGAGGCGGTGCCGCTGGCGCTTTGCGATGCGCGGAGCCTCGATCCCGCCGATCTCGTGCGCACGGAGCTGCGCTATCCCGACCGCACCGGCGAGATCTACACCGTCACCTGGAATCCGCGCCATCGCTGGGTCTATTTCCCGCGCATGCGCGCCGACGAGGTGCTGCTGATCAAATGCTTTGACAGCGAACGCGACGGCCGCGCGCGGCTTTCCGTGCACACCGCCTTCGAGGATCCGGCGACGCCCGCCAATGCCCCGCCGCGCGAGAGCATCGAGGTGCGCGCCTTCGCCTTCTTCTGAGGGCGCGAGCCTCGTCGCTCTGTGGGGTGCTGTGTTAGGCTCCGTCGATTGAGCTTCGCGTCGCCTGCGTCACTGACGTAGCGAAGAAATCGCATCAGTGATGTACATCATTGGCGTAGTGCTCCCCGCCACGACGGGTCTTGGCCGCCGATTGCCTTGCGCCGGGCCGGGCGCTAATTCCTCGCCGCCGGAATCGGGGGAGGGCGATGGAACGCGAATCCATGCAGTACGACGTCGTGATCGTCGGCGGCGGCCCGGCGGGCCTCGCCGCGGCGATCCGGCTGAAGCAGCTGGCATCCGAGCGCGGCCGCGAGACCGCCGTCTGCATCATCGAGAAAGGCTCGGAGATCGGCGCGCATATCCTCTCCGGCGCAGTGGTCGATCCGATCGCGCTCAACGAGCTCATCCCCGATTGGAAGGAGAAGGGCGCGCCGCTCAACACGCCGGTCACCGACGATCGCTTCTATTATCTGACCGAGAAGGGCGCGTTCCGCATGCCGCCCGCGCTGATGCCGCCGCTGCTCAGCAATCATGGCTGCTACGCGGTGAGCCTCGGCAATCTCTGCCGCTGGCTCGCACAGCAGGCCGAGGACCTGGGCGTCGAGATCTATGCGGGCTTCGCCGGCGCCGAGGTGCTGTTCCACGAGGACGGATCGGTGAAGGGCGTCGCCACCGGCGATATGGGGCTCGGTAAGTCAGGCGAGCATACCGACCGCTACACGCCCGGCGTCGAGCTGCACGGCAAGTACACGCTTTTCGCCGAAGGCGCGCGCGGCAGCCTCTCCGAAGAGCTCATGCGCCGCTTCAATCTGCGCGACGGCGTCGATCCGCAGAAATACGGCATCGGCCTCAAGGAGCTCTGGCAGATCGATCCCGCCCGCCACAAGCCGGGCCTGGTGCTGCACACGATGGGCTGGCCGCTCGACGACAAGACCTTCGGCGGCTCTTTCATGTACCACCTCGAGAACCATCAGGTGGCGATCGGTTTCGTCGTCAATCTCGATTACTGGAACCCGCATCTCTCGCCCTATGAGGAGTTCCAGCGCTTCAAGCATCATCCGCTGGTGAAGCCCTATCTCGAGGGCGGCAAGCGTGTCGCCTACGGCGCGCGCGCGATCAACGAGGGCGGGCTGCAATCGGTGCCGAAGCTCGCCTTTCCCGGCGGCGCGCTGATCGGCTGCGCCGCCGGCTTCGTCAACGTGCCGCGCATCAAGGGCAGCCACAACGCGATGAAGACCGGCATGCTCGCGGCCGAGGCGGCCTTCGCGCGGCTCGAGGCGGGCTCCGACGGGCATGACGTGCTCGAGACTTACGAGAGCGCCTTCCGCCAGAGCTGGGCCTATCGCGACTTGTGGAAGGTGCGCAACGTCAAGCCCGGGCTCCGCTGGGGCTCGCGGCTCGGCACCTTGCATGGCGGCCTGCAGATGTGGCTGCATCATCTGGGGCTGGGCTGGCTGCTGCCTTACACGCTGCACCACAAGAAGCCTGATTATGCGAGCCTCGAAAAGGCCGCCGAGGCGCCCAAGATCACCTATCCCAAGCCCGACGGCGTCATCAGCTTCGACCGGCTCTCCTCGGTCTTCATCTCCAACACCAATCACCGCGAGGACCAGCCCTCGCATCTGAAGCTCAAGGATCCCGCGATCCCGATCGCCTACACGCTGCCTAATTTCGACGAGCCGGCGCAGCGCTACTGCCCGGCCGGCGTCTACGAGGTGGTGCGCGAGGCCGACGGCTCCAATCCGCGCTTCGTCATCAACTTCCAGAACTGCGTCCACTGCAAGACCTGCGACATCAAGGATCCGCCGCAGAACATCGTGTGGACCGTGCCGGAAGGCGGCGGCGGGCCCAATTATCCCAATATGTAAGCGGGCTTTCGGTTTGGCCGCCGTTTAACGCAGAGGTCGCAAAGGGCGCGCAACGGGCGCAGAGGCCAAAACCACTGCGCCCTCAGCGAGACCTCCGCGCCCGCAGCGTTGAACAGTTACTCGCGCGCGGCGCCGCTCAGACGCGGTGGCCGTAGAGCCAGTCGAGTGGCGCGTAATCCTCGGCGCGGCGGCTCGCCATCATCTCGTTGCGCACCGTGGCGGCGATCCCCTCGAGATGGAAGAAGGCGCCCATCGCCCGGGCGGTGAGCTGAACGCGCGCCGTGCGCAGCAGCCGCGCCTTCTCATAGGCGCGCAGCGCGCCCGCGGGATCGGCGGGTGCCGCGGCGAGATGGCGCGCCAGCGACAGGCCGTCTTCGATCGCCTGGCAGGCGCCCTGTGCGATGTACTGGTACATCGGATGCGCCGCATCGCCGGTGAGCGTGATCCGGTTCCGCGTCCAGCGCGCGAGCGGCTTGCGGTCGAACATCTCCCAGTGCCGGTCGCGCCACATCAGCGTGATGCAGCCGCGGATATAGTCGCAGGTCTGCGCGTAATGCGCATCGAGCTCCTCGACCGTGCCCCATTCCTCGACCCCCGGCGCATAGCGCGGGCTCTGGAATACCGCGACCTGGTTGTAGAGCTCGCCGCGGCGCAGCGGGTACTGGACGAAATGCATGCGCGGCCCGACCCACATGACGACATTGTCGAGCCCGGCATGGGTGGACATCTCCGCCATCGGCAGCGTGCCGCGATAGGCGACACAGCCGTCGCAGACCGGCGCGTCGTCGCTGAGGCTGCGGCGCACCACCGAATGCAGCCCATCGGCGCCGATCAGGATCTCGGCCTCGTAGACCGTGCCGTCGCTGCAGCGTGCGCGCACCGCCTCGCCGAGATCCTCGATCGCCACGAACTCGCGTCCCGCCTCGAGCGTGATGCGCGTCTCGGCGCGGCAGGCCGCGAGCAGCGCCGCCAGCAGATCGCCGCGATGCATGACGATGTAGGGCTGGCCGTAGCGGCGGCGGAACTCCGCGCCGAGATCGACCGCGGTGATGGGCTTGGCGGTGAGCGCATCCATCCATTGGAGCCGCGCCGGAAACACCGCTTCCTTGCCAAGCTCTGCCATGAGCCCCAGCTCGTCGAGCACGTGCAGCGCGTTGGGCGCGAGCTGCAGTCCGGCGCCGATCTCGACGAACTCGGCTGATTTCTCGATGACGTGGACCCTGCGTCCGCTGCGGCTCAGCGCCAGGGCCGCGGTCAGTCCGCCGATACCCCCACCGACGATCAGGGTCGGAAGGCGCTGGGCGGGCGGCATGGCAGAGGCTCCCTCCCGCGCCGCACGGGCGTGGGATTTGCTGAAGCGCGCAGCATAGGATGCCGTCGGAGCCTGTCAAACCGGCCCGAGCGGCGGTCTCGCCCGAAAGGACTACCGCCGCTCGTCCCAAAAATGTCACCTGACAAACCGCAGCGCGCGACGTTATCGGGGTACGCAACCTCAACGTTCCGAAGGAGCGGAAGACATGCGTAAACTTGCGACGATCGCGCTCATGCTGGGGGCGCTGGCGCTGGCCGGCTGCGGCACCAGCACTGGCGATCGCGGCCTCAGCGGCGCGGCGATTGGCGCCGGCGCGGGCGCCGTGGGCGCCGCCATGCTGGGCGGTCCGATTGCCGCCGTCGCCCTCATCGGCGGCGCCGCAGGCGCCCTCACCGGCGTCGCGACCAGCCCGAGTGCAGTCGATCTCGGCAAGCCGGTCTGGGAGCGCTGAGCCCAAGCGGCGCGCGCTCAGCGCGCGCGCCGCTCCGCCGGCAGGCTCAGCAGGAAAATGACGAGTCCTGATGCGGTGATCGCGCCGGCCACATAGCCCGGGAGTTGCGGTGAGAACTGGGCGAGCAGCAGCCCGCCCACCGCCGCGCCCGTTGCCGAGCCGATATAGATCGTCGACGAGATCAGCGACAGAACGAGCCCGCCATGCGCGGGCTCGAGCTGCAGCAGTCGTGTCTGCTGCGCTGGAAACACCGCCCAGCCGGCAAAGGCGATGATGAACAGCACCACGCCCGCGCCCCAGGCGGTGCCGGCGGTGAGGTCCATCAGCGCCAGATTGGCAACATTGACCGCGACGCAGACGATGATCGGCGCGACGGTGCCGAAGCGATCGATGATGCGTCCGCCGAGCTGGCTCCCGGCGATGCCGCCCAGGCCGTAGCCCGCCAGCAGCCACATGATGTTGTCGAGGTGGAGCCGCGCGCCGAACAACACGGCGCTGTACTGATAAATCGTGTAATTGCCGGCCGACCACAGCCAATTGGCGATGAGGCTCAGCAGGACCGCCGGTCGGGCGAGCGGCGAGAAGCGCTCGGCGAGCCGCGGCACCGCGGCTGGCGGCGCCTGCGGCATCGGCGTCAGCGCCAGGACGATCGTGGCGCCAGCCGAGATCGTTCCGCCCAGCAGGAAGGTCGCGTGCCAGCCGAAGACGTGGCCGATCCAGGTGCCGAGCGGCGCGCCGAAGACAGTGGCGCTGGTCATGCCGAGCGCCACGGTGGCAAGCGCCGCGCCGCGCCGTTCGGGCGGCGCGATCGCCGCGGCCATCGCATAGGCGGTCGGCGAGGCGAGCGCGCCGCAGGCACCCGCCAGCACCCGCGCCGCCATCAGCAGGCCGAAGCTCTGGGCGAGCGCGCAGCCGACATCGGCGAGCGCGAAGCCGGCAAGCGCCAGGACAAGCACGCGCTCGCGCCGCCAGTGCGCGGTGACCGCGGCGAGGAGCGGCGAGCCGAGCGCGTAAGTGAGCGCATAGGCGGTGGCGAGCTGCCCGGCCGCCTCGATGCTGACGTGGAGTCCGTCGGCGATGAGGCGCAGGATGCCGGCGATGACGAAGACATCGGTGCCGAGCGCGAAGGTTGCGAGGCTCAGCAGCAGGATCCGCGCGTCCAGCCGAGCGACCGGCACCGCCGCGGGGCGGGCGCTTTCATCCGGCATGGGCAGGTGCTGCGGCAGCGGGGGAGCGATCGAGCAAGGCCCTATCCCATCGGCGGGAGTGTGCGCTAACCTAGCGTGAGCCGGGACGGCTGGGCAGAGCAAAGGGGCGCTGCCGCGCGTCGGCATGGGCAGCGGGATGACAAGAACCCGCGCCCGATTGGGGAGGAAGAAGCGCATGCGTCGTGGCGTTCATCCGTTCGCCGCCCTCGCGGCCGCGATCGCTATCCTGTTTGCCGCCGGCGCGCAGGCGGCCGACCAGCCCAAATCGGGCGGCATTCTCCGGATCTACCATCGGGACAGCCCGGCCAGCGCCTCGATCCACGAGGAGGCGACATATTCGGCGGTCGTGCCCTTCATGCCGATCTTCAACAATCTCGTCCTCTACAAGCAGGACGTCCCGCAGAACAGCCTGAGCTCGATCGAGCCCGAGCTGGCGACGAGCTGGGCGTGGAGTGCCGATCATCTGGCGCTCACCTTCAAGCTCCGCCAGGGCGTCAAATGGCATGACGGCGTGCCCTTCACCGCCAAGGACGTGAAGTGCACCTGGGACATGCTGATGGGCAAGTCGCCGCAGAAATTCCGCAAGAACCCGCGCCGGACCTGGTACGAGAATGTCACCGAGATCACCGTCGACAATGATTTCCAGGCGACCTTCCACCTGAAGCGGCCGCAGCCGGCTCTGATTGCGCTGCTGGCATCGGGGTATTCGCCGGTCTATCCCTGCCACGTCTCGCCGGCGGAGATGCGCAGCCACCCGATCGGCACCGGCCCCTTCAAATTCGTCGAGTTCCGCCAGAACGAATCGATCAAGCTCGTGCGCAATCCCGATTACTGGCGCAAGGGCCGGCCCTATCTCGACGGCATCGAGTTCACGATCATCCCCAACCGGTCGACGGCGATCCTCGCCTTCATCGCGCATAAGTTCGACATGACCTTCCCGACCGAGGTCTCGGTGCCGCTGCTGAAGGATGTGAAGTCGCAGGCGCCGAAGGCGATCTGCGAGCTGAAGCCGATGAACGTCAACGTCAACCTGATCGTCAACCGCGACAAGCCGCCTTTCAACAACGTCGATCTGCGCCGTGCCATGGCCCTCACCCTCGACCGCAAGGCGTTCATCGAGACACTCGCCGAGGGGAAGGGCGACATCGGCGGTACCATGCTGCCGGCGCCGGAGGGCGTCTGGGGCATGCCCAAGGATATGCTGGAGTCGATCCCCGGATACGGACCTGACATCGCCAAGAACCGGGAGGAGGCGCGCAAGCTCATGGAGAAGCTCGGCTACGGGCCGCAGAAGCATCTCGCGGTCAAGGTGTCGACGCGCAACATCCCGGTCTATCGTGACCCTGCCGTGATCCTCATAGACCAGCTGAAGCAGATCTACATCGACGCCGAGCTCGATCAGGTCGAGACCGGCAACTGGTTCTCCAAGGTAGCGCGCGGCGACTACACGGTCGGGCTCAATCTCACCGGCAATGCCGTCGACGATCCCGATCAGGCCTTCTACGAGAACTATTCCTGCGACTCCGAGCGCAACTACACGCATTACTGCAACCGCGACCTCGAGAAGCTCTTCGATCAGCAGTCGATGGAGACCGATCTTGAGAAGCGCAAGCATCTCGTTTGGGACATCGACAAGAAGCTGCAGGAGGACGTGGCGCGGCCGATCATCTATCACATGCGCGGCGGCACCTGCTGGTGGCCCGACGTGAAGGGCTTCACCATGATGGTGAACAGCGCCTACAACGGCTACCGCTTCGAGGATGTGTGGCTCGACCGTTGAGCGTCCGGCGGGCCTGGGTGTGAGGGAGTAGTCTCTTGGCCGCCTATCTGCTGCGGCGGGTCTCGCTGATGATCCTGACCTTGTTCGGGATCTCGGTGGTGATCTTCGTGCTGCTGCGCGTGGTGCCCGGCAATGTCGCCGACATCATCTTCGATGCCGCCGGCATGATCAATCCGGCGGAGAAGGCGCAGCTCGAGCACGAGCTTGGCCTCGATCGGCCGATCGCCGTGCAGTACGTGGAGTGGATGGGCGGGCTGCTGCACGGCGATCTCGGCTATTCCTACGTCTCCGACCGCCCGGCGCTCGAAGAGATCGCACCGCGCGTGCCGATCACCGCCAAGCTGGCCGGGCTTGCCCTCGCCTTCTCGGTGCTGTTCGGCGTGCCGCTCGGCGTGGTCAGCGCGGTGCGGCAGAACACCGCGCTCGACTACCTGCTGCGCGTCGTCAGCTTGAGCGGCCTTTCCATGCCCGCCTTCTGGCTCGGACTCCTCATCCTGATGGCGTTTGTCGCCTATACCGGCTTCATCCCGATCTATTCCGAGACGCCGCAGAGCCTCTGGGATCAGTTCCTGGTCTATAGCGTGCCTGCCGCCGCGGTGGGCTTCCGCAGCTCGGCGCTCGTCATGCGGCTGACCCGTTCCTCCATGCTCGAGGTGATGCGCCAGGACTATATCCGCACCGCGCGCGCCAAGGGCGCTTCGGAACCCGCGGTCAATTACCGCCATGCACTGCGCAATGCCATCCTGCCGGTGATCACCGTCATCGGCATCGAGGCGGCCTTTCTCATCGGCGGGCTCATCGTCACCGAGACGGTGTTCAATATCCCCGGCGTCGCCCGCTTCCTGGTCGAGGCGATCCGCTGGCGCGACTATCCGATCGTGCAGAACCTGGTGATGGTCATCGCGGTGGTGGTGGTGCTGGTCAACTTCATCGTCGACCTGCTCTATGCGGTGCTCGACCCCCGCATACGCTATGCGGAATAGAGGCTGATGCAGATCGATTACGATGCCGAGCTGGCGCGAGCGGGCGCCAAGACTTCGGGCCTGGTCGGTGAACTGCTGTTCCTGGCGCGGCGCTATCCGCTGGGCGCAGCGGGGGCGGCGATCATGGCGCTTTTCGTCTTTGCCGCCATCTTCGCCGGCACCATTTCACGCTACGATCCGGTGGCTACCAACGCCGCGCTCTCGCTGGCCCCGCCCAGCGCCGCGCATTGGCTCGGCGCCGACTTCCTGGGCCGCGACGTCTGGGCGCGCATCATCTATGGCGCGCGCATCTCGCTCGCCGTAGGAGTGGGCTCGACGGCGCTGGGATCGGTGATCGGCGTCACCCTCGGTCTCGCCTCGGGATATCTCGGCGGCTGGTTCGATCTCCTCGTCCAGCGCATCGTCGACATTCTTCAGGCGCTGCCGCTTTTGGTGCTGGCGCTGGTGATGGCCGCTTCGCTCGGCCCGTCGCTGCGCAACACCATGATCGCCATCGCCATTCCGCTCATTCCGCAAATCGCACGCGTCATCCGCGCCAACACCCTGGCGCTGCGCGAGTTGCCTTTCGTCGAGGCGGCGCGCGCGGTCGGCATGAGCGAGCTGCGCATCGCGCTTCGCCACGTTCTCCCCAACACGCTGGCGCCGCTCATCGTGCTGGCGACAGCCCAGCTCGGCTCGGCCATCCTCACCGAGGCGTCGCTCTCCTTTCTCGGCCTCGGCGTGCCCGAGCCGCACCCCTCCTGGGGCCGCATGCTGTCGGAATCGGCGGCCGAATATGTGCGCACCGCGCCCTGGCTGGTGATCTTTCCGGGCATCGCCATCAGCCTCGCCGTCTTCGGCACCAATCTGCTGGGCGACGCGCTGCGCGACATCCTCGATCCGCGGGAGCGCAGCTGATGGGCGCGACCCGAGCAACGCCCGTGCTCGAGGTCGAAGGGCTGAAGACCGTGTTCTTCACCCGGCAGGGCCTGCTCCGCGCCGTCGACGACGTCTCTTTCGCGCTCGACCGCGGCGAGACCCTGGCGGTGGTCGGTGAAAGCGGCTGCGGCAAGAGCATGACGGCGCTGTCGCTGATGCGTCTCATTCCCGATCCGCCCGGCCGCATCGTCGGCGGACGCGTCCGGCTCGACGGGCGCGACCTCCTCGTGCTCGACGAAGCGGCGATGCGCGATGTGCGCGGCAACGAGATCTCGATGATCTTCCAGGAGCCGATGACGTCGCTCAATCCAGTGTTGACTATCGGGCGGCAGATCAGCGAGGCGCTGCGGCTGCATCAGGATCTCTCCAACTCGGCCGCGATGGCGAAGGCGGTCGAGATGCTGCGTCTCGTCCGCATTCCCGAGCCGCAGCAGCGCTCCCAGGAATATCCGCATCAGCTCTCCGGCGGCATGCGCCAGCGCGCGATGATCGCCATGGCGCTCGCCTGCAATCCCAAGGTGCTGATTGCCGACGAGCCGACCACCGCCCTCGACGTCACCATTCAGGCACAGATCCTCGAGCTCATGCTGACGCTGCAGCAAGAGCTCGGTACGGCCATCATCCTCATCACCCACGATCTCGGCGTCGTCGCCGAGACGGCCCGGCGCGTCATCGTCATGTATGCCGGGCGCAAGGTCGAGGAGGCCGAGGTCGAGGCGCTGTTCGAGGCGCCGCTCCATCCCTATACGCAGGCGCTGCTGCAATCGATTCCGCGCCTTTCCTCGATTGCCGGCGACGCGCGGGCGCGGCGGCTCAAGGAAATTCCCGGCATGGTGCCGCCGCTCGCGGATCTGCCGGCGGGCTGTGCCTTTGCGCCGCGCTGTCCGCGAGCCGACGCGCAATGCCGCAGCCGCCAGCCGGCCTATGAAGAGAAGCGACCGGGTCACTGGGCGGCGTGCTGGCACGCGCCGGCGGGGGCGGCGCCATGAGCGAAGCGATGCCGCCGGTGCTCGGGGTTGCCGGCCTCAGAAAGCACTTCCCGGTGCGCAAAGGGCTGCTGCGGCGCGTCGTCGGGCAGGTCCGTGCCGTCGACGGGGTGAGTTTCGAGATCGCCGAAGGCGAGACGCTTGGGCTCGTCGGCGAGAGCGGCTGTGGCAAATCGACGGTGGCGCGCGCGGTGCTGCGCCTCATCGAGCCCAGCGCCGGCACCATCACGCTGGGCGGCGCCGACATTACGCATCTCGGCAAGGCGGCGCTCCGGCCGCATCGCCGCCAGATGCAGATCATCTTCCAGGACCCCTTCGCCTCGCTCAATCCGCGCATGTCGGCGGGCGCCATCGTCGCCGAGCCGCTGAAGGTGCACGGCATCGGCGATGCGCGTGAGCGCGACGAGCGCGTGGCATCTCTCTTCGCCCAGGTCGGCCTGCGCCCGGCGCAGCGCGCCAACTTTCCGCACCAGTTCTCCGGCGGGCAGCGGCAGCGCATCTGCATTGCCCGCGCGCTCGCGCTCGAGCCGCACATCATGGTCGCCGACGAACCGGTCTCGGCGCTCGATGTCTCGATCCAGGCGCAGGTCATCAACCTGCTGATGGATCTGCAGCAGGAAAAGCGCCTCTCCTACCTCTTCATCGCGCACGACCTCGCGGTGGTCGAGCATATCGCGCAGCGTATCGCCGTGATGTATCTCGGTAAGATCGTCGAACATGCCGAGACGCGGAGCCTCTTTCGCCAGCCGCTCCACCCCTATACCGAAGCGCTGCTCGCTGCGGTGCCGATCCCGAATCCGAAGCTCCGCCGCAAGAAGCGCTTGTTGCAAGGCGATGTGCCGAGCCCGATCAACCCGCCGCCCGGCTGCGCCTTCCATACGCGCTGCCCCTATGCCGAGCCGCGCTGCCGTAGCGAGGCGCCGCAGCTCCGCGAAGCCTCATCCGGCCATTTGGTCTCCTGCCACCGCCACGGCGGCTGAGCGGCCCCGTCAATCCTCGCCGCGTGCGAGGCTCTGGCGCTGACTTGCCACGGCGTCGGCCGAGACCGGCGCGGCTGAATTGCCCCAGCTATGGCGGATATAGCTGAGCACCGAGGCGATCTCGGCATTCGACAACTTCCAGCCGAAAGTCGGCATGGCCGGGCCGGTGGGCGCGCCGGTGGTGGCGACGCTTCGCGTGCCTTCGAGAACGATGCGGATAAGGTCGGTCGGATCGGCCGACTGCACCATGGCGCTGTGCTGGAGATTGGGGAAGAGTCCTGGCGACCCGCTGCCGTTGCCGTAATGGCAGGCGGCGCAGTTGTCGACATAGATGGCGGCCCCGGCGTGCATGGTCTTGTCGTCCGGCGCCGCGCTCGCGGTCTCGGCCGGTGCGGCCGTCTGATCGTGCAGATAAACTGCGACCGCGCGAAGATCGGCGTCGGTCATCCGCGAAGTCGAATCGGTGATGACTTCCGACATCGGGCCGGTCGCCGCCGAGAACCGATTATGTCCGGTCTTCAGATAAGCGGCGATATCGTCCACCGTCCAGCCGCCGAGACCCTGGTGGGCGGCGCCGGTCACGTCGGGTGCGAACCAGCCCTGAAGCGCACTGCCCTGAAGCGCCTGACTGTTCTCGTCGCTGCCCAGGAAATTCTTCGGCGTGTGGCACAAGCCGCAATGCGCCGGCCCTTCGACCAGGTAGGCGCCGCGGTTCCACTCCGGCGATTTGCCGGTGACCGGCTTGAACTTGCCGGGGCTGAAATAGAGCCAGTCCCAGACATCCATTCCCGTGCGGATGTCGAAGGGGAAGGGGAGCTGGTTGGACTTCACGTGGTTGGTCACCGGCTCGAGCGTTGCGAGATAGGCGCGGATCGCTGCCACGTCGTCGCGGCTCATGCGCGTGTAGTAGGTGTAGGGCATTGCCGGATAGAGGCGCTCGCCGCCGTGGCCGACCCCGTCGCGAACCGCGGCGATGAAATCGTCGTCGCTCCACGCGCCGATGCCGGTGTCGCGATCGGGCGTCAGGTTGGGCGCGAGCAGCGTGCCGAAGGGCGTAGCGATCGGCCGGCCACCGGCATAGGGCTTGCCGCCGGGATTGGTGTGGCAGGCGCCGCAATCGCCGAGCGTCGCCAGATAGCGGCCGTGGGCGATCTCCGTGGAATCCTGACGATCGACGGCGGCGATGCCCGTAGTGCTGCCCAGCAGAAGCAGCAGCATCGTGGCGAGAAGCAGGCGCATGCGGGCGGTCTCCTCAGCTTTGCACCAGCGGCTTGCCCGGCGCCTTCAGGTACTGATTGAGGATCGCGTCCGCCGCCCAGAAGGTGAGCGCGCCGACCGTGCCTGTCGGGTTGTAGCCGGCGTTCTGCGGAAAGACGGTGGCGCCGGTGACGAAGAGGTTGGGCACGTCCCAGCTCTGAAGATACCGGTTGAGCGCGCTGGTGTTGGGGTTGGTACCCATGATCGCACCGCCGCAGGTATGCGTCGTCTGGTAGAGCGTCACGTTATACGGCCCCTTCCTCGGCTTCTTCTCGATCGTATGCGGCCCCATCTTCTGCACGATCTCGGCGAGCCGGTCGGTGAGGAATTGCGACATCTTCAGCTCGTTGTCGTGGAAATCGAAGGTGATGCGCAGCAGCTTGCGGCCGCGCCTGTCGGTGTAGGTAGGGTCGAGGTCGAGATGCATGTCGCGGTAGCTGTAGCAGCTGCCATGCGTCGCGCATTCGTAGCTGCTCAGGTAGTTCTTGGTCGCGGCCGATTTCCATTCGGCACCCCATTCGGGCGTCCCCTTCGGAACGCGGATGCCGAGAATCGGCCGGCCATTGGTCTGGACTGCGCCCATATAGCCGCCGCCGACGAAGCCGTGCGGCCCATGATCGAAATTATCGCCGTTGAACTCGTCGATACACATGCCGATCGCGCCCGAAGCGACGAACGGATTGAAGTTCTTGTTTTCGAAGAAGGCATCGACGCTCGACGTGACCTGGTAGGAATAATTGCGGCCAATCATGCCCTCGCCGCTCTTTGGGTCGTAGGGCTGGCCGATGCCGGAGAGCAGCAGGAGATGCACATTGAAGAGCTGGAAGGCGCAGAGCAGCACCAGCTCGGCCGGCTGCTCCCATTCCTGGCCGTTGCTGTCGACATAGGTGACGCCGGTAGCGCGTTTGCGCGAGCGGTCGAGATTGATGCGCAGCACCTCGCTTTCGGTGCGCGCGGTGAAGTTGGAGCGACGGGCCAGGATGGGCAGCAGCGTCGTCTGCGGACTCGCCTTCGAGTAATTGCCGCAGCCGAACCACTCGCAGAAGCCGCAATAGGTGCAGGGGCCGATGGCCGCGCCGAGCGGGTTGGTATAGGCCTCCGAGAGATTGCCGGAGGGCTGCGGGAAAGGATGGTAGCCGAGCTCGCTTGCCGCCTGCGCGAAGAGCGTCGGCGCATAGGGCTGTTTCATCGGCGGCGTCGGATAGTCGCGCTGGCGCGGCCCTTCGAAAGGATTGCCACCCGCCTGCTTCGCGCCGCGGATATTGCCGGCCTTGCCCGACGTGCCGCAGAGATATTCGAAGCGGTCGTAACAGGGCTCTAGATCCTCGTAGGTAACACCCCAGTCCTGGATCGTCATATCCTCCGGCAGGAACTTGGCGCCGTAGCGTTGCGTCAGATGCGTGCGCAGCTGGAAATCGGTCGGCAGGAAGCGCCAGGTTTCGGCGTTCCAGTGAACGCCGCCGCCGCCCACGCCATTAGGCGGCATGAACGAGCCCCAGCTCCGGATCGGCAGCGCCGTCTGAGATGCTTTGTTGCGGAAGGTAAAGGTCATCTGCGCTGGGCGCAGGAAGAGATCGTGCCGGATATGATAGCGCAGCTCGTCCTGCGCATAGGTTGGTGGGAAATCGGTCGCGGTGTCGCGCCAGGGTCCGCGCTCGAGCGCGACGACGTTGAGCCCGGCTGCGGTGAGTTGTTCGGCGAGGATCGAGCCGGTCCACCCCAGGCCGATGATGACGACATCGGTGGACGGCAATCTGCGCGCCATGCTGCTTCTCCTTTTCCCGCTCAGCGCATCGCCCAGTCCGGCCGGCCAGTGATGCCGACCGGCGGCAGCGGGTAGCGCTCATTGTGCCGCTCGACCCAGTTGCGCTGGTCGTAGCGCGCGCCGGGGAAGCCGATCATCTTCCAGCCGATCATGTCGCGATTGCCGCCATAGACCGGATCGGCGAAGAAGCCCTCACGGGTATTCTTGAGAAGCTGCTCGAAGAAGGCGGTGCCGCTGGCGCCTTCGAGCCGCAGCGGACCCTTGTGCAACCCGTCGATCACCTTGTCCTTCTGCCCATCGGTGAGCGCGGCGAAGGCCTTGCCGGCAAAGGCTGAGCGGCAATATTTGTCAAGCGCCGCCAGCGCCTGACGGTAGCGCTCTGCCGGCGTCAGCGGCGATTGGGCGCCCTGTTGCGGCGTGCCGTCCTGGAAGGGTGGCCGCATATAGAGGCCGCGTGCGCTGCCATAGGGGCCAGCGAGCTGGCGGTCGATGAAGACGGCGACCCCCGCATCCTTGGCGCCGGGCCATTGCGGGTCCGGCGGAATGATCCGGTCGACGAGCGCCTCCAGGGCAGCGCCTTCCTCCGGGGTGAAGAATTGCCAGCCGCCCGGTTTGACCACGCGGGGCGGGTCCGCGGCATCGGGCGCCCAAGGAAGCGCGCCGCTGATCGTGCGCGCTTGGCCGGAGGCAGCCAGCAGCAGCGTCAGCGCGGTGCCGGCGAGAAGATCGCGGCGGCGCATGGAAGGCCCCTCCGTGTCGGGAATAAGTTCGGCGGCCCGATAGGCGACCGTTATCCAAACATTGCCAATTCAGGTAAGTTGCACGGTGCCGAGCGATTCCGCGCCGACCTTACCGGCGAGTGCGCAAAGGAGGAGCGATGACGTTGCGTTCGATACCGGCCGTCTTCATGCGCGGCGGCACCAGCAAGGCGGTGATGTTCCATGCCCGCGACCTGCCTAGCGACCGCGCCGAGTGGGACCCTCTTTTCCTGGCCGCGATGGGCAGCCCTGATCCCTATGGCCGCCAGCTCGACGGCATGGGGGGCGGCATTTCTTCGCTTTCGAAGATCTGCGTGCTGGCGCCGTCGATGCGCGAGGATGCCGATATCGACTACACCTTCGCTCAAGTGCAGATCCGCGAGCCCCGCGTCGACTACAGGGGAAATTGCGGCAACATGTCCTCGGCCGTGGGGCCTTTCGCGGTGGACGAAGGTCTGGTGCGCGCCTCCGGCGACCGCGCCACGGTGCGGATCTTCAACACCAATACCGAGAAGCTCATCCATGCGAGCTTCCCGGTGGAGCAGGGAAGGGCGCGCTATGACGGCGATCTCGTCATTCCGGGTCTTGCCGTGGGTGGCGCGCCGGTAAAGCTCGACTTCGTCTCGCCGGGCGGTGCAAGCACCGGCAAGCTGCTGCCGACAGGACGGCCGCTCGACCGGCTCGATGTGCCCGGCTACGACGCGATCGAGGCCTCGCTCGTCGACGCTGCCAACGCCACCGTCTTCCTGCGCGCGCAGGACCTCGGCCTCACCGGACAGGAGCTACCCGGCGAGCTCGAGGTGCGGCCGGATCTGCTCGAGCGTCTGGCGGCGATCCGGGTCGCCGGCTCACTGGCGATGGGCATTGCCGCCTCGGAAGAGGAAGCCCGCGCTATCCGGGTCGTGCCATTCATCGGATTCGTCGCCCCGCCGGCGGAATTCCGCAGCCTCACCGGCGAGAGGATCGCCGCTTCCGGCTCCGACCTCGCCGCGCGCGTCATCTCGAACGGTCAGCCGCACCGCGCGCTGCCGCTCACCGTCTCGCTCTGCACCGCTGTCGCGGCGCGGATCGAGGGCACACTGGTGGCTGAGGCGCTGTCTCCTGCTGCGCCGGCGACCGGGCCGCTGCGTCTCGGCATGCCGTCGGGGGTGCTGACCGTCGCCGCCGATGTGGCGCGCGACGCCGCCGGCCAATGGCAGGCGCGGAGCGGCTCCTTTTACCGCACCTGCCGCCGGCTCTTCGACGGCCGTGTCTACCTGCCCTGAGGGCGGCAGCTTGGCCTAGGCCGGCTTCGCCGCCGCCAGCGAGTAGCGCGGATCGGCGGCGAGGCAGTCGGCTTCGGGCAGGCCCAGCTCGCGGCGCACGATATTGGTGCCGAGCACCATCGCCACCATCTTGTACTGCGCGTGGCGCCGGCTCATGCCTTCGCGCCCCATCCCGCAATCCGACGAAATGACGAGCCGCTCCGGCGGAATCCATTTGAGCGCTTCGCGGATCAGCGTGGCAACCTGATCCGGCCGCTCCACCTGCAAGGTGTGGTGATCGATGACGCCGATGACGATCTTCTTGTCGGTGATCGTCTTGCCGATCGCCTCGAGATCGCCCGGTCCCGAGGAGCAGGTCTCGAAGGTGATGGCGTCGGTATCAAGCGTGGCGAGCGCGTCGAGCGTCGGCTGATAGCTCTGTACCTCCTTGAAGATGCGCTGCTGTGCCGGGTTGCCCCAGCAGGTGTGGCACCAGACTTCCGTCTTGGCGCACAAGCCTTTCACGGTGTTGTTGAAGAGCGCTGCAAGGTCGCGCGTGTCGAGCTTGCCGAAGGCCTTGCCACGCGCCGGCACCATGTGGATCTGCGGCTCCTCGAGCTGCAGCACCGGGCAGCCGGCATCGGCGGTCTCGTGCAGCTCCTCGCGCAGCGCGTCCGAGAGCGCCCAGCTTCGCTCGACCGGATTCTTGTAATGCTCGTCCTCGACGGATGCGGCGATCAGTTCCGGCAGGATGGTGCCGAACTTGACCGGTCGTCGCGTCAGCCGTTGCGCCACCTTCCACATCGCAGCGTATTGCAAGCGGCCGCGCCCGACTGGCCCGACGATGCGCGGCAGCACCCGGGCCTCGAGGAAATCATGCAGGATATGTCCGCGCGGATGCGACGCCTGCGCCACGTTATAGGCGGTCATCTCGCCCATCGGCGCGAAGCCCGACATGTGTCGCGGCGCGTAGCTCTGCCAGCTCATTCCAGCGACTTCGTCGTCGAAATGTGCGTCGCCATCGGTGCAGATGTCGATCCCGGCCTGCTCCTGCGCGCGCAAATGAACGGAGACCGCGTCTTCGTACTGCTCGCGATAGCGTGCATTCATCATCGCCTCGAGAAAGCTCTGCGAGCCGAGCACCGCGTCATACCAGGAAGGCCGCGGCAGCGAACCCGTGATCGACGTGGCCAGGACGATGTTGGCTGATGCTTTGAACATGGGCGGCCTCCCTGGCCGGTACGGCAGCGAGACCGGCCGAATTCGCAATCTTACTCGAGGCGCCGCCTTCGGCGAATGCGGAGGTCTGTATGGGAATTTACGCTGGCACGGGTTGTTCTCGAAATGGATCAGCTCGGAGCCGCAAGGGCTCGCCTCCATGCCGCAGCCGCGTGTTCTCTTCTCCATCCTGCTTCTGGGCCTGTCGATTGCCGGATGTGGCAAAGGCCCCGAGAGCTATACGCACGGCGTCCCCGACGAGAGCGCTGCGCACGCGCCACCGGCCGCGGCGACTTCCGTCACGCCACCATCGAGCGGGACAAGCAATGGCACGGGCGAGGCGGTCCCAGTACCGCCCAAAACATGAGCCGGCGGCGCTTTCCCGCGTTCGCGCGTGCCGTGCTGCTGCCGATCTTCTGCGCAGTTGCGCTCGCACCGTCGTGGCGCGCCTCGGCCACAGAGCCGGCGGTCGCGGAGCAGGATCGACAATTCCTCTACTGGGCGAGCGAGAGCGAAAAGGCCGATGCGGCTATGAACCAGCTCGCGCTCGACAAGTCGCAAAACCCATCGATCAAGCAGTTCGCCCGCAACGCGCGCGACGAGGACCGGCAGCGCGATTCGAAGCTTGTGGCGCTGAGCCAGGCGCATCACCTCTCGCTGCCGCACGCGCTCGATGCGGAGAGCCGCAGTCTCCACGACAATATCGCTGCTATCACCGGCGACAGCTTCGATCATCTGTTCATGCGCAACGCCGTCGATGAATCGCGAAAAACCATCACCCTCTACGAGCAGGAAGCTGGCTCGGGCAAGAGCTCGGACATCGAGGCTTTCGTCGCCGAGGAGCTGCCCAGATTACAGCGTTGTTATGAAGAGGCGCGCGAAGCGGAGATGAAGCTTCCCGGGACCGAGCCGCTGATGTCGCCGTCGGGCGTGGTTCAAACGCACAAGCCCTCGCCGCCGCCCATGCCGCGCTGAAGGAGATCGTTGGCAGGAACAAACGATCCGGCCCTCGTGTTGAAGGGTCACTGCGCAGCGGCGGAAAAGCGATGGCAGCCATCTTCGGGCCGAGGGCGAATCTGTTGATGAACAGCGCCCTTGTCGGTGGCAGCGGCCTCGCGGTCTTTCTCGCTCTGCTGGTCTGGGGCGTGCCGGTAATGAATTACAACAGTCAGGTGGGATTGATTCCACCGCAGCCGGTGCCGTTCAGCCACAAGCATCATGTGAGCGGCCTCGGCCTCGACTGCCGCTACTGCCACACCTCGGTCGAAACGGCGCAAAACGCCGGCATGCCGCCGACCGAGACATGCATGACCTGCCATTCGCAGATCTGGACCAATGCCGCGATGTTGGCGCCGGTACGCCAAAGCCTCGCCGAGGGCACGCCTCTGCGCTGGCAGCGTGTCTACACGCTGCCGGACTATGTCTATTTCGACCACAGCATCCACATCGCCAAAGGCGTCGGCTGCACGGAATGCCACGGTCCCGTCGGCGACATGCCGATGACCTGGAAGTCGACCGACCTCTATATGAGCTGGTGCCTCAAATGCCATCGCGATCCGGCTCCGCATCTAAGGCCGCACGAGGCCGTGTTCGATCCGCACTGGCAGCGTACGCCCGATACGCCGTCGGGCGAGCAGCTGATGAAGCAGTACCATATCCACCCGAGCACGCTCACCGACTGCTCGGTGTGCCACCGATGACCGGACGCGCCATCGATCTGGGCGCGCTGCGGCGGCGCCTCGCCCAAGGCGGCGGGCGCGCTTATTGGCAGAGCCTCGAGGAACTCGCCGAGACCCCAGAATTCCTGGCGCAGCTCAAGGATGAGTTCCCGCGTTTCGCTGCCGCGGCCGCAGAGGCCCCCAACCGCCGCCGCTTCCTTCAGCTCATGGCGGCTTCGCTGGCGCTGAGCGGGCTTGCGGCTTGCGGCCCCGAAACCGCGCCGCGCCGGCTCCTGCCTTATGTCGAGGAGCCCGAGGGGATTGTGCCCGGCCGGGCGCGCTACTACGCGACCGCAACCCAGCTCTCGGGATACGCCTATGGCGTCACTATCGAGCACCAGATGGGGCGGCCGATCAAAGTCGAAGGCAACCCCGATCACCCGTCGAGCCTCGGCGGCACCAGCGCCGTCGGCCAGGCCTCGATTCTCAGCCTCTACGATCCGTTCCGCGCGCAGACCGTGACACGACACGGTTCGTTGCAGAGCTGGGACGCCTTCGTTGCGGCGCTGATGGCGCGCCGCTCTCATCTGCTTGGGGCCAAAGGCGAAGGGCTCTACCTCCTGACGGGATGCGTGACATCGCCCAGCCTTGCGGCCGACATCGACGCGCTCGCGCAGGCCTTCCCGGGCTTGCGCTGGCATCAGTGGGAAGCGCTCCATCGCGATAATGAGCGCGCGGCGGCCCAGGCGGCCTTCGGCCGGCCGCTCGACCTCGTGCTCGACTTCGCCAAGGCCGATGTGATCCTCGCGGTCGAGAGCGATTTTCTCACCGCCGCGCCGGGCCATCTGCGCTATGCGCGCGATTTTGCCGGGCGCCGCCGTGCCGATGAAGTCGGTGCCAGGATGAGCCGGCTCTATGCGATCGAGAGCACACCGACGCTGGCCGGAGCGAAAGCCGATCACCGGCTGCTGCGCTCGCCCGAGGAGATCGCGGTCGCGCTCCGCTTCATTGCTGCGGAGCTTGGCGCAGGGCCGCGCGATGCAGCAACGGCATCGCCGGCAGAGACCGAGCGCCTAAGAGCGATTGCCGAAGACCTCCGCCAGCATCATGGCCGGGCGCTCGTCCATGCCGGGCGCGAGCAGCCGATCGAAATCCATGTGCTCGTGCACGCGATCAACGGCGCGCTCGGCGGGTTCGGCGAAACGCTGCATGCGATCGAGCCCGTCGAGGTGCAGCCGGTCGGGCATGCGGCGTCGGTCGCCGCGCTGCTCCAGGACATGGAGGCCGGCAAGGTCGACACGCTGCTGATCCTCGGCACCAATGTCGTCTATACTGCGCCCGCCGAACGGGATTTTGCCGCGGCGCTCGCCAAGGTGCGGTTCTCGGTCTATCTCGGCGAATACGCC
>Ga0134128_10001640_pt1 | contig 28449 bp, 21 predicted proteins | sample KB31754_FD_96462 | JGI IMG/M metagenome (GOLD analysis project Ga0134128, IMG submission 96462) | Terrestrial soil microbial communities with excess Nitrogen fertilizer from Kellogg Biological Station, Michigan, USA - KB3-175-4 | ecosystem: Environmental > Terrestrial > Soil > Unclassified ... | reverse complement strand
CGCCAGATTGCCGTTGGCCTGAGCTGCCGCGGCACGCTGTTGGCTGCGTAGCGCAAAGGCATCCTGATCTGCGCGACTGATCCGACATTGCTCAGCGACGTTTTCCGCCGTCTCCGGCATCGAATCGATGCCGTACTGCTCTTTGAGGATGGGATTGACGAAGCGCCAGCCGATCGTCGTGTCGTGAAACTCCATGTCGCGCGCAAAGGGCGTCTGCGCCTTGGAGACCACGAAAGGAGCGCGGCTCATGCTCTCGACGCCGCCTGCGATCATGAGGTCTGCTTCTCCCGCCACGATTGCGCGAGCAGCGATTGCGACGGCATCGAGCCCCGACCCGCACAATCGATTCACCGTCGCCCCGGGCACCTCCTGCGGCAGTCCGGCGAGCAGCAGCGCCATCCGCGCGACGTTGCGGTTGTCCTCGCCGGCCTGGTTGGCGCATCCGTAAACGAGGTCATCGAGCGCGCCCCAGTCGACCTTCGGCTGCCGGGACAGCAGCGCGCGAATGGGGATGGCGGCAAGGTCATCCGTTCGCACGGCGGAGAGGGTCCCGCCATAGCGGCCGATGGGTGTGCGCACCGCATCGCAGAGAAAGGCTTTTTTCATGTGCTCAAATCTGACACACGAAACCTCATGACGCAACGATGCCTGCTCTAGCGATTCGGCCTGGGGCAGGATTTGCGAGCGAACGCGGACGCGCGGCCCCTGGCTGCGGCACCGCAACCGTCCCCGCATGCTAGCATCGGGCCATCATGAATGAGTCGGCGGGCGGCGAGATCCCGAACCCCCCGGGCGGCGCGGTCCGGCCGGGAGTCGCGGTACGCGTATCAGATCGCATCTGGCGCCTCACCGCGCGCAATCCGGGCATGATGACGGGTCCCGGCACTAACAGTTATCTCGTAGGAGCGGGAGAGGACTGGGCGGTCATCGACCCCGGCCCGGCGGATGAGAGCCACATCCGTGCGCTCATCGACGCCGCTCCCGGAGCCATTCGTCACATCCTGGTCACGCATACGCACAAGGACCACTCACCCGGCGCCGCACCGCTGAAGTCTGCCACCGGAGCGCCGCTTCTCGGTCGAGTGACGGGCCACGCTCACTGGCAGGACGTCAGCTTCGCGCCTGATCGCGAGCTGCGCCACGACGAGCGGATCACGGTCGGCGCCGGCGTGACGCTACGGGTCATCCACACTCCCGGGCACGCTTCCAACCATTTGTGCTTCCTCCTGGAAGCGGAGCGCGTACTGTTCACGGGCGATCACATCATCCAGGGCTCGACGGTGGTCATCGACCCTCCCGACGGCGACATGGCTGCTTACATCGCATCCCTCGAGTCCCTGCTTCGCGAGCCGTTGGACTATCTTGCCCCCGGCCACGGTACGCTCATCCCGCAGCCTCACTCTGCGATCACGGCTCTGATTCAACATCGCCTGCGCCGCGAAGCCAAAGTGCTGACCGCCCTGCCTCACCGGCACCCGGCCGCTCTCTCCGCACTCGTCCCGCGTGTTTACGACGACGTCCCTTCCCAACTCCATCCGCTCGCTGAGCGCTCCCTCCTCGCGCATCTGCTGAAGCTCGAAGCCGAAGCCCGCGCCCGCCGCGTTGCCGACAGTTGGATGGCGGCGGATCGTTAGAGCAGCGTTGCCGCTCGCGGGAAAGTCGCACGCTTAATCGAGCCACCGCCAGGACAGGATTTCCGGCATATCCTCGCCCGCCTCCCGAATGTACTGCCGGTGCTCGATCAGCTTCTCGCGCATCGCCTGCTTGATGTAGCCCGCGCGCGCGGCGAGCTGCGGCAGCCGATCGATCGTGTCAGCGACCAGATGGAACCGGTCGAGGTCGTTGAGCACTGCCATGTCGAAGGGCGTCGTGATCGTGCCCTCCTCCTTGTAGCCACGCACGTGGAAGTTGACGTGATTCGCGCGTCGGTAGGCCAACCGGTGAATCAGCCAGGGATACCCGTGAAAGGCGAAAATGACCGGCTTGTCGCGCGTGAAGAGCGCATCGAAATCCCGGTCGCTCAAGCCATGCGGATGCTCCGTCTCCGGCACGAGCTTCATGAGATCGACCACGTTGATCATCCGGATCTTGAGCTCCGGCACGAGCGCCCGCAGCAGCTTCACCGCCGCCAGCGTCTCGAGCGTGGGCACGTCCCCCGCGCACGCCATGATGACGTCCGGCTCGCTCCCGCGGTCGTTGCTCGCCCACTCCCAGATGCCGATCCCCGCCGCGCAGTGCCTGACCGCCTGCTCCATGGTCAGCCACTGCGGCGCCGGGTGCTTGCCCGCCACCACGACGTTGACATAGTGTCGGCTGCGCAGGCAGTGATCCATCACCGACAGCAGGCAGTTGGCATCCGGCGGCAGGTAGACCCGGATGATGTCGGCCTTCTTGTTCACCACGAGGTCGATGAACCCGGGGTCCTGGTGCGTGAAGCCGTTGTGATCCTGCCGCCATACGTGCGATGAGAGAAGATAGTTGAGCGAGGCGATCGGCCGCCGCCACGGAATCTCCCGTGTCACCTTGAGCCACTTGGCATGCTGGTTGAACATCGAGTCCACGATGTGCACGAAGGCCTCGTAGGAGTTGAAAACCCCGTGACGGCCGGTGAGGAGGTACCCTTCGAGCCAGCCCTGACACTGGTGCTCGCTCAGCACCTCCATGACGCTTCCCTCGGGCGCCAGATGATCGTCGCCGGGGATGCGCTCGGCGAGCCACTGCCGCTCGGTCACCTCGAACACGGCGCCCAGACGATTGGAGTTGGTCTCATCGGGCCCGAAGAGGCGGAAGATCCTCGGCTTCTGATTGAGCTTGATGACATCCCGCAGGAAGCGCCCGAGCACCCGTGTGTCCTCCGCATCGACTGCGCCCGGGCGCGGCACTTCGACGGCGTACTCACGAAAGTCGGGAAGCGCAAGATCCCTGAGGAGGAGGCCGCCGTTGGCATGCGGGTTGGCTCCCATCCGCCGCTCTCCTTCCGGCGCCAGCTCGGCGAGCTCGGGGCGCAGGGTACCGCGATCATCGAACAGCTCCTGCGGCCGATAGCTCCGCATCCATTGATCGAGCAGCTGCAGATGCACCGGATTGGTACGCACCTCCGCGAGGGGCACCTGGTGCGCCCGGAAGGTACCCTCGACCTGCTCGCCGTCGACGACCTTCGGTCCGGTCCATCCCTTGGGCGTGCGCAGCACGATCATCGGCCAGCGTGCACGATCCCGGACCGTGCTCGAGCGCGCCGCGCCCTGGATGCGCCGTACCTCCGCAACCACCGTGTCCAGCGTTACCGCCATGAGCTGATGCATGCGCGCCGGATCATCGCCCTCGACGAAGTAGGGCTTGTAGCCGCAACCGCGCAGATATTCGCCGAGCTCTTCGTTGCCGATGCGGGCGAGCACCGTCGGGTTGGCGATCTTGTAGCCGTTCAGGTGCAGGATGGGAAGCACCGCCCCGTCGGTCGCGGGATTCAGGAACTTGTTGCTGTGCCAGCCGGCGGCGAGCGGCCCGGTCTCCGCCTCGCCATCGCCGATGATGCAGGCCACGATGAGCCCCGGGTTGTCGAACACCGCTCCGAATGCATGGCTCAGCGAATAGCCGAGCTCGCCGCCCTCGTGAATGGAGCCCGGCGTCTCCGGCGCCACGTGGCTCGGAATACCGCCGGGGAAGGAGAACTGCTTGAAGAGCTTGGCCAGGCCCTCCTCGTCCCGGGTGATGTTGGGGTAGTGCTCGGTGTAGCTCCCCTCGAGATAGGTGTTGCCGACCAGCGCCGGTCCGCCGTGGCCGGGACCTGCGATGTAGATCATCTGCAGGTCGTACTGGCGGATGATCCGGTTGAGATGCACGTAGATGAAGTTCTGTCCGGGTGTCGTGCCCCAGTGCCCGAGCAGGCGCGGCTTCACCTGGCTCGCCTCGAGCGGCCGGCGCAGCAGCGGATTGTCGTAAAGATAGATCTGGCCGACTGACAGATAGTTGGCGGCCCGCCAGTACGCGTCCATCCGACGCAGCAATTCCGGGGAGACTGGATCCGTCATTACGCACCTCCGGGACAGTCGGTTGCGGGCGCCGGCGGCGGCCGCAGGCCTCAGGCCATGCTCGAGCTCGCAGTCGCCTCGCGCCCGGGCTTGGGCAGTGTCTCTTCAGCGGCCGGCCGCGGCCCGAGAATGCGCGCGAGCTGCTCCTCGCCGAGCGTCTCCTCGCGCAGCAGCGCCTCCACGAGCGCATCCAGCCGGTCCCGCGCCGAGCTCAGCAGGCGCAGCACCGTGCTCTGACGCTCCGCGAGCAGCCGCTCCACCTCGCGATCGACACGGGCCGCCGTGGCCTCGCTGTAATCGCGTGCCTGCCCGATATGGTACCCGAGGAACGGGTGCTCATCCTGCGCATCGAACGCCACGGGGCCGAGCGTACCCATTCCCCAGCGAGTGATCATGCGACGGGCGAGCCGCGTCGCCTGCACGAGGTCGTTCTCCGCGCCCGTCGTTATCTCCCCGAACACCAGGCTCTCCGAAGTGCGGCCGCCCAGCATGACATCGAGCCGCGCCAGCAGATCCGTGCGGCTCATGTTGTAACGGTCCTCCTGCGGAAGCTGCTCGGTGACGCCGAGCGCCCGTCCGTGAGGCACGATGCTGACCTTGCGCACGGGATCGGCGGCGGCGGTGAGCCAGGCAACCACCGCGTGACCGCTTTCATGATAGGCCGTGACACGCCGGTCCTTGGGCGTCATCACCACGCGCCGCTCGGCTCCGAGCACCGTCTTGTCCCAGGCGCGCTCGAAGTCCTCCATCCCGACCTGCTTGCGGTTCTCGCGCGCAGCCATCAAAGCGGCCTCGTTGCAGAGATTGGCGAGGTCGGCGCCGGAGAGTCCGGTGGCCGTGCGTGCCAGGCGCTCGAGACTGACGTCCTGCTCGAGCTGCAGGTGCCGAGTGTGGATGCGCAGGATACCCTCCCTGCCGCGCCAGTCCGGCAGCGGCACCATGACCTGCCGGTCGAAGCGGCCGGGCCGCAGCAGCGCCGGGTCGAGCACGTCCGGGCGGTTGGTTGCCGCGAGCAGAATGATCTGCTGGGTCTGATCGAAGCCGTCCATCTCCACGAGCAGTTGGTTGAGCGTCTGCTCGCGCTCATCGTTCACCGTGCCGACACCCGCGCCGCGCCGGCGCCCGACGGCATCGAGCTCATCCACGAACACGATCGCCGGCTGAGCTGCCTTGGCCTGTGAGAAAAGATCGCGCACCCGGCTCGCGCCGACACCGACGAACATCTCCACGAACTCCGAGCCGCTGATGTGGAAGAAAGGCACGCCCGCCTCACCGGCCACCGCGCGCGCAAGGAGCGTCTTGCCGGTGCCTGGAGGGCCCACGAGCAGAACGCCTCGAGGAATACGCGCCCCGATCGCGAGGTATTTGGACGGATGACTGAGGAAATCGACGACCTCCCGGAGGTCCTGCTTCGCCTCGTCCGCGCCGGCGACATCGGCGAAGGTGACCCGGGGCCTATCCTCGGTATAGCGCCTGGCGCGGTTGCGCCCGAAGCCGAACACTCCGCCCGCCGATTGCGAGCGGGCCGCCTGCCGCCCCATCCATACCAGCACTCCCAACATGAGCACGACGGGGAGTCCGTCCGTCAGGAGTAGCACGAGCCACGGCGGTGAGGGTGACTGCACATCGATGATGACGTGGTGCGAGCGCAGGAGCGACATGAGCGTTGGATCGCCGACCTCGCTCGGATAGGTCGTGCTGAATCGGGAATAGCGCTGACTCCCCGCCGGCGCAACGCCCTTGTTGGCCGGCTGCCGCCCCGTTTTCGGCTGCGGCCAGAGGAGCGGATGCGCCAGGCTTCCCGTGATCGCGGCGCCCACGATGCTCACCGCCGTCACGTTGCCGCCTGCGACCTGACTCACGAACTCGCTGTACGGGAGCGGCACCTCGACACTCCGGTGAGGCATGAATGCCCATGCGTTCCAGACGATGAGGAGCGCCAGGATCAGCCATGAAAGCGGTCCGATCCGAAAGGGCTGCGGGCTGCCCGCTCCATCCGGTGAGGCGCCCCGCGGCTGGCGAGGTGTTGATTTACGCCCGGGGCCTCGGGAATCCTGCGAGCGCCGGGACGTCTTGTCGGCCATGCCGCTCACCCGGCAAGCACTGGTCCTGGGGCGCTCCGGCGCGCTTAGGCGCGGCTTGCGCCTTGCTTGAGCTGGTCGGCGAGGCCCTTGGAGAAAACGCCGGTCACTAGCAGGCCATACTCAGTATCGTCCATGATCTCGACGCGATTTCGCCCCTGCGACTTTGCCCGGTAGAGCGCCTCGTCGGCGAGCTGCAGCGCGCCGCCCGGGCTGCGCCTGACGTCCGGTGCGACCACGGCTGCGCCTATGCTGATCGTCAGCACGGAAGCCGCGCGCGAGCCCCGATGCTCGATGGCCATCTCCTCGACGGCCCTCCGGATACGCTCCGCGGCGATCACTGCACGGCTGGCGTCGGTGTCATAAAGGATGGCCGTGAACTCCTCACCGCCATAGCGGGCGACGAGATCCAGAGGTCGGCGCACGCAGGCCTGGATCGCATGCGCGACCTTGCGCAAAGCCACATCGCCGGCCTGGTGCCCGTAGCGGTCGTTGTAGGGCTTGAAGTGATCGACGTCGAGCAACAGGACCGCCAGCGAGCGGCCGTCCTCGGCAGCCTGGCGCCACAGCCGCGGCAGATACTCATCGAATACGCGCCGGTTCTTGGTCCAGGTGAGCACATCGTGCTGCGCGAGCTCGGCCACCAGCCGGCTCTCGAGAAAAGCCGTGCGCGATCGCTTCTCGATCTGCTGGGCGGCAACGGCGAAGGTGACGGACGCGACGAGGGCGAACGCCCCGCAGCGAAGCGCGATCGGCAGCGGCGGGTGGAACACGAAGGCCGCGCTCATCATGGAGATCCCGGTCAGTGAGACGATGAGTAACGCCGTCCGGTACCGCAGCCCCATGAAAAAGAAAGGACCGACGAGCAGGAGCGGCAGCACGATCAGCACATCGAGCTGTCCCTGTGTGGCCGCGCGCACCAGTTGCACGGCGACGAGAGTGTTTCTGATCGGAATGAGGACGTGCGCCCAGTGCAGGTAGTGACGCTCGTAGCTCCGGCTCCACGCGAGCCAGGCGAGCGCGAGAGAGACGGCAACCACTACGAGGAAGGTGAGGCGTGAGGAGGCGGGAACCGCGCTGCCGAGCGCGACCTCCAGACCCCGCAGCCCGATGAAGAGTACTGCGAGCGTACAGGAAAGCCGCACCAGCGCGCGGCTCTGGCGCAGAACCGAGCGCAGGTAGTCGGCCTCTATGGCCGGTGCAAATCGCGAAGCCGGATGCGCCTTACGCAGCTCCGCCGCATAGGGCGAGTCCTGCAGGCCCTCGAGGCTCGGGGGCGACATATTCATCCCGCAGACAATATGCTCGTTCTGCCGCGCCGGGCGTGATGCGCTCCAAGGTCTACCCAGGGAGCCAACCATAACCGAAGGCTACGCATCGAGTAATATATAACGTATTTTCAGATACTTATAGCTGTTTTTTGCTCTAAGACTTTAGCTATCCGCGCCCCCGGCCACCGGCGCCCGCATCCGCGTGAGCCCTACCACCACCGGCATGGCGAGCAGCACGAGCGGCAGCTGCACCAGAGCCCCTGCGATGATGGCGATCGCGAGAGGCTGCAGCATCTGATCGCCCGAGCCGCTGATCGCTGCACCGAGCGGTGTCAGTGCGAGGATCATGGCGAGCGTGCTCATGGTGATCGGCCGCAGCCGGTTGAGGGCGGCCTCGTAGAGCGCCTGCCGCGGCGGCAGCGTCCGCTCGAGCTCGCGGTATTCCGAGATGAGGAAGATCGCCATCTCGGTGGAGATACCGATGATCATCACCATGCCCATCATCGCCGTGATGTTGAGCTCGACACCCGTCAGCCAGAGGCCGATGAACACCGCGCCCGTCGAGATGAGGGAGCTCGTGATGATGATGGCCGGCAGCCAGAAGCGCTCGTAGAGGAAGAGAAGCAGGATGAGCTCGGCGACGAGCGCGGCGCCGAACACCCGGATCATGCCCTGCGCGGCCTCCTGCTGCTGTTGGTACTGGCCGCCCAGCGTGTAATACACCCCTCGCGGCAGCAGGCCCGGTGCAGCCAGCGCCTTGCGCACGGCCGCCGCCGTGGAGCCGAGGTCGTGTCCCCCGCCGATCTCGGCCGTCACGGGCACCACCTGCGCGAGGTTGTCGCGGGTGAGCTCCGGCTGACCGGCGACGAACACCACTCTTGCCACCGTGGCCAGTCTCAGGACCCTGCCATTGGCGGAGCGGATGGGAAGATTGCCGAGCTCATCCCGGTAGAGCCTCGCCTGCGGGGGATCCAGCCAGAGCCGCACTCCGACATCCTGCACGGTGCCGAGATACTGCGTCACGACGGAGCCGTAGAGGTATTGGCTCACCTGACTCGCCACTTCCGTCGCGTTCAAACCCTCCATGGCTGCTGCCGCGGGGTCGACGTGGATCTCGAGCGCATCGCCGGCCGGCACCACGCCGTTGTTGACCGAGGAGGACTCTATCCCCGGCAGCCTCGAGATCGCATCGGCGACCTTGGACGCCACCGCGGGAAGGACCGACGGATCGCCGGCGCTGAGTGAGACGACGATCGGCTGCGGCCGGCCGACCATGTCGCCGACCATGTCGTTGATCAGCTGGTGGGGATCCAGATTGATGCCGGGCACCTGGGCCGTGATCTCACTCGTGAGCTCATCCATCACACGGGAGATGGGTGGGCGGCGCGAGGGGTCGATGAGGCGCACGAAGAAGTCGCCCTGGTAGGCCTCCTTCAGGTCCCCCCCGAGCCCCGCGCCCGTGCGACGCGAGTAGGTGTAGACGTAATGGTTCGACTTGAGAATGCCTTCCACCTGTGAGAGCTCGCGGTTCGTTTCCGCAAGCGAGGTCCCGGGTGCGGTGTAGTAATCGAGCACGAACCCGCCCTCATCCATGTTGGGCAGGAAGCCGCTGCCGAGGTGCTCATAGCCGAGATAGCCGGCCACAATCAGCACCGCAACGCCCGGCACGAGCAGCAGTGGCCGCTCGAAGAGCCGGGTGAGCAGCCGCCCGTGGGTACGCTTCAGCCACGTATCCCTGCCGTGGGTGGGGTCCCTGAACCTGCCGAAATCGATGATGCTGCGCGCGAGCAGCGGCACCGCAAAGGCGGTCAGGATGAAGGAGATGACGAGCGCCGAGGCCATGGTCAGCGACAGGAACTTGAAAAAGGCTCCGGTGATGCCCGAAAGGAAGGCGAGCGGCGCGAATACGACGATGGTCGCCAGGCTCGAGCCGAGGAGCGGACTCAGGAACTCCCTTGCCGCCTCGAGCACCGTCGCCCGGGGATTCTCCACGCCGGGCACTCCCGTGCGCCGCGCGATGTGCTCGATCATGACGATGACGTCATCGATCAGCAGGCCGATCGCCGCAGCGATGCCGCCGAGGGTCATGATGTTGAGGGTCATTCCGAGGAGCGACAGCAGCAGGACGGTGATGAGTACCGAGAGCGGCACGACCATCATGGCCACCAGCGCCACGCGCCAGTCGCGCAGGAACGCGAGCAGCACGAGCGCGGCGAACACCAGCCCGATCAAGATCGCTTCCTCGAGTGCGGAGACCGAGGAGCTGACGAGCTGCGTCTGGTCGTACCACTTGTAGAGCTCGATCGAGCCCGGCTGGCTCTTCATGAAGGCATCGAGCCGCTGCTGCACCTCTTTGGCAAGTGAGATGGAATCGGCGCTGTCCTGCTGGTAGACATCGAAGGTCACGGCAGGCTTACCGTTGTCGTCCACCAGCATCCATTGCGGGACCGTCCCCATCGTCACCTTCGCGATATCACCCAGCTTCACGATACCGTCCGAGCCCGTGTGCAGCGCGACGTCGCGCACGGACTGGACCGAAGTGAAGGAGTTGTTGTTGATCGCGAGGTAGAGCAGGTCGTTGTCCTCGAGCCTGCCCACCGCCTGGATGCTGTTGGTCTGCGAGAGCGCGTTCGAGACGTCGGCGAGGGTGAGACCGTAGGCACGGAGCTTGTTCGCATCGACGGAGACTTCCACCTCCGGCGTCTGGCCGCCGAGGACCCCTACCCGTCGGATGCCGGCGATGCCTGAGAGCAGCGGGACGATCTGATACTCGGCGAGCTGACGGAGGTCGGCTGGGGAAATGCTCTTTGAGATGAGCGCGTAGGAAACGAACGGCATGATGACGTTCGGGCTCATCTGGATGATGTCGTAGGTCGTGCCCTGGGGCAGGGAAGGGAGCTTCTGGGCGAAGGCGGCATCGACCGCCAGCAGCGCCTGATTCATGTTGTAGTGCCAGGGGAAGTTGACGAAGATCTCCGCAGATCCCCGCGAGGTCGTGGACGTGACTTCCTGTGCCCCCGGCACCGCGCGAGCCACCTGCTCGAGCGGCTCCGTCACCTCCACCAGCATCTGCCGCGCGGGCATGGTGCCCGCATCGATCTCGACGCGAATCCGTGGAAAGCTGGTGACCGGAAAGAGTCCCACCGGCAGGGTGATGGCGGCGAAAACGCCTGCGAGCGCCAGCGCGAAAATGACCGTCAGCAGAGAGCGGCGATGACTCTCCACCCATGCGGAAAAACTCATTTGCCGGCGGCCCCGGCGGGCGGCGTATTGGCCAGGCGGACCTTCATACCGTCGTCCAGCTGATGGTTGCCGGTCAGCACCAATGGCGCACGCGCATTGAGGGCGCCTGCAATGACATCTTGATCGCCGTGCGCATCCAGCACCCGGACGGATACCTTATGCGCCACCCCGTTGACGGCCTGCACGACGTACGGGCGACCACTGTCGTTGACGAGCACCGCCTCGTGCGGAACCACGTAACCACGCATTTCGCCGGTGATGATGGCCGCCTGGGCCATCTCACCCGGCAGGAAGCGGCCAGGCGGCAACGCGATCTGCACCGGCACGAGCCCGGTATCTGCCTCCGCTACCGCGCCGGATAGCAATACCTTGGTCGCAACGGACTGACTCGCCCCGATGACCTGTACGGTCGCCTTATCGTTGGCGCGGATGTCCCCTGCCTGCGCGGGTACCACGCCCACGTTGAGTACGAGGTTCTCGGGAGCAGCAAGGTCGAGGAGAGCAGCGCCTTCCGCGACGATGGCTCCGGAAGTCGTCGAGAGGGACGTCACGATTGCGCGAAACGGAGCGCGAATGACGTGCAGGCCTCCCGCGCCCTCCGCGTCGAGCGCCTGCAGCTGGGAGCGGGCGTCAGATTCGGACTTCTCGGCGTCCGCGAGCTGTTGTGCGGTGGCGAGATGGCCGCTGACGAGCTTGCGGGTACTCGCCACCAGCCGCTCGGCGACGGAGAGAGCCGACTTCGCCTGGCTGTAGGAAGCGGCCGTCGCGGGACTCGGTGTCAGCCTGATCAGAGGCGCTCCCGCAGGCACCTCCTCGCCCATGCGCACGTCGATCTCGGCGACGACGGCCGACACCGGAGCCATGATCATCTTGTGGCCGGCGGCCGAGGGCTCCACCGTGCCGTAGCCGACGATGACATGCGGCAGGCTCCCCTCCTTCAGTTGTGTCAGTGTCACCAGCACACTGGCGTTCGCATCAGGCGCATCGTCAGCGTGTATGGGCGGCAGGACAAACACGGTGCTGAGCGCGAGAGAAGCGGCCCATGCGAGCGATCGGCGACTCATGACTTTCCTCACTGCTTCCCACTCGCGGCGAGGCGGGTCTGTGGCAGCCCCAGCCCCAGCTCGACGGTCAGAGTGATCTGTGTCTCACCGAGCGAGCGCGCGAGCGCAAGCGCCTGGATCCTGCGATCGAGCGCGGTGGTCTCGAAGTCGGCCAGGGAGCGCTGATCCATGTTTCCCTGGGCATAGGCCTTTCGGGCCGATTGCGACATCTTCTCGGCCGCCACCGCCGCGGCCGAGGCGCTGCCGAGGTCTTCCGTGAGACGCCGGACCTGAGCATCGAGTCCCCTGACGCTTCCAAAGGCATCATCGAGCCGCGCCTGATATTGCTCGTGCAGCAGGAGCCGCGTCGCGCGAGTCTGTGCGACCTGACCCTGGTTGCGATCGAAGATGGGCAGATCGAAGGTCGCGGTCGGCCCAGCCGAGCGGACATTGCTCGTGTCCTGGCCCCACTCGCCGCCCAACACGAAGGCCGGGAACTGCCCGATGATGGCGGTACGGACGTCCTCATCCGCTGAGTGATAGCCGAGCTGCAGGGCTACGAGGTCGGGGCGGCGGTCAGGCAGATTCGTGAGGAGCGCAGTCAGATCGGACGGCAGTGGCGGCAAGGACGGCGTGGCGATGACGAACCGCACCTGCGGATCGAGTCCGAGCAATGCATCGATCGCCTGCCAGCTCTGCAGCTGGGTGAGGCTGAGTGAGGCGAGGGCCTGCTCCACGCCGGCCTTGGCGGTCAGCAGGGGCGCAAGAGCCGTGAGATCGAGATTGCCCGCCCGGACTGCGGCCTGTACTTCCTTGACTTCGTCGTCGAGAAGGCCGAGCTCCCGACTGCTGAGCTCCAGCGACTGCTGCCCGTAATAAAGATCCAGCGCCAGGAGGCGCGCCTTCTGGGCGATCTGCCACTCCTGCCACAGCAGATCGGCGTTGACCTGCTGTGCCTGGAAACGCGCGGACTTCCTGTGCGTGTGATAGGTAAGGATCGCCTTCACGTCCTGCGAGAGCGATGCGATCCATGCGGGCGCAACGTCCGTCCCCCCGAGAATCGGGGCAAAGCTCACGCTGGCGGACGGGTTCGGCAGGAGCGAGCTTTGCAGCAGATTCGCCTGGGCGAGATCCGCCTGGCCCTGCTCGGAGCGCAGCTCCGGGTCGTTGAGCACCGCGAGCAGGCCGACGTCGTCGATGCCGAGGGGCCTGCCGACGTCGATCTGGCGCGGCGCGGCACCTGGATGAGTGGCAGGAGCCTCCGTCGCCAGGCTCGAGAGCTGGCCGGCGAGGTCGGGGGTGCGCGCGAGCGGCAGGGGGTGGTAAAGCGCGCAGCCTGCAAGGAGCCCCGCGACCCCGGCCACCGTCAGGAGCGCCACCCGGCGCCGCACTGGAATTCCTCGAGACTCGGATTGCACGGATGAAGGCCCTTCAGCCAATGGGGACAGCATGACTGCGCTTGCTGACTAAGTCCTGACGGTTTCCTGGCGGGCCTTCCATCTTCGTGGCGGCGGGTGTCAGGCCCTGCCAGGGACGGCCAGCACCGTACATGCCATGTTCCTGTTCCCCCCGTCAGCACTTCGTCAGTCTTGAACCGATAATATGGCATGAGGCGCAATTTGCGCGCCGGAGCCCAAAGCCCAATGCGGGTGTTGCTGGTCGAAGATCACCGGGCGATACGCGAGATGATCGCCGATCATCTCAAGGAGCGCGGCTTCGCGGTCGATGCGGTGGGTCGCGGCGAACACGCCATCGCCGCCGCCGCGGTAGCAAGCTTGGATGCGGTGATTCTCGATCTGGGCTTGCCCGACATGGACGGCATGGATGTGTTGGCTTCGCTGCGCGGCTCCTATCCGGAGCTGCCCGCAATCATCCTGACGGCGCGCGACAGCGTCGATGACCGGTTGCTCGGCCTGAACTCCGGCGCCGACGACTACATCGTCAAGCCCTTCAACCTCCTCGAGCTCGAGGCGCGGCTGCGCGCGGTGCTGCGCCGCACCGGCAGTTCCCGCGGCACGACCTACTCGCTGGGAGGTGTGACCTTCGATACGGTCACTCGGGAAGCGGTGGCTTTCGGCAAATCGCTCGATCTGACACGCCGCGAAGCGGCGCTGCTCGAGGAGCTCATTCGGGTCCCGGGGCAGGTGATCACCAAGGATCGGCTCGAGGACCGGCTTTATGCGCTCGAGGATGCAGGCAGCGCCAACGCTCTCGAGGCGGCGGTCTCGCGCCTGCGGCGCAAGCTGGCGGCGGCGCAAGCCGTCCTGCAGATCGAGACCCAATGGGGCATCGGCTATCGGCTGATCGCCGGCCCTCCCGAAGGCGGCCTCGATTGAGCCGGGCACACAGCCTCAGACTCCGCCTCCTCGGGGCCATGGTGGCCGTATTCGTGCTGGGATTCGGGGCGGCACTGCTCTCCTATCGCACTGAGGTCCACAGGATCACGCGCGATCTGCGTACGCGGACGCTCGAGAACCAGGCGCGCGAGCTGCTGGAAGTGCTGAGCATCGGCAAGGACGGATCTCTGAACGTACATGCGCCTGCCGACTGGCAGCAGGTCTACCACGATCCATCCAGGCAATTCGTCTACACGGTGTTCGATGCCACGCACCGCCCGCTTGCCTGGTCTGCCAACCTCGATACGCCGCTGCCGTACATTCCCGTGGACTCGCGCGGTACGTTGGGGCCTGTGGAGTTCATCGGGGCCGGCGCCATGCGCCGGGTCATCGTCGCAGCGCGCGGTCCGCGAGGGGCAACGGTCCTCGTCGGCCGCGGCAACATGGATCGCGACGAGCTGGTCGACAGCCTCTTCGAGGAAGGCTCCGAGCAGCTCACCCTCATCGCGCCGTTTGCCCTGCTCGGCCTCGTCCTCATCTGGCTGATCAGCGGCTGGAGCCTGCGCCCGATAGCCCGGGCCTCGCGCGAGGCGGCGCGCGTGGGACCGGCGCACCCCGACATGCGCATCTCGCCCCAGGACCTGCCCCGCGAGATCCAACCTCTGGTGGAGGCGGTCAACGGCGCCCTGGACCGCCTGTCGCGCGCTTATGCCACGGAGCGGCGCCTCACCGCGGATGCAGCCCATGAGCTGCGCACGCCCCTTGCCGTCCTCAACCTGCGCCTGCAGCGCGCGCAGATCACCGGCAACACCGATTGGAGCGCGATCGAGCGCGAGCTTGCCCAAATGGGGCGGCTCGTCGATCAGCTGCTCGACCTCGCGCGCAAGGAATCGCTCTCACGGGAGCGGCGGACGGAAGAGCTTCCGGTGGTCAATCTTTCACGGGTGGTGCGCGAGGCAGCGGCGATGGTATCGCCGCTGGTGGAGACCTCCGGCCACGGACTCGAAGTCGACGTCCCCGATTCCGTCCAGGTCCGCGGCAATAGCGATGATCTGCGCGACATGATGCGAAACCTGCTCGAGAACGCGGTTCTGCATGGCCGCGGCAAGGTGACCGCACGGATCGAGGGCCCGCGGGAAGGCGCCGACCTGGTAGCCATTGAAGTCGCGGACGAAGGCCCCGGTGTCCCGGCCGGCCAGGAGGATGCGGTCTTTCAGCGCTTCCGCAAGCTCAATATGGAGGCCCCGGGCTCGGGACTGGGCCTCGCGATAGTGCGCCAGGTTGCTCGCAGCCACGGCGGAGATGCGCGCATTCTTCCCGGGACGGGGCGGGTCGTCGTACACCTGCGCGCGGCCGGCCCCTAACGCCCTCATCGGCATCGCCTCACCGAGACGGCGCCGCGCGAAGGCTGACCGGCGCTACTGCGGAGGGCGACCGTTACCGGCTCTGAGCAGCGCCTCGACTTCCGCTTCCGCCGCCAGCCAATCCTCGACTTCGCCTCCGGGCATGAAGCCGCGGCGCTCGGCGCGCAGGTATGCCGCCTGGGCGATCATCATTCGCCGCGTGTGCTCGGAGACGGTTACTGCGGTAGGGGTGCCGGATGCGGGCGCGGCGCTCACAACGGGTGCGCGGCGCCGCGGGGCGACCTTTTCGGCGGGCTGCGGGGATTCTGGGGTGCGACCGGACCCAGTGGTGCGACGAATGGCCATGCAAATGCTCCTTGAGTTGATGCGCCGCACGTCGCGGGGCCCGGCGACGACCCACCCGCCGCAACTCCCGTCGATTCCTGCGCGCAGCGCTTGAACGCCGCGAGCTTGTCAGGCTGCATGCCCACCATGCAAGCCAGGACAGAAGCGCGACCGCAAGGTGTCCGCGCAAGTGTCCGCTGTCCGGGGAACGGACGCGCACGCCCATGACGCTCGCGGCTCGCGGCAGCGAAATCCCGCCGGATATCAAGCTCTTGAGCGTGTGTCCACGTGTTGGCACACGAGCTGCAATACGTGACTCGAGCACCATTATGAGCATCGCCAACCTCAAACCCCCTACTTCTCCGAGCGCCGCTCCAACGGCGATCCGCAACACGACCGCACAGGACGTCGCGCGGACGACCCCGCCGCAGGCGTGGTACCGGCGGAGGAGTCTCCAGTACCTGGCCGCCGGCCTGCTCTCACTGATCGTGATTCTCACCTGGCTCGTGCGCAACTGGGCTCACTCCGGGCACGTCGTTTCGAGCCAGAGCCTGGAGATCGCCGCCGTCACGCGTGGCGACTTCGTGCAGGATGCGGCCGCGCGCGGCACGATCATCGCAGCGGTCAGTCCCACCCTTTCTTCCACCGCGGCAGGCACGGTCACTTACCTCGTTCATGCCGGCGACCGGGTGAGCAAAGGCGAGGTGCTGGCGCGCCTCGCGAGTCCCGAGCTCGAGAACGAGTACGAGCGCGAGCGCACCACGCTCCAGAGCATGGACGCCGCGCTCGCGCAGCAGCGCGTCGAGCTGCAGCAACAGCTGCTCGAGAACCGCCAGCGGGCCGACCTCGCGGCGGTCACCATGAGCCAGCAGCTGCGCGAGCTGCAGCGCCTGCAGGCGGCCTGGGCCGTGCACGTCATCAGCGAGCACGAGTACGAGGCCGCCTATGACACCTATTCCTCTGCGCGACTCAGCTACGAGCACGCCAACCAGAACGCCGGCCTCGAGCGCGAGCGGATCATGTTGGAACTGCGCACGCGGCAGCTTGCCCGCAACGCCCAATCCCTGCTCGTCGACGGCTTGAAGGGGAAGCTCGAGGCGCTCACCGTCCGCTCGCCCGTCAACGGCATGGTTGCGGACCTCGCCCAGCCCGATCAGTCCCATGTCGGTAGCAGCATGCCGCTCGTGACGGTGGTCGACCTCTCGGCGCTCGCCATCCAGTTCCAGGTCGCGGAGTCGTTTGCCGGCGGCATCGCGACCGGCATGCCGGCGGACATCACCGTCGATGGGCAGACCGTGCAGGGAGTGGTCACTCAGGTTTCACCCGACGTGCGCGACGGCTGGGTGACCGGTCGCGCGAAGTTCTCGGGCGCGCAGCCCCCCGGCCTGCGCCAGAACGAGCAGGCCGAAGTACGCATCGTGATGGGCGAGCACAAGAACGTCCTGAAGGTCGAGCGGGGAGCCTTCCTCGATCCGTCCACCCGCTTCGTCTACGTCGTTCACGACGGTGAGGCAACGCGGGTCCCCGTCGAGCTCGGGGCCGCCTCGGTATCCGAGATCGAGGTCCTGCGCGGGCTCAACGTGGGCGATCGGGTGGTGATCTCCGACACCCAGGACTTCAACGACGCACCTCGGTTGAGAATCTCGCGCTGACCGGGCGCGGCCGAACCTACCCCAAGAGGCTCACATGCTGAAGATGCAAGATGTCAGTAAGGTCTATCGCACGGATCTCATCGAGACGCACGCGCTGCGCAACTTCTCGCTGGAGGTGAAGTCCGGCCAGTTCGTCGCCGTGAGCGGCCCGTCCGGATCCGGCAAGACGACCTTCCTCAACGTCGCGGGCCTGCTCGAAACGTTCGATACCGGCGTCTACGAGCTCGACGGCGCGGACGTGAGCCGGCTTTCCGACGATGCGCGCTCGCGCATGCGCAACGAGAAGATCGGGTTCATCTTCCAGAGCTTCAATCTCATCCCCGATCTCGACATCTACGACAACGTCGACGTGCCGCTGCGCTACCGGCGCATGAAGGCCGCGGAGCGGAACACGCGCATCACCAAGGCCCTGGAGCTCGTTGGCCTCGCGTCCCGTATGAAACACATGCCCTCGCAGCTCTCGGGTGGTCAGCAACAGCGCGTCGCCATCGCGCGCGCCATCGCCGGCGATCCGGCGCTGATCCTCGCCGATGAGCCCACGGGGAACCTCGATTCGCTCATGGCACGCCAGGTCATGGACCTCCTCGAGCAGATCAATGAGATGGGCACCACCATCGTGCTCGTCACCCACGACCCGGAGCTCGCGAGAAGGGCGCAGCGGAACATCCACATCGTCGACGGCCTGGTGATCGACTCCGCGCCTCCTTACGAGCGGCGCAGCACCACCGTGTCGTTCAGCGCCGATGCCACCGGCTCGCGCGCCGGCTGAGGCAGAAGGAGAGCAGCGTGCTCGGATATTACTTTCGGCTGGCCATAAACAGCTTCAGGCGCACCCCGGGCCTCACCCTCCTCATGGTGGGGGCAATCGCGCTCGGAATCTCCACCTGCATCGTGACGCTCACCGTCTATCACGCAATGTCCGGCAATCCCATCTGGTGGAAGAACAACGTGCTCTACGCCGTCACCATGGATGCCTGGGATCCGAGTCCAGCGGACCCCTACTACTCCGATCATCCGGAGCGGGCACCTGCCCAGCTCAGTTACCGGGACGCGATGTACCTGTATCAGTCCCCGATCCCCGGGCGCAAGGTCATCATGACGGTCCTGTTCGGGATGCTGAGCGGGGCTCCTGGCGAGAGCGTGCCGATGCAGGCGCAGACGCAAGCGACGACCCACGATTTCTTCTCCATGTTCGACGTCCCGTTCGAGTATGGCGGCAGCTGGGATGCGGCAGCGGATAACGGGCCCGCGCCCGTGATCGTGTTGAGCAAGAAGACGAACGACCGGCTGTTCGGCGGCGCTGACAGCGTCGGTCAGACGGTTCTCTGGAACGGGCATCGGTTCCGCATCGTCGGAGTCCTCGATGACTGGCGGCCGCTGCCCCGATTCTACGATATGACGACCAGCGCCTGGAACGATCCGCAGCCGGTGTATGTTCCCTTCCAATGGGGACCCATGCTGCAGGCGATGCCGGCAGGGAACAGCAGCTGTTGGGGCGCGAAGCCCGTGAAGACCTACCAGGAGTTCATCGGGTCGGAGTGCATCTGGATCGAGATGTGGGCCGAGCTGCCTACCGCGCAGGCGCGGGCGCGAATGCAGGCCTACATGAACTCGTACTGGGCATCCCAGCACCGGGCCGGCCGGTTCATGCGGCCGATCAACAATCACCTCACCAAAGTGAGCGACTGGCTCAGGATCAACGGCGTGGTGAGCAGCGACAGCCGGATCCTCCTGCGCCTCGCCTTCGCATTCCTGACCGTCTGCCTGATCAATACGATCGGCATTCTCCTCGCCAAGTTTCTCCGCGCGGCGCCGACTGCGGGCTTGAGGCGGGCGCTCGGGGCGAGCCGCAAGCAGATATTTCTGCAGCATCTGGCCGAAGTTGCCACGCTGTCAGTCGCCGGCGCCACCCTGGGCCTCGCGCTCGGCGCGGCGGGCCTCACCGCGGTGCACGCGTTGTACGCGAGCGGCGGAGCCTACGGCGAGCTGGCTCATTTCGATCCGCTCGGGATCGTCTGGGCCCTGGCCCTCGCCGCCATATCCACGTTGGCCGCGGGTCTTTACCCGGCGTGGACCGTCGGCAGACTCCCTCCTTCACTGTATCTGAAGAGCCGATAGCATGAACATCAGACCGGTAGTTTCGGCACTCCTGCGCAATCGCGTGGGCGCGATCCTGGTGGCCCTGGAGGTGGCGATCGCGCTCGCCGTGCTGGTCAACGCGGCGTTCATCGTCGGGCAGCGCATCGCCAAGATCGCGGAGCCGACCGGGCTCGATCAGCAGGATATGTTTGCCATCGCCATGGCCGGAACGACGACCGACTTCGATGCGCAGAGCTCCGCCCGGGACGACATCGCGTATCTTCGCAGCATGCATGGCGTCGTCAGCGCTGCGCCCGCCGGCACGATTCCACTGACCGGCGATGGCTCGAACGGGGAGCTCTACCTCGAGCCTGACCAGCGTGGCGGATCAGCCGTGGGCAGCTGGCTCGCGACCGACGAGCAGGGCCTGCGCACGCTCGGCGCCACGCTGATCGCCGGGCGCAACTTCCGCGCGAGCGAGATTCGCCACCTGGCGCGAGGAGACATCGACCAGGCGGTGCCGGAGGTCATCGTGACCCAATCGATGGCCCACGCACTTTTTCCGGGGCGGAATGCGCTTGGTCAGGTCGTCTACGACCGTCAGAACCGCCCGATCACGATCATTGGAATCGTGCGCGACTTCGTGGGCCAAGTGGGTTTCGGGTCTCCGCCCTACAACGTCGTCATTTTGCCGCAGGTGCCGGGAGCGTACGGATCGTACTTCTGCCTCGTGCGCACCGAGCCCGGAAGAGCCGAGGCCATACTGCACCTTGCCGAGCGGCACCTGGCGGCATCGAACGCGACGCGGGTGATCTTCTTCGCCCACACGCTCGATTACTACAAAGCCCAGCTCGATTCCGACGATCGTAACATGGCGATCTTTCTCGTCGTGGTCACTGCCCTCATCCTGGCGATCACGTGTCTCGGCATCTTCGGCCTGACGACCTTCAACGTCAGCACACGTACGAAGCAGATCGGCACCATGCGCGCGGTCGGCGCGCGCAAACGCGATGTCGTCAGCCACTTCCTGCTCGAGAATGCGATCATCGTCGGGCTCGGCGTGCTGATCGGCTGCACGCTCGCACTCGGCGTCGGCTACTGGCTCTCCATGGAATACGGCCTGCCGCGGCTCGATCTTTATTTCCTCGCAATCGGCGTGCTGATCCTGGCGGTGATCGGCCAGCTTGCAGCGTGGCAGCCGGCGCGACGCGCGGCATCGGTGCCGCCGTCGGTGGCCACCCGCACGGTCTGAGCGCCGCCCTCTTGGAGCGTCCAGGATGCGCATCGGATACTACCTCAGGCTCGCGCTGAAGAGCCTGGCGCGCACTCCCGGCCTCACGGGACTCATGATGTGCGCCATCGGACTCGGAATCGCAGCCTGCATCGTGATGCTCACGATCTATCACGCGATGTCCGGAAATCCGATCTGGTGGAAGAATAACGTGCTCTACGCGGTGACCATGGACTCATGGTCGCCGGGAGAGCCCTTCGACTCCGACCGCCCGACGCTGCCGCCGCCGCAGCTCAACTACAGGGATGCGACTTACCTGTTTCAATCCACGCTTGCGAAGCGCAAGGCGATCATGTACCCGATCAAGGGGGTCGTGAGCGGCGCGCCGGATCAGCGACATCCGGCGCCGGTCCTCACCCGGGCCACGACCGCAGATTTCTTTGCCATGTTCGATGTACCGTTCGAGTACGGCGGCGCCTGGGATGCAGCCGCGGACCGCACTCCCGGGCCGGTGGTCGTGATCAGCCGTGAGGAGAACGACAGGCTCTTCGGCGGCGCCGATAGCGTCGGACGCACTATTCTCTGGAATGGCCACCCGTTCCGCATCGTGGGCGTCATGGGAGGGTGGTGGCCGAAACCAAGGTTCTACGACGTCATCAACGGTGCGTTCGACAAGCCGGAAGATGTCTACGTTCCCTTTGGATGGGGGCCGGCGCTACAGCAGCTTCCGGTCGGAATGGTGGCCTGCTGGAGTGATGAATCCCGCAGCACATACACGGCCTTCCTGGGCAGCGAGTGCAACTGGATCCAGATGTGGGTCGAGCTGCCGAATGCCGCGAGCCGCAACCGGATGCTCGCGCTGATGAACGCCTATGCGGTCTCGCAGCGCAAATCCGGCCGCTTTCAGCGGCCCCTCAACAACCGCCTGACCCGGGTCGGTGAATGGCTCACCGAGCAGGGGGTGGTCACCAATGACAGCCGGCTCCTGCTGCGCCTCGCCTTCGCTTTTCTCGCGGTCAGCCTCATCAACACCGCGGGCATCCTGCTCGCGAAGTTCCTGCGGGCGGCACCGACCGCCGGCGTACGCCGGGCGCTCGGCGCAACGCGCGCTCAGATATTTCTACAGCATCTCATCGAGGTGGCGGCGCTGTCGCTCGCCGGCTCGGCGCTCGGACTGGCCCTCGGGGCGCTCGGCCTGCGGGCGATGCACTGGCTGTACGCGATCAACACGGTGGACAATTCCGGCTATCAGGAGCTCACGCACTTCGATCCGGCAGGGCTCGCCTGGGCTCTGGCGCTCGCATTCCTTTCCACCTTCGCGGCAGGACTCTATCCGGCCTGGCGCATCGGTCGCATGCCGCCAGCGAGCTATCTCAAGTCCCAGTGAGCCACCAGCCACGAGGCCCGTCGATGAGCCTGAATGTCCGATCTCTCACCGCTGCCCTGCTCCGCAGGCGCGCCGGCGCCGTTCTGGTGGCGCTGCAGGTGGCGATCGCCCTGGCAATCATGGTGAACGCGGTCTACATCGTGCATCAGCGTGTTACCTGGATCAGGCGGCCGACCGGAATCGACGTGGCCTACCTTTTCGTGATCTCGAGCTCGAGTCTCACGGGCGGCTTCGATGCGAGGGCCGCCGTGGAGCAGGATCTCGCTTACATCCGCAGCCTCCCTGACGTCATCTCCGCAACCGCGACCAACAGCGTGCCGTTCAGCCTGGGAGGCAACATCGGTGTCTGGCTCCGGCCGGGCCACCAGGGACGGGAATTCAATCCCAGCTATCTCATAATGGATTCCGCGGGGCTCGGCACCCTGGGCGCACATCTGCTGGCGGGCCGCAATTTCAAGCCCGAGGAGATCCGGCCGCCCGACACTGCCGACGATCTGGGCGACTCCGTAGCGGAGCTGATCGTGACTCGCGCCTTTGCCCGCATCCTCTTTCCCAACACCTCCGCCGTGGGCAAGGTGGTGTATTTCGAGAACGGCCGCCCTGCAACCATCGTCGGTGTCACCGATGACCTGCACATCGCCAGAGCCTCCGCGCCTGCGGGCGACTCGATGGCTATTTTCCCCAGCCTGCCGAGCGCAACCGCCGCGATCGACTACCTCGTGCGCACCGGGCCCGGGGAGCGCGATGCGGTGATGCGCGATGCCGCGAGGCACCTCGCCGATTCCAATCCCGACCGGGTGATCAACTGGGCGCGCCCGCTTACCTTCTTCAAGTGGCACGCCGATGCCGAGAATCGCAACATGGCCATCTGCCTGACCGTGATCACCGCGCTCCTCCTGGCGATCACCTGTCTCGGCATATTCGGTCTCGTGACCTTCAATGTGAGCAGCCGGACCAAGCAGATCGGCACCATGCGCGCGGTCGGCGCTCGCAGGCGCGACGTCGTGGCTCACTTCATGGTCGAGAACGCGATCGTCCTCTCGGCGGGCGTGCTCTTCGGCTGCACGCTCGCGCTCGCGGTCGGCTACTGGCTGTCCCTGCGGTACGCGCTGCCCCGCCTCGATCTCTACTATCTGGTGGGCGGCGTCGTGGCTCTCTGGGTCATCGGGCAGCTCGCCGCCTGGCATCCGGCGCGACGCGCGGCCTCGGTGCCGCCCTCAGTGGCCACACGCACGGCATAAAGGCCATTCCGGTAGCATCCCGACTATGAGCGGTATCCCTTCCGACCCGTCGCGCTCGAGCCTGGCCGAGGGGCTCATCCTCGTCACCGACGATAACGAGGCGGTGCGCACTGCACTCGATGTTCTCCTGTCACTGCATGGCGCTCGCGTGCTTCAGGCCGCATCGCCGGCCGAAGGACTCGAGGTGCTCGACCAGCAGCCGGTCGACATCCTCATCCAGGACATGAACTTCCGCCGCGAGGCGACGAGTGGCGAGGAAGGGGTGCAACTCTTCCATGAGGTCAGGAAGCGTCATCCAGACATCCCGATCATTCTGCTGACTGCATGGACGCATCTCGAGACTGCCGTCGAGTTGGTCAAGTCAGGGGCCGCAGATTACGTGGCCAAACCCTGGGACGACGCACGTCTGCTCACGACGCTGCGAAACCTCCTCGACCTGAGGAGGGCGCGAGCAGAAGCCACCCGGGTCCAAAACCAGCGTCGGCGTGCGCGTGAAGAGCTGGCTGCGCGCTTCGACTTGCGCGGCGCGATATACGAGAGCGACGCGATGCACACCCTGGTCGCCATGGCGACACAGGTGGCGCATGCCGACGTACCAATTCTCATCACCGGCCCCAACGGAGCCGGCAAGGAAGTGCTCGCAGACATCATCCATGCCAACTCCTCGGTCAAATCGGGACCTTATCTGAAGGTGAATCTCGGTGCGCTGCCGCAGGAGCTGATCGAGGCCGAGCTCTTCGGTACGGAGGCCGGCGCATTCACCGGCGCGCGCGCCCGCGTGGGACGGTTCGAGGCGGCCAACGGGGGCACGCTCTTTCTCGACGAGCTCGGCAACCTGTCGGCGGCAGGCCAGGCGAAGCTGCTGCGCGTCCTGCAGACCGGCGAGCTGCAGCGGCTCGGCTCGAACCAGACCCGTCGCACGCAGGTACGGATGATCGCCGCCACGAATACCGACTTGCGCGCCGCGATCCGTGAAGGGCGCTTCCGCGAAGACCTCTACTATCGGCTCAACGTCATCGAGCTCGAGCTGCCGCCGCTGTCCCGGCGGCGGGAGGACATCCTGCCGCTGGCGCGACATTTTCTCGCCGGCGGGCGCGAGCTCTCATCAGAAGCCGAGCGGGCCCTGGTGCGGCATTCCTGGCCGGGCAACGTCCGGGAGCTGCAGAATGTCATCCGCCGCGCCTGCCTGCTCTCGAGCACTGCGGCGATCGGAGCAGAGGCACTGGGACTTCCTGCTCCGGAGCACACCGAAGCGGCAAATGAGCCCACGGTCGACCGCGCTGCGATCGAGCAGGCGCTGCAGCGGTCCGCAGGGGTGGTGGCTCACGCCGCGCGTGACCTGGGCCTCTCCCGTCAGGCACTCTATCGCCGGATGGAAAAGCTCGGCATCAAGTCAGACTGAATGCTGCTCAGGTCTCTCTCGGGGAGGATGGCCGCGGCCCTGGCGCTGGCCTCGGCAATCGCAGCCGCACTGGGGGCGCTGGCCGGCCATGGCCTGAAGTCGGTTCCGCTCGGGTTCCTGGTGGGACTGCTGTTGAGCGCGCCCCTGGTCCTGTGGCTGGGCATGCGGGTCTCGAGACCCTGGACTCACGTGCTCGATGCGGTCAGCAGCGGCATCGCAGGGCTTCGCGACCGCGACTTCAGTGTCAGCATCACACCCACCGGCGGTCGCGAGCTCGTCGACCTCGTAACCGCTTACAACTCCCTCGGCGACGTCCTGCGGCGTGAGAGACTCGACATCTACCAGCGTGAGCTCCTCCTCGATACCGTGCTGCAGACGACGCCACTCGCTCTCGTTCTGACCAATGCTGCCGGGTGGATCGTTTATGGCAACATCGCCGCGCGGCAGCTCCTGCGGAGCGGGCGCAAGCTCGAGGGACTTGCGCTCGAGGCACTGCTCGAAGAATCCCCGCCGGCGCTGCTCGAGGCGCTCAAGAGTGCCGGCGATACGCTGTTCACGATGGAGATCGCGGGTGAGCCGGAGGTCTACCATCTCTCGCGGCGCAGCTTCGTCCTCAATGGCCAGCCGCACGAGCTGCTGCTGCTCAAGCAGCTCACGCGCGAGCTCGCCGCGCAGGAAGTAATCGTCTGGAAGAAGGTCATTCGCGTCATCGCGCACGAGCTCAACAACTCCCTCGCCCCGATCCGCTCTCTCGCTCACTCGGGCGCCCTGCTCGCGGCGGACAACGGGCAGCTCGAAAAGGTATTCGCCACCATCAGCGACCGGGCATCGCACCTCACCACCTTCATAGAGGGTTACGCAAAGTTTGCGAAGCTGCCCAAGCCCCGGCCCGCACCGGTCGCCTGGCCGGCCTTCATCGACAGGATCGCCGCCACCCACCCCTTCCGGCTCGAGGGAGCCCTGCCGCAGCGCGAGGCGAGCTTCGATGTCGGGCAGCTCGAGCAGGTCATGATCAACCTCCTGAAGAATGCCGCCGAGTCCGGCTCGCCATCCGATGGCATCACGGTCAGCGTCCACCCGCGCGCCCAAGGCTTTCTGATCGAAGTCGCCGATCGCGGCGCCGGCCTCTCGGAGCAGGTGCTGCGCGATGCACTGCTGCCCTTCTTCTCCACGAAGTCCTCGGGCACCGGCCTCGGCCTCACTCTTTGTCGCGAGATCGTCGAAGCGCACGGCGGCCGGCTCACGCTCGCCAACCGGCCCGGCGGCGGCGCGGTCGTATCCGTTCACTTGCCTTAGCCGGAAGTTCTCGGAACACGACCAGATCCCGCTCGCCATATTGCGTTGTTCTCCCGGATTGACTAGACTAAGTCTAGTCTAGGTGGTACAGCCATGTCCAAGATAATCAATATTCACGAGGCCAAGACTCACCTTTCGCGCATCGTCGATGATGTCGCGGCAGGAGCCGAGGTGATCATTGCCAAGGCCGGTAAGCCCATGGCGCGGCTGAGTCCCATGGGCGCGGCCGTGAAGGGAAAGAGACTGGGTCTCCTCAAAGGCAAGATCAAGGTGCCGGACGACTTCAATTCGCCACTCCCGGGTGACGTTCTCGCATCGTTTGAAGGACGCTAGCCTTGCGGGTGCTGATCGATACGCACCTGCTCCTCTGGGCTCTGGCCTCACCGGGCAAACTCTCGTCAAAGACGCGGCGGCGGATCGAATCCAGCGAAGTGTTCGCGAGCGCAGCTTCAATCTGGGAGATCAGCATCAAGTCTGCACTGGGCAAGCTTCAGGCGAATCCGGCCGAGGTGCTGTCGGGCATCGAGCCGGCGGGATTCGATCATCTCCCGATCAGCGGAGAGCATGCTGCCAAAGTGGTGGAGCTACCTCACGTACACAAGGACCCATTCGATAGACTTCTGGTCGCTCAGGCTCTGGTGGAGAAAATGATACTTCTCACCGATGACGATGCGCTCGGTGGTTACGGCCATATCGTGGAAGTAGTTTAGATCGCACATCGAGCCCCAGCGTGAGTCCGCCGCGGGCAGCACCGGGCCCATGCAAGGCGTATGATCGGGGCCGGCCTGCCCAGGCAGTTGCCGCAATTGTCGCAAACAGACAAAGGGGATAGCTCAATGTCAATCCAACGGGTGGCTGCGGGGGCCGCGTTGGCCGCGGCGGCTGTCACGCTGACAGCCTGGGCCGGTGAGCAGGTCAACATCGGTATCGAGATGGGGTTATGGGAAGTGGCGGCTCACGGGCATACGAGCGGCGCGGCGCTGCCACCGCAGATGCAGGAGCAGTTGCAGCACATGGCGCCCGAGCAGCGCCAGCGGATCGAGGCCGCCATGCAGGGAGCGATGGCAGATGCTCAGCGTGGGCACGTGTTCCGGGAATGTGTGACCCCGCAGCGCTTGTCCCAAGGCCTGGGCAAGGAAGACGAGTCGGCGCAATGCAAAGCGTCCGTGGTACGCAACACGCGCACGGAGTTCGAGTACCGCAAGGTGTGCTCAGGAGGCGACGGCGAGTCGCACACGGAGGATGCGGTCTTTCACATGACCGATCCGCAGCATATCCGCGGAACCGTCGATGTCGTCGTGTCAGGCGGCGCCCGCCCGATGACGATTCACCAGATCCTCGAGGGGAAGTGGGTGAGCTCGAGCTGCGGCAACGTGAAGGACATCGAGCAGGTCAACTAGGCCGCTGATTCAGGCCCCGGCGGGCGGAGCGGGAGCGGCGGCCTCCGGGTGCAGTCGTGCGACCCGCGCCGCTGCCGTTGATGACGGCGCCGTTGCCCGTCGAGCGATGGCGGGCGGCGCGACTGCGCTCCGCGCCATTCTCAACGGCTTTCTGCGCTGCGCCGTTCTCCCGGAACTCCGCGGCATCGACGTCGAGGCCCTTGAGATACCGGCGGAACTCCTTGCCCAACGCAGGATGTCCCATGGCGTATTCCACGGTCGCCTGAAGGTAACCCAGCTTGCTGCCGCAATCGTAGCGCTTGCCGCTGAAGCGGTAGGCATATACCGCCTCCTCGCGCATGAGGGCCGCAATGCCGTCGGTGAGTTGGATCTCCCCGCCGGCGCCCTGCCCGATCCGCTCGAGGTGCTCGAAGATGGCCGGGGCCAATACATACCGGCCCACCACCGCGAGATTGGACGGAGCCACGGCGGGCTTGGGCTTCTCGATGATGCTGCGCACCCGGCTGGTGTTGGATTTATCGGCCTCCACCGCGACGATGCCGTACTTGTCGGTGTCCGTGCGCGGCACCACCTGCACGCCGAGGATGCTCGCACGCTTGGACTCGTAGACCTCCGCCATCTGCGCAAGACAGGCCTTCTGACTCTTGATCAGGTCATCGGCGAGGTGCACGAAGAACGGCTCGGCGCCGACCGCCGGCTGCGCGCAGAGGACCGCGTGGCCGAGGCCGAGGGGCGCGGGCTGTCGAATGTAGATGCAGGAGGCATAGGAGGGGAGGACGCTTTGCAGCTGGTTGAGAAGGTCGCTCTTGCCCTGTCGCTCGAGGAGCTGCTCGAGCTCCTGGTCGGAATCGAAATGATCCTCGATGGCGCGCTTGGAGGCGCCGGTGATGAATACCAGGCGTGTGGCGCCCGCCGCCAGAGCCTCTTCCACGGCGTACTGGATCAGCGGCTTGTCGACTACGGGCAGCATCTCCTTCGGGCTCGCCTTGGTGGCGGGCAGGAAGCGAGTGCCGCGTCCGGCCACCGGAAAGACGGCGGTACGGATCACGGACTTCGGTGTCATCCTCATCG
>Ga0134128_10001638_pt1 | contig 28459 bp, 27 predicted proteins | sample KB31754_FD_96462 | JGI IMG/M metagenome (GOLD analysis project Ga0134128, IMG submission 96462) | Terrestrial soil microbial communities with excess Nitrogen fertilizer from Kellogg Biological Station, Michigan, USA - KB3-175-4 | ecosystem: Environmental > Terrestrial > Soil > Unclassified ... | reverse complement strand
TGCGCAAAACATTCCCCGCTACGGTCCTTACCGCTATCGAACATGCGATCGCACAGTCGGAATTCGGTCATCGGGGAGAAATCCGCTTTGCAGTGGAGACAGCACTGGATATGCTGCCTCTGGTGAGAGCAACATCGGCACGCGATCGGGCTGTCGAAGTATTTTCGCAGCTGCGTGTGTGGGATACCGAGCATAACAACGGTGTCCTGATTTACCTGCTTCTGGCCGATCACAATGTCGAAATCGTTGCTGACCGGGGCATCGACGCGAAGGTCGGGCATGAAAAGTGGGAAACCATCTGCCACGAAATGGAAACCCATTTCAGTCAGGGGCAGTTTGAATCCGGGGTCATCAGCGGAATCCAGGCAGTGGGTTGTCATTTGCAGGAACATTTTCCAATCGGGCGGGAAAGTGGGGAAAATGAACTGCCCAACAGACCAGTTATCCTGTAGGCATTACGGCCGATAATTCCACAATAGCCTTACTGTACCCTCTTATCCCCTAGCTAATCTCCTCAGTGTCCCTTATGCGCGCCAATGAGATGGAGAGAGTCCTCGATGCTCTGGTTGTGCAGGTGCCACTGGCGTATCACCGCCATGATTACGGCTACGAACAGGCCGAACAGAATAATCACTGTATACACATGCACGTCAAAGCTCACCAGTAACGCATACACTCCCAGCATGGTGAGAATACTCAGATTCTCGTTGAAATTCTGTACAGCAATAGAGTGACCGGCGCCCATCAGGATGTGGCCGCGGTGTTGCAGCAGTGCATTCATTGGCACGACAAAAAATCCGGCAAGCCCCCCAATCAGCATGAGAAGCGGAATCGCAATCCACAACTCGCGGGCAAAAATCATTGCCATTACCACAATGCCCATGGCAATGCCCAGAGGAATCACCTTTACGGATTGCCGGAGTGACACCATCCGGGCTGCAAGGACTGCGCCTATGGCAATGCCGACGGCGACCACGCCCTGGAGTTGCGCCGCCTTGCTCAAGGGATAACCGAGCGCAGCATCTGACCATTTCAGTACGATGAATTGCAGTGTTGCACCCGCACCCCCGAAAAGGGTCGTCACCGCCAGTGAAATCTGTCCCAGCTTGTCTGTCCACAGCAGCTTCATGCAGTGACCGAACTCATGCACGAGAAACATCGGATTTTTCTTGAGAATGCGGTGATCGACCCCTGTGTTGGGGATGTACAGATTAAAGATGGCGGCAGTAGTATAAAATATCGCGATAAGAAGTATGCTCGCCTCCGGTACAGTGTTCACGTCGGTATCGATCAAGGGAAAATCGAACGACAGCAGGACGGCGGAGATGGCAGGAGAAATCAGCAAGCCACCTAGCACTGTGCCTAGTATGATGGAGGCCACGGTCAAGCCTTCGATCCAGCCATTGGCGATGACGAGTTTTTCGGGGGGCAGCAGCTCAGTCAGTATTCCGTATTTTGCGGGGGAATAGGCAGCCGCGCCAAGCCCGACTACCGCGTAGGCGGCGAGCGCGAAGTACTGATGCATGGCCAGGAAAAGCAGGCTGCAGCCCACAATCTTGATCGTATTGCTGATGAACATGACGCGGCCCTTGGCCATGGAATCCGCGAATGCCCCGACGAAAGGCGCAAGGATCACATAAAAGAGAACAAACACAAACTTGAGCATCGGGGTGAGATAAGGGGGCGCATGCAGCTCCACCAAAAGGGCAATGGCAACAACCAATAGCGCATTGTCGGCCAGAGAAGAAAAAAACTGGGCCGCCATAATGGTATAAAATCCGCGTTTCAAGCGTTTTCTCCTAGAACTTGACCTTCTTTTTTAACGATGAGGCGTGGCATTATACAACGGTCGTCGGAACCTCTCCTGATGGAAAATTTCAAGCCTTTTATGCTACCCAAAAAAATGCCTGATCCGGAGCACTCATAAGAACTCTCGGTTCCCGCAAAATCCCTTCAAAGAAAATTTTCAAGAAAAACTCCCGGATATCCCTGAATTATTATGTCGCGTCCCATTCAGGCGTTGATTGATCCCGCCACGCTCGAGCACAACCTGGCTATCGTTCGTCGTCATGCACCGCGTTCACGCGTGATGGCAGTCATCAAGGCGGATGCATACGGTCATGGATTGCTGCGCACTGCCGAGGCCCTGGCGGAAGCAGAGGGATTTGCGCTGCTCGAACTGGATGCTGCCGTGCGTTTAAGAGAGGCGGGCTATCGCCAGACGATCCTGTTGCTTGAAGGTTTTTTCGATGTAGACGAACTGCGCTGGATCGAGCAATGCCATTTAAGTACCGTGGTGCATCACCCCGAGCAGCTTGCCATGCTGGAGGCGGTTCGACGGCGTGCAACGCTGGATGTATTTCTGAAGCTCAATAGCGGCATGAACCGGCTCGGATTTACACCCAAGGAATTTCCCGCTGCGCTGGAGCGCCTCAAGGCGAATCCCGCAGTGCGGCAAATTACCCTCATGACCCATTTTGCATGTGCCGATGAGCCGGACAGAAACGACAGCATTGCAGCGCAACTGCAATGTTTCAATCAGGCTGCGGGAGGGAGATATATGCCCCGTTCGCTCGCGAATTCTGCCGCCATTCTTCGTTTTCCCGAAGCACATGCTGACTGGGTGCGTCCCGGCATCATGCTTTATGGTTCCTCGCCGCTTGCTAACACAACCGCAGAGCAGTTGGGTTTGCAACCCGCCATGACTGTATCGAGCAGAATTATCTCCGTGCAAACACTCAGGCCAAGCGACGCAGTGGGTTACGGGCACGCTTTTCGGGCTGACCGAGCGATGCGAGTGGGCATTGTTGCAGGCGGCTATGCTGATGGCTATCCCCGCCATGCCCCTACCGGTACCCCGGTGCTTGTAAAGGGAAGACGAACACGGGTCGTGGGACGCATCTCCATGGACATGCTGCATGTGGACCTGAGCGAGATCGAAGATGCGGGCGTAGGCAGTCCGGTAACGCTGTGGGGGAGGGGCATGCCGGTTGATGAGGTTGCGCGGGCCGCTGGTACACTGGGCTATGAACTGTTGTGCGCGATCGCGCCGAGGATGCAAAGGGTAACGTAAGCAGGAAGTACTTTGGAAGCATTGTCGGAGCCGGGCCTACCCAATGCAGCCATTCCGGAGGGTTAGTGGCAGAAAATAGTAGGTCGGGCTCTGCCCGACAAGCGTGATCGTCGAGTAGCGGATCTACTCGATCCAATTCGCGCGTTTGCAGACAGATAGCTCAAAGATGCTTTTAGACACAAAAAAGGCAGCCTCGGCTGCCTTTTTTGTACTCCGGAGCGATGCGCCGTGTGAAGGATAAGGGAATAAAGCTTATGGGAAGAAGCTTACTCGACTTTCGCCTTCGAGCGCAGATCGTTGACCGACGCTGCAAACTGACGTTGCAACACGCGCTGGGCCAGGTTTTGTTTTATTTCCTCGAACGGGGGAATTTTCAGGGGTCGCACATCATCCAGACGGATCACATGCCATCCGAAAGGGCTTCTTACCGGCTGATCGGTGAGCTGGCCCTTGCGCAGCTTGGTCAAGGCCTCGGCAAAAGGTTGAACGTAGTTTGCAGCCGGACTCCAGTCCAGTTCGCCACCCTTGCTCTTGCTGCCCGTATCCAAGGATTTTTCCTCGGCAAGTTTGTCAAACTTTGCGCCTTTTTTTAACTTGGCGATAATGTCTTTGGCTTCCTCTTCTGTAGCCACCAGAATATGGTGCGCCTTGTATTCCTTATCCCCCATCTGCGCCTTTACCGTTTCATATTCCTTATGCAGCTCTTCGTCGCTTACCGGGTGGTTCTTTATGTAATCGATCTGGTACGCTCTGACCATCGCTGTCTGGCGAGCCATGTCGAGCTGGGTGACAAAGTCAGGATCCCTGTCCAGTCCCTTCTTCTTCGCTTCCTGGGCGATTACCTCTTCAGTGATGAGATCCTCGCGCAAAGCTTTCCTCGCCTCCGGCGTATCCGGCTGACCCTGGCTGGCACGCGCCTTCATTATGAATTCGAGGCGCGATTGAGGAATCGGCGTACCGTTCACCTTCGTCATGGTTGAGCCGGTTTGGGCCTGAACGGCCGTCGCGGCGATCAGCCCGGAGATACCCAGTGCCGCAAGTCGAGTAAATTTCATAAAATGCATGAAGGTTCCTTCTCAGTGGATCGAATCAAATTCCTCGGGAGTATACGCTTTTACACTTAAGGCGTGAATATTCTTGTGCATCATCTCGCGCAGGGCATCGTAAACCAGCCGATGCCGCGCCAAGGCCGACTTGCTGATGAATCGATGTGAGACGATGGTAAGTAAATAGTGGCCACCCCCTGCTTTGGCGCCTTCATGTCCCGCATGGCGCGCGCTTTCGTCCGCAATCCGGATTACCGCAGGCTCCAGAGCAGCGAGCTTCTGCTTCATCAATTCGATAGTGTTCATCCGGCCTCTGGTCAGGTTATGCCGGTAAAACCTTTTTGAATGGCTTCACCATCACTTTTGCATAGACGCCCGAAGTGGCGTAGGGATCCGCTTCTGCCCAGGCCTGGGCTGCTTCGAGCGACTCGAATTCGGCTACGATCAGGCTCCCGGAAAATCCCGCCGGTCCGGGATCGGGGCTGTCAATCGCGGGATATGGACCGGCTAAAACTAGGCGACCCTCTTCCTGCAACGCTTTGATGCGTTCGAGATGCGCAGGACGCACCGCCATTCTTTTTTCAAGGCTGTCGGGCACATCCTCGCCACTTATTGCATATAGCATCATGCCTCTTTATCCTCGTCGGTTACCATGTATTTCCCCAGCATCAATCCCTGCAATACGACAAAAACCAGCATGAAGCCCATAAAGCCGAACAGCTTGAAGTCAACCCAGGTTTCAGTAGAGTAATTGAAGGCGACATAGAGGTTGGCGGCACCCATAAATGCAAAAAACGCTGCCCAGCTCGCGTTCACCCGGGTCCAAACCGGTTCCGGCAGGGTGAGCTGTTCTTTCATCATCGTCCGGATAAAATTTTTCTTGAAAACCGCCTGGGCTATCAACAGTGCGGCCGCGAACACCCAGTAGAGCACGGACGGTTTCCATTTGATGAATGTTTCATCCTGCAGAATAAGTGTTGCGCTGCCGAAGACGACTATGAGAACCAGACTGACCCACAGCATGGTATCGACTTTGCCATGGCGGAACCATACCCAGCCGATCTGCACAAAAGTGGCGCCAATCGCTACAGCAGTGGCGGCATAGATGCCATAAATCTTGAAAGTGATGAAAAACAGGATTACCGGAAAGAGATCAAAAAGAAATTTCATCGCGTGGAGTTTGAGCGGACACAGTTATTTGAGAGTGCGGGGCACAATTAGCAAGCGCATTGCGTCCCCCATTTAACTTCCCTTGCTGCCCGTTTATTCAGTCTTCGAAGAATCTCGATCGAGCTTGAGGGAAGCGGAATTGATGCAGTAGCGCAGTCCGGTCGGAGCAGGACCATCCTCGAATACGTGACCGAGGTGCGCGTCGCAGCGGGCGCACAACACTTCTACCCGCCGCATGAAATGGCTGTTATCTTCCTCCTGGTTGACGACATTTTCCGATCGAGCAGGCTGCCAGAAAGAAGGCCACCCCGTACCGGAATCGAATTTGGTCTCCGAGTCAAACAAGGCGGCGCCACAGCAGGCGCAACGATACACCCCCTGATCGTGGCAGTTCCAGTATTCCCCTGTGAACGCCCGTTCCGTCCCTTTTTCGCGGCATACATGATACTGCTGCGGGGTCAGCTGGTTTTTCCATTCCTGGTCGGATTTAACAAGCTTGCCGCTCATAATTCCTCTTCCGGAAAAAATTGATGCTCCTGAATAAGATGATGAACACTCTCAATGCAGGTGTATGGGCGCTACTTCACCTTCTTCCGGGAATTCTGCATGCACGATTTCGCCATCCGCGTTGGGAAACAGCGGCCCCCCGCATTCTTCGCAGTACTCCAGAAGAAAATGCTCTTGCAGCAGGATGGTTTGCGTCACTCCGCATTCCCGCAGCGCTGCCTCGATCTGAGCGACGCTATCTGTATTTTCATCCTCATCCCCTACCAGTCCCCAGATGATGCCGTAGAGCACGTTGTCCCGATCCTTGAGGGTGAAGCCAATGCGGTATTCCTCCAGCCACTGATCGTAGAAAGGCGCGATCACTGCACGCAATCTGTCTGGGGAAATACTCAGAGTGGTTTCCAGGAAATCAACCGTGGCACGTACCGAATAGGGGCGCGCCAGGCGGTCCGCCGCGCGCCATGCTGAAAAAAAGCCATCCGGCATCAGCAGTTCAAACGCACAACCCTGGAATAGCGGCAGCAGCACCGCGGTACCGTGAGTCTGCCATGCGTGCAGTATCTGCTCTTTGGAGAACTGGAGAGTGGAAACGTTGCTGCTCTTGTGCTCGCCCGCGTCGCCCTGCTGCCAGCGGAACATGGGTTTTCCCTGAGGTACCGCGATCCCGCCGAGGAGATAGCGGGTATCAGAAAGAAACCGGCCCGTTTCAGCAAGCTGCCGTGGATTCATATGCAAATCGCGTTGTCCTGTCACCGCTGCCGACCAGAGTTTGCGAGCCAGTTCATGTGTAAGATGATAGCCTCTTGGCAATTGATCGGGGCTGAAAAGACAATCCGCAAGCGCAAGCTGGGCATCGTCCGCCAACACCTGCACTTGCAACTGCCCGCGAAGTTGCGAAAGCATGGATTCTGCTATTGGTCCCGAGGGAATCGAAAAACGTGACCAGGTGAGCACCGGTACAGCAAACATTAAAACGTCGTAAGTGTGATCCCCTCGCGTGAATATGCTGCATTCTATTGCAGCTTCGATGGCATACATGAATTCACTGTAGCCTCCAGGATCAGCATCATAAAGCTGATCCAGCGCAGCTTCGAGATTCTGATCGTCTCCCGTACGCAGTTGGGCATGTATTTTTGCCACAAGGCGATTCTCCCAGAAGGCATCTTCTACGCGGCTGCCGGAGGTGGCAAGTCCCGCAGCCAGACGCACAAGCTCCTGAACCATGCGTGCAGATTTGGTGCGATGAGGGACGCGAAGTTTTTTCATCAAATTGGCGTCCTGGATGGTTAAAGGATTATTTTAACCTAAATCCTGAATTCCCTGATATTTTGAAGCACTTAGGATAATAACATTTCATCCGTTATGGCATGGTGGGGAAAGACATCCTCTCGGCTCAAGCAGATCAGATGGTCCGGCAGGCAGCAAAGCATGGCATAACTTAGGGGAGCGAATCTCCCACTGTAAATCCTGGGATACTCATTTCCTGCCTTCCTGGATCAACAGGTTCTAACAGCTGCTAAAGGCGAGTACAAAGCATCGCCTTGCGCCCTTTTCGGCTCCCTCCGCATGGTTGCGGAGGGAGCCCACTCGCCATCATCAGTTCTGGTACGCTTCCTCAAAACCTTTCACGGACGGGTCCCCACGGAAGGAAGGGACACAAGGTCGCGTCACAGCTACAAGCTCCGGATGCAGGATTGCAATTGCAAAACAGTGTGCATCCGAGTCCGAGATCTATCGTTCGCATCATTTGCGGAATCACCGTTGTGCCATTCATGGAACCCTGCTTGCTCTTGAAATAATTCCCGGTTGTTTTGTAAACCGATGACTCCGCGCTAAATCCTGGTATGTTCATGATGTAGCTCCTTTTCAATCAGTGCAGCGATATTTCCCTAAAGCTCACCCAATACCGCATGAATTGCCCGCATGGCGCCATGTTCCGATTTACAGATGCAGATGTCGGTTGCAGCATCACAATCGCATGTCCATTCCTGCAGCTTTATGCGTTGAGGGATAACTGATCCCTCTACCCGATGCATTGGCCCGGGCAGCCGCCGAGCGATAGTATTTGTGCGACGAAGCGAGGCTTCAGCAGTAAATCCCGGCATATTCATTTCACACCTCCTTCTCTAGAAAATCAACGTTCATAATACGGAGAGATCTTGGTGACGAGGAAAGGAAACTCCTCAGTCACGTCCACGCGCACGAAGTACTTCTCGGTAAAATCGGTGTTGCGGTTGGTATAGGAGAAAATGACCTCGACGATGTTGCGTCCGCTGCTCAAGGACGAGGGACGCACTTCCACGCCCGTCAGGGAATGATCTTCCGCGAACTCTTCCGCCGCCTTGGCATAAATGGCGGGGTAGCGCATGGCAAGGTAGTTCAATGCCCGATGCTCATCCGTGGCTCCTGCGTTATCGGTCATGTGCATGATCCGGTCAAACAACTCCTCGGCAGCGGGGTCGAATCGCTCTTTGGCCATTTTCTCCGGTTTCGGGATTGCCTTGATCAATTCATCCCGCCCAAAAGAATAGATCTGGTCGAATACCACAATCGGCACCATCAAGCCGTTACACATCTCCGGCGGAGCAATGGGACCGCGCATTCCGATGACCACATCGATATCCTGGGGAGCAGGTGCAGGCCGGATGGCATCGATCAACATATCGACGTCGGCAGGATCGCGTGGAACCAGAAGGTAGGTTTCCAGTCCCTGTACCGTCAGCACCCAGCATAGTTGCCGCACCAGATACCGGTTCTGCCGCTGGGACAGGACTTCATGGAAGGCCTGCTGGTCGGTTTTGCCAGCGGTTTCCGCACGACCGGTCGCCTGCGCAAATTCTTTTTCCACACTCAGATTAGGAAAGCGCGCCTCCACTCGTCCTATCGCATAAACAAAGGCATTCATCCCGCCATTCGCATTCATGCTTTCACCCCCGCCCGGATTTTGGCTCATGCGCGTTCCGTTACAACCGCAGCCTCCTCCCATCTGGGGGGAGATCATTGCGTTCGAGGCCGAATCGGGCCTTGCCTGGATCGGTTGGTCTGTTGTGCTTTCGACTGGCTCTGCCATCGCAGTTTGTTCGTTCATATTGCTCCTCTCTTAACTTGGTAGACCAACGGCGTTAAAAAGCTGAAAATTTTCTCTAAAACGACCCCCTGCTTTTCTTGCTGCTTTTACTTCCGGTTGCGGGGTGTAAAAGCGAGCCAGTGGTTGAGTGCAGTTGCCCGCCGTTCGCAACCTCCGCAGGGTTTCATTCGAAAATAAGTGGTGGCACGCTTGATCGCATCACCGAGCCCGATCTCCTCATCGGTAATGAAACCGGGCAGGCGCACGCGGTGAGCGGCCTGCTTGCCTGTATCTGTAACGCTTTCACGTTTAACCGGGTTTTTATCGCTTCCGCCATTTGTATTTCTTTCGCTCCCGTTCCTGCGACCCGGATTTACGTTGATATCATTTCCAGTCACGCTGTTTGCCTCCTTGTATTTACCCCGGACAGTATCTGCCAGGCCGACTCGGCATCCAGCAGGGGTGGAACCACCGAACCCCGCCGCGGGTGAGGGAGTTGCATGTGGCTGCCTCCGGTTCCCATCATGGTTGCTTGCCGAAAATTTTGAGGTTGGCGCATGAGGGCGAGCTTGATCTGTGCCGCCGTGGCATCTGGAAACTGTGACCACAGCAGCGCAATGGCGCCGGTGACAAAAGGCACAGCCACACTTGTACCGCCCATAGTGAGGATTCGTCCCTCAGCGCCGAGGCCGGTGATGTTGTCGCCCGGCGCGCTCAAGCCGTGCGTTCCGATCGTGCTGCCGAGATTGGACTCGTTGATCGGATAGCCGCGCAAATCGCAAGCCACGACCGGAATAACCCAGCGATGGCGAGTAATGACGGAACTACCCAGCATGCCCTGATTGCCTGCGGCAGCAGCAATCAATACACCGCGGCTGAGCGCCTGGTTGAATGCTTCATCCAGCAGCTTCTCTTCCCTCGTCGATGGTTGCGCCAGGGCCAGGCTCAGGTTGATAACGCGCGCACCCGCATTGATGCAGTCAAAAATCGCCCCTGCCAGTTCTTGCGGAGTGGCACTGGGCATGTGTTCGCGTCCGGTGGTACTTTCGCTGAAAATCGGACGGATAAGGAGCGTACAGTCGGGACAAATGGCAGGTGCAGGAGAAGTGCGCCGGGCCGCGAGGATGCCGGCGATGAAGGTTCCGTGCAGGCAGGCACTGCTATTGGTCCTGGTACAGCTCGCTCTGTCATTTCCGGATATCTCCTGAAGATGTCCGTTTGCCAGATCCGCATGACTGGTGGCGACAGGGCCGTCGATGAGCCCGATCCTGATATCGGAACTGCCGCTGGTACGCTGCATCAACCCGGTGAGCTTGACGAGTTCGGTAGGGCGCAATACTTTCTCCTGAATCTAAAGTTATAATCTTCCATGCAGGGCGAAGACAGCTTGAGCCAGGAAAGTACATCCAACTCTCGCCTGTTTTATGTTTAGCACACCTTATGCCGCAAGCAAGCTCGACCAGATCCTTAAATGCGGGCAGGTTTAGCAGGAATAAAGACCGGGAAATTTTTATCCGGAAGTGGAAGCGGGAAGGGGATCTGTCGGCCTAAAAACAGCGATTACAAACAAGATCCGGCAGGTGACAGGTAGCTGTGTGTTGTCCGCACCGGTACGATTTGACCTGTACCAAAATTGACAAGGGGAAAAAGGGAAGATAGGGGGGTGTAGACCCGAGAGTTTTGGCCGTTAATGCTCCCTCACATGATTGAATCCGTTTGAAATCACAAGGCGTGTTGTAGATCATTTCAGGAATTGGGTCGCAGCCAGTTGGATCTAGAAATATGGAAACTGCCAGCATTATCTCAAGTTGTCCCGGCGGGATTGGGCACATCTCTTCCATGGGCGAGCCGGTACAGCACCGGTAGTACCAGCAGTGTCAGCGCCGTGGATGACAGAATTCCTCCAATGACCACCGTCGCGAGCGGCCGCTGCACTTCCGCCCCGATACTTGTAGCCAGGGCCATGGGAACAAACCCGAGGGCAGCCACCAGGGCTGTCATCAATACCGGGCGCAATCTCGCGAGCGCTCCTTCCTTGATGGCATCTTCCAGCGACCGGCCTTGCGCACGCAAATCCCGTATGAACGACAGCATCACGAGGCCATTCAGCACGGCGACACCCGACAGGGCAATGAATCCGACCGCGGCGGAAATGGACAAGGGAGTATCCCGCAGCCACAATGCCACAATACCGCCGCTGAGGGCAAAGGGAACACCGGTAAACATCAACAGCCCGTCCCGGAAATTGCCGAACATGGTATAAAGCAGCATCAGGATCAGTCCAAGCGCCAGGGGGATTGCTATTTGCAACCGCTTCGCCGCGGAAACCAGTTGCTCGAACTGTCCACCCCAGGTGAGCCAATATCCGGAAGGAATCGACACTTGCTCCACCACCCGTGCTTCCGCTTCTTCAACAAAGGAACCAAGATCCCGACCTCGTACGTTTGCTGTAACGACAGCCCGGCGCTTACCGTTTTCCCGGCTCACCTGGTTGGGTCCCTGGAGAACTTCGATAACGGCGACTTCGCCGAGGGTAACGTAGGTCATGCCGATGGGTGCCTGGTTTTGTGGATTTCCGGTTGCGGTTGGTCTCTGGCTTTGTGGATTTCCGGTTGACAATCCTTGCATGGGAATACCGATGGGTAATCGCCCGAGTGCAGCCGGATCGACTCGCAACTGTTCCGGAAGCCGCACCTGTAGTTCGAAGCGGCGATCGCCCTCGAAAATGGTTCCGGCGTTTTTTCCACCAATGGCAACCGCTACTGCATCCTGTATATCCGCGACATTCAATCCGTAACGGGCAAGCTTTACACGGTCAGGCTGAACGGTCAGCACCGGCAAGCCGGTAAGTTGCTCGGTTTTTACATCCGCCGCCCCCGGAACAGTCTTGAGCAGATGCTCGACCTGGTCTGCCACCCTGAACAGCGTGTCCATGTCGTCACCGAATACCTTTACCGCCACGTCCGCTCGCACACCTGACAGCAACTCGTTGAATCGCATCTGGATGGGCTGGGTAAATTCATAATTGTTGCCCGGTACCTGGCCTACCGCCCGCTCCAGCGCGACAATAAGATCCGCTTTCGTGGGATATTGTTTCCGCCATTGCGACTGGGGTTTTAGCATGACGAAGATGTCCGCCACATTCGGCGGCATGGGGTCGGTTGCAATCTCGGCAGTCCCGATCTTGGTGAAAACACGCTCCACTTCGGGAAATGTCTTGATCGTCTCCTCCACTTCATGCTGCATCTCGATCGCCGTGGTCAGGCTGGTGCCGGGAATGCGGATCGCGTGCAGCGCGATATCTCCCTCATTGAGACTGGGCACGAACTCCGTCCCCATTTTTGTGGCTAGCAGGCCGCTCAACACAACAATTACAACGACAATGGCGACGGTGAGGCCCTGGTTCCTCATTGCGGCGTCGAGAGCCGGCAGATAGGCTTTCTTCGCCCACGCAACCACCGCACTTTCCTTTTCTGTCACTTTTCCCGTCAGGAAGAGTGCAATCGCCGCCGGGATAAACGTTATGGAAAGAATCATTGCCCCTAGCAGGGCGGTGAGTACCGTGTAGGCCATCGGGTGGAACATCTTCCCTTCCACCCCTGAAAGCGTGAAGACGGGAAGATAAACCACCATGATGATGAGCTCGCCATAGATGAGCACGCGCCGCGCTTCCCTGGTCGCGTCGAATACCACTGCAAGGCGCTCGTTCAATGAGAGTTGCCGCTCCAGCCGCATCTGCTCATGAGCCAGCCGGCGCATGCTGTTTTCCACGATGACGATCGCGCCGTCCACGATGAGGCCGAAATCGATCGCTCCCAGGCTCATCAGGTTGGCGCTGACCCCATTGACTATCATTCCGGTAAAGGTGAACAGCATCGAGAGGGGAATCACGAGCGAAGTGATGGCGGCCGCGCGCAGGTTGCCAAGGAAAAGGAACAGCACGACGATGACCAGTATCGCGCCTTCGAGCAGGTTGGTGGCAACGGTCCTGATCGTCTTGTCCACGAGCGTCGTCCGATCATAGACGGCGATCGCCTCGACACCTTTCGGCAGATTCCGGTTGATTTCGGCAAGTTTTGCCGCGACGGCCTGGGAAACGACGCGGCTGTTTTCCCCGATCAGCATATGGGCGGTGCCGATGACAGTTTCCTGCCCATTCTGGGTTGCGGCCCCTGTGCGCAATTCCCGTCCTATCAGCACATCAGCCACATCTTTGATTCGGATGGGAATCCCCAGCCGGGATCCCAGGGTGATATTGCCGATCTCTTGCAGGTTTGTCACTTGTCCTGGCACTCGCACCAGGTACTGTTCGCCGCTTTTCTCGATATATCCGGCGCCGACATTGAGGTTATTGAGGCGCAGCGCGACGATGACGTCATTCAGGGTCAATCCGAAAGAAATCAGCTTTTCGGGGTAGGGTGCGACATGGAATTGCTTGACGAAACCTCCGACAGCGTTTATTTCCGTAACACCCGGTACCATGCGCAACTGCGGCCGGATGATCCAATCCTGGATTTCCCGCAGATTGGTGATGCTGTATGGCGACCCATCAGGCTTTCGCGCATCCTCTTTAGCATTGACAGACCACATGAAAATCTCGCCTAATCCGGTCGAGGTCGGCCCCATGGTTGTTTCTACATCGAGTGGTAAACGCTCCTTGGCTTCCTGCAGCCTCTGGTCGATCAACTGGCGGGCGAGGTAGATATCCGTGCCATCCTCAAAAATAACCGTAACCTGCGAGAGACCGTAGCGGGAAAGCGAGCGGGTGTATGCGATGTTGGGGAGCCCCGCCATGATCATCTCGATCGGGAAAGTGACGCGTTGTTCAACCTCGATCGGTGTATATCCCGTTGCCCGTGTATTGATCTGTACCTGCACGTTGGTTATGTCGGGGACGGCGTCGATGGGGAGCTTCTGGTAGCTATGGATTCCCACGGCGGCCATCGCCAGCACGGCCATCAGAACCAACACACGCCGCTGGATGGAGAGTTCGAGGATGCGCTCAATCATGATGTCGATGGAGCCGATCTATTTGATCAAGATGAGTTGAATCATCATCCGATTTACACCTAGTGTTCATGGGTAGCGCCCGATTTACCCAGCTCGGCTTTGATCGCAAAGCTGTTGCCTGCCGCGTATTGCTCTCCTGCCTGCAAGCCGCCGAGAACCTCGATCATCTTGCCGTCGCTGCGTCCCAGTTCCAGCGGCCGCGCTTCGAAATATTGACCATACCGTCCGAATACTACCGTCCAGTCACGGAGTGTCTGGAGCGCGTCGGCGGATACGGCAACAGGTACGCGAATTTCTTCCGCTACCATTTCGGCGGTTACAAACATCCCGGGACGCCATTTTCCCTCCTTGTTTTCCAGGGCGAGCCGCGCCGTGGCGGTACGGGTCTGGCCGCCAATCAGCGTGGTGATGTAGATAACAACACCTTCCCCCTCTATATCCGATGCTATTGCCTTGATGGTTGCTTTTTGCCCAACCTTGACTACATCCAGATCTCTTGGATAAACCGTGATGCCGGCCCATACCGTCGAAACATCGGCAATGACAAAAATGTGATCATCTTCCTTGAGTGTCTGGCCGAGAGCGACAGTCTTGTCAATGACGAGCCCGGATATCGGTGCACGGACTTCGTAGCGGGCAAGATTGCCGGAAGAAGCCGCTTCCGGCTGCACCCCAAGCGACTGAAGCTTGACCGCAGCCAAGTCCAATGCAATCTCCGCCTCATTCAGCAGTTCCTGGGCGACGAGATAGTCCTGCTTGGCGGAAATTTTTTCTTCCCACAGTTGCCGTTCGCGCTCGTAGGTGGTCTGCGCCAGCGCCAGCCGTTTCCTGGCTACCCAGTACTGACTGCGCAGTTCAGCCAGCATCTGGCTTTCTATCACCACGAGAACCTCTCCTTTCTGCACCTGCTGACCATGGTGACGCTTCACCGCTGTGACTATTCCCGGCAGACGGGGCACCACCTGCACGATGGTATGCTCATTGAAGATGATCTCCCCAGGCAGCTTGAGCACGGGTTTGATGATCGCAGGGCCCGCGGTGCGTATTTCCACACCGACGCTCTTGAGCATTTCGTCCGGCATCTCCACTCTGGTCTCCACCTCGCCATACTCCCAATGCATCGTTCTGCCTTTCCATTCGACAGCTATCGCGGCATCAAACGAATGAGGTTCTTTCACTATCTGATCGCTCACCAGGTAATCAGCCTCCGGTGTGAACCTGAATATCTGCGCAGGGGACCCAAGTCGCGACAGCGTCATGGTGACTTTGGCAGCGGCGGGCGGCAGGAGCTTGCCCTTTTCATATAGATAGAGCCTGAAGCGCGGCGGTACGTTGGTTTCAAAAATAGTCACCTCCACGCCAAAGCCATCTGTTTCGCCTTCGGTAAAAAGCTTTCCGCCTTTAGGTCCCACTCGATAATTGGATGATGCCTTGCCTTCGACCGCAGGTACTTCATATGTGGAACGGGCTGCGGATTCCCCGGAGATGGATTGCGAAGTCTTGTCGGAGCTGAGGATCAAGCCGCCCAGTGCAATTCCTATGGCGATTACGGCAATGATCGGAATCAGTTTCTTCCTGTTATTCACTTCTACTCCTTATCACCCGTAAAATCGGTATAGGTCGGTTCATCGGTATCCTGTCTTGCCATCCCATCGAGGGGTGCCGCAATCAAACGTTCGATTTCATTGACAAGGCGATGGTAGTTGGCGAATGCCCGCACATACAGAACCTGGTTCTGGAACAGGGTGCGCTGTGCATCGAGCACTTCAAGAAAGCCGAATTTGCCGAGCTCATAACCCTTGTTCGTCACCTCGAATGCACTTCGGGCCGCAGGCAATATCTCTCCGCGCAATATCGATATCTCGTTCTCGGCTGCGGCCAACGATTCGTAGGCCTGTACCAGCTCCGCCTTGAGACGCAAGTCGGTCGCGGCTTGTTCATCCTGTGCCTTATCCAGGCGTTGATGAGCTTCAGCAATATTGCCCTGGTTCTGGTCGAACAACGGCAACGGTATCGCCACGCTGACTATAGGCGTGGTTCCGCCGAGTGCCGCGTGGTGAATCACTCCACCACTGACGGTGAGATTGGGTATGCGCCTGGTCTGCTCCACGTCCAGCAGCGCCTTACGCTGTTCTATATTTTTCATGGCGCGTAGCGCGGCAGGACTGGCGAGAGCGCGTTCCGCAAGTGCTTCAAAATTCGGCAGGGCTACCGATGATGCAAGGTTTCCCAGCGCCTTGCTAAACTGGGGCGAAGAATTGCCCCAGAGCAGCGCCAAGCGTTTGCGTGCCGCTGCCAGCTCGCGTTGTGCCTGACCCAGGGAAATTCTCGTCGTGGAAAACGCTACTCCCACTTTAGTCTCCTCTATGGGTGGCACTTTTCCCGCCTGAACCCGGTGCTTGACTATATCCACCACATGCTGAGCCAGCCGCTGATTCTCTTCGGCCAGCCGCAAATGCTCCTGGCCTGCAAGCACTTCGATAAAGACGTTTGCCACGCGGGCGACAAGTTCTACTCGCTTGGCTTCATAATCTTGAACCGCGAGCTCCTCGCTGAGCGATGCGGCCAACACTCGTGCGGCCCGTTTCCCACCAAGCTCGATCAGTTGGCTGATTTTTATCGTCGAATTCTGCTGAACGACTTCCACGCCGACATTTTTTGAGGAGTTGATATCTCCCACGAGCGGCTGAATATTGCCCGTGTTTTCCACGTTCACGGACAACTCCGGATTTTTCAGCAGGCCAGCCTGGAGCGTCAGTCCTTCAAGCGCGCGCTTTTCTTTTACAAAAGCCGCCAGTTCGGGGTTGTGCTGAAGTGCGAGCAGCACGGCATCCCGCAGGGTGAGATTGCTCTTGACTCCAGGGCCAGCAGCATTGGGAAAGCGCGCGTTCTCAACAGCGCGGATGCCCGTAAAAGAGCCGTCAGCGCCTGCTGAGGGTAAGTAAGTCATCGCAAGGACAAGCATAGCTCCCACGCGCACACACTGTCTGGTGATGAACAAAACATGAAAGTTCATGGATATTTCTTCGCGAGTAATCAAGGGAAACGCATAACCTGTAGTTGATTACATAAATAGCGGTTTCGCCCTGGTGCTTAGCCTCCCGTTCGCCCTGAGCCCCTCGAACAGGCTCAGCACATGCTTATCGAAGGATGAGCGGGTATTCAGCGCAGTCCTTCGGCAGGCGCAGGACATCGCTGGCCACGATCGTCGAAGCTGCTCAGGATCCGCGCTTCAGGGATTCAGGGGTCGAGCAGGGCTGAACAGAGGTCGAACGGAAGCTCAAGACAGCTTAGCGGGGGATCGGCCGTTCTCGGGTTAAACAAGTACTCGGAACAGGTTTGCCCAAGGGTCCAGAGGTGCAATATAGAAACCATTTACCCTGCGAAAGGCTTGCCGGATAAACCGGAAGGCACTTGGCGTTAATTCAGGGTGGTTAAGGGCTAACAGGTTTCGAGTTTGGACCAATGTCACGCTCGGACTGCCCGGCGACCTGGCTTAAGAGATTCTGCGGGGAGGGTGAAGAGGTGAATCGGGGATGGATTCCGGGATAGTGACGGTGACGAATCCTGTTATAACTTCCTCAGCAGTGGAAGGCGCTACCATGAGGGGGGCTGTCAGGAAAAAGGGCTGATATTGCCCGGCTGCGTGCAGGCACAGATGGGTCGCGGCATCCAGATGGCCTTTGTCGTCACGCAGGTCATGCCGATGGGCTTCGAGGTGAGCCATCGGATCCAGGGACAGAACGTGATGCGCATGGTCAAGCTCATGCGCAAAGACTTCCCCATTAAATGCCCAGCTCAAGGCATTTGTCATCATGCTGACGAACAGCATGAGCATGACGAAATGGATACGGTGCCTGGGCATGATTCTGTTCATGGCATAAGAAAAACGGGAAAAGGAATTCTATACCCTTGAAGCCGGTGGTGCCAATGTTTGTTTCGTTTCGCGCACCTGGTTCGGCTGTAGTCCCATACTGCTTCTTCCAGCAACAAAACTTCTGCTCCACAATCCAATCTTTCTTCTCATTGTGCTCATACCTTTCCTTGACATTCGCTGCTCATGAACTAGGTTTAATAACACAAAATAAAATGATGGTGTCGAACACAGCTATGCATTGGATGATAAAAAAACAAACAGCGCCAAGGTATCGTTGAGCGGAGATCAGAACTAGAACTGTAACTAACTGTATGGCGGTCCTGTTCGATAGAACTGAAAAAATTCTACGGATAAATTCTACGGATATTAAATATAGGAGCAAACCGCCATGCCACTTATCGCCCCCGACTACAACACCGCCTTTACCCGCGATGTTCTCGGACGCTACGACTGCAATACCTTTGACGAAGCGCTCGTTACTATAGATCCAAACGCCCGTGCCGCTGCCGGCCTGTATGCTCGAGGCGATCTTCGGCCGTTTGATTTCATCATAATTGGCGGGGGCACATTTGGTGCGGCTATTGCTGAACATCTGTGGTTCCGAAGCACTCAGCGCAGTGAGCGTATTCTCGTGCTCGATGCGGGCCCCTTCCTCCTACCGGAACACGTGCAGAATCTACCAATGCTCGGCCTCGATACTGCGGGCGCGCGCAAGGATCATTCGCTGCAAGGCGAAGTCTGGGGCCTTGCCTGGAATTCAAGTGATCCCTTCGGCTTTCCTGGGCTTGCTTACTGTCTGGGCGGACGCTCGATTTACTGGGGAGGTTGGTCGCCTCGACTGCTTGACGCAGAAATGCCAAAAGACGTTTGGCCAAAAGGGGTGCTCGACGATTTAACGGCAAAGGTTCTGCCAGATGGCCGAAAGGGTTATTTCCGGCAATCAAGCGATCAGATCGGCGTCACAGAGACGAATGATTTCATTTTTGGCGATTTACACCGAGCGATGTGGCAACAGCTGTTCGGAGGTCTCTCCTCGATCCCTGATGTATATGATCTTGCGTTGCTGCCCGACCATCCCGCAGTCTATTATGGCAACACTCCAGTAACAATCGACGATCTGGCCAAGCTGCTTGGCATCGATAAATTGCCGAGTCCGCCGCCTTCTATCCAGAAGCTCCGCGATGAAGCAAAACTTGAAGCACCGTTGGCCGTGCAGGGACAAGCGGGCCACGCCGGGTTTTTTCCGTTTAACAAATTCAGCGCTGTTCCGCTGCTCATGAAGGCAGCCCGCGAGGCGGCAACCCAAACCCCATTCGATGGAGTAATAAATCGGCTTGATGACGTAAAAAAACGGTTAATGGTCGTGGAACGCTGCCACGTCACGCAACTCAACACTGTCAATACCGAAGGGGGGCGACGCGTGAGCGAGATCGTTACCGAGCGGGGAGTGCTGCCTGTTTCCCCGGACAGCAAAGTCATCATTGCTCTCGGCACGATCGAGAGCGCTCGCCTCGCGCTAACTTCCTTTGGGATGGATGGAAAAATCGGCAGGAATCTGATAGCCCATTTACGCTCGAATGTCGATTTTCGAGTTCCCCGCGCGGCACTGGCAGCGCTGCCGCCGGCAGCGAAAGCCCTCGAAGCGTCGGCGCTTTTTGTAAAAGGCCGACATGAGTTCAAGAAGGCCGAGGGTTCCTCAGATGGCTTTGCGCACTTCCATTTCCAGATTACTGCGTCAGGTCTGGGCGCCAACGGGACCAATTCTGAAGCTGAGCTGTTTAAGAAAATCCCGGACATTGACCTGTTCGACGCACACAAGAATGCGACTGACACACATGTCGTCATTACGATTCGCGGCATCGGTGAGATGGGGCCCAAGAACGACAGTGACTTCGGTAGCTCGGTTACGCTCGATCTTGATCCACAACAAAAAGACGAATTTCAGGCACGGCGAGCATTTGTGAACCTCCAGCCAAGTTCTCGCGACTACGAACTGTGGGATGCGATGGATAAGGCGTCGGATGAGGTCGCGAAAGTCTTTGCCAACGGTCAGAAAATCGATGTCATCAAGAATGGAAATGTGATTGTGACGAATATTGATCCGAGTTCACTTGCAACGGTTCTGCCATATAAATTCTCTGATCAGGCCGGTCGGGGCCGCCGCGATGGCCTGGGCACGACACATCATGAAGCCGGAACATTGCGAATGGGAGAGGATCCGAACAAATCGGTGACCGATCCCGATTGCCGTTTTCATAATGTGACAAACACTTATGTCGCTGGACCCGCACTCTTTCCTACCATCGGTTCACCAAACCCGATGCTCACAGGCATTGCCCTGGTCCGCCGGCTAGGAGATCACTTGATGCCGGAACCGCCACTCGTGGTATCGGAACCAGGTTTCACGTACCTGTTTGACGGGAGCGATGCGCAGTTCGCGAATTGGGAGATGGCTGGAGGAGGTTCTTTCTCCCGGTTTGGTCGCACGATAATCGCCCAGCAGAATGAAAAAGGCATGGGCTTGCTCTTCTACAAGCCAAAACCCTTTGAGGATTTCACACTGCGCCTCGATTTTCTTCTTCCTCACCCGCGAGGCAATGGCAACGATAACTCGGGTGTCTTCGTTCGATTCCGCGATCCGCGCCTGCCTGATCCTGCGCCTGATCCGGTCGATCCCGCAGACAATGCCGCTTTCGTTGCGGTTCATACTGGGTTTGAAATCCAGATCGATGAAGAAGCACGTGGTGATACGCGTTTCGGCGAGCCAGATGGTTCATTTTTTGCGAGAACCGGGGCAATTTATAAAATCAAGTCATTGGGGACCGGCGAAGGACAGCAGAATTACCAAAACAACATCTCTCTTGCGGCACGGCAATGGCATCACTACGAAATCGAGGTAAAAAAGCAGGATTACGTGGTTCGGCTCAACGGTCAGGAGGTAACCCGGTTTAAGCGTAGCCCCTCCGATACTGCTAGAGGGAATCCACCCAGCGTTGATCCCAATTCAGGTTATATTGGGCTCCAAACACCTACAGGCAACGTAGCTTTCGCGAATGTTCGAATCAATGCATAGAGTGGAGAACTCTATCATTTCAAGGTTTAAAAGTGTCGGTTGGTTCGGTTGTTGGAGTAAGCCGAAGAAGCAGTTTTCAATGTTCCATCAGTAAAGCTCCGGCTGAACCTCCTTGGTTCGGGTATTGGGTCTTCTTCGCCGCTTTTTATACCGTCGATGGCGCCACCGGTTGGGATAACAGCTTTACTCTCCATTGTTCCTTTCGTGAAACGCGAACAGAAATTGTGATTGTAAGATTGAGCCGGAAGCGGGCGCTGGCTGAAGGCGTTGACAAGGAGAGTTCAACTGCAACGGCTATTCCCTCGGAAATGGGAATAAAGGCAGCGGCACCTGAAACAATTATCTTCGATCCAACGGAACATTCACGTGTCTAAAGGACACCAGCAACGCTAAATCATATGCAATCTTCAAAGCTCCACAAGCAATTAAGGGAGCGCTCAGAAGTCCACCGGCCAGCAAGGCGCCAGCCAAGCTTGGACTCAGGATTGAGGCGAGGCTGCGGGGTACGGTAGTGAAACTGGCAGCAGCCGCACGCTCCGGTGGCGTAACTACGGCCATCACGTATGCAGTCCGTGTGGGCACATCCATCTGAGATAATGCACTTCGCACGAACAATAGCGTCAGCGCGATTTCTACGCTTGGAGCAATTGCCGCAAAAATGAGGCATACGTTCGCAGGAATGTGAGTGAAGACCATCGTGTTAAGCAGCCCGATCTTGCGCGCAACTACCGGTGCAGCGAGCTGCGAGGCGGCTGATAGGAGCCCTGCGCAGAAGAAGAAAGTTCCTGCCTCTCCCGTTGAGAGTCCAAATCGCTCAAAAAGCCAGAGTGTGAGTAGCGAATTCACCACCAATCCGCCGGCAAATGCATCGACGCTGAACAATATCGCAAGCTTGAAAACGATACTGCGTGACGGACCCAGCGGCGTTGGTAGTTGCCCGGCAGGGATGTTGCCTGCTGGCAGAGCCCGATAGAGCAGCCAAACCAGTCCGCCGAGCAGGCCGTACAGTACGAACATCGTGCGCAAGCCATCAATCAATGGTAGCCCCGCCCATTGCATCAGCCAGGAGGGGATGCCAGCGGCTAAGGCGCCTGCGGCCGCGCTTAGCGAGCCAGTAAGCGTGTAACGGGCAAACAGAGTGGTGCGTAGGTTGCCGGGTGCCGCCTGTGCCAGACGGACATGCTCCAGCGGCAAAAACATGCTCACATCGCCCGAACTCGGATTAAGGGTTCCAACGAATGCAACAACGAGGAGTGGCCAAAATGACGAGACGCTCGCGAAAGCAAGGCCGGTAGCTGCCATTAACAGGGCAGCGAACAACAATAGCCGGCGGCTTGACCATCGATGGCCGATTGCTCCGATCGCCAATGTCGCCAGGGCCGATCCCGCAAGGGTGGCCGTACTTAAATAACCTACGTCCAGCTGGTCAAACCCCAGCGCCAGCAGGTACGCAGGCAGAAGCACAACGACATAACCGTCTGCAAAACCACGCAACGCGCGAGCAATCAGTAGTGGGGAAGCGGTTTCGGCTACTCCTACAGGCATGAGCAAGCGGGCAAGTATCCTGCCGATTCGGCCTGTTTCCACCGACTTAACCTTCTCTACCTGATCCACCACGGCACAGGCATCCCAGGATTGTGTCACACGGGACTATTCTGGATGGTCAGCTTGTTTATTCAACGCACTCCTGATGGTTTTGGCCAGGTCCTTCGCATTCCCTTTGCCCCAGTAGTGCATGAATAAATAGTGTGGCTTCTCATGCGTCATGTGTTGATGAATCGCAACAATATTGATGCCACCTTCTCGCATTGTTCTCAAAACAGCCTGCATTTCATCGGCAAGCATGGCGAAATCTCCATCCACGACTGCCTCGCTATCCGTACCTGCAAACGCTGCCCAGGTGTTTATACCCATTTCTTTTCCCACCGGCGCCCCATGCATAGTGGCGGGTCGGCCGATGACGACTTTAAACATGCCATCTTTTGAGCTTCCTTTCATTCCCAGGATTTGTTCCAGAGGCTGAGGGGAAATCTTGTTCTCCTGGGGGATTGTCCTGGGAAACCGCGAAGAGGGTACAGGCTGGGCAGCACGGATTTCAGCGACTTTGTCATAAATCCTTTTAACGCCGGCTGCAAGTTTGGCAGAGCTTCCAGTGCCGCCGATGTGCATGAAATATACCTTGGGTTCATCAAAGAAAAAATGATTGTGCAAGCCAGTCACTTCCAGTCCCGACTCGAAAGCCGCGCTTATCACGGGATTGACCTCGTCCTCGAACAGCACGGTGTCGCCCATCATTACAACCTGACCGTTCTGTGCAGGAGCAAAAGCAGCCCATGAGCCCAAACCCATGAAAGGCGGCATTGGCCATTTATCTACCTTTATCTTTACGTCAGTACGGGGTTTGGAAACTTTGAAAACATTTTCTTCTTTTGAGTAGGTTCCCTTGAGACCTGTCAATTCCTCAATCTCAGCTGTATCCATATTGGCGGGGGCGGCATGAGCTGTTGTCATAAGCAGCAATACAGCGGTAACGAGGTACCGCAGAGGCGGAACAAAAGAGGGCAGGGCAAGGAAAGGCATAACTATCTCCTTAAGCAATAATGGTGGCAGGTACATGATCGACATATGTATGTTTGGCTGATTGTTCCAGGCAGTATCAGTTCAAGCATCAAGCCAGCCTTCGCGCTTCCAGGCAAACACTGAATTGTTCACTTTGATTTCGGAGCAACACTGCTATATATGCAATATGCTCTACACTTTTTGTAATGTATAAAACATCAATATAGATTCCCTTTATGAGTTCCGCAAATACACAATGGCTTCTCCTGATTATCAGCCTGCCTACAAATAGCGCAACGGCGCGCATGCGCATCTGGCGGGCGCTGAAATCCCTTGGTTGCGGTTTTTTGCGCGATGGGGCTTATTTGCTTCCCTATAGTAGGGCGCAACAACAAGTACTGAGAGAGTTATCCGACGATACGGTGCGTGAAGGGGGGAACGCCTGGCTGCTGACGGTGCAGGCGCAGTCCGAAAACGAGAGCGAAGTCTACCGCGCCCTGTTCGATCGCAGCGGCGACTATGAGGAACTGTTTAAAGCCTTTGCGGAGGCCCGCAAGGCATTTTCAAAATCAACGCCGCAGGAAATTACAAAGTCGCTGCGCCGACTACGCCGTGATTATGAGACCGTTCGCGCGATCGATTACTTCCCCGATCAGACCAGCATGCAAGCAGAAGTCTTGTGGATGGATTTCGTGAATGCGGCTGACAGCATATTGTCACCGGATGAGCCGCATGCGGCTGGGGAAAGAGTGATTCCACACCTGGAATTAACTCAATATCAGGGACGCACATGGGCAACACGCCGACATCTGTGGGTGGATCGTGTTGCCAGTGCTTGGTTTATCCGCCGCTTTATCGACAAAAAGGCCCGTTTTCTCTGGCTGGACTCTCCCGGTCATTGCCCGGCTGACGCCCTTGGCTTCGATTTTGATGGCGGCACATTTACCCATGTCGGCAATCGCGTGAGCTTTGAAGTATTGCTCGCGAGTTTCGCGCTGGATCAGGATCCTGGTTTAAAGCGGATAGGGGCAATAGTGCATGCTCTCGACGTTGGGGAAGGTTTCGTAGCCGAAGCCAGCGGTTTCGAAGCTGTACTGGCTGGCGTGCGTCAGCGCGCGAAGGATGATGACGAGTTGCTAAGTGAGTTCAGCCTTATTCTTGATGCGCTGTATACGCATTTTTCAAATGATTCACAGTCTTCAGAGATACAGGAATAGGAAAAATGATGACCTCGGCAGTGTCCAGCCAGTTTTTACCAAGGTTTTTCAGAATGGAGAGTTATAGGCGCCTGAATCAATGCATTGACTCCTTGAGCATTCTCATTCATGGTCATGCCAATGGTGTGCGTCAGGGTAGTGGGGGTGTGAATGTGTCAGAGGCTTATGGCGATGCCTGTGAGTATGAGCGCCGGTTACAGCTTCTGAATGTGCATGCTGGTGATGGTCGTCATGTATATGCTCATGTTCGTGCTCCAATTCCTCGTGTGTATGCCAGTGCTCGTGTCGCTCGGTCAGATGCAGCCATACGCCGACAGCCATCAACAGTGCTGCAACCACGAACTGAATGGATAGCGATTCCCCCAGTAGGGGAATGGCCAGCAGAGCCCCTACGAATGGTGCTGTCGAGAAATATGCGCCTGTACGCGCCGTGCCGAGGTGGCGTAACGCCACCACGAACAACACGAGGCTAAGGCCATAACTGAAAAAGCCCAGGGTACCGGCAGCCAGCAGAACAAATGGCTGTGGCAGCGTTATGCCCAGCAACCAGGCGATCGTAATATTTGCGGTTCCAGCCGTGAGACCCTTTATCATCGCAATAAACGTCGCGTCTGCCAGAGCCACTTTACGCGTAAGGTTGTTGTCAATTGCCCATCCAAGGCATGCACCGACAATGGCAAGCGCGGGGAGCATTGAATCGAAACTGGCATCGCTTGACCACGTCAGCACTACAGTACCCAGCACGGTCAGGATCATGCCGCTGGCAATACGGCGGTCGAAGCTCTCGTGGAACACGAACCAGGCGAGCAATACAGTCAGGACTCCTTCGGCATTCAATAGGAGTGCTGCACTCGAAGCGTGCATGCGAGATAAGCCCCACATTAACAGCACGGGTGCAATCACACCTCCTGCCAGAATAGCGCAAGACAGCCATTTGGTTTCCCCATGGCTCAAATGCACTGGGAAAGCTTTTCTAATCAGCCGCAACAGCGCAAGGCCGAGCCCTGAACCGAGATACAACAGTCCGGCTGATAGCCATGGGTTCACCGGGCCGAGCAAAAGTTTGACGACGGGAGTGCCGGTCCCGAACAGAAGTGCCGCCGCTAATGCACTCGGTACTCCTGCGCTATACGGTACGCTCATGCCGTAGCAAGCTTATATCAATGGACTCGTCGAACATGAAAAATTCCATTGCGCTCCTCTTGCACCTCATCCATCACTATTTCATCTGGGTAATCGTGGCCTCTTATTTTGTTGCTGCGATATTGCCGGCGTTTGGGCTCTGGATTCGTAACGAGGACCTGGGTCGCGTAGAGGTACTTCATCGGGAGGTTACTTTTTCCCTACCTCTCGTGATGCTGGCGGCACTGCTATTTAATGCCGGTTTAGGGATGAAGATCGAGGAAGTGAGGAACCTGCTGAAGAACCCCTTGGTACTGTTGGGCGGGGTATTCGGAAATCTGGCGATCCCACTGACTTTCATCATCGCCCTAAGCTTTGCAATGAAGCTTTAGCATAACCCCGAAGAGGTCCAGTTGATCCTCGTCGGGCTTGCTTTTGTGGCCGCTATGCCAATTGCTGGTTCCTCAACCGCATGAGCCCAGAATGCGAATGGGAATCTGGCATTGAGCCTCGGGCTCGTCCTGCTCACGACGTTCCTCAGTCCATTACTGTCGCCATTGGCCCTCCACATTGTAGGTTTCATGGCTACAGGCGACTACTCTGAAGATTTGCATGAACTCGCTTCCAACGGGGTTGGAACTTTCCTTGGAACATGGGTCATCCTGCCTTCACTGCTCGGTATCCTGACGAATTGGTTCATTGGAGAGCGACGCATCGAGATGATGAAGCCTTACGTAAAACTCATAAATTATTGTGTCCTTGTATTGCTTAACTATTCAAATGCCTCGCTCACCCTGCCAACGGTAGTAGCGTAACCTGACATCGACTTTTTGGCACTGATATTAGTGCTCACCGTTGCGCTTTGCCTTATTGCCTTTGTGTCGGGATATCTGTTGGGTCGTATTTTGGGAACTGAGAGGGACGAAACAATCTCGCTATTGTTTGGCCTCGGAATGAATAATAATGGCTCGGCGCTTGTATTAGCCTCCATGGCAATGGTCGATCATCCCCTAATTATGCTGCCCATTATTTTCTATAACCTCGTGCAGCACCTCGTGGCTTCGCTGGTTGATTCCGTTTTGTTTCGGCGGCAGATGAGGTGAAAAAAGAGATTTGCTCCAGCTTGTGAAAGATTTGGCCGATCAAAAAGCTGCGCAACCGGCGTGCCGAATAGGATATTCTTGCTGCCTCAGCCAGCAGCTTTTGAGGGTGGGCAATAGACTCGTTATATTGATACTCCCGCTGTATTGACTTGACGTAGTCGATCAAACGTTGGCGAGACGGTTCGGTCAGGAGAGTTCTTCAGCCGAGATCTATACCTTTTTCTCCTCCTTTGGGTCCCCAGAATACCACCCAGGTTCCAAAATCGCTCGAGAAATTCTCGAACCGGTGCTCAACGTTGGCGGGTACAAAAAGGCAGTCGCCCTCTTTGAATGGATAACGCTCCTCTTCAATCACCAGCTCACCCGTTCCCCGATGGACGAAATAGACTTCATCCTGCTCATGCGGCGTTTGCGGATCATGTCCGATGGGAGCGTAATATTCAATCGACATGGTGCCATGCGCTAGCGCAACGGCAAGACGTTCTCCCATTGGCCATTCCGCGGTTACGGGACCGGGAATGCGGGACAACACTTCTTCAACGGTGGCTTTGATTTTCAATGAAGACTCCTGTTGGAAACGATCGTGTGGTTTATGTCTCGATACGGAATATCGCCTGTATCCTCATCTCCGCGGCGCTGCGAAAGACAGAACGCATGCGAAGGATGTTGTAAACGCTATTTGTCAGGAGGAGATTCCTCCGGAGTCTCGTCCGATATTTCCTGAAATCTGCCGGATAAAGCAGCCAGGGACTCGCTGCGGGAAGTCAGAAACCGGTAAAGCGGGTAGGCAAGAATACCAAAGACTGCCCCCAGAAGCAGGCCGGCAAATGGAGCTAAAAAGAGAGCGAGCAGCGCTCGACCGATCCCGCTGCTTTCGAAAGTGAAAATTGCGTTGAAAGGAGAAAACAGCGTATTGGCGCAACAGAACGACAGCGAGTTGAATTTTATAAAGGAGATGAAGTCGAGCTGGACTAAGTATCTGTTCATAGTATCCTCGCAAGGAAACCCACGACACAATTGATTGTCCCAGCAGCAATGTGGATTACCGGGGTTATCGGGATTATCGATTGAGAAAAGATAATACATCGGAACGTCTTCCGATATTCCTGTCGTGATTTTATCGTGCCATGTATTCTTCCCGTCAACTTCAACTGATGCCTTGGATAGGTGTTCGACCAATACGTGTTGCCTCCTAAACGCGAGATAATCGTTTCGGTATAACGATATATCTGGGATATAAACGGTCTATCCCCGCAGGCGCGGGGGAATCGCTTTCCGCTCCTCGCTTGAATCAGGAGATGTGGGTCTATCCTTGCAGGCGCTAGGGGAATCTTTTGACGGCATGAGCCAGGAGGGCGGGGCGGAGGTCTATCCCCGCAGGCGCGAGAGAATCCAGCCGTTCGGCAATGCTTTGGAGTCGCTCCGGCCTCTCACTTTGTACCTGTTCTTCCTATTGCCTGCAGTTTCGCCTATTAGACTCTGTGCTGGAATATGCAAGCCCCGATACAAGGGACTATTGACCCGGTGAACAAATAGTATTAAGCGGCATACTTGACGCGCGGGTCCTGGAAATAGGATTTTATCCGCTCAGGGTTATTTTCCAGCATGACCATATGATCCCTGGTGACAGCCTTC
>Ga0134128_10001635_pt1 | contig 28499 bp, 23 predicted proteins | sample KB31754_FD_96462 | JGI IMG/M metagenome (GOLD analysis project Ga0134128, IMG submission 96462) | Terrestrial soil microbial communities with excess Nitrogen fertilizer from Kellogg Biological Station, Michigan, USA - KB3-175-4 | ecosystem: Environmental > Terrestrial > Soil > Unclassified ... | reverse complement strand
CGGCTTCCAGGCGCCCGTCGCGGCCTGCCGTGTGCAGGGCCGTGTAGTCGCAGACGCCCTTGCCGTCGACTTGCGCGCCGAGGCTCAGCAAGGCGTTGATGACGTCCGCGTCGCCGTGGGCCGAGACCGCCGCGCTCAGCGGCGTGGAGTGCCAGCCGTCGTTGGCGTTGGGGTTGGCGCCCATCGCGACCAGGCGGCGGATCTCCGCGACGTCGATCGTCTCCACCGCCGACAGGAGCTTCTCATCGAGCATCTTCTGCTTGGCCGCGGCCGGGTCCTCGTCGGCGGGCTTCAGCGCCGCCTTCAGGTCGGCCAGCGACGCGAACGACGCGCCGGCCGACAGCACCGCCGTCTCCGACTCGCCCGCCCGGGAGAACGTCGCCAGCGCGGGCACGATCAGCGCGACCAGGAAAATCTTTTTCATTGGAGTCCTTTGGCGTATTCGTAAGATGAACGGCGTGCCGCAATCCTATCGAAAGCGGAGCGCAAGCGTCAATGGCACATGGGCCCTTTGGCCTAAGCCGTTGGTGGGCCCTGGCGCTCGGCCGCCGATCCGTCTACGCTGGACGGGTGAGGCTTTCCCGCCGCGGCATGGCGTCCGTCGAGTACATGCTCCTGCTCTGCTCGATGCTCACCGTCACCTGCCTCACGGGCTATTTCCTCAAGAACATGACGTCCTCGATGGTCGACCGTCTCGCCGACAAGATCTTGAACGCCGCCTTCTCGCTCGGGCGCTGACCGCCCCTGGCCTTCGCGGGGCTCTTCCGCTATACTAGGCCGCGATGAACCTCAAGCACATCGGCGTGCCCGACATCCTCGACATGATGCTCGTCGGCTCGCTGATCTACGGGCTGCTGCTGTGGTTCAAGCGCACGCGCGCCGCGTTCGTCGCGCTGGGCCTGCTCCTGCTCGCCATCGTCTATACCGTCGCTTTCCTCGCCGGGATGTACATGACCGTGCGCATCTTCCAGGGCTTCTTCGCCGTGTTCATCGTCGCCGTGATCGTGATCTTCCAGGAGGAGATCCGCTCGGTGTTCGAGCGCATCGCGGTCTGGAGCCTGACCGGCGGCGTGCTCAAGTCGGCGCCGACGCACCGCCAGGTCGAGATCCTGGTGCGCTCGCTCGGCGACCTGGCGCGCGACCACATCGGCGCGCTCGTCGTCCTGCGCGGCCTCGACCCGCTCGACCGCCACGTCTCCGGCGGCTGGGACCTCAACGGCGAGCTGTCCGAGGCCCTGATCAAGAGCATTTTTGATTCACACTCCCTCGGGCACGACGGCGCGTTCATCGTCGAGGAGGGCCGCGTCTCGCGCTTCGGCGTCCAGCTGCCGCTGTCCAAGGACCTGGCCCGCATCACCAACCTGGGCACGCGCCACTCGGCCGCGCTCGGCCTTGCCGAGCGCACGGACGCGCTGATCCTCGTCGTCAGCGAGGAGGCCGGCACGGTCTCGATCGCGCGGCGCGGCGAGCTCAAGGTCGTCGCCGACCTCGAGGACCTGCAGGACGCCATCGAGGTGTTCCTGGTCCGCCTGAGCCCGGACCACGCGCAGAATCCCGTCGTGCGCTTCCTGACCGAGAACTGGCGCGAGAAGCTCAGCGCCGCCGCCGTGTCGATCCTGCTTTGGTTCTTCTTCGTCGGCCTCGGAGGGGGCGGGCGGTGAAGCCCGGCTTCCACGCCCGCCGGCTCGTCAAGTTCCTGAGCGAGAAAGGCAAAGCCCTCTCGCCGCTCACGATCCTGACGCACGACCACCCGGATCCCGACTCGCTGGCGAGCGCGTGGGCGCTGGCGCACCTCGCCCAGCACCTCGGCAAGATCCGCTCGCGCATCGTGTACGGCGGCATGATCGGCCGCGCCGAGAACCGGATCATGGCCGAGCGCCTGCTCGTCCCCGCCCGGGCACTGCGCAAGGGCGAGCTGGCCGGCGTCGAGCACTTGGCCCTCGTCGACACCCAGCAGCCGTTCAAGAACAACCGCTGCCCTCCGCGGCGCATCCCCGACCTGATCGTGGACCACCACCCGCGCCACGCCGACACGCAGGCCGACCTCCCGCTGATCGACGAGGAGGTCGGCGCGACGACGACGATCCTCGTCGAGGCCCTCGTGCTCGCCGGCGTGCGCGTGCCCAGCCGCTTGGCGACGGCGATCGTCTATGGGATCGGGTCCGAGACCCAGAACCTCGGCCGCGAGGCGACGCCGCGCGACATGGACGCCTACCAGATGTTCTGGCCCAAGGCGAACATGAAGACCCTCTGGCGCATCTCCTATCCCCTGCGCTCCGAGGAGTTCTTCGGCACCCTCGCGCGCGGCATCCGCGACACCTTCATCGTCGACCGCGTCGCCGGCGCGCACCTCGGCGAGGTGCGCACGCCCGACCGCGTGGCCCAGATCGCCGACTTCCTGATGACGCTCGAGAAGACCCGCTGGTCCATCGTGACGGCTCGCTACCAGGACCGCCTGCACGTCTCGCTGCGCTCCAACGATCCCGGCGCGGGCGCGGGCCGCCTGCTCAAGCGCCTGCTGGGCGGAGGAAACCGCGGAGGCGGACACGGCATGATCGCCGGCGGCTCTCTCGAGCTGGGCGCCGGCGCCAGCGAGGCCGCCTGGCGCGCCGCGGAGGACAAGGTCGTCGCGGACTTCCTCGCGAGCCTCGACCTCGACCCGCACGCCCGCCGCTGGCCGTTCCGGAGCTAGTCCCAGCCCAGGACGGTGTAGCCCTTCTCGGCGAGGCAGCGGTCCGTGTAGGCGCGGACCAACGCGCCGGGCTTGTTCGCCTCGGCCGTGCCCGAGACCGCGCCGCCCACTCCGCCCGCGGCCGCGCCGGATTCGACGGCGCCCTTCCAGTCCCCGAGGATGAGCCCGACGGTCGCGCCGATCAAAGCGCCGGTGAACGCGCCGAAGCCGGTCTTCTTCGCGACCTGCTGGGCGGGGTGCTCCTTTATATAGGCCTTCGCCTCGGCGAGGCATTCGTCGGTGTCCTTCTTCGCCTGCTCGTCGCCCGCCGTCTTGTAATGCTCGTCGGGGTAGAACTTGGGGCGCGGGGACGCGCAGCCGGCGGCGAGCGAGGCGGCGAGCAGGACGGCGAGGGCCCGGGACATGCGAAAAGGATAGCGCCTGCGGGACCTTTCGTCCAGGTCGAAAAGCCCAGGGGAACGGGCCCCAAGGACCCTAGGAGATGATTCCGCTCCGCGATACAGTATCCCCATGATCCGGCCCTTCAAGCGCGCCCTGGCGACGTTCGTCGCCGGGCTCATCCTCGCCGGAGCTCCCGGGCTGCGCTCCTACGACGCCGCCGCGCAGGTCTTCCGCGCGGCCGCGCCCTCCGAAGCCGGAGCCGTGCGACTTTCGCTTCCGGTCTCGCCCGCGAGCGTCTCTCCCGCGGCCCTTCTCTCTCCGTCCGCCGTCGTCCTCGCTGCTTCCCTCGCCGCTCCGTCCGCCGCTCCCTCGCCCGCGGCCTCGGCCGCCGCCCCGGCCGCGGCCGCCGCGGCGCCCGCGGCGTTCGCGCCGATCGCGGCCGCCGCGGCCGCTCCGGCCGCGCCCGCGGTTCCCTTCGTCCCAGCCGCCGCTCGCGCCGACGAGAAGCCCGCGTTCGCCGCGCCTCTCGCGGCGCTCGCCTCGGCGGCCGCTCCGCGCGCCGCGCCGAACGCGGCCGCCGCCGCCGCGGACGTCCAAAGCTCCCGTTTCTTCGACTTGGCCGCGGCGCATTCCGCCTCCGACGACGCCCTCCCCGTTCTGGCCGCCGCGCAGGACGTCGAGCCCGCGCCGAAGGCCGAGTCCCGTCTCGCGCCGGCCTCCGCGCCCGCGACCCCGCCTTCCGGCGGCAAGACCAAGATCCCGCGCTCCATGTGGGGCCTGTTCTGGGGCCACCACATCCTGACCGTGTTCGGCATCGAGTTCCACGGCATCAGCCAGCCCTTCCTGGTGATGGAGACGCTCAAGAAGAGCAAGGCCGTCATGGGCATGGTCCGCAACGTGCACATGGGCTCGATGTCGATCGTGAACCTTCTGCCCGTCGGCCTGCTGATCGACAAGACCGACTTCCGCACCCTGTTCATCGCGACCTCGCTCGCCCGCGCGGCGCTGATGGGCGCGATCCCGCTCCTTTTCCTCGCGGGCCACCTGAGCTTCGCCGTGCTCATCGGCATCGTCGCGCTCAACCCGCTCTTCCAGAGCACGATGATCGTCGCCGACGGCGCGGCGCGCATGGCCTTCCTCGGCACCGACGAGAAGCTGAACAAGGAGGCGAGCGCCACGCTGAGCAAGTGGGACTCGCTGGCCGGCATGATCATGCCCGTCGCGGCGAGCTTCGGCGTCGCCGCGCTCGTGGGCTCCTTCGGCCTCGGCGGCTACGCGATCGCCTACGCCGTCTACGCCGGACTTCTCCTCGCCGCCGTGCCGGTGTACTGGCTCATGGTCCGCGACCCGCGCGATCACTCCGAAATGGGCATGGCCGGCTTCTTGTCCTTCCTGAAGGGGACGGTCTCGTTCCTGTGGGCCCTCGCGAAGGGGATCGCCCTCTCGCCGCTGGCGCTGGCCCGCTTCGCCGGCGGGTTGTTTAAAAATCGGCCGGCCGCCGCCAAGGAGACGGGCCTTTCGCTGAAGGAGAAGCTCGCCCGCGTGCTCGACGGCCACGACGCCACGACGGGGTTCGCCTACATCCTGCGCAACAGGACGCTGGCGACGCTGATGGGAGTGGGCGCCGTCGAGGCCTTCTTGTCCGACGCGATGCCCATGGTCGTCCTGCCCAACTTCATCAAGGACGTGATCGGCGCCGGGCCGCACCTCGGGATCCCCCTGATCGGCGGGATCCTCGCCACGGCGGGGGGGATCTTCGGCCTCATGCTCGCCGCCGAGTCCGTCGGCCGCTTCCTGGCCTCGTGGCGCATGGAGGGGGACAAGGGCGACCGCCTCATCGAGAAGCTCGGCCACGGCCGCTTCTACAAGATGGCCGGCGTCTCCTCGGCTCTCTTCTGGCTCATGTGGCTCGTGCCGACCGTGCTCGCGCCGCACCTGTTCTGGGTGAACCTCGCCGCGGTCATGTTCGTGCAGTTCATCACGCAGATCTTCCACGGTCCCGTCGGCATCGTGATGGCGCCCGTCGTGCGCAACGAGATCCCCGACGACAAGCTCGGCCGCGTCGAGAGCGCCTTCGGGATGGTGGACATGTTCTTCTCCGCGGGCGGCGCGCTGCTCGCGGGCTTCCTGCTCGACCTGTTCCCGATCTCGACGGCGATGGCGATCATCGCCGCGGCGATCACGCTGACCGGAGTGATCGAGTGGAAGGTCCCGGGCTGGATATTCCCCGACGGGAAGCATCCCAGGAAGAAGTCTCCCCCGCCGTCCGCCTAGGCGTTCTCCCCCCGCCGCGAGCTCGATCTAAAATATTTCATTAATTACGAATAAACCTATTGACACATATTAGATAACCTGATAAAAGGTGTTACATCGGCGCCGCACCCCGGAGGCCCGCATGATCGCGAAAGACCTGATGCCCTGGCTGTTCGTGAGCCGCAAATCGGCGTGGACGCCGTTCGCGAAGGTGCGCTGCGAGGGGGGAGTCTGCCGCTGGACCAAGTCCGGGAGGACGCCGGGAAAGAAGAAGGCCCCGGATCACAAGGGATCCAGGGCCTCCTGACGCAGGCGCCGGAAAGGCGCCCCGATTAGGCGGCGATCGGCGCGGCGCCGCGGCGGCGCTTGACCTCTTCGACGATCGCGGGCAGCAGCTCGTTGAGATCGCCCTGAACGGAGACGTTCGCCATCTGCATGAGCGGACAGTCCTTGTCGGTGTTGATGGCGACGATCGTGCCCGACGAGGACATGCCCGCCAGGTGCTGGATCTGGCCGGAGATGCCCACCGCCACGTAGAGCTTGGGGCGCACGCTGCGGCCCGTCAGTCCGACCTGGTGCTTGTACGGGATCCAGCCCGAGTCCACGGCCGCGCGGCTGGCGCCGACGGCCGCGCCGAGCGCGTGCGCGAGCTCGAAGATCTTCTTGAAGCCCTCCGCGCCGCCGAGGCCGCGGCCGCCGGAGACGACGCGCTCGGCGGAGCCCATGTCGATCTCGTTGGAGGTCTCGGGCTGATACGTCGAGAACGTCGTCTTGGCCGCGCCGGGATCGAAAGCGACGGGGACGATCTCGGCCTTCGCCGCGCCGGGCTCGGCGCGGGGGAAGGACATGGGCGCCAGCGTCAGGACCGCGACGGGCGTCTTGATCTCGACCGACGCGACGAGGTTGCCCGCGTAGTAGGGGCGCGAGACCTTGCCGTCGTCGGCGATCTCCGAGACGTCCGTCGCGAGGCCGGCCTTGAGCAGCACGGCCAGGCGCGCGGCGAGCGCGCGCCCCGCCACGTTGGACGCCAGCAGGATCTTGGCGAAGCCCTCCTTCCGGGCGACGTCGGCGGCGGCCTTGGCGAACGTGTCCTCGGCGAAGCCGGCGAGCGAGGCGTGCTCGACCGAGTAGACCTTGTCCACGCCGCGGGACGCGAGGTCGGCGGCGAGCGCCGAGGCCTTGTCCGAGAGAACGACGGCCGCGAGCGGCTGCTTCAGCGCGTCCGCGAGCTTGCGGCCCGCGGAGACGAGCTCGTAGGTCGCGGGCGGCAGGGCGCCGCGCTGCGAGACGGCGACGACGAGAATTCCTGAGTTGGCCATATTAGATGAGCTTCCTCTCGAACAGGATGTCGACGAGCTTCTTCGCCTTCTCCGCGGAGGTCGCGCCCTCGACCTTCACGCCGGCGGGGCGCGAGGGGGGAAGAGCGGCCTTGGCGATGGCGGTGGCGGCGCCCGCGGCGCCGACCTGGGCGGGCTGAAGGCCCAGGTCCGCCGCGGTCCATTTCGGGAGCACGGCCTTCTTGGAGGCCATCTTGCCCTTCAGCGAGGGGAGGCGCGGCTCGTTGATCTCCTTGACCGTCGCGACGCAGGCGGGCAGGGCCAGCTTGAGCACGTCGGTGCCGTCCTCCATCGCGCGCTGCACGGTCGCCGAGGAGGGGTCGATCGCCTCGATCTTCTTGACGGCGGTGGCGCTCGGCCAGTCGAGCCACGCGGCCGTCTGCACGCCGACCACGCCCGCTCCGACGTCGTTGGTGTTCTTGCCGAAGAGGACGAGATGGACGGGCTTCTCGGCGTGGAGCTTCTTGATCGCGGCGGAGAGCGCGAGGCTGGTGGCGAAGGAGTCGCCGCCCTCGAACTCGGGGCCGGAGACGAGGACGCCCGCGTCGCAGCCGCGGGCGATGGCCTCGCGCAGGACGTCGGCGGCGGAGTCGGCTCCGACCGTCAGGACGGTCGCGCTCGAGCCCGGGACGCGCTCCTTCAGGCGCACGGCCTCCTCGACGGCGTATTCGTCATAGGGGTTGATGGCGGTCGGCAGGCCGGCCGTCTTGGGCTGGCCCGTCGCGGGATCGACGGGGACGTTGACGCTGGTGGGCGTGCTTTTCACGCAGACGACGATGTGGAGTGCCATGGCGGTAGCATAGCAAATACGAAAAAACCGGAAGCGGCGCGGCCGTCCGTCGCAGAAGTTTGACAAAACCGTCGCTGGGCCGCCGGAGGCTTCCTGGTAGACTGCGGCCGTGCTCCGCGCCCTGCTCGCGTCGGCCGTTTTTCTCGCCCTTGCCGCCCCCGCCCGCGCGCAGATCGACCCCCAGCGGCGCGTGCTCCTCCTGGGAGGCTACGAGCAGGGCTTGCTCGCCCCGGGGCCCGTGGCGCCCTACGCCTACGCGTACATGAACGTCCCGGAAGTGGCGGGCTCGAGCAGCGCGCTGCGTCTCGTGGTCGCCCCGGTCTACGTCGACTCGGAGATGGGCTTCTTGAACGTCATCGGGAAGCACGCCGACGCGGGCGTCGGCTTCAGCGGCGGCGGCTACGCCTTCGGGCAGACGGAGGTCCGGCGCGGCGACGAGAAGCGCGGCGAGTCGTTCACCGGACACGGCGGGGGGCCCTCGCTGTCGCTCTATCCGAAGCTGGGCAAGATCGGCCCGGTGCCGATCAACGGCTACCTTCGGGGCGCGGCCTCCTGGGCGGACTACCGGCGCAACTACGCGACGGCGCCGGAGTTCGTCCTGCCGCCGAACGAGTGGACCGGCATCCTCCGCTTCGGCATCCGGGCCGGCGGCCGGCCGCCGGGGCTGGACCAGGCGCCCTCCGGCGAGGTCTCGGTCTGGTACGAGGCGCGCGACCGCGAGCACGGCGGCGCCTACGGCTACAACGGCGACCGCGTGGCCGAGCGAGCGACGCACCTCTATTGGACGCGCCTGCTCTTCGCCTACGACTTCCCGGACGACCGTCGGCTCGGCGTGGACATGAACTTCGGCGCCGGCACCGGCGTCGACCGCTTCTCCGCGTACCGGGTCGGCGGCATGCTCCAGAACAACGCCGAGTTCCCGATGAGCGTCCCGGGCTACTTCTCGCAGGAGATCGCCGCGGAGAAGGTGGCTCACGTCTGGCTGCGCTTCGGCAAGTCGCTCACGAACGAGCGCCGGATCGTCTTCAATTGGTTCGCCGGCGGAGCCGTGATCAAGCCGGTGCCGACCACCGACGCCGGCGGGGCGCAGCACGCCGGCGTGGGCATGGGCGTCGAGTTCCTGCCGAAAAGGGAGGGAGGCGCCTTGCGCGGCATGCTCAGCTTCGGCTACTCGCCGACCGCCGTGCGCGGGGACCATCGCGGCGGCGAGGGCGTCGCGCTGAGCATGGAGCTCAATTTGGGAACGACGCCGCCGCCCTCGGGACCCAGCCGCCTGCCGGACACCCAGGGCGGCCTGCGCTGGCTCATCGGCTCGCCCGCTCTTCCGTAAAAGTAAGCGAAAGAGTCACAGCGTCCCCATAGCCGTCGCCCGCGCGTCGGATTTAAAATTAAATCGTGAGGTGGCGATATGGCGACTCGAAAGATGACGCCGTGGCGAAGGCCTCGGGCCGCCATGACCGTCCATCGAATCAGAGACCCGCGGGGCCCGGCTCGTCCATTGACGCGGTCCCGCGCGACGAGGCGGCGCGAAGCCGGGCCGCGCGCGCCCCACGCCGGCCCGCGTTTCTACCGCGAGGTCCTCGAGAGTCTCGAGGAGTACGCCGTCTTCACCATCGACCGGGCCGGCGTCGTCACCAGCTGGAACCGCGGCGGCGAGAGGATCTTCGGCTACACGCCTCGCGAGATCGTCGGCAAATCGGCCGGCTCGATCTTCATCCCGGAGGACCGGGCCGCCGGCTGCCCCCAGACGGAGATGCGCGACGCGCTCGAGCACGGGCGGGCGCTCGACGAGCGCTGGCACCTTCGCAAGGACGGAAGACGCTTCTGGGGCAGCGGACGGATGTTCCCGCTGCGCGACTCCGTTCACCGGCATATCGGGTTCACGAAGATCGTCCAGGACCTGACGGAGCAGAAGCTCGCCAGCGAAAGGCTTTCCGCCGCGAACGGAACGATCCAGCGGCAAGCGGCGGATCTCGAGAAAGAGGTGGCCAACCGCACCGCGCGGCTGACGGAGATCAACCGCGAGCTGGAGTCCTTCACTTACTCGGCATCGCACGACCTTCGCGCGCCCTTGCGCAAGATCGCCGCCTTTTCGCACATGCTGCTGGAGCGCTCCGGCGCGAGCTTGACTCCGGAATCCAAGGACTATCTGAGCCGCATCCAGCGCGAGATCAAGAAGATGAACGAGCTGATCGACGACATGCTCGCGCTGGCCCGGGTGACGCAGACCTCCCCGGATATCCGGGACGTGGACTTGAGCGCCATGGCCGCCGAGATCGTCGATGAGCTTCGCGAGTCCCATCCTCGATCCGGCGTCGAGACGCAGATCGCCGGCGGCCTCACGGCCCGCGGAGACCGGGACCTTTGCCGCATCGCGCTCCATAAGCTCCTCGATAACGCATGGAAGTTCACGCAGCCGGTCCGTTCGCCGCGGATCGAGTTCGGCGCGAAGACGATCGGCGGCGAGCGGATCTACTTCGTGCGGGACAATGGCGCCGGTTTCGACATGGACCGTTCCGAGCGGATGTTCGAGGCGTTCGAGCGCCTGCACAACCCCGAGGAGTTCCCCGGCACGGGGGTCGGATTGGCGATCGCCCGGCGGGCGATCGAGCGTCAGCGAGGACGGATCTGGGCCGAAGGCCGCGTCGGGAAGGGCGCGACGCTGTTCTTCACGCTTCCGGCGGAGGCGCCGCGATGAGCGCGAAGAGGATCCTCTTGGTCGAGGACGATCTCGACGATATCGAGATGCTCACGATTCAGCTCAAGCGCAATCAAGTCGACGGGGAGCTCGTCGTCCGGCGCGACGGGCAGGCCGCGCTCGAGTTTCTGGAGCGGGACGATTCGCGCCTTCCCGATCTGGTCATCACCGACGTCAAGATGCCCCGCATGACCGGATTGGAGTTGATCCGCCGGATCCGCGAGAGCCCGCGGCTGCGAGGATTGAAGGTGGTGTTTCTCACCTCGTCCGACGACGCAAGAGACCGGCGGGAAGCGGCGCGCTGGGGCGCGGCCCTCTACCTCAGAAAGCCTCTGGAATACGGACAGTTCGACGAGCTCGTCGATCGGATCAAGACGACTCTTTACGCCGCCGGGCCGCGCGCTTGACGCCGGCGCCATGACCGGCAAAAAACCGCAAACTCGGGCCGGCTCGAGTTTGCGGTCATGGTCGATCTCTCGACGATAAAACGTTGGTAGGGACAGGATTCGAACCTGTGTAGGCTATTGCCGCCGGTTTTACAGACCGGTGCTTTTGACCGCTCAGCCACCCTACCGTACGTCGACGACGGGGCATTATGCCAGTTTCAGCGGGTCGTCGCAAGACGGAAGCGTCCGGCCCGGATCACCCCCGCCAGGCATCATCGCAGCGATTGCGGGGGCTGCCGGGTCAGCTTGATCGCCGGCCGCCACGAGTCCCATTCCTTCTTGGGCTTGTCGTTCAGCGGGAAGCGCGCTCCAGCCTTGGCCTCGGGACCGGGCGGGTCGGGCGTCGCGAAGGCGAGGCCGCCCTCGATCGCGGCGGCGAACGACTGTGCGCCCACGCTGAGTCCCGTGAGCCCCAGGTGCGCGTGGAGGCCGCCCGCGTTCCAGAAGACCGAGTTCGAGCGGACGAGCACCCTGTAGGGACGGTCGATGATGACCTGGGAGAGGACCGAGCGCGCGTCGTCGGTGAGCGAGGAGTCCTTGATCGCTCCGACCTTGATGCCGCGGTAGGTGACCGGCGTGCCGAAAGCGAACGCGGAAGGCTCGTCGGAGACGACCGCGATCTCGAGTCCGCCCTCGGGCGCCTCCTCCGGCAGGGGCTCGGCCAAGGCCTCGAATCTGTCTTTCGGCGGGCCTTGGCCCGGCAGGGCCTCGATATAGGCGCCGCTGACGATCGTGCTCAGTCCGGTCACGCCGGCCGCCGAGATGCGCGGGCGGACCACCCAGAAGCGGGCGCCCTCGCGCGCCAGCGCCTCCGCGGTGCGGTCCAGCTCGACCTCCGCGACGACCCTCCTCAAGTCCTTGGACAGGGTCAGCTTGCGCACCGTCCCGACCGTGAAGCCGAGGAACTTGAGGTCGGTGCGCTCCGCCTGCAGCCCGTCGCCCTCGCGGAAGAGGATCTCGATCGTCGGCCCGCGGCGGGAATGCTCGCGGAAGGCGTACCAGCCCAGGCCGCCGGCGGCGATCAGCGGGACCAGCCACACCGGCGACAGCCACGCGCGGCGCCGCTGCTTGCGCGACTCGGGGATGGGCGCGCTCATGCGGGCGCCTCGTCCCAGATCAGCCGGGGGTCGAAGACCTCGGTCGCGAGGATGGTGAAGAACACCATCGCCGCGAAGGACCAAGCGCCGACTCCCGGGCGGATGTCGGCGACCTTGCCGAACTTGACGACGCCGATCACCAGCGTCACCATGAAGACCTCCAGAAAGTTCCACGGGTTGACGAAGTCGACGAGCTGGTACAGGCGCATGCGCGCCGCGGGCCAGCGCCCGGTGCCGGCGAGCAGGGAGATGAGGAACAGGGAGGCGAGCTTGACCGCCGGCGTCAGGATGCTGGTCGTGAAAACCAGCGCGCCCACCGCGTACTGCCCCGCGCCGAACAGGGAGCGCACGCTGCTCCACAGCGTGACGTTCGACATCAGCCCGTGGTAGTCGACGGTGACGAGCGGGAAGTAGTTCGCGGGCCCGTAGAAGAGCAGCCCCGCGAGGGAGAGCGCGCGCGTGCGCGCCACGCTCAAGGGCTTGCGCCGCCGGACCTCGGCGCCGCAGCGCGGGCAGACGGCCTCCTCGCCCGGCTGGAGTGCGCCGGGACGCTGCACGAGGCCGCAGAGACGGCATTCGGCGAGCGCGTCGCTCATCCGGGCGAGTGTAGCGACCGGCGGGGCCGCCGCGCGATGAGCGCGCGGTAAACTTTGCGTCTCCACGGCGCGACTGTCTCCGTTGCTTCACCGGCTCGTCATTTTAATGTCAGCGGCTCTCAATCGACTCCGCGCGGCGCAAGTCTTAACATGCGACCCGAACGAAACGGTTGGAATCCGCTCGAATGGATCCACAAGACCAAGAAATCGATGGAGGAATCATGCCTGAAGTCATCAACAAGAAGGTGCTCGTGATCGAGTATCCGCGCCACAACGAGACGATCACGTCGAAGGACTACACCTTCCGCATCGTGGCCATCCCCGGCGTCCGGAAGGTCGAAATGTCGATCGACGAGGCCGGCTGGCAGCCTTGCCGTCAGTCGGGCGACTCGTGGTGGTACGACTGGTCGGGCTTCGGCTCGGGCGACCACGAGATCGTCGCGCGCGTGCAGTTTTCCGACGGCCATTACCACACGACGGAGCGCCGCTTCTTCACGGTGGAGAACCACCGCTTCGCCGGCGAGGTCCGCCGGTTCTCTCCGGCCCGCCGGCACGAGACCGGGAGCCGCTACGAGAGGATGGACGGCATGGCGCGGAAGTACGTCGTCGTCGCGCCCAACCAGCCCGGCGTGCTGCGGCAGCTGACGCAGCTCCTGTCCCAGGAGGGCGTCAACATCGACAGCCTGCTGCTCGACACCCACGGGGACGTCGCGTCGTTCCGCTTCCTCCTGGAGCGCGAGAACGGCCTTCGCCGCACCCTCGAGAGCGAGGGCTTCCACGTCGTCGAGGACAAGGTGTTCCGCCTGAGCCTGCACAACCGCCCCGGGGAGCTCGACCAGCTCACCCGCCGGCTGACGGAGCACGGCGTGGCGGTGAAGTACCTGTACGGCACGTCGCACGGCCAGACCACGAACGTCGTGTTCTCCGTCGACCGCCCGGAGCACGCGGCCGACATCGTCAAGGAGTTCGACCAGCGCTTCGTCGCGGCCTGACCCGCGCGCCTCACCGGGGCGCGTCCCTTCGGGGGCGCGCCCTTTTTTTTCGGGTTCAAGAGAGCGTCACAGGATCGCGACGGCGGGGGACCCGCGCGGCGTATTATCCTTCGAGAAAGGGGATTGGAGGGTTTATGGCACGCAACGCGTCGGACGCTCTCGTCGAGACGCTGCTGGAGTGGGAGGTGGGGGTCGTGTTCGGCCTGCCCGGCGACGGCATCAACGGGGTCATGGAGGCCCTGCGCCGCCGCCGGGACAAGATCCGCTTCGTCCAGGTCCGCCACGAGGAGGCGGCGGCCTTCATGGCCTGCGGCTACGCGAAGTTCACCGGCAAGCTGGGGGTGTGCCTGGCGACGTCCGGACCCGGCGGCATCCACCTCCTCAACGGGCTGTACGACGCGAAGCTCGACGGCGCGCCGGTGCTCGCGATCACGGGCATGCAGTTCTCCGATCTGACCGGGACGCACACGCAGCAGGACGTCGAGCTCGACAAGGTCTTCGCCGACGTCGCGGTGTACAACACGCGCGTGATGAGCGCCGCGCACGTCGAGAACGCGGTCGAGCTGGCCTGCCGGACGGCGCTGACGCGCCGCGGGGTCGCCCACGTCACGATCCCGGTCGACGTCCAGGAGCAGCCGGTGAAGTCGGCTCCGCGCTCCAAGCGCAACATCCCCGAGCACGTCTCGAACGTGAGGACGCGCTCCCAGCGGCTGCCCGCGGACGAGGACCTCGACCGCGCGGCGCGCGTGCTCAACGCGGGACACAAGATCGCGATCCTGGCCGGGGCGGGCGCGCTTCACGCCGGCGACGAGCTCGAGCAGCTCGCCGAGAAGCTCGGCGCGCCCGTGATCAAGGCCCTGCTGGGACGCGCCTGCCTGCCCGACGACAGCCCCTACACGACGGGCGGCATCGGCCTGCTCGGCACGAGGCCCTCGCAGGAGGCGATCGAGAGCTGCGACACCCTGCTGATGATCGGCACCTCGTTCCCTTATCTGGAGTTCTACCCCAAGCCCGATCAGGCGCGGTGCGTCCAGATCGACATCGACGGCGAGCGCATCGGCCTGCGCTATCCGGCCGAGGTGGGGCTCGTCGGCGACAGCGCGGGGACGCTGAAGCTGCTGCTGCCGCGCCTGAAGCGCCGCACGGACCGCTCCTTCCTGTCGACCGCGCAGAAGGGGATGAAGAGCTGGAAGCAGCTCATGGAGGAGCACGGCACGCGCCGCGACACGCCGATGAAGCCGCAGGTGCTGGCGCGCGAGCTCGGCCGGCGCCTGCCGGACAACTGCATCGTGACCTGCGACTCGGGCACCGCCGCGACGTGGTGGGCGCGGCAGGTCCCGGTCAAGAAGGGGCAGATGCACACGCTCTCGGGCAACCTGGCGACGATGGCGCCGGGCCTGCCGTACGCGATCGCGGCGCAGATCGCCTTTCCGGAGCGGCCCGTCGTGGCCTTCGTCGGCGACGGGGCCTTCTCCATGCTCATGGCGGAGTTCGCGACGTGCGTGAAGTACGGGCTCCCGATCAAGGTCGTCGTCCTCAAGAACAACACGCTGGGGCAGATCAAGTGGGAGCAGATGGTCTTCCTCGGCAACCCGGAGTACGGCTGCGAGCTGCATCCGATCGACTTCGCGGCCGTGGCGCGCGCCTGCGGCGGCAAGGGCTTCACGATCGACGACCCGGCCACGTGCGGGGAGCGCCTGGAGATGGCGCTCAACGAGCCGGGGCCGGTCCTGATCGAGGGGATCGTCGACCCGTACGAGCCGCCGATGCCGCCCAAGATCACGCCGCGGCAGGCCGCGAAGCTGGCGGAATCGCTCGCGCGCGGCGAGCCGAACCGCCTCAGGATCGCGGCGACGATCCTCGAGGACCGGGTGAGGGAGCTCATCTAAGGGGGAAGCCATGAAGATCAAGGATTTGATGACGGTGGACGCGGAGGTGCTGGACCCGGGCTCGACCGTCGAGGAGGCGGCCCAGGCGATGGCGGACGCGGACGTGGGCAGCCTGCCCGTGCTGCGCCGCGGCAAGGTCGTCGGGATGCTGACCGACCGCGACATCGCGGTCCGCGTCGTGGCCGAGGGGCTGGCGCCGCGGGAGACCAAGATCGAGCAGGTGATGACGTCCGACGTGGTCTCCTGCTCGGAGGACGACGACGTGGAGACGGCGGCGCGGATCATGTCCGAGAACCAGATCCGCCGCCTCGTCGTGGTCGACGACGCCGGCGAGTTCGCCGGGATCGTCGCGTTGGCCGACCTGGCGCTGCGCACCGGCGAGGGCAGCGAGGTGCTCGGCGAGGTCTCGCGTCCGTCCAGCGAGCTGACTCAGGGCGTGTACACGGGCGGCCCGGCGCAAGTGAACCACGTCGCGGAGAGCGCGGGGGCCGCGCTCGTCAGCGACGAGCTCGCCGCGATCGACACCTACAAGCAGGTCCTCCAGACGGTGACCAGCGGCAAGGCCGGCGACGCACTGCGCCGCATCGAGAACGAGCACGAGGAGGCCGCGCGCCTGCTCAAGGACGGCCTGCGCCGGATCGGCGTCGAAGCGCCGCGCCGGGCCGGCGGCGCCCGCGCGTGGGCCGCTTCGCGCCGCAAGGCGGGCGAGCTGCCCGACGACAAGTCCTCGATCTCGCTTCTCAGGGACGGCGAGCGGCGCGAGATCGAGGACTACGAAAGCGCGCTGGACGACGACTCGCTCGATCCGGGCATCAAGAAGCTGATCGAGTCGTCGCTGCTGCCGAAGACGCGCGCGCACGTGCCGGCGCTCGACCGGTTCCTATCCGAGGGGCCGGTCGGCTGACGGCCTCGTCAGGGCACGGTGACGTTGAGCGTCTGCGAAGGGCCCAGCGGCGAGTGGTCGTTGGCGGCCAGCATGACCGTGAAGGTATGGGCGCCCGGCTTCAACTCGTGGAAGCTGAGCTTCGTCGCCGTCGTCGCGATGACGGGGCCGTCGTCCACGCGGTAGTGGAGGTGGCCCTGCCCCTTCATGGGCTTCTCGTGGACCATGCCGGGATCGACGAGCTTGAGCCCGCCGACCTTGCACTCGACGGTGGCGGACTGCTTCTTGGCCTTCGCGTCGGCGTCGACGAGCTTGGCCTCGAGGGTCGGGGCCTTCCCTTTGCGCTCGGTCTTCATCTCGGGCGTGTTGGAGGCGGAGTCCGGGCTTTGGGCGCGCAGGGGCGCGGCGCAGAGGACGGCGAGGGCGAAAACGGCGGCGATATGTTTCATGAACAGGCTCCTTGCGTGGATTGCGTCCGGCGAGGATAGCAACGGGCGCGCGGCGCGGCACAGAGAGAAAAAATGACGGGCATGCGTACGGCTCGTGACCCGGTACACAATACCGTTGCCGCGGCTCTACGCTGGAGCTTCTTCCGGCGGCCGTATACTATCGAAGCAGCACGGGGGTGAACCATGAAGACTCGACGATGGATCGCGGTCGGCGTTCTGAGCCTGGGGCTCGCCGGTTTCGCGGCGGCGCAGGCGGGCGGCGGCGCGGGCGGAACCGGGACGCAGGGGGCCTCTCCGGCGGCGCCGTCCGGCTCCTCGATGGGCAGCACAAACGGCTCGACGATGGGGGGGACGACCGGCACGGCCAACGAGACCGGCACGCGCTCGCGGCGGCGCCGCGGCGCGACGACTCCTCCCGGCGGAAACAACACGAACCCGAACGGAACGAACCCTAACGGCACGGCGGTCCCGAGCGGGACGAACCCCAGCGGGACGAACCCCAGCGGGACGAACCCCGGCGGGACGACCCCGAGCGGGAGCAACCCGAGCGGCACGACGAATCCGTGAGTCTTGGACGGCCGGACGGGGCGCGGGCCTCGTCCGGCCGTGTCGTACGGGCGTTCGGGTGGCGCTCAAGCGGTGATATAATGGAAGAGCATGGCGAAGACGCCCTTCCATCCCATCATCGAGGACTGGTTCTCGTCCCGTTTCGGCGAGCCGACGGACGCCCAGCGCCTGGGCTGGCCGGAGATCCAGGCGGGGCGCCACACGCTGATCGCGGCCCCGACGGGCTCGGGCAAGACGATGGCGGCGTTTCTGGCCTCCATCGACTCCCTCCTGCGCCAGTCGCTGGAGGGCCGCCTCGAGGACGAGGTGCAGGTCGTCTACGTCTCGCCGCTGAAGGCCCTCTCCAACGACATCCGCCGCAACCTCGAGGGCCCGCTGTCCGAGATCGCCGACGCGGCGATGAAGGCGGGCAGCCTGATGACGCCCCTGCGCGCGCTCGTGCGCACCGGCGACACGCCGCAGGCCGACCGCGCCAAGATGCTCAAGCGTCCACCGCATATCTTGGTGACCACTCCGGAGTCCCTCTATCTTCTTCTCACCTCCGAGAAAAGCCGCGCTCTCATGAGCTCCGTGCGCACGGTGATCGTGGATGAGATTCACGCTCTGACAAGGGATAAGCGCGGCACGCATCTGGCGTTGACGCTGGAAAGGCTCGAGGCATTGTGCGCGACGCCGCCGACGCGCATCGGCCTCTCGGCGACCCAGCGCCCGATCGACGAGATCGCCCGATATTTGGTCGGGACGCGCCGCGTGGACAAGAACGGCGTTCCCGAGTGCCGCATCGTGGACACGGGCCACAAGCGGGCCTTGGACGTCGCCGTGGAGGTTCCCAAGTCCGAGCTCGGCGCCGTGTGCTCCAACGAACAATGGGCCGAGATCGACGATAGATTGATACAACTCATCGAGTCGCACCGCAGCACCCTCATCTTCGTCAACACGCGCCGCATGGCCGAGCGGGTCGCGCACCGGCTCAGCGAGAAGCTGGGCGAGGACGCGATCGCCAGCCATCACGGGAGCCTTTCGCGCGAGATCCGTCTCGACGCGGAGGAGCGGCTCAAGTCGGGCAAGCTCAAGGCGATCGTGGCGACGGCCTCGCTCGAGCTCGGCATCGACGTGGGCTTCATCGACTTGGTCTGCCAGCTGGGCTCGCCGCGCTCGATCGCGACGTTCCTGCAGCGCGTGGGCCGGGCGGGCCACCGGCTGGGAGTGATTCCCAAGGGCCGCCTGTTCGCGCTGACGCGCGACGAGCTACTGGAGGCCTTGGCTCTCTTGAGAGCGATCCGCCACGGCCGCCTGGACGCGGTCGAGATGCCGGTCGCGCCGCTGGACGTGCTGGCCCAGCAGATCACGGCCGAGGTCGCGGCGCGAGACTGCGGCGAGGACGAGCTCTTCGAGCTGTACAAGGGAGCGTGGCCTTATCGGGACCTCAAGCGCGAGGATTTCGACAAGATGGTGGAGCTCGTCTCCGAGGGCGTGGCTCGGGGCCGCAAGGACGGCGCATACGTGCACCGCGACCAGGTCCACAAGGTCCTGCGGGCTCGAAAATCGGCGCGGCTCGTCGCCATCACCTCCGGCGGAGCGATCCCGGAGACGGCCGACTATCGGGTGGTCACCGAGGAGGAGGGGACGTTCGTCGGCACCGTCAACGAGGACTTCGCCATCGAGTCCATGGCGGGGGATGTTTTCCTGTTGGGAAATACATCTTGGAGAGTACGAGCCTTGCGCGGCGGGCAGATGATCGTCAGCGACGCACAGGGAGCTCCGGCGACAATCCCCTTTTGGTTGGGAGAAGCTCCTGGCCGAACGGTCGAGCTCTCGTCCGAGCTCTCGGACCTGCGTGGAGAACTCGACGCGCTGGCGGGGAAAGGACAAACCGCGGCGACAGACTGGCTCAAGAAAGAGACGGGAACGGAAGGGTACGCGGCGGAACAAGCGTATTCGTACGCGAACGCCCAGCGCGCGGCGATAGGGTTTTTGCCCACGAAGAATAAAATATTATTCGAGCGCTTCTTCGACGACACCGGCGGCATGCAGCTCGTGATCCACTCGCCCTACGGCGCGCGCATCAACCGCGCGTGGGGCCTCGCCCTGCGCAAGAAGTTCTGCCGTACCTTCGATTTCGAGCTGCAGGCGAGCGCTGACGACAACGGCATCGTCCTCTCGATCGGCGTCCAGCACAGCTTCCCGCTCGAGCAGATGTTCGCGATGCTCAAGAGCGCGGACGCGCGCGAGACCCTGATCCAGGCGCTGCTGGCGGCGCCGATGTTCCAGGTGCGCTGGCGCTGGAACCTGACGCGCGCGCTCGTGGTGCCGCGCAGCCGCGGCGGCAAGAAGGTCCCGCCGCCTCTGCAGCGCTTCCGCGCCGACGACGTGCTGACGGCCGTGTTCCCGATGCAGACGGCGTGCTTCGAGCACCGGCCGCCGAACCTCGAGCCGCCGGACCATCCTCTCGTCCATCAGACCCTGCACGACTGCCTGACCGAGGCGATGGACGTGGACCGCTGGGTGGAGCTCCTGCGCGACGTGGAGGCCGGCCGCGTCGAGCTCATCGCCAAGGACACGCGCGAGCCCTCGCCTTTCTCGCATCAGATCCTCAACGCCAATCCCTACGCGTTCCTGGACGACGCGCCGCTCGAGGAGCGCCGCGCCCGCGCCGTCGCCCTGCGCCGCACGCTGTCTCCCGGCGAGGCGAAGGACTTGGCCAAGCTCGATCCGGCGGCGATCGCTCGGATCAAGGAGGAAGCGTGGCCGGTGGTCCGCGACCAAGAGGAGCTGCATGGCGCCTTGCTCACTTTGGGCGCTCTTCCGTCTTCCGAAGGCCGCGAATGGCGCTCCTTCTTCGAGAGTCTGGCGGCGCAGAACCGGGCGGGCGAATGGACGCGCGAAGGCCTGCCCTCGCTTTGGGTCGCGGCCGAGCGCTGGGCCATGGTTCAGGCGGCCTGCCCGGGCGGCTCGGGTCGCCCGGAGCCGAAACTTCCCGAGAACCTCAAAAAAACCTGGGATGAACAAGAGGCCGTGTCGGCCCTCGTGCGCGGGCGGCTCGAGGTCTCCGGGCCGGTGACGGCGGAGAAGCTCGCGAAGGACCTGGGGTTGGCGGAGTCCGCGGTCAAGATAGCGCTGGGAGCCCTCGAGAACGAGGGCTTCGTGATCCAAGGGAAATACACGGAAGCGGCCCTCACCAGCGGGATATTTGAGTGCTGCGAGCGTCGCTTGCTCGCGCGCATCCACCGGCTCACGCTGGACGGCGCGCGCAAGGCGGTTCAGGCGGTGCCGTCGCAGACGTATTGGCGCTTCCTGTCCGAGTACCACCATCTCCTGCCCGGCGGCCGGCGCGAGGGCCGCTTGGGTCTGTATGAGGCCGTCGGACAGCTCCAGGGCTTCGAGATGGCGGCCTCGGCCTGGGAGGCCGACGTCCTGCCGGGGCGCGTCGAGAAGTATCAGCCGGAGTGGCTCGACACGCTTTCCTTTTCCGGAGAGCTGGCGTGGGGCCGCCTCCGGGCGCCGCGCAAGGCCGAGGAGGGCGAGCGAGCGGCCGCGGCGCTGACGCGCGTCGCGCCGATCGCCCTGGGCTTCCGCGAGGACTTGTCGTGGCTGCTGCCGGCCGAGCGCCTGGATCCGTCCGCCGCCGCTCAGCCGCGGGCGGAGGCCGCCAAGGTCCTCGAAGCCCTCCGCCAGCAGGGCGCGCTGTTCTACGACGACATCGCCGAGGTCTCCGGCGTCCCGGCGGCGGAGATCAAGGACGCGCTCTCGGAGCTGGCGGCGCTGGGCCTGGTGACCTCGGACGGCTTCGCGGCCCTGCGCTCGCTGGTCCTGACGCGGCCGGCTCCCGCGCGGCGCCGCTCGCGCTGGGGCGCGACGCGCGCGGCTTACGGACGCAGCGGACGCTGGACCGTGTTCCCGGGCCGCGTGTCGCCCGCCAAGGCCGACGAGCGTTTGGAGGCGTGGGCGTGGCAGCTCCTGCGGCGCTACGGCGTCGTCTTCCGCGACCTGATGACGCGCGAGTCGGCGGCGCCGTCTTGGTGGGAGCTGGTGCCGGTGCTCCGGCGCTTCGAGGCGCGCGGCGAGGTCCGCGGCGGGCGCTTCGTGTCGGGCGTGGCGGGAGAGCAGTACGCGCTGCCGGAGGCGGTCGAGGCGCTGCGCCGTCCGCGCGAGGACGACGATTGGCTCGTCGTCTCCGCGGCGGACCCCCTCAACCTGGAGGGGATGCTCAACGACCGGGCTCGCGTCCCGGCGCTGCGCGGCAACCGCCTTCTGTACCGCAACGGACGCCTGCTGGGCGTCCTTCAGGGCGGGGAGACGACGTTCCTGCCGGGACTGCCCGAGGCTCTCCATCCCAAGGCGGCCCGGGCGCTGCAGCTGCAGGTCCCGTCCCTGCGCGAGGGAGTGCTGGCGGAACTCAAGGCGGCCTCCGCGGAGCACGGCCCCGCGACGGCGAGCGAGCGTCCGCGGACTTAGCCCGGGCTCAATCGGGGGTTCACAAGGGCGCGACGGCGTCTCTATGGGCCGGCGTCCCGCGGCGTGGCATACTTCCAGCATGCGCGCGAAAGCGAAGAAAAGCCGTTCGACCGTCCGGACCGTCGTGATCGTCGTCGCCGCCGTCGTCGTCGCCGCCCTCGTCGCGCTGCGGCTGGCTCTTCCGGGGCTGGCCCGGCGCGAAGTCGACGCGAAGCTGTCCAGCATGGACAACTACGTCGGCGCCGTCGACAGCGTCGGAATCCATCTTTGGCGCGGCGCCTACAGTCTCGACGGGCTCGCGATCGACAAGAAGGGCGGCGCCGTCCCGGTCCCCTTCTTTTCGGCCGATAAGATCGACCTCTCCGTCGAATGGAAGGCGCTGCTCCATCGCCGGATCGTCGCGAAGGTCAAGATCCTCAAGCCCGTGCTCAACTTCGTGAAGGGGCCCACCCCGGAGAGCTCGGCGGCCAAGCCCGACGAGAGCATGGCGTCCGCCATGAAGAGCCTGACGCCGTTCGACATCGACCGCCTGACCGTCACGGACGGCCAGATCCGGTACCGCGACTTCAAGAGCAGCCCGACAGTCAACATCGCCTTGACCGACATCCAGGCCGTGGCCCTCAATCTGAGGAACACCGAGCAGACCGGCGTGGAGCTGCCGGCCGACATCCGCGTCAAGGCGAAGGCGTTCGGGAGCGGCGACCTGAGCATCGACTTGAAGGCGAATCCGTTGAAAGAGACTCCGACCTTCGAGCTCAAGCAGACCCTGCAGGGCGTCGAGCTGACGAAGCTGAACGACTTCTTCGACGCCTACGCGAAGCTCAAGGTGAAGAAGGGCACCTTCGGCTTGTACACGGAGAGCGCGGCCAAGGACGGCAAGTTCGTCGGCTACGTCGAGCCGTTCATCAAGGACATGGTGATCGACAAAGGGCGCAAGAACCCGGTGAAGGACGTCTGGGGCGTCGTCGCGTCGGCGGTCAAGTGGGTTTTCTCCAACAAGAGCAAGAAGCAGCTGGCGACCAAGCTCCCCGTCGAAGGAACGTTCGAGAAGACCCAGAAGGACTATCTCGCCGCCGCCGAGGGGATCCTGGAGAACGCGTACATCAAAGCCTTGACCCCGAAGGTCGAGAACCTCGGTCTCAAGGACGTCGAGAAGGTCCGCACGAAGGGCGAACGGAAGGCCGAGTAGCGGATCACTCGGGCAGGCGAGCGAGCTCGCCGGGCCGCGCCATCGCGCGATAGGTCATCGCGGCCATCGCCGTCATGATCAAGACGTCGCCGATCAAGGATTCCAGCCGCAGCCGCGCCGTCGCGGCGTCGGGGAACCCGAGGACCAGCGCGATCCCGATCCACGCCGGGAACTTCACGAACGGATAGGCCATCGCCAGTCCCAAGAGCTGCTTCCGGCCCACCTCGTCGGAGTCGGCCGCCGCGGCGAGGACTCCCAGCGCCGCGGACATCAGCAGGTTGGACTTCAGCTCGCCGAAGTCGGCGTACGTCAGCGGGCCTCCCGCGGCGGCGGCCGTCGCCGCCGACGCCGCGACGGTCAGCCCGAACGCCGTCGCGAACGCGAGCAGCCCCTGGAGGACCAGCCGTCGACGGCGCGAGGCCAGGCCGAAGCCCGTCGAGAGGATCAGCGGCGAGAAGGGGGTGAAGATCATCGCGCCGATCGCGAGCACCGTCTCGTCCCGGATCAAGGCGAAGGCGAGCAGGCCCGCCGAGACGGCCGAGCGGATCGCGAAGGACGGCGTCACGTGGCAGTACTGCCAGAGGTCCTGCTCGACGTCCGTGAAGGGGATCACGACGGGCCGCGTGACCTCCCGGATGGGGTCCTGGGCGACGAGCGCGAGGACCATGTGCGCCGACAAGCGGCGCGCGCGGCGGTCGTACCCCGGGTCTTGATAGACGGCGGAGAGGAAGGCGCGGATCTTGGGCGTCGACGACTTGACGACGAATTCCTCCTCCTCGCGTTCTGTTCCCGCCTCGTGCACGGTCACGAGGCGCGACGCGCCCTCCGCGATGCCCGCCTCCTGAGCGAGACGGGCGAGAGCGGCGGCGGAGCCTTTGGGTCCGACGACCTTGATCTCGCGCACCGGCGCATTTTCTCACGAACGCGGCCGCGGAATCGATGTCGGCCGCGTCAGGAAAAGATGACTCGAACGGCGGCTCGCGGGACGCGAAGCGCGGCGACGACGGTTCCGTCACAAAAGGCTGACCGCCCGGCAATGGGCTCTCATCGGGCCGGCCGATAGAATAGACCCCCATTGACCCAGATATTCCCGAAGGCCGCGAACTCATTCTCGAAAGCGAGCCTCGTCGCCTTCGTCCTGACGGTCACGGCCGGGACGGCCGTCTACAGCCTGTTGTTCCGGAGCCCTTATGTCGACGAGAAGCGCGTCGTCCTCGAGCAGCCGGTCCCTTTCAGCCACAAGCACCACGTCGGGGAGGTCGGCCTGGACTGCCGCTTCTGCCACACGTCGGTCGAGAGCTCGGCGTTCGCGGGGATCCCGCCCGTCAGCACCTGCATGACCTGCCACTCGCAGATCTGGAAGGACAGCCCGATGCTCGAGCCCGTGCGCGACGCCATGCGCGGCGGCAAGCCGCTCGTCTGGCGGCGCGTGAACGCCCTGCCGGAGTTCGTCTATTTCAACCACTCGATCCACGTGCACAAGGGGATCGGCTGCGCGTCCTGCCACGGGCCCGTGGACCGCATGCCGTTGACCTGGCGGCAGTCCTCGCTGGAGATGCGCTGGTGCGTGTCCTGCCATGAGCATCCCGAGCGGCAGGTGCGGCCGCGGGAGGCCGTTTTCGACATGGCCTACCGGCCTCCCTCGAATCAGGAGGAGCTGGGACGCAGGCTCGTCGCGGAGTACCACATCCAACGGAAAACGGACTGCGTGACATGCCACCGCTGAGCTCGATCGCCGTCCTGCGGGAGCGCCTGCGCGCGGGCACGGGCCGGGAGTACTGGCGCAGCCTGGAAGAGCTCGCGGAGACCGAGGAATTCCGGGACTTCGCGCGGCACGAGTTTCCGGCGGGCGCCGACCTGTGGCCGGAGCCCGCCACGCGCCGCGAGTTCCTGCGCTTGATGGGCGCCTCCCTGGCCGTCGCGTTCTTCGCGGGCTGCCGCCGGCCGCTGGACGCGATCGTCCCCTACAGCGAGGCGCCGCCGGACGCCGTCCCGGGCAAGCCCCTCTACTTCGCCTCGGCCCTGCCGCACCAAGGCTACGCGCGCGGGGTGCTGGTGGAGAACCACCAGGGCCGGCCGACCAAGATCGAGGGCAACCCCGCCCATCCTGACAGCCTCGGCGCGACCGACCTGTTCATGCAGGCCGCGATCCTGGGCTTCTACGACCCCGACCGCTCGCAGGCCGCGACGCTGGACGGGGAGATCGCGACCTGGGACGATTTCCGCGGCGCTCTGGCGGGCGTCGCCGCGCTGCAGGACGACAAGAAAGGGGCGGGCCTGCGCGTGCTCACCGAGACCGTGACCTCTCCGACGCTGGCCGCGCAGATGAGCCGGCTGCGGCGGCGCTTCCCGAAGGCGCGCTGGCACCGCTGGGAGCCCGCGGGGCGGGACAACGCGCGCGCCGGGGCCGCACTGGCGTTCGGAGAGCCGGTGGAGACGATCTATCGCGTCGAGAAGGCGGACGTGATCGTCTCGCTCGACGCGGACTTCCTGGTGGCCATGCCCGGAGGGCTGCGCTACGCCCGCGACTTCTCCGCCCGCCGCGCGCCGCCGAACATGAACCGCTTATACGTGGTCGAGACCAATCCCTCCGTGACGGGGGGGATGGCCGACCACCGGCTTCCCGCGCGCCCGTCCGCGATCGCGGAGCTGGCCCTCGATTTGGAAGAGGCGCTGTCCGGCCGCTCCGCGCCTCGTCGCGCCGGCCGCAGCGCCGCCGAGTCGGCCTGGCTGGCCGCGGCCGCCGCCGACCTGCGCCGCAGCCGCGGAACGGGGCTCGTCATCGCGGGCGAAGGCCAGCCGCCGCTCGTGCACGCGCTCGCTCACGCGATGAACCGCGCCTTGGGCGGCGCCGGGCGGACGGTGTCGTACGCCGAGCCCGTGGAGGCCGAGCCCGAGGATCACCTCGCGTCGCTGAAGGCCCTCGCGCACGACATGCGCGGCGGCAAGGTCGACGCCGTGCTGATCCTGGGCGGAAATCCCGCGTTCAACGCGCCCGCGGACCTCGGCTTCGCGGACGCGCTCGCCCGGGTCCCGTTCCGCGCGCACCTGAGCCTCGAGGACGACGAGACCTCCGCGTCGTGCCGCTGGCACGTCCCCGAGGCGCATCCGCTCGAGTCCTGGGGGGACCTGCGCGCCTTCGACGGCACGGTCTCGATCGTCCAGCCTCAGATCCAGCCCTTGTACGACGGCAAGACATCCGCCGAGGTCCTCTCCGCCCTGCTGGACGAGGAGCCGAGATCCGCGCACGATCTCGTCCGCGAGCGTTGGGCCGTCGGCGAGGACTCCTGGCGCCGCGCCCTCAGCGACGGGGTGCTGGAGGGCACGGCCGCCAAGCCCCTCTCGCCGGCCCTGAAGAGCTTTCCGCGGAGCCGCCCCGGGACGCCGCCGGAAGGTCTCGAGGTCGTCTTTCAAAGCGACCCCACCGTCGGCGACGGCCGCCACGCGAACAACGGCTGGCTCCAGGAGCTGCCCAAGCCCATGACCAAGCTCACCTGGGACAACGCGGCCCTGCTCGCGCCGGCGCTGGCGGAGCGGCTCGGCGTCGAGAACGGGGACGTCGTCGAGCTCGCGCGCGAGGGACGCTCGCTCGAGGCCCCGGTCTGGATCGTGCCGGGTCACGCCGACGGCGCCGTCACGCTGACCCTCGGCTACGGCCGCTCCCGCGCGGGCCGCGTGGCGCGCGGCGCCGGCGTGAACGCCTACGCGCTCCGGACGTCCGACGCGCTGTGGTCGGGAGGAGGCGTCGCGGCGCGCCGCGCCGGCCGGCGCGCGGAGCTCGCCGCGACCCAGCACCACTTCTCCATGGAGGGCCGCGGACTCGTGCGCGTCGGCACCGCGGCGGAGCACGCGCGCACGCCGGGCTTCGCCAAGCGGCCCGGCGAGAAGCCGACCGCCGCCGAGACCCTGTACGGCTACTCGAAGCCCGCGGTCTCGAGCCAATACGCGTGGGGGATGGCCATCGACCTCAACAAGTGCATCGGCTGCGCGGCCTGCACGCTGGCCTGCCAGGCGGAGAACAACATCCCCGTCGTGGGCAAGGACCAGGTGTCCCGCGGGCGCGAGATGCACTGGATCCGCGTGGACCGCTATTTCTCGGGAGACCTCGATACGCCGTCGATCGTCAGCCAGCCCGTGCCGTGCATGCACTGCGAGGACGCGCCCTGCGAGCCCGTCTGCCCCGTCGGCGCGACCCAGCACAGCGAGGAAGGCCTCAACGAGATGGTCTACAACCGCTGCGTCGGCACGCGCTTCTGCTCGAACAACTGCCCCTACAAGGTCCGGCGCTTCAATTTCTTCAACTTCTCGAAGACCGAGGCGACGATCAAGCTGGCCCAGAATCCCGACGTGACGGTGCGCAGCCGCGGGGTCATGGAGAAATGCACCTACTGCGTCCAGCGCATCTCGCGCGCGAAGATCGACTCGGAGCTCGAGGACCGCTCCGTCCGCGACGGCGAGATCACGCCGGCCTGCGCGCAGGCCTGCCCGGCGCGCGCGATCGTGTTCGGCAACCTGATGGACGAGAACTCCGAGGTCGCCCGCCTCAAGCGCGATCCGCGCGACTACTCCATCCTGGAGGAGCTCGGCACCCGGCCGCGCACGAGCTACGGCGCGCGCCTGCGCAATCCCAACCCGGACCTCGAGGCCGCTTGAGCGTCCCCCTGCTGAAGCCGGGCCATACCTTCGAGACCGTCACCGACAAGATCAGCTCGATCGTGCTGACGCGCCGGACGCCGCTCGAGTGGCTGATCGCGGCGGCGCTGGCCTCCGGCCTCGTGCTGCTCCTGCTGATCTCGGTCCTCTATCTCTTCTACCGCGGCGTCGGCATCTGGGGCGTGAACGTCCCGATCGCCTGGGCCTTCGCGATCACGAACTTCGTCTGGTGGATCGGGATCGGCCACGCGGGCACCTTGATCTCGGCGATCCTGCTCCTGCTCCACCAGAAGTGGCGCAACTCGATCAACCGCTTCGCCGAGGCCATGACGCTGTTCGCCGTCGCGTGCGCCGCGATGTTCCCGCTCCTCCATCTCGGGCGTCCGTGGGTGTTCTATTGGCTGTTCCCGTATCCCGACACCATGCGCCTGTGGCCGCAGTTCCGCAGCCCGCTGGTCTGGGACGTGTTCGCGGTGTCCACGTACGGGACCGTCTCCTTCCTGTTCTGGTACATCGGGCTCGTCCCCGACTTGGCCTCCTTCCGGGACCAGGCGCGCCATCCGCTCGCGAAGATCTTCTACGGCGTGCTCGCCCTGGGCTGGAGGGGCTCGGCGCGTCACTGGAGCAACTACGAGAGCGCGTACTTGATCCTCGCGGGACTGGCGACGCCGCTCGTGGTCTCGGTCCACACCGTCGTGAGCTGGGACTTCTCCACGACCCAGCTCACGGGCTGGCACTCGACGATCTTCCCGCCCTTCTTCGTGGCCGGGGCGATCTTCTCCGGCTTCGCGATGGTGCTCACGCTGACGATCCCGGCGCGGGCGCTCTACGGCCTGGAGGACTTCATCACCGAGCGCCACCTCAACAACATGGGGAAAGTCATGCTCGCGATGGGCTTGGTCGTCGCCTACAGCTACGCGGTCGAGGCGTTCACGAGCTGGTACAGCGGCGACCCGTTCGAGCTCGCTCTCCTCCACAACCGCTCGTTCGGGTCCTACTGGTTCCAGTACTGGCTCTCGATCCTGTGCAACGTCGTGATCACCCAGCTGCTCTGGTTCCGCTCCGTGCGGCGCTCGCCGTGGGGCCTGTTCGGCGTGGCCATGGCGATCAACCTGGGCATGTGGCTCGAGCG
>Ga0134128_10001634_pt1 | contig 28508 bp, 31 predicted proteins | sample KB31754_FD_96462 | JGI IMG/M metagenome (GOLD analysis project Ga0134128, IMG submission 96462) | Terrestrial soil microbial communities with excess Nitrogen fertilizer from Kellogg Biological Station, Michigan, USA - KB3-175-4 | ecosystem: Environmental > Terrestrial > Soil > Unclassified ... | reverse complement strand
TGGCCTTGCATATTTTCCTGATGGCATGAGGCACACTGACTCAGGTAGAGCCCACGCGTTGGCGACGTGCTCGCAGACATGTTATCCGCCAGGGCGCCAGTCCACGCGATGTCATTGGCGTTAACATAGAGCACTCCTTGCGGATCGGCAGCAGAGCCGCCCCATTCGGCGCCCCCGTCGAACCCCGGAAAAACAACGGTGTCTTTACCGACGCTAAGTGGAACGAATGGTCCTTCACTGCGAAACGTCTTGAACTGATCGACGGCCCAGGCATGTGCCTCCGGAGTCCGGTTCGTGAGCATATCTTCAGTGAGCAACTGGCGGGCAAACGGCGCAGGCTTTGTCGGCATCGGCTGTTCCGGCGAAGCGACCTCGCCCGGAACCGTACTCGCAGGATATTTTTTCTCGACGATAGGGAAAAGAGGCTCGCCCGTTTCGCGGTTAAAGACGTAGACGACGCCCTGCTTTGTTGTTTGCGCTACTGCATCGACCATCTTTCCGTTGTGTCTGACGGTGAGCAGCGTAGGCGGCGACGGGAAATCGCGATCTAAGAGATCATGGTGGACTGCCTGGAAATACCAAACCAACTTTCCACTCTCTGCGTTGAGTGCGAGTAAGCAGTTTGCGTAGAGATTGTTGCCGATGCGATTCATCCCCAGAAAATCCGACGCGGCCGAGCCGGTAGGCACATAGACAATCCCGCGTTTCTGATCGACCGCCATCCCGGGCCAATTGTTGGCGGCGCCTTCGTAGGTCCAAGCGTTTTTAGGCCACGTTTCGTAACCGGGCTCGCCGGGGTGCGGAATCGTGTGAAATTGCCAGCGGAGCGCGCCCGTGCGAACGTCATAGGCGCGAATGTCGCCAGGAGGCGCAGGCAAAGTCTCTGGATTGCTTCCGCCGGTAATGAAAAGATCTTTGTAGATAATCCCGGGGCTCGTGAGAAACACGGACTGGCGGTCTAGCGGCTCGCGCCCAAGTCCTTCACGAAGGTCTATCCGGCCATCTTTGCCGAAGGAAGTTATTGGCCGGCCGCTCTCGGCGTCGAGCGCGTAAACGTAACTGAGAACGCCTGCGAGAATGCGGCTGTCTTTGCCATCGCTCCAATAAGTAAGGCCCCGGACGACTTGGCCTCCGGGTAAGCCCGCATCGAATTTCCAAAGCAGTTTTCCCGTTGCCGCGTTCAGCGCGATTACAGTTTTGCTCGGCGTATACGTGTAGAGCACGTTGCCTACAACGAGCGGGCTCGTCTCCATACCGCCCGCCTCGCCGCTATCGTAGGTCCATGCGACTTGCAGCTTGCTAACGTTGGAGCGGTTGATCTGATTCAGCGGTGAGTAGTGATCGTCCAGAGAGTCTCCGCCATAGATCGGCCAGTCTTTTTGCTGTGTAGACGCGCTGCGCGTCGCTTGTGCATGGGCCAGCGAAAGAACGATCACGGCCAAAGATGCTACAGCGACGATTCCAGTCTTACGCTTCATCTTTGATATGCCCTTCCGTTTTATAGCTCCCCAATTAAAGAGCATTTTCTGCCTGAGCAACGTACAAATCGCGCAGCAGAGTAAAACGGACGAGTGCCGGAGTCAATGCGCGTCAACGCAACGGGACTTTTGTCGGTGCGGTCAAAAGGGCCGACTCGGCCCGAGCTTTTGTCGCGCCGCACCGGCGTTTATGTGCAATAATCGCCATGATCGCGAGCGGGCGTAGTTCAATGGCAGAATAGAAGCTTCCCAAGCTTCGGACGTGGGTTCGATTCCCATCGCCCGCTCCAGTCATCTCGCTTCCCACTAACAACTTAACGATTTGTCGCGGCGGCAAAAGGCGGCAATAAGACAGAGCGTCAAGGGTGGCACCGAAACTCTTGTCTTCGATTCCCACCGCGCCTACCAACCATCTCACGGACTTCACGGCATTTATTAACAATGCAAAACAGCAAAAGGCAGCTTTAAGAACATTTCCGGTTGGCGACGAATCGAACGGTCGGCACGGACAGCACACAACACCTACATACCAAGAATTAGAGCGTTCCTATGTTCTGCCGCAACTTTAAGACGCAGGATATCGGCGACGAACTTCGCTGACCCTAGACCGCTGTTCGTACTATCAGAAACCTCCTCGCAATGACCGCCAGTGCTGGCCATGCGTTCCGCATTCGATGTGGAGCGCCCGGAGGGAATCGAACCCCCAACCCAACCCTCTCTGCTTAGAAGAAGCGTAGTGCAAAATTTTAAGTGCTGCCTCTGGTGTCGCTTACGGGCAAACTCGTCACTCATCTCGACCTTGACTTGGACCGAAAGCGCGCCTGCCTTCTCAGACGAGTCGGTGTTTCCAAAGAGACGCGAATAGCACTCGATGTCTGTTGCAGGCTCAGTTGTTAATCGATCTGGCACTCGGAGGTCATTCGTGCGAGAAGGGTTGCACATTCAGCAGGGCTATGATAGGTACCTTTAATCCTGAAGTGGCGCTTGTAACGTTGACGTGCAGAGCGGCCTAATTCCAAACCGTTTCAGTAAATTCAGCACGGGCCGACTGAGTCCATGTTGCCGCTTCGCTCCTGTCTTTTTCGCCGGGACGACTTATCTGGACTAGGCCATGAATCGAACGATCGACGGGACGTGTAAAGTTATTTTGATTCCGCACTACGAAATCGAGAGTGTCGGCCAATGTCTTTGAACGGTAGGAGTTCGCGAAATGGATTGGCGGACCTTCGAGGGAAGGGGAAGAGGAATTGGAATAACGACAAACCAGCGTACCATAGCCGCGGTTCCTGATCGTCCAGACCGATAGCGAGGACAACGGCGAATTCGGTTGCTTTTCATATTCGACATGCACCGAGCAAGTGTCACCTGGCTTCACTAAGTCTTCCCAAGACGCCACGACAGCAAGCTCAAGCGCGCGATCAAGTTCCATGTCATCTGCCTTTCACTGTACTGTTTGAAATGGATGCTCCACGCCAAAAACGTAACGCGTCAAGGCTATTCGGCTCAGGAGCCCAAAGAAGCGCAACATCCACAAAACCACAATGACGCACCTGCGTTTCGACCATGTTTAACTTGCCGGCGATTTGTTGGTCCGTTGAAACCTTCGCCAACTCGATGATAAATGGGTCCGAGGGCTCCTACCCGCCCCCAAAAGGCGCGTATATTGCTCGTCTCCACCTTCGATTGAAAGGTTTGCCGGGCACGTTACATCCCGCCGCTATAACCTGCACCAACAGCGGCGATTTCCGCCTCTTCTTTGACGTCGGCGATTAAGACTTCGGTGCTGAGCATCAAGGAAGCAATGGAAGCGGCATTCTGCAATGCGAGGCGAGTGACCTTGGCGGGATCAATGACTCCGGCTTTGATCATGTCGCCGAATTCTCCGGTCTCTGCGTTGAACCCGAAGCTTTCGTCCTTGGAATCTCGCACGCGGCCAACGATGATTGGTCCTTCTCGTCCGGCGTTCTGCGCAATTTGGCGAGTCGGTTCTTCGAGGGCCCGCTTCACAATGCTTACGCCGGTTGCCTCATCGTCATGAAGTTTGAGCCTTTCGAGTGCTGGGATGCAGCGAAGTAGCGCTACGCCGCCTCCGGGTACAATACCCTCCTCAACCGCAGCACGCGTTGCATGCATCGCATCTTCGACCCGGGCCTTCTTTTCCTTCAGTTCGGTCTCCGTCGCGGCACCCACTTTGATAATCGCCACGCCACCAACAAGCTTCGCCAGACGTTCTTGGAGTTTTTCCTTATCGTAGTCCGAGGTGGCGTCCTCAATCTGTGTTCGGAGCTGCTTAATGCGCCCTTCGATCTCCGTGGACTTTCCAGCGCCCGCGATAATGGTGGTGTTGTCCTTATCAATCGTCACTTTCTTGGCACGACCAAGCTCTTCGATCTTCACATTTTCAAGCTTGATGCCGAGATCTTCGCTGATAGCCTTTCCGCCCGTCAGAATAGCAATGTCTTCGAGCATGGCTTTGCGACGGTCACCGAAGCCCGGAGCCTTAACTGCGACGCACTTCAGAGTGCCCCGAAGTTTGTTGATAACGAGAGTCGCGAGGGCTTCACCCTCCACGTCTTCCGAAATAATCAACAGAGGTTTGCCCATCTTCGTAGTCTGTTCGAGCAACGGCAACAACTCTCTCAACGAGGTGATCCTCTTCTCGTGCGTCAGAATGAAGACGTCTTCCAACACGCACTCCATACGTTCGGGGGACGTGACGAAATACGGGGAGAGATAACCGCGGTCGAACTGCATGCCTTCGACCACCTCAAGCGATGTTTCCATCGTCTTGGATTCCTCAACGGTGATGACGCCGTCTTTACCCACCTTCTTCATCGCCTCGGCAATTAGCTCGCCGATTTGCTTATCATTGTTGGCACTGATCGTCCCGACCTGCACGATCATATCGCCCTTCACATCTTTGTGGAGTTTCTTGATCTCCTCCACAGCGACTTCAACAGCTTTCTCAATCCCGCGCTTCAGCGCCATCGGGTTCGCGCCGGCAGCCAGTGTCCTCACACCTTCACGGAAAATTGCCTGTGCCAAGACGGTCGCCGTTGTCGTGCCGTCGCCAGCAACGTCGGAAGTCTTGGAGGCAACTTCCTTCACCATCTGAGCGCCCATGTTTTCGAGCGGGTCCTGCAGCTCGATTTCCTTCGCGACGGTGACACCATCCTTGGTGATGATCGGCGCGCCGAACTTTTTCTCGATCACCGCATTGCGTCCCTTCGGCCCCAGAGTGATCTTCACCGCATCGGCCAGAATGTTGACGCCGCGCAAAATCGCTTGTCGCGAATCCCCACCAGTTACAATTTGCTTTGCCATCGAACTTCACCCTCCTGGATACACGATAACTTCATCCGTCTCACACTTTCTGGCAGTAGGAATCAATGCTTGCTGGATGCCGCCTTTGCGATTCCGCTCACCTTTGCCAGAATGTCTTCCTCGCGAAGAATCAGATATTCCTTGTCGTTGATCATGATGTCTTTGCCGGTATACTTGCCGAATAAGACGCGGTCGCCAGGCTTAACGTCGATTGGGATCCGCACGCGTTTCTCGTTGAGTTTGCCTGTGCCCACGGAGATTACTTCAGCTTCTTGAGGCTTTTCTTTAGCGGTGTCTGGAATGATAATTCCACCTTTCGCGTCTCCGCACCAATACTCGATCGCCAAGTGGCGCCACATTCGTTGGCATTGTCTGTTGCCTCCCTTAGTCGTTTCGAAATCAGTAAGAGCTACGCGATTGTTAAAAATCGAGATTAGGGCCGAAATGCTTTCAAATTGGCTTGACGCGTCGTTTCGACGTCTTCAGCCTCTTGTTTTGCGCGTGCGATCTCTATCTGTGGAGCGTCCTTGACCGCCTGCTTCGCTGCGGCTGCTATTGCCGCTTCCGCTTGGCCGTTCACTTGTTTGGAAAACATCAGAAGCTGAAACTCATTTGAGGCCGGTGAGCGAAACAGAATCAGCGAGTACTGATCGCCATCCCATGAGGCGATCATCTCAGCAGTGTTGCTATATTCTGGGATGTCAGTCGGGGTTGTCTTGACGACCGGCCGACTTGCCACACCATATTTTGCCGAGATTGCGTCGATCATGTCAGAGGTTGTCAAATCCTTGGTCGAAGTGGTGTCATAAGTCACCGCGATCTTATAGAGTTCCCCGTTGTAGAAAGAGAACTGAATGTATTGGACCGATTGCGACGGCGCGGACGGTTCATACGATTGCATCGGCCACCATGCCAGCTCTTGAATCAACGCCGGGCTTGCTTGAACTACCTTCGCAGTGGCTGACGTTTCATTTATGCGCTTTGCAACATCGGCTAAATGCATACCCAGGGAAAAATCCCGGTACTTTGAAAGATCCTGGGCAAACATTACGGGAGTCAGTAAGAACCCGGCCAGAAGGATTGCCAATGCACGTTTCATTTTCATTTGGATATCTCCTCACGGTTACAAACTGGCAGTCTACTGCTGCCCTTACCTTTCGTTTCGTCCCGAACGCGGGTCGCACCGTTCCATTTGAATGGAGGCCAATTGTGTTTCGCCCGGTCAGCGCCGATCTCCAGCAAGGCTTCTCTTGACCTATCGCGACTGCGCACTAACTCATGCAGAGTATTCCGAGGATATTGCCCGGTGTGATTTCGTCGTCCATAGCATCCCCTTACGCATCTGGACCAATTGGTCTGGTGTGACCTGCAACCTTGCAGCTACATTTCCGAATACCACCGCAGTGTGCTCGGGCGAACACTGAGTACGTGAAACCTCCTGTGGCTCGCTTACACGCTAGATAAATACGGAAGGATTGTCTGTCCACTTATGCACACATCCGGATTATTTGATGTAAGAGCAAGAACCCGAGCGCCGCATCGCTGTCGAAAGTGCACAATGTCGTGAGTCAGGCGGCATCCTTCAGATGCCGCCTGAAGCTTACGACCTTACGTTTGGCCGCGGCCTATTTGCCAATTTCGCGCAACAGCGGCCGCGCTGATCTGGGCACAGCCACCTTGCCGTTGAGGATCTGGTGGCGGTCCACGTCATTGCCATACATTGCCTTGTCGCCACTCTCATCGGCTTGCATTACGGCGCCGTCGAGACTCACGCCCGCAAAAACGCCTTTGGACCGTGAATAAGAGAGGATCTCGGCATTCAACTTAACGTCGGTGCCAGCGGTAGCACTGCGTCCCACCGGCCCGGCTGCAACAGAAGCGTCCGCTCCCAGCTTGAATTTGTCGCTGAGTAAACTCCGCAAGGCGTGATCGTTCATGAAGAGCATGATGATATCGGTAGAAGATCCCCCGATTTGATAACCTACGCTTCCAGCGTCAATGGCCACAAACATAGGTGCGCTCCAGCCATGTCCGGTGCGGCATGTCGCCAATCCTCGTCCGTAGCTGCCTCCGAATATAAAGGCGAACTTTACGCTCCCGGGGATGATAGCGATGCACTTTGCAGATTCCAGAAGTTCCTGAGGAATGCCCTGATCCGGCGTGTTCATGATCTCACGGAAGACTTGGGCAGACTTATTGGTGCGGTTAACATCGTCTTGGCGATCCGAGGCGACAGCTGGCAAAGTGGCGAGTAGACCTAACGTTGCAACGATCAAGATGCGTTTCAACATTTTCAATTCCTCCGAGTTACGATGTAATGCCGAAATGGCGACGTCAGCTCTTGCGAACGGACGGTCGTGCACACTTCTCAAATTTCGCAGTCGCCACACTTGTTGTTGGCTTGGTCAACGGCGGGTGATACGAAACATATCTTAGACGCTAACGAAAGGTATTTCTGTCCAATAAGGAACACATCTTCATTTGAGTATAAGAAGTGTTGGCTTCAATCGGCTCGAGAGCGGAGGGAATGGGTTGCAAGGATCTCAGTTTTTTCCCCAAGCGATGAGGAAAGAAGCCATACGGCTGCGCAACGCTCCCGTCCAATACGGAACAGCCTCCTTGAATCGGTGGATAACTCTGCTGACCGGCAGGAGACGGAACGCTGTATCACTGCGTTGCTGCTGGACTGAACGAAACGGTATCAACGGTACGTGCCGGAAGAATCGGAAGTCACATGCTTGGCAGCGGAACGGCTTGACGAAAACCATAGTTAATAATGTTCTTTCAATAATGCCTCTGCGTTTTGAGCGGTGGACACGCTTACTACGGCAGAGTGGGCAAGTCATCTGAGGACTGCCTCCTGGCATCGAATCGGTGTGCGATGGCCCAAACAAATCTTCTGCCGCAGCGAGCCTCCTCGTCTGTCTCCTTTTGCACATGAGAGCATCCGGCCAACCGCTCGCAGACCGATCTCACACACGAGAACCTATTGAGATAGCAGGTGTTCAAAACAGAACAGATCAGACTTTCCTTGCGGCCTATTCTCAGGGAGTCGTAGCGTCCGTGCGCAAGCCGTTCCCGCTTCGCGCTGACGCCGATGACTCCGCAGGACCTCTATGGCAAAACAGTCGCAGAACAAACTGCAGGGAAATCAAAGTGATACCCATCTGGAGAGCAGTATTTCCCAAACAAGCCGGCCACTCAGTGTCCTCTTCGTTCACCGCGATGCAGACACAATCGATTCCTGCATACAGGAGCTGAAGAAAGCGCAATTCATCGTCAGATCCGATTCCGTTCTTAGCTTGGAGCAATGTACGAAGCTAGTTCTCACCCGATCTTACGATGTCGTGCTCGCTGAGCATCCCGGCTTGGGTCGAAAACAGGCCCGGTCCTTGCAGCTTCTCCAAGAAAGTATGCACGAGATCCCGCTGCTCCTGCTGACGACGTCGAGAGACAGCAATTCCGCCGTGCGGCTTAATGTCGATGGAGCCACAGATTGCGTTGATCAAGAACATCTGACGCAACTGCCGGCGGTTGTTCGCCGACTCCTGAGCAACAAGAAACTGCGCTGCGATCTGGAAGATGCCAGAACAGCCTTGAGGTATTCGCAATCGTTGTATCGAGCGCTCGCAGATAATCCTGCATACGGAATATACCGGTGCGATGCGGACGGGAAATTGCTCGACGTTAATCAGGCGTTCGTAACGATGCTTGGCTTTTCATCCAAGGAAGAGCTGCTTGCGGCGAATCAAGAGCTTGAAGTCATTCCCAGGTTTCGCCCTGGCTCGGCCTCCAGTGTGCGATCCGGCGAGACAAAGCGGATCCATCCGGTCGAAGCAGAATGGAAAAGAAAGGACGGGGCCACGCTGAGAGTCAGGTTGAGTGGCCGTGGCTTCTATGACCACCATGAGAACTTTGCCGGCTACGAAATCATTGCCGTTGACGTTACAGAACAGAGAACGATCGAGGACCAACTTCGCCACCAAGCCTCGAGCGATTTTCTCACCGGTCTGGGAAATCATCGCCGCCTCTTTGAGGCACTGCACGCGGAGATCTGCAGGTCCGGACGCAGCGGACGTGAATTCGCGCTTCTGCTGTTGGATCTCGACGGACTGAAACAGATCAACGATCAATTCGGCCATCTTGTGGGAAGCCACGCGCTATGCAGGTTGGGGCGGGCACTAACGGGCTGCTGCCGGTCAGTCGACACCGCAGCCCGGCACGGCGGCGACGAATTTGCTGTCGTCCTGCCGGAAACGACCAAGGCCGCTGCCGCATCCGTGGCTCGGAGGATTTGCGAACTCCTTGAGAAGGACACCGAAGATCCGGCGCTAACTGTCAGCATAGGAATTGCGAGCTATCGGCATGATGGCGACACGATCGGAACCCTACTATACGCAGCGGACAAGGCTCTCTACGATATGAAAGCCAAGAGCCCGCACACGACCGATCCCGCGAACGGCTCTCATTCTTACCCAACGGATCCCAATCCCGGCTTGACTGATATGGCAAACGACCTGAATTCAAAATGGAAAGAGGAGAGCCCACATGGATGAATCGCATTCTGGCGCGTACAAGAAATGGAAAATTCCCGGGCTGCCTCCCCGCCCTGAGATCAAAAGCCAGTATGTGCTGAAAGCCGAAGGGAAAATCCTTCAGGCGATTTCTGCGCGCGCCCCGGTTCCGGAAACACTGAACGAAATCTGCAGCGCCCTCGATTGCCAGATCGGGAATTCGGTTTCCCTTATTTCCACCTCTACTGGCAGAGATACAAGCGCGGCTGGGACGGCACGGACTGCAGCCCGGTTTGGCATGTATGTATTTTCTTCCGCACAAATCATTGGCGACTTCGGTGAAGAAGTAGGCTCCCTGCAGACCTACTGTCGCGATTCGCGTACCCCGTCTACTAACGAGTTGCATCTGATCGAACGAGCGCTGCATCTGGCTGCCCTCGCGATCACACGCGAAAACCAGGCCGTTCACCGAGCCAACTCTCGAATTGCCGAGAACCGGCCCGTGCGACGACGTGTACTCGAGTGGCCAGTCTCCTGAGCTAGTCGTGCAGCACGACGCTTAAGAGGGAAGCGTTGATTTGAAGGCCGCCGTTGTATTTGATGAATCCGAGCTTCCTGAATTTGTTCATGAAAAAATTGACGCGGGATCGTGTCGTGCCGATCATTTCCGCCAGCATCTCCTGCGAGACTGTGTTCAGCACGCCGTGGGGTTGGTCCTCCTTGCCATAGCGCGCCAGCAACAGAAGAGCCCGAGCCAGCCGCTTCTCGCTGGAATTGAAAAGCTGATCGACTAGGTCTTCCTCGATCCGGATATTCCTGCACAGCACATGTGCAATAAAACGGTCGGAGAGTGTATGTTCCTCGCGGAGCACGCGCATCATCTCGTTTTTTTCAATGAACAGGATCGACGTCGCTACAACGGCTGTGGCCGTTGCCATACGAACGGGCTGAGTAGCGAGGCAGCCTTCACCGAAAAAATCGCCCGGCGCCAGAAGCCCCACCACCGCCTCTTTGCCGCTTGCGCTTGTGACGGAGATTCTCACACCGCCTTCCTGGATGTAGTTCACGCCTTTCGCCGGATCGCCCTGAGAGTAAATTCTCTCCGATTTTCGAAATTTCTGGATTTGCCGCGCGATCCCCGCAGTATCAAGGAAAACGTGCAAGTCAAAAGTCGGTGCCTTGGGAGGATTTAGTCTAGTTTTCTCGGCGATTGGTTTTGGCATACGCCTCCTTAGCGGTACTTTTTAGAGCCGGCGGTCCCTCTCGCAGCAACTGTTCCGCGACGATTCTTCTGACAATCGCGAGAGGAATCTGCTCGAAATGTGTTTTCGGCTTAGGCATTACAACTTCTTCGAATCAAGCAGACACTAACAGGGCGGAAGCTGTACGGGTCATATCTTTTGAGGGCTGAATTGCGCCTCCGGTTGGTATGTTCTCGGCCGTTTCGCTCGGAGTGCGGGGGGGGAGAGTTCCCATCGCCTTGGATAGGAGGCCCGTATTTCAGTTGCAGGACTCGCTACGCGAGAGTACGATAAGGCACCGTTAATTTAAGGCCTTACCCTCTTGGAGGAGTATATGGGAAGGACTCAGCCGAAGACACCCAAAATACACTTCAAGACCATGGTGCAATCGGATGTGCCGCAAGGTCGCGATGGAAAGCACAAACGGATTGTCACCAGAATTCTGAAGGATCTCGATAACTTGAAGGAAGGTTCGGCGATTAAAGTGCCTTTAGCTGAATTGGCCGAATCAAAAGAAAAAGTTCGCTCCGCGCTGAACCGCGCAACGCGAAAGGCTGGGCGTAATGTCGTGACCGCTAGCGATGCAACATTCTTATACGTGTGGAATGGGAGCAAGTAGCGGAAACGCCTGGAGAATCCCGCGCACCTTCCGCGCCATGAGCGCCTACGGCTGAATTCCCACGTTCTCTAGTGACACACGCTCGCCGTTTTGACAACTGTGCGAAAGTGTTCTTTTGGAACGACTGCTCTCACTCTCGTGCCGCTGCCGCTTGTCTCAATCTCGAGTCGGCCGCCTAGCTGTTCCATTCTTTCTCGCATGCCAGCGATGCCCACACCAAGAGTATTCGTGTGCGAGGAATAGTCGAGCACGCCGTCCGGTATCCCTTTGCCGTTGTCGCAGATTGTTACGATTACTTCATCCGCATTTTGCTCAATCCTCAAGGCGGCTTGTGTGGCTTTCGAATGGAGGTGAACATTCGTGAGACTAGCCTGTACGACACGGAAAATCGCGAGTTCAGCTTCTTCCGTCAGCCGGCGTAATTCGCCGATTCTCTCCACCTCTACGTGCGGTCCTATGCGTTGGTTAATTCCACTCACATACCACTGGAGTGCCGAGTCCAAACCGCAATCATCAAGCAGAGGAGGATGAAGCAGATAGGAAAGCGTTCGGAGTTCATCTGCAATACTCTGGGTGAGAGAGGCGCATTGCGCGAGAATCTTTTCACGAAGTCGCATGGATGTCGCGTCCTTCACCGCCGAAAGATTTATCGCCAGGAGGGCGAGCTTCTGCCCTGTGCTGTCATGCAGCTCGCGAGCAATTCTGCGGCGCTCCTCGTCTTGGGATCGATGCAGCTGTATGGAAACCTTACGCCGCTCCTCTTCATTCAAATGACCTTCAATGGCAATGGCCGCCAGGTGGATAACGCGTTCGATAATGTCCGCGTCCCGTTCGTCCGGCCAATAGGATGTTCGATAAAACAAGATCAGAGTCCCGAGGGGCTTTTTGTTTTTGGACAGGATAGGCGCAGCCCATGCCGCCCGGATACCCTGCTTGAGAGCCAAATCCCAGCAAGCCGCAAACGAGGGGTCGCTCCTTATATCTGCAAGCGGAACAGATTCGTCCAGGAACCCGTCCTCGTTCCGGAGACTGACGTAAGGCGGCATTTTTAAACCGTCGAACATCTTTTCCCAAATCTTGGGGAATTTCCGGCCAGCCGCAACTTGGATAAGTGTTCCATCGCCGTTCCGCAAGAGAACAGTCGGAATCACTTCGGGTGAATTTGCACCGATAAAGTCGCAGAGTTCGTTCAAGACCCCCGCCACCGGCGCCCCTTGGGAAAGCATTCTAAGCAGGTCAGTTTCCGAGGTGGGCTTCGGTTGAGAATGAGCTGGTTCCATTGTGGTTCCCTTTCCTTGACTGCGGTTCGAGGGCCATACAATGGCAGCGATTTGTTGGGAACGCTGTTCAATTGGAGACATGGTCCGCCGAATTTAAAAAAGGAAGGCCCTCCGCGCTTTCGCAATCCAGGAATGAGCGCGCTGTGCAAAATTGAACATACATCGCAAGGTAGCACGCGCAAGCTGGCATTGGCCACCGAGACTTCCGAGCTGACGGCCCCGGGCCCGATGCGACCGTTAAGTGTGGATAAGGGATTATGCTAAAGATCATCAAGAACGATGCACCATTTTACTGTTCGGTATGCAAGAGGCGCATACTCTCAAGAGACTCTGTCAATGCAATTCCAACGGTGCGACGTTTGACAGGCGCGACGTTTTACTGCCCCTCGTGCGAAATGTTTGTCACCCCTGCTGCAATAAATACTGACTCTAACCCGGATGTGCCCTGCTAACGCTCCCGAAGAAATATGAACCGTCGCCGTAGATCGACCTGCCAGCGGAAGCCAGCTAACGACGATGTTACGGATAGCCTGCGCGAATCCTCAGATACGGAAGTTCATAATAACTCGACCAGGAGGTTAATTTATGGACCGAGATTTTGGAGAGGATCGTTCTTTTCCCCCGCTTGGATCTGCGATCAAAGTTCTTATGGTGTGGCCGCGTTTTCCTGCCTCCTTTTGGAGCCTTGGGGAGGTGATGGAGATTGTTCCAGAGCGCTCGCTGGTGCCTCCGCTCGGACTTATCACCGTGGCCGCGCTTTGCCCAAAACAATGGAAAATCCGTCTTGTTGACCTTGCCTTCGAACAGTTGAGCGATCAGGACATCCTCTGGGCGGATCTTGTGATGGTTAGTGCGATGGCGGTCCAGCGCGAAGGCGTGCGCCAAACGCTCGAACGCACGTGCAGGCTGAACCGGCGATCCATGATCGGAGGTCCTTACGCGAGCAGCGAACCGGAGGCGCTACTGCCGCTGGCTGACCACGTAGTCGTCGGGGAGCCCGATGAAATGTTCCCGAAGATCGCCGCCGATCTCGAGCGTGGATCAGCCCGCAGACTGTATCGTGTTACGGAAAAGCCTGATGTTAGCCACACGCCGGTCCCGCGTTTCGACCTTTTGGCACTGGACAAATACACACTCATGTCGGTCCAATTTTCGCGGGGCTGTCCGTTTACGTGCGAATTTTGCGACATCATAACGATCTACGGTCGTCGTCCGCGGACGAAATCTCCGGCGCAACTGATCGGTGAACTCGATGCGCTCCTGCGGCTCGGCTGGCGGAAAGACGTATTCGTGGTCGACGACAATTTTATTGGAAATCACAAGGCGGCTTTACAACTCGCCCTGGAGTTGGAACGGTGGCAGCACCGCAATAAGTATCCGTTCGCATTCTTTACCGAGGCTTCCATTGATCTGGCTTCGCGGCCGGAACTGCTGGATGCGATGGTTAAAGCAAATTTCTGCCGCGTGTTCATCGGGATTGAATCGCCCTCCGCGGAATCTCTAAAGGAAACTAAGAAATTTCAAAATCTCCGCCGTGAACCATTGGAAAGCATACGCTCGATTCAGCAACACGGCCTCTGGGTTATGGGTGGTTTCATTGTCGGCTTTGATAGCGATCCGCCGGACATCTTTGACCGACAAATTGAGTTTGTAGAGCGTGCCGCCATCCCCTGGGCGATGACGGGTATCCTGCAAGCGCCGCCTACCACTCCGCTCTATGACCGCATGCGAACAGAAGGCCGGCTCCTTCACAACAACCTCGAACCGAGCAACTTCGACCCGCCGAACTTCCAGACAGTGCTGCCATTGCCCGAACTGCTCGACGGCACAAAGCGGATGCTGCTTGCACTCTACGACCCGCGTCGCTTCTACCAGCGTGTGCTTGATTCGCTCGACCGCTGGCAACTCCAACCTGAACAGAGAGCTTCAGGAATCTCCCTGCTGTACTTATGGAGAGCGCTGCATAAGTCTTTGTGGAAACAAGGCGTGCTTTCAGACTATCGCGGAGCGTATTGGCGCTATATGCGACGCCTCATGCTGCGCTGGGGCTTGCACCCCCAGAAACGGCGGCTTGGGTTCGAGCTTGCGCTCTCCGGCCACCATTTCATCCGTTACGCACGGAAGGTTGCCGAATCTCTGGAAACTGAAAGCCGTCGCGCGGTTCAGTTCGTGCAACCTGCACTTATTCCACATTCGGACAGGCCAGCGCGGCATCAGGTGCACATCAACACTGCGCAGGGACATTCGTAACATCAGTAGATCCTGAGAAGAACCGAATACCAGTGCGATTATCCGGATGGGCTGTTCAATTCACAACACACTCCATCGATTACTAAAAAGGCCCCGAACACTTTCGCAATCCAGGTTTTCTCACTTTGGATTTCTCCCCCGCCCGAGGCGCAGTGAAATGAGAAGTTGTATATAAGTGAACAGACTTGCGTCTCGGCGAGGATTAAGATCGCTTTGCAATAAGCAGCAGAAGAGATGGTTGCTTGCCAGTCCATCTCCGTCTTGTTATCCACAGTTTCTTAGCAAGCGTCAAGGACAGCGAAGGACAGCTTCGCCAGACACTCTGGCTCGACAGACGTTCCGGTCAGTTTGTGGTGTTGAAGCGCCTTTCGAGTTGTCCGGGCCTGTCAGCGGACGAAGTGATTTAAGCGCTAGGCCAATCGTGAAGAAAAGGACAAAGATCATGCCTCTCATGCAAATTGTAATCGCCCTGATCGTGGTAGGCGTTCTCCTGTGGTTGGTGAATGCCTTTATCCCCATGGCAGGCAGCATCAAATCGATCTTGAACGCAGTGGTGGTGATTGCCGTAGTCTTATGGCTCTTGAATGTCTTCGGGCTTTTTCATTCACTCGCCCACATCCGCATTGGTACATAAGCGAACTGCACGAACGATGGCGAGAAAAATCGAATGTCATCCAGCGGAACGATATTTGAAACAACAACCGCGCCCAACGCAAGAGCGAGTGGCGCGCGAACTTGGCCCAGAGAGGCAAAAACTATGAGACGAGTTAGTCTTATCGGCGCAGAAGTACTGCTCCTTTTCCTTGGAGTCGTTGCTCCCTCCCACGCACGGCAGGACCAACACGAACAAGGTTCACGTGCCCCGAAGCAGGACCAACAGGCTAAGCCTGAACGACAACAGCAAGCGAAGCCCGAAGAACAGAAGCAGGCGAAGCCGCAAGCGCAGCAACAGAAACCACAGACGCAGACCAAACCAGCGAGGCAGGAACAGAGACAGCAACCAAAGGCGCAACCGGAGCAGGCCAAGTCGAATGGCAAGCAACAAGAACAGCAGAAGCAGGCCAACAACCAACAGGAGCGAGCCGGCAAACAGAGGCAGCAGTCTGCATCTTTGCGCCCACCTCAGCGCACTCAGGAAGAGCAGACCAGACGACGTGCGGAACCATCGTTGCGCCTGAGTGCCATGGGCAAGAGCCGAATTCCTGATGCCCGCTTCCGCTCTAATTTTGGCCGCACGCATGAGTTTCGTATCGGCGAGCCGAGGTTGGTTAACGGATACTCGCGTTTTCAGTACGGCGGATATTGGTTCGGATTCGTTCAGCCATGGCCGCTCGACTGGTATTACACGGACAACGTCTACGTCGACTACATCAGCGGCCGCTATTATCTGTGCAACCCGTACTACCCCGGCGTTCACATCGCCATCACCGTCGTAGTGTAAACGTGTAACCAATCTGAAGTCAGGACGACCAAAACCAGGACGGTTGGTGGCTCGGAGCAGTGGGCGATCTGAGTCGGAACCACGATCTCGGGCGGTTCAGAAAAGAGGCGACAATGCTAGGAATTATATTGCTTGCGGTTCTGGTGATTGCACTTTTTGGAGTAATGCCGACATGGCGGCACAGCCGAGAATGGGGTTATGCCCCCTCCGGGGGCGTCGGACTGGTTCTGCTGGTTGTCGTGATTCTCCTGCTCCTCGGTCGTCTCTAAAGTTATCCATAGATTCACGGGCGTTCCGCTCCCGACTCCAGGAGAGCCACCGCCCTTACCCGGGAATACTCGCCGGTGCTGGCCAGTCGCATCCGGAATCCAATGAACCGACTGATTGGGCCAAATTAAAACGAATGTGTGCGTAAGTGAACAGCACCGTTAAACGATCTCGTGCACGATGTTGCCGTAGGAAAAAACAAAAAGACTATCGAGCAGGGCACATTGATTCTTGTCTGATCGTCTCGGCTCCATCCTATGCAACCAGATAAGGAAGCGTTTCAGGAGGAATTCAGATGAGAATTGCAAAAGTAGCGTTTTGTTTGCTCGCAGTCAGCCTGCTAAGCGCCATGGTACTGCCTAGCGTTCGCGCAGATGACTGGAACAAGAAAACCAGCGTCACGTTCAGTCAGCCCGTCGAAGTCCCCGGCCAGGTCCTTCCCGCCGGAACCTATACGTTTCAACTGTTGGATAGTGTCGGCAACCGTCACATCGTCGAAATATTCAATGCAGACGGAAGCCATCTGATCGCCACCATTCTCGCTATCAATGATTATCGCCTGGAACCCACGGGTCAAACCGTGATGAGGTTCAGCGAACGCCCGGCCGATTCTCCGGATGCGCTGCGAGCTTGGTTCTATCCCGGCGACAACTTCGGACAGGAATTCGTCTATCCCAAGGTTCGTGCGGTTCAGTTGGCTGAGACGACTAAGGTAATCGTCCCGGCCGTTGAAGCCGATACTCTTGACAGCGCTGCTATGAAGACGACCCCGATCGTTGCGATGACGCCTGATGAAAAGGAAGTGGCTGTATCCACGGTCATTGAGACCACACCGCCGGTCGAGGTTGCCCAAGTCACGGAAACAAAGCAGTTGCCGAAAACCGCGAGCTATCTGCCTCTGATTGCGGTGTTTGGCTTCGCACTCATCGCCCTTGGGTTCGGCTTGAAGCGTTTCTCAAAGCCGGCAGTGCAGACCCAGTAGTATCCCCCGCTTCGCGGACGTGATGTCACAGTCAGGCCGTGCGTTGCGAGAAGGTTCTTTGTGATACTCATTTTAACTCGACAGAATCATGTGCGGCACAAGGGGCGCTACTTCTTGGCACCCTTTGTGCTGTTTCTTGGCGTCGCGGCCTCCTTGCGATCTTTCGCGGCAAAACCTTCCATGGCCCTCAACGCCGTCTCCGCGCAGGGCCGCACTGCGCTTTACGACTCCGTGGGCGAGGGCCTGAAACACCCACAGTACGGCCGCTGGAGCAAGAAGGCGCTCGTCATCATGAGCGACGGAAGGGACAATGCCAGCCATCTCTCGTTTTCCCATGTTCTGGGGCAAGCCCGCCAATCGCGAGCCTTGATCTATGCCATCGTTTTGTCCAGCCCGGTTAACGGTGACGAAAACCCAGGCCTGCTGTGGCGACTCTGCAAAGATACCGGCGGAAGGGCCTATTCCCCCGCCGAAGACTCCGTCGTGAGCGTATCAAAAAATATCGCTCGCGATCTGCGCGAACAGTACACGCTTGGCTACGCGACGCAGAACGTGGAGCGTCCTGACGCTTTTCGAAAGATCGAAGTAAAGGTCATGGCATCAGGCCACGGCAAGGTACGCGTGCGAACTCGTCAAGGTTACTTTCTTGCTGTCTCGAGCCAGCTTCCAACGCAGCCGGGGTCGGGTGCCGGATGAATGTTTATTCTGGGCAAACGCGAATTGCCCGACGAACGCGAGCGTATGCGATCCGAATTATTTGTCGCGTTTTATTCGTATTGGGAAGTCTTGCCCTTGGTTATGCTGGTTTCGGCTTCGGCGATTCACATCTTTATCAAGCGGTCGAAATCAGAAAATTCGAGCGAGCGGCCGGTCCAACCAAAGCGCAGATCTTTGCCGAAGGCGATGTCCTCGGCGAAATTCAAATCCCTCGCCTGGAGATGGACTCGATCGTCGTTCAAGGCGATTCGAACGCAGACTTAAGGCGAGCGATAGGTCATGTGTCAGAGTCGGCCTTGCCCGGTCAACAGGGCAATATCGTTCTGGCTGGCCACCGAGACACTTTCTTCCGGCCGCTCCGCAATGTTCGGCAGGGCGACGAAATCGTCCTCAAGACGGGAAATGGCAGCTTCCACTATCGCGTCGAATCAACAGAAGTCGTTGCTCCGTCTGACGTTCAAGTGATGGCGCCATCGAATCGATACGACCTGACGTTCGTTACGTGCTTCCCATTCTATTTCGTGGGACCAGCACCGAAACGCTTCATAGTCCATGCCGTTGAGGTTGATGCGGCATCGCGGTAGCACGGTAGAAAAGTGCACTCTTATGATCCGTAAAGTCAGTGGAAAGTCATCTGTTTTGGCGAATGTGTCTTGCGGTTGGAACAGCGGGAAAGTACCGCGGCCGAATGCCTGACGCTTTACTCGTGCAAAACGACTGTAAGTAGCGACTTATTGACTTTGATCTTACCGTTGTATTCGATGAAGCCAAGCTTTCTGAATTTGTTGAGAAAGAAATTCACGCGCGAACGCGTCGTGCCGACCATGCTCGCCAACGTCTCCTGAGACAGCTTTGGCAACAGCCCGTCGGGTTGCTCCTGTTCTCCGTAGCGGGCCAGAAGCAGCAGGGTGCGCGCCAAACGCTTTTCACTAGAATTAAACAGCTGGTCGATCAGGTCCTCTTCAACGCGGATGTTGCGCGCGAGCATATAAGTAATGAAATGGTCGGACAGCGCGTGCTCCGCATGGAGCGCTCGTAGCAGCTCTCGTTGCTGGATCACCAAGACAGTGGTAGACGTTATGGCTGACGCTGTGCCCATCCGAAGCAACTGGCCTGCCATGCATCCCTCGCCGAAAAAATCACCCGGACCAAACATGGCGACCACGGCTTCTTTTCCAGTCCCATTCACGACAGAGAATTTCACGCCCCCTTTTTGAATATACATGACGGTATCTGCGGGCTCACCCTGGGAGTAAATCGACTCGCCTCTTCGATATTCCATCACTTTTCTCGACACCCCGGCAGTATCAAGAAATACCTGCGGATTGAAGTTACGTACAGTTCGATCGATTTTGCGCTTTATTCGTTTCATATCTGCAATCAAAACACTATCTCGCTGCGGATGTCACGTCTACTCACTCTACCAAAAGCACCTTCTGCAGACTGTGCAAAAGGGAACAGTGCATTTTCTTGGATTCCGAATAGCTGATACCGGAACTACGGAATCGTAACTACGATGCGCGGTTTTCCAGGCGACTCCCAGACCTTTTCAATCTCGGCCAGAGGAACCGGCTTTGTCGCGACCTAAAGGTTTGCGGGTGCGACGGCTTCGAACACGTTCCTGATCGCGTCGAGTAGTTTCGGGAAAGGAACGCTCATTACACCACTGCCCATCAGCTGGATGGCGGACGAACGGAGCGCAGCACCCGGAAGGTCGATATTTTCTTCCCGGCTTGCGCCCCCGACATGCACGAAGCGAACGGCCTTGCATCTTCTACCCCTTTCGCGACGGCGACGATGACCCTCTTTGCGTTCTCGCCCCACAGATAATCGACCACGACGTCGATACCGTGACCGAATTCCGATATCAGGGCTTCCTCATAGCTCCTCGTTCCGGCCGAAGTCCCAAGGGTGAACGGATGACGATATCCGCTCCCAGCGAAGACAGTTCTTTGAGTTCCGCTTCATTGCGGCCTATGCCGATGACCCTGCCCGCGCCCAGATGCTTTGCAAGCTGAATCGCCAGCCTGCCTGCGGTGCCGGTAGCCCCGTTGACGAGAACAGTTTCACCGGGTTGCAGGCGGGCGCGCTCCACGAGGGCTGCACGCCGACATTCCGGGATTGGCGATAGCAGCTGCCATGACATCGTCGAGGCCGTCCGGAACCGCGACGCACTGCTTCGAGCGAACAAGGGACTGCTCTGCCAAAGCCCCGAAGGGCGTTTCCGGCAGAGCGAAGTAAACACGCCGCCCGTCGGCGGTACGTCCTACGCCATCGGCTCCCGCCACCGACGGAAACATGCCTTCCGAGCTATAGTGGGTCCCGGAGGATCGGGACTTGCTGAACTGGTTCAGCGCGGATGCACTGACAAAGATGACTTCTGCACGTGAAACATGCGATCTACAGATAAGATGCCGTTGCAAGTCTGCTGAGGGCGTCGCCACCGGCGAGTGCTATGGTCGCTTCTGCATTCTTTGCACACGGGGAAAGCCCGTGCCTAACTTAGAGGAGGGTGACTCGCGGGCGCCGCAATGCCGCGAAAGAGTGTCATGCAGAACGGTTGTCCCCGCTGTGGGCGCAGGTATCCCTATCCGCAATGTTTTCCGCTTCACGCAGCATAGGCGGAAGGTTCTAGCTGAATTCGTCGCAGAAGCTCGCGGAGCAGCTATACCAGTCGGTCTCCAATGTTCGCCCTGCACAATAATACGTAAACGAAATTTTCATTTTCGCTTCTTGCCGAATCGCCGTGGAACAGCTTTTCGTCTGACGGTACCGAATGAGTTCGCGCTGAACGGGAATCTCAACGGCCATGCCACCTAGGATGAGTTCGCTTTGTGGATAGACAGCCATGTCGCACTGCTCCCCCCCTTCAACAATGACACGAATACCAGTTACCAGGGCCGACGGCTTCGCAAGATTCGCAACTTTAGCAAATGCTTGGGTTTCGCGTGAGTGCCCCATAAACGCAATTCTCAGATCAGGTTTCCACTCCTGTTCGAATTGCTCACGTGACAGTGCGAGCGCCCGCGCCTCTTCTTTCACCTGGTGCTCTAAGAGACGCAACTGATCTCGTGTGATTTCGAGTGCTTCGCCCGTTCTTTTTACATATCGCCTCGTAAACGAGACGAGGAAAACTGTCAATATGGCAACGGCCAGGCTAGAGATCGCCTGAATCGCTCCAACATTCTCATTGAGCCACCGAACTACGTTTGCAACTTGCCTCATGCAAGAATGCGCCTCATGGACTCGAAACTCCACAGCGACACCATTCGTATCTATTGGACCCCATCGATAGCACCAAGCGGGGGTATGGCACGAACGCCAGAGCAGTTGTTATGCTCCAAACCCGTATTCCCAGCAAATCCATGCACGCCACATAACGTGTGGCTAAGCCATTTCTTTCGACCGAGTCATCTGAGGGGCCTTGTTTCCCACAAGAAGGTTTTCCATTCTTTTCTTCTTAATCCGTCAGCCTCCCTCACGAATCGTCAAACGGCCGACTCCATCCTTTGCCATGGACGGAGCCAGCCATTTGCATCCGTGAACCGCAACACACAACGAATCCGGAGCTAAGCGTTCATCTGTGCCTGGAGAAACTCTCCGGGAAGGCATACCAGACGGCCCGTGCGTCGAGATTCCTGCGAATTGCCACGTCCCTTGTAGTCGTCCTTCTGTTTTTCGAGAAAACTAGAATCAACCGGCATACGCTCGATCCGAATGCCTAGAGTGCGCTCCAACTGGAGCAGTTCCGTCCGTTGCTCTCTCAGAAAGAAAGTAGAAGCGATACCTCGCGCGCCGGCCCGACCGGTACGTCCCACACGGTGAATAAAGTTTTCTGCCAGTTCCGGCAAATCATAATTGATAACGTGCGCGATGTTCTCAACGTGAATTCCACGTGAGGCCACGTCGGTTGCCACAAGAACCCGGCAGCGACCTAGTTGGAACTCAGCAAGAGCAGAGGTTCTTTGGGATTGTGAGCGATCTCCATGGATCACGCCTGCTTCGATTCCTTTCCAGTTCAGGAACTTGGCGATTCGTTCTGTTCCGCGCTTGGTCCGCGAGAATACCAGGCAGCGGCCTTTTTCCTGAGCCAACAAATGACACAGCATTTGCTGCCTCTCCGCTACGGAGACTTCGAACGCCTGAAGGCGCACGTTCTCGGAAGGCTTTCCGGTTGGACCAAACGCCAGCCGCACTGGGTTCTTCATATAAGTCTTTATGAGATTCTCCACAGATGCCTCCAAAGTTGCGGAGAAACACAGGGTTTGTCTGTCCTTTGGAAGGCACGCGATGATCCTGCGAATAGCCGGAAGAAATCCCATATCCAACATACGATCAGCTTCATCGAGAACAAGAATTTGCACCATTCCCAAGGATATGAGTTGTCGGCCGATGAAATCTTCCAATCGGCCGGGAGTTGCGATCATGATGCGAGCTCCCTTGCGAATTGCGCTCAGTTGGGGCCCTTCCGATAGGCCTCCCACGGCAAGCGCTGCAGGTGCGAGTTCTGTTCCTCTCAAGCCATCGAATTGCCGGGCCACTTGCATCGCCAGCTCACGCGTGGGAACCAGCACGAGCACCTCAATTCCGCGTGCGGCCTTTCGCATCAGCCTGTCGATCACCGGGATGAGAAAGGCGAGTGTCTTGCCTGTGCCGGTTTGAGCGGTCGCCAGCACGTCTTTGCCTTCTATGGCCTGTGGGATCGTTGCCGCCTGTACATCCGTGGGAACCGAAAAACCTGCTTCTTCTAGTCTCTTCTTCAGGGAGGGAGAGATGGGTAAAGTTGAAAAATTCTGCATTTTGCTTTCTTGCTGGCAAGCGAGGGAGTCACCGGACGCACATGCGTGCGGCATCACAGCCTCTCGGCCAGTCTTAATTCCAGTCTTAATTAGGGTTACGCTGAAAACGGACGGAGGGAAACTGATGGCGGATATTCTCAGATCAGGTCTTAACCGGAGGGGCCGCGCAACACAGCCGAAAGTGATAAGCGCGAGAACACTCTAGCATAAGTTTAACTAAGGCGATAGAGCATTCTTACTCCTCGCGGCGCCGGCGGTTAGACCGGTGGCGCGGATTCACAGCTTCGATTTATTAACAGCCATCCGCAAAACTAAATTTAAAAATCATTTAAAAATCGCGAGCAAGTGGTCGGGGCGTGGAGATTTGAACTCCAGACCTCCTGCGTCCAAGGCAGTTGAAAAAAATCTATCTTGTTGGTCCGTCTGGCTTTGTTCTGCGTGATGGTACACGGTTTTGGACCTCATTTGGCAGCACTTGGACCCAAGTTGGACCCAAGTTTCCTTTTGCAACTAGGCAGACGGCAGGCAGGCGCAGCCTTATACCAATGCCACGTCGCGGTCGAAATTCGGTTTCTTCTCGGTATGGAGCTTTAGTGCCACGCCACAAACCGCTGCGATGCGCTCCAGCATCGTGAGTGAGTGTCGGGGTATAGTAGGCAAGCCTGTCCTTCGCCGCGTCGAAAAACCTTACACTAGGTAACGAAAGTAAAATGCGCTATCCTTTCGTTGCGAGATTCCTAACGAAACGATCCTTTCGCGATGGGAACATCAACGAAACCCAATAGCCGTCTCGGGACTTACGTTGTTAAGTCTTTCAAAGACGAGTCTTTTCGAGCTTACGTACCTCCACCACTGCCGCCGGACCCACCTCTGGGGCTCCAGCGGCTTTTGCCGCTGCTGGAACAAGCCAACCAAGCACTCGGTCGCCTGGACGGCCTCGCATCCATTCTGCCCGATCCCTCGCTTTTTATTTACCTCTACGTCCGAAAGGAAGCTGTACTCTCCTCGCAGATTGAGGGCACGCAATCGTCGTTTTCAGACCTGATGCTGTTTGAAAGCGCCGAGGCTCCCAGCGTCCCGCTAGAGGACGTTCAGGAAGTTTCAAATTACGTGGCGGCGATGAATCACGGGCTCCGCCGACTCCGCGAGGATTTTCCGCTGTCTTTGCGGCTAATGCGGGAGATTCACAAAATTCTTTTGTCTAAAGGGCGCGGCAGCCAGAAACGTCCGGGCGAATTCCGCGAAAGTCAAAACTGGATTGGGGGCACGCGACCGGCGAATGCGGCGTTTGTTCCGCCGCCACCCGAAAAAATCATGGAGTGCTTGGATGCGCTGGAAAAATTTCTACATCGCGAACCCGAAGACTTGCCGATCTTGATAAAGATAGCCCTGGTTCACGTACAGTTCGAAACGATTCACCCGTTCCTGGACGGAAACGGAAGACTTGGCCGCTTGCTGATTACATTTTTGCTGTGCGTCGCTGGCGCGATTCGTGAGCCGATTCTGTACCTCAGCTTGTATTTCAAGATGAACCGGCAAAAATATTACGAATTGCTTGACCGCGTCCGCACGCATGGAGATTGGGAAACTTGGCTCGAATTCTTTCTCACAGGAGTTAAGGAAACCGCACAACAAGGGGCGGATACGTCGCGGGAGATACTGGCGCTCATTGAAAAGGATCGCCACAAAATCGAAGGGCTTGGCCGCCCCGCTGCGTCCGTTTTGCGCGTTCACCAACATCTTCAACGCAAGCCCATCATCACGATTCCCGCGACAGCCGAGCAACTCTCCCTCTCTGCTCCGACTGTAGCGAAGGCTTTGCAGCACATGGTCAAGCTCGGCATGGTTCGCGAGACCACCGGCAAACAGCGCCATCGCCTTTTCACATATCACCGCTACCTGGATATTCTCAATCAAGGGACGGAATTGCCGAAAGCGAACCGCTGAAGTTAAGGCAATTGCAAAAATCTACCTTGTTGGTCCGTCTGTGTCATGGTACGCAGTTTTGGACTCAGACTAATTAAGCAACATTTGGACCCAGATTTCGTCCTAAACACTTCCTCAATTGATGCTTCCTCAGTTGGCACGTCGGCATGTATCCACTACGTGCTCCATACCGGCTAAGAAGAACTTTCTCAGCTCGGTTTGTTTGGGGTCACGTAACTGATCGAGGTAGCGATTGAACCAGTTCCTTAGCTCGGTGCAAAAATGTGTTCTGTTGAGGACATGCGGGCTGTTCGTACAGTCTACAATCTTATTTTCTGGCTTATCGCGTCTAATGACCCATGCCCTGGTCTCCGCCTGGTGAAGAATTCCGTTCCGAATTCCCTTGTAAAACTTCTTTGCATCGTTTTCTTCGAATGCCAGGCACTCGGTGAGAAATCTAACGAATGCTTTTCCGGTTCCGAGCGAAGGGTTTGCACATTTTTCGGGCCTCGGGCACTTCTCGGGCGGGATCCACGTTGGTGCGCCTACGCGAAAGTACTGCAGAGTATCGATCAGAAGACAACAAAGCGCCACAATTGCGAATCCCGTCGTCAGACCCTCCTTTGGCAAAGGCCGATCTGGATTCGGCTCGTCCGGGATAGGGCATAGTCCTGTATTGGTATTTTCTCCAGTTCTTCGATACACAAGAAGAATCGCTCCCGCAGGCATGTTTCTCTCGACGAAATAAAATATGGTATTCAACTCTCGGTCGCGCAGAACTGGAAAGGTGGAAACTATCCTCCTCCTCCTCCGCCGTCTCCGCAGCGGCAGTACACAATATCCGGTATCAAAAATGGAAACTATACGATAACGAATATGGGCGGAGGAACGGGATCGATCTCTGGCTCGTCGAATAGTACGTATACGGTTACACAACAACCGGACTACAACCAACTCGGCTATTCGCTCGGCCTGGCCATTCGAAAATATCGAGACGAAAAGTCAGACAAGAAGCTCATTGAGCAAGCAAATCAAGCGATTGCTTCATGGGAAGGCCCCTATTTTAAGTCGCAGTCACCAGTTGTGCGGGCGAAAATCGGAATGGCGAAATCATGTACTGGACAGGTTCAAACCGTAAGCCACAACCACCTTTCCGTGTGTTTTTTTTCTTGACCGATCCTCACACGCAAAAAGAGGAGCATGTCACCTTTGCGTTTAGCTCTGGCGCGGAGAAGATCAAAGAAGAACTGGCGAGCACTACCACCGTCGCGCCGTCTTCTCAGTCCAACGCACAATCCTCTCTAAGGAACAGCGACGTGGTTGGCTTGGTGAAGGCAGGGATAGGCCAAGAGATCATCATCGCCAAGATAAAAAACGCGTCGTGCTCTTTCGATACCAGTCCTGCGGCACTAAAGGAGCTGAAGGACAAAGGTGTGCCGGACAGCGTTGTTCTCACAATGATCCAAGCAACCAAGAATTAGCCTTTGAGAGCAGAAGTTTCTGGCATCGAAGGGGTCGGATCAATCAAAAGTTGAAGTGTCAATGCGTCGCCGCACTCACGTTATAGGCTCATTGGGAAGAACGATATTGGATTTAAGCCTCTCGTCTGGAAAGTCTTTCGGGTTAAGGGTGACTATGAAATCCGCGTGGCCGCATTCCGCGCATAGGCAAAACGCGTCATCCTTGGGATCGGGAGAAATTTGAGCCGAGGCATGCACCTTCACCTCCTCGGCCCGCTCGCGGATCAGGTTGACGACTCTCCCGATAAGATTCGGACGAACGTGGAGGCGCTTAAGAACTTCCTTGTATTTTTCCAAAATGTCTTCTGTTACGAGCCAGACGAAATGGTTCTGCTCGGCCCACCGATGGAGCACGTCAGCACTTGGATTCCTGCCAGAAACGAACGGCTTTCTGAAACCCGATACGCCAGCTACAAGCACGCTCGTATCAACCACAGCCCGTGGCTTGCGCTTCCTAGTTTTCTGCGGCAACAGTGATCTCTGGCGCACGTCTCTCTTTACGATAGCTACGAACCGTGCTCAAGATTTCTTCTTCGGAAACCTCTCCGATGTCCTTTGCCGCCTCGGTTAGCGATTCTAGAAACTCCTTTTTCCAGCCCCGCCGTTTCTTTCCGCGCGGCAAGTCCTTGTAAAGATCAGCCCGGCTCATTCGCTCTTCAATCTGCTCTCCCAAGGCTCGAAACGGAACTCCTAGCTTGATTGGTTCCTCTTCCGGCGCGAGCCAACACTTGAAGATGATGTACTTAGGATTTTCTGATTTGAATTCTCCCTCAGACGCCGAAAATGCTTCCATGAGTTTAGAGAGCACACTCGTCCGCGTGCCCAAGGATTCCTTTAAGTAGAAGGCAACTTTGGCCACCATGAGGGCGCTTGTGTCGAAGAAATAGGTTCCCTCTAATCGTCGAGGCTTTACGACGCCAAATTGGACAAGATTTTGCAATTCCTTCGGCTCTATCTGAAGGACCGCGCTGGCCTGCTTTAACTTTAGCCCCTGCCTTGGCATGTTCCCTCCAATTAGCATCTAAACATTAGACTGTAATTGGATGTATGTCAAGGAACAGTTATACAGGCCGAAGTCCATCCGCCCATTGGCGGAGAAACGGTAATACCTCTAAGAAAGGGTAATAAAGAGGGTACCAGTTTCAGACGGTTCCTCGACTTTTGCTCGCCTGCAGAAGGTCTCGATTTGAATGACCGCCGATTAGGAATCTTAACATGTCTATAGGTAATCTATAGTTGATATATGGACTGCAATAGAATACCATATTGGCCAAGAAGGAGGTACGCCATGGCAGACATTCATTCCCTTGGCAAACGACGCAGAACGGCTCTCCGTGTGTTTTACGGTTTTGTAGTTGCTGCGATTGCCGCATTCACCCTTGGAGCGCGCCCAAGCGATTCGCGAGGCGTCCTGACCGCAGTTGGGATTCTCCTCGCGGGCGGCGCGTTCTGGAGCTTCCTTCGCTTCCTCCGAGCTGCGGACGCACATCAGAAACTCATCAACCACGAAGCTACGAGCTTTGCCTTCGTCGTCTCTCTGCTTCTCACGTTAGCCATTGGTCTTTTCCAACGATTCGGACTCTTTCCGGACGTCTTCCTTCTGGTCCCAGCCCTAATGATCGCATTTTGGAGCATCGGACTCATCCTCGCTTCCTGGCGGTACCAATGAAGACCCGGCTGCGTGTGTTGAGAGCGGAGAAGGAATGGTCGCAGGCCGAACTCGCCGAGTCGGTCGGCGTGACTCGTCAGTGCATCAACGCAATTGAAACCGGCAGGTACGAGCCTGGCCTCGATCTGGCGTTCAAGATTGCCCGCGTATTCGGCAAGAACATCGAGGAAGTTTTCATCTATTCAGAAGAGCAACCCTCGCCGTCGTCTTGAGTGAGTTTTGAGGTAAGCAGCGCAGATGTCCAGCCGTTCGCATTTCCGGCCTCCCCATTTTTTCCCGCAGTCGAATTCTGTTCACCCTGTACTGACCGCAATGGAGCATTGTCATGGCCCGAGGCTTTGACGGATTTGAAATAGATGATTTTCGCGATTCCGGCTTCGATTCTGGGCGGGACGTAGGCCGAGGTTCATCTTCCTCATGGAACGACCCAAACAGTCTTTACTACATCCATCGAGAGGAAGACAGGGCCGACCGGCGGGAC
>Ga0134128_10001632_pt1 | contig 28522 bp, 26 predicted proteins | sample KB31754_FD_96462 | JGI IMG/M metagenome (GOLD analysis project Ga0134128, IMG submission 96462) | Terrestrial soil microbial communities with excess Nitrogen fertilizer from Kellogg Biological Station, Michigan, USA - KB3-175-4 | ecosystem: Environmental > Terrestrial > Soil > Unclassified ... | reverse complement strand
GCGGTGGACGCCTTGCGCCCCGCGTGCGCGAGCTGGATCGCGGGCGCCGCGCCGTGCGCGCGGAGGAAGCGCGCGACCGGGGCCCACGCGCGGATGTGCGCGTCCGAATAGATGCCGGCGTCGCCGGGCGAGATGCGCCCCTCGGCCGTCACGCCGGAGGCCTCCGCCATGACGAGGCCCGCGCCGCCGATCGCGCGCGAGCCGAGGTGGACGAGATGCCAGTCCGTCGCGAGGCCGTCCTCGCAGGAGTACTGGCACATCGGCGAGACGAAGATCCGGTTGCGCAGCTCGAGACCGCGCAGGCGCAAAGGAGAGAAGAGGCTGCTCATGGGCCGGGATGATACCAATTCGACGAACTGCTAAGATTGCGCGCATGAGCGCCCCCTCCGCGACGCCGCCCGCCCCGAACGAGAGCCGGCTCGCGTTCGTGATGCGCGCGCTCAAGTACCGCAACTACCGGCTGTTCTTCGGCGGGCAGATCGTTTCGCTGGTCGGCAACTGGATGACGAGCATCGCGACGAGCTGGCTCGTCTACCGGCTGACGAAGTCGGCCTGGATGCTCGGCATCATCGGCTTCTCCGGACAGATTCCCGCCTTCGTCCTCGCGCCGTTCGCCGGGATCTTCGTCGACCGCGTGAACAAGCACCGCTTGCTCGTGCTCACGCAGAGCCTGGCCATGCTGCAGTCCTTCTCGCTCGCCGCGATGACCTTGAGCGGGCACGCGACGATCGCCGGCCTGATCGCCCTGAACTTCATCGACGGGGTCATCACCGCCTTCGATATGCCGCTTCGCCAGTCTTTCCTCGTCGAGATGATCGAGAAGAAGGAGGACCTCGGCAACGCCATCGCCCTGAACTCCTCCATGGTCAACGCCGCGCGCTTGATCGGCCCCTCGATCGGCGGCTTCGTCATCGCCGCCGCGGGCGAGGGCTGGTGCTTCTTCCTCGACGGCCTGAGCTTCATCGGAGTGATCGTGGCCTTGCTTTTGATGAAGGTGCGCCCGGTCCCCGATCGCAAGCGCCACCCGGGCGGCCCCCTCGCGGAGATGCGCGAGGGCTGGGACTACGCCGTCGGCTCCATCCCGATCCGGCGCATCATCTTGCTGCTGGCGCTGGTCAGCCTCGTCGGCGTGCCGTACACCGTCCTGATCCCTCTCTACGCGGGCAAGATCCTCAACGGCGGACCGCACACCCTCGGCCTGCTGATGACGGCGATCGGCACCGGCGCGCTCGCGGCCGCGATCTGGCTGGCCTCGCGCAAATCGGTGCTGGGGCTGGGCCGCGTGATCCCGCTGTCCGCCGCGGCGTTCGGCTTGGGACTGATCGCGTTCGCTTTCTCGACGACGCTGTGGGTCTCCGTCCCCCTGCTCCTGATCACAGGCGCCGGCTTCATGACGCAGATCGCCTCGAGCAACACCCTCGTGCAGACCGTGGTCGACGACGACAAGCGCGGAAGGGTCATGAGCTTCTTCATGATGGCCTTCCTCGGCACGGCCCCCTTTGGAAGCCTGCTGGCCGGAAGCCTGGCCGACCGCTTCGGCGCGCCGCGGACGCTCGCCGTCGGCGGCGTGTGCTGCATCCTCGGCGCCGCGTGGTTCGCGCGCGGCCTGGAGGAGCTGCGCGAGGCCGTGCGGCCGATCTACCGGCGCATGGGCATCCTGCCCCAGCTCACCGCCGCCGTCGAGACGACCGGCCGGCTCACGTTCGAGACGCACGACTGACGAGCTGGGCCGAGCGGACTGGGGTCAGGCCTTCACTTATTCAACTTATTCGCCGCGCGCTCGCGATCTCGGGAGCTTTCATCCGGCGACGTGACTCGTCAGCGACCAATCGCGGATCGCCTTCGCGCCCTTCGGCAGGAAGGCGGCCTTGTGGCCGCCGGGGAGGACGATCTCGCTCGTGACGCCCGGGACTTGGAACAGCGCGGCATTCTCGCGCACGCCCTCAAGCGGCAGGAAAATGTCCCCCTCGGCCAGGACGAAGAGCACGCGCGAGCGCCGGAAGCCGTTCTTGATCTGCTCGGGCGGCGGGTACGGCAGGCCCGGGTGCGGTGCGGCGTCCATCGCCTCGATGACCTCCTGGCGCCACGTCCCGTCGCGGCCGATGCGCTGAAGCATCCAACACTCGTCGAGCATCCACTCGGCGTCGTACGGCAGCGCCTCCGCGGCCGCGCGCGCCAGCGTCGCGTCTGTGTGGCCCGGCGAGGTCATCGGGTTCGAAAGGATGTAGTTGAGGAAGTTCGACGCGCCTTCCTCCGCCACGAAGCCCTCAAGCCCCGTCCTGTCCGCAGCGAGCAGGTCGTCGAGCTTCTTTGCGAGCTTCTTCTGCCAATCTCCGTCCTCGCCCTGCCCCAGGTACGTCCACAGGAAGTGCGCTCCGTTCGCGTCCAGTCCGTTCGCGGCGAAGCGGCGGCGCAGGTCGAGGATCTTCGAGACGAGGTCGGGGCGGGTCTCCCTCAAGCGGAAGTTGAGCTCCCTCTGCTTGGCGCGCCGCTTCTGGAACTGCCCGAGGAAGTCGCCGTGCGGCATCGCCGCCGCCGTGAAGGCGATGCCCTTCGGCACGCGCGTGATCTCCGGCAGGCTCATGTAGTGCATGCCGACCATGCCGCCGTAGCTCTGCGCGATCATGAAGAAGTCCTGCCCCGGCAGAACCTTGTTCAGGACCTCCTGGTGGTCCAGCGCCACGTGCCAAGAGTCGAAATACCGGGAGATCAACTCCGGCTTCGCGCCGGGGTTCTCCAGATCGAGCGGGCACGAGTTGCCGTCCGTGCCGCGCTGGTCGAGGATGAGCACGCGGAAATATCGCGACAGCTCGCCGAGATAGTCGACCTTCGCCGGGCGTTCGCCCGTATAATCGAAATCGTACGGCCGATACAGCGACGACGGCATCCCGGGCCCGCCGTTGACCACGACCACGACGGGATGCGTCTTGTCGGCGACGGACGTTCCCTGGACCGGGATCAGTCGATAGAAGATGTCGACGGTCGGACTCGCGCGCCGTGCGTAGTCGAGCGGCACGGTTACAAAGCCGCGCTGTTCGACATCGTGCCTGAGGATGCCGCGGTCTACGGGCTTGAACGGAAGAGCTTTCAGTTCGTCGAGCGTCGGCTCACGGCGCCAGTCGATCGCTTTCATGTGGAGATTATAGACGAAGTCGGAATGGATTCTCCGAGGACCTAGATTCCCGGGCTATTGGACTCATGCGCTCGAAGCGACCCCCAGGTTATAATAATGACCTGCCCATGAAGAACTCCCTCTCCCTTCTCGCCCTCGCCTTCGTGATCGTCCCCCCGTCCGGCGCCGTCGCCCCCGACCAGGCCATCGGAAACCTCCTCGACGCCGTCGCCGCGCCGTCCGCCGTCTTCGACGGCAGCCGCCCCGGCGCCGGAGCCGTCGTCGCGCCCGTCTCCGGCCGGACCCATCTGCCCGCGGCCGCAGTGAAGGCCGCCGGAAACTCCACGACCGCCGCCCCGGCGCCCGCGCCGCAAACGCCCGCGGCGTCCCCCGACATCCAGCCGACCTCGGCGCACGGCATCAGCGACGGCCGCCTCGGCCTCTACTCCGAGGACGGCTTCGAGCTCGGCACCGGGCGCTGCTCGCTGTGCAACGGCCCGCGCGAGGGCAAGTGGTACTTCCTGGACGAGGTGATCGCCACGCCGAAGTCCGGCCCGCCGGCCCTGGTCTGGATCGGCTCGCACGAGCTGATCGAGGGCGCGACGCTCTCCAAGGACGGCACGACGATCACGCTCAAGGACGGCACCTCGATGCCGTTCGCGCTGACGCCGAAGATCGCCATGAACCGCTCGTATTATGACGCCTCGAGCGTGGCCTACTTGAGCTCGCGCACGCTGCGCATCCGCGGCGAGTTCGCGCTCGTCGACGGCGTGCGCACGCTGGTCGCCCGCACGATCTGGCCCGAGGACTTCAAGATCGACGCCGCGAACCTCTCGACCGCGGACGCGGCGAGCGCCGGCGACGTCGACAAGCTGGTCGCGGCCGACAAGGGCGGCGCGAAGGCCCCATTCGAGACGAAGCTCCTCTGGGAGAAGCCGGGAGCGGACCGCGCTTGGGACGGCAAGCCCGTCATGGGCTTCATGCTCAACGGCGCCCAGGGCGACGACGACGAGGCGCTCGCCGGCCACTTCAGCTTCTTCACCGGCGTCTATCCCGCCGGCGGGAGCATGGCGGACTGGATGTTCGACAACTTCTACGACATGGACCTGGTCAGCGAAAAGGGCATCGTCGCCAGCATGGTCCCGATGGACAAGTACATGACGGACCTCAACAGCGGCCAGAGCTGGTACCGGCCGACGGACATGCTCGTCCTCGTGATGAAGGACGAGCGCGCGCCGCTGGCGCTCCAGGAGAAGTTCAAGGACCAGTACGCGAAGTACTACGCGCACGCGATCAAATACGACCGCATCCACAACACCTGCGCGGCCCTGATCGTCGACCCGCTCAAGGCCGAGGGCTGGTCCATCCCGGCCAAGGGCCGAACGCCGAAGCCGCTCGCCTGGGCGATCTCGAAGATCGTGCAGGCGACCTCGAAGGATCCGAACGCGGGCAAGACCGCCTACGGCTACATGCGCGAGGAGCCGACGCGCGTCTTCCCGCGCGCGTCCTTTGACAGCGCGGGCGGAGAACTGCTGAGCATGGCGGGCGCCGACGGCGCCGCTCCCCTCGGCCGCGAGCTGACGCCCTTCGAGAAGGAGATCCAGGAAGACCTGGTCGCCGTCCTCTTCGTGCGCCTGCCGCAGGTCCCGTCGAGCCGGGCCTTCGGCCGCGATCCCGCCGGCAGCTTCCTGGGCTACGCCGCGCGCCGGCCGGACCTCAACAAGACCGTGCCGAACGATCCGCGCCCGTTCCCACCCGTCCAGCAGTGATCCGCTAGACGCCGAGCTCGTCGGCCTTGCGCCGGACGGAGCCGCGCTTGACCGGCTCGATGTAGAGCTCGTTGTAAAAGCGCATGTAGGACTTTAAGTACGGGAGGTTCTCGGTCATCACGTAGCTGCTCGTGAAGTCGATGATCTGGAAGGTGCGGCTCACCACGAAATAATCGTCGCGCCGCCCGTCCGTCTGCAGGCGCATCGCCGGGAAGTAGGCCGAGGGGATGTATTTCGCGGCGTAGGCGTCGCGCTGGACCATGTAGTCGTACGCGTCCACGAGAAGCTCCACGTAGGACGCTCCCGAGCGCTGGAGCGCTCCCGCCACGGCGTCCAGCAGGTCGTGGCTGTCGATGCGGTCGGTGCGGAAGCCGAGGATGGACGCCTGCTTGCCCACGCCGCCGTACCAGATGAACACCTCGGTGCCGCCGTCCTCGGAGGCGAGCAGCCAGTTCGGCTCGTGGAACGGAAAGAAGCTGTTGGAGATCCGGCGCTGCTCCTTGTACGCGCGGAAGAGCTCCACCGTCTTCCGGGAGTCCTTCACGACGTTCAGGACGATCTTCTTCTTCGAAAGCGTCAGCGGCCCGCGCTCGGTGACGAGGTGGCCGCGATCGAGTCCCAGCTGGCGCCGAGCGATCTTGTAGATGTCGTAGAAAGGCGGATAGAGGTAAGGGCCCTCGCGCCGGGACTTGAGCGCCTTGGGCGTGAGATACACGTCGAGGTTCAAGTGCTCGAGCTCCTCGATCTGGACCGCGTTCGGGAAGAAGCCCATCTTGTGAAAGCCGGCCTCGGCGACCATCTTCGAGGGACCCTCGCTGACGGTGCGGCTCGTGCCGTAGATCACGTCGACGAGGTCCGCGCCCTTGGTCAGATAGCGCACGCCCTTCTTGAGCATGGTCGAGCCCAAGCCGTAGTGCCGATACTCGGGAAGCACGACGCCGCCGCCCGCCTTGGCCATGCGGTTCTTCGGGTCGCAGATGAACAGCATCGCCCCGGCCAGCCGCTTGTCCTTCTCGTCGGCCGCGACGAGCCACAGATGACGCTCCGGGTCGGCGATCTCGGCCTTCATGCGCTCGACGTTTGTGCCGAACTCGAGCGGGTACTTGCCCTTGTAGATCTTCTGGAACAGCTCGCGGATCGCGGGGGCGTCCGCGACGCGCGCCTCGCGGAACAGGATCCTGCGTCCGGAGAACCGGCGCCGGTCTCGTATGCGCTCCACTCAATTCCCCCTGGCGCCGGACATGCGCCGGTCGATCACGTGACGCATCTTGCCCGTGCGCGGATTGGTCTCCAGACCGCCCGGCTCGACCCATTCCACGCGGATGGGATGGACCTTCGACTCGCGGACGAACTCCTCGTACAGCGGGCGCGCCTCATGGATGCGGCGCACGAGGAGCTCCGCCGCCGCCGCGGTCGCCTTGGACGACGAAGGCGCCGCGATGCGGACGATGAGGCCGTCGAGACGGTCGTGATGCACCACCACCAGCTGGAAGTTGACGGGGCCCAGGTCGCTCTTGAGCCCCATGAGGATCTCGCGCACGTCGTTGGTGTAGATCTTGACCAGCCCGACCTTGGCCGCCTCGTCGGAGCGCCCCATCAGCAGGAACTTGCGGTCCGCGGCCCCCTTCGGCTCCAGCCACATCCCCCGGTCACCGACGGGATAGCGGATGATCGGCATCAGCGAGCGGCCCAGGTCGGTCGCGACCAGCAGTCCCTCGCGGCCCGTCTCGTCGATCGGCCGGCGCGTGACCTCGTCGACGATCTCGAGGATCGTCTCCCGGCCGAACGAGCGATGCTCGTTCGGCCCGCAGGAGGAGTCGACGTAGCCGAGCGGGCCCGCGTCCGTGCTCGCGTAGCCGATCGACAGGGCGCGCACGCCGGGAAAGATCTCGGCGAGGCGCTCGCGCTGGTCCGGGTACATGGCCTCGCCGCCGAACAGGACGCGCTCGAGCTTCATGCGGCCGGCGAGACCGCGCGCCGCGGCGTGTTCCGCGAGCTCCAAGATCGTCGTGGGCACGCCGGCGACCACGTTGACGCCGAAATCGGCGACGAGCGCGGCGGTCTCCGCGACGCTCGTGGCCCCTCCGATCGGCAGCTGAAGGACGTCGACCGGGGATTCCTCGAGAGACTTGTTGATGAACAGGAACGAGCCGTACAGCTGGCCGGCGTAGAACAGGTTGGCGACGCGATCCCCCGCCTTCACGTTCGAGGACGCGATGCCGCGGCCGAACAGGACGTTGAACGCCGCCCATTCCGATTTCGAGAACACCGAGAACTTCGGGCTGCCGGTGGTGCCGCCGCTCTTGAAGACGATGCCGTCGTGCATCGGTCCCGTGAGCACGGAATTATTCTCCAGCCCGTTGGCTCTCCAGAACTCGCCTTGATCCAGAATGGGAAGGGATTCGAGGGAAGCAACGCGTCCAGGAAGCGATGCATAGAGATTGCGATAGAACGGCGAGCGCTCGCGGACGTGCCGGACGAGGTCCTCCAGCTCCCAGGTCATGAGCGAGTCCTCCGGTCGAGGATGCGGACGAGCTTGCCGCTGCCCTTCGTCTTCTCGAGACCGTCCGCGGGGACGGCGACGACCTCGAGCAAGAGCACCTTGTCGTCGACGACCGTCTCCGATAGATCGTGGTCGCTCTCGAGCAGGGCCGCGCGCGCCTGGACCAAGTCGGTGTTCGACTCCCGCGACAGGCGCACGGTGATCTTCTCCTTCAACCCGTCGTGGTCGAGGACGACCTGGACGGCTCCGGCGTGGCCCAGGCGCTCGGAAAGGATCGCCGCGAACTTCTGATAGTTGAAGAACGAGGTGCCGATGCGGAACACGTCGCCGCTGCGCCCGAGCAGGCGGAAGCGCGGCGACGCCCGGCCGCAGGGGCACGGGGACGGCAGCCAATGACCGACGTCGCCCAAGTCGTAGCGCTCGAGGGTCTGGCCGCGGCGCGCCAAGGACGTGAACACGAGGCGGCCCACGGTCTTCCCCTCGACCGGCGCATCCTTCTCGAGGTCGAGGATTTCCAGGCGCTGGAGGCGCTGGTGGAGATGATGGGCGCTCCCGTCGCAATGACGGCATTGGTAGCCAAGAGGGCCGGCGTCGACCGATCCGTAGCCGATCGACTTAATCATCTCTATCCCGAATGTCGCGCTCAAGTAGCGCCGTTGCGCTTCGTTGAAGTGCTCGCCGCCGTAAAAAATCTTTTCGATGTTCGCTTCTTTGAGATTCTCTTTCTGCTGCTCGAACAGCGAGACGACGTAAGAGGGCATGCCGAGGAGGACGTTGACCTTGTTCTTCACGATGGCATCCGCCACCATCGCCAAATCCGGCTGCGCCGCCATCGGGAATTGGACCGCGCCGAGCTGCTCAAGGACGGAGAAGATGCTCAGGAAGCCGCCGTACAAGCTCCCGCTGAAGAATAAATTCATGCTCCGATCCTTCAGCGGATCGAGCCCCGCGGCGTAAAGCCCTTCGGCTCCGGCGCGCATCTGCTCGTGATAGTCGTCGTAAGTGAAGACCGAGAGCTTCGGCTCGCCGGAGCTGCCGCCGCTCTTGAAGTAAAGGTGCGCGTGCTTCTCGTCGACCTCCATGGCCTGGAAGTCGGCCTTGGTCATGATCTTGGCCGGGCGGGAGGACGCGGACGGCTCCGCGCGGCGCAGGTCGGCGAAGGACGAGATGCCCGCGGCCTCGGGACCCAGCTGGACGCTCACGCGCCGCGCGTAGCGCTGGAGAGCGTAAACTCCGTCGTGCGCCTCGCCGCTGTAGCTGCCCGGCATGTCGCCGACGCGGCGCACGCGCACGGCCCCCGCCTTGAGCAGCAGGTCCGACAGCTCGCCGGCGTCGTCGAGGCGGCAGGCGAGGCCCGCGGTCTGCAGGTACGCGCGCATCGGCCGCAGCGTCGCGACGATGCCCTCGCGCGGGAGCGGCTTGACCCAGATCGTGCGATAGAGCGGCGAGGCCGCGAGCGCGGGACGCGCGTCGGCCAGGATGCGCCAGCCCTTGTCCGCTTCCTCGACGACCTTCGCGCGGCCGAAGCTGGCTTCCTGGCGAGCCAATTCGGAGACCAAGGTGATCTCGGCGCTCTCGGCGGGCGAAGGCTCGAGGCGGGGCGTCTCGCGGGAGACGCGATCGAGGGCGTGAGCGAAGCGCGCGACGAAACGCTCGACCTCGGACCAGTCGCTCGTCTCCAGATAAAGCACCTGAGGGCTCGAGCACGCTTGCTGCTCGAACGCGCAGACCTCTCGAGCGGCCGCTTCCAGCACCGCGGCGTTTTCGAACTCACCGGAGGCAAGATACGCGAAGGATATTTTATGACCCCACTCCACGACGCGCGCCGAGGACGGGGCGAGCTTGCGGATCTCGCGCATGGCCTCCTCGCCGCCCCAGGCCGCGATGCCGTCGGCCGCGGCGAAGACCTTCTCGAGCAGGTCCTTGCGGCGCGAGGAGAATCGCGCGGCGACGACGCGCCGGGCGACGGCGCCGGTCGCGTCGCACGCGCCCAATCCCTGCAGGAACAACTGCGGGAACGAGCTCTCTCCGCTGGTCTTGAGAAAATTCACGTTGCCCGACAGCAGACCTTCGATCACGCTGAGCGGCGCGGCCGTCGGCGCGTTCGAAGGCGCGACGTGCACGAGAAGCCCGAGCGGCGCCCAGGCCTCGAACACCGCGTCCGAAAAGCCGATCCGGACCGGCAGGAAGGGCGACGCCGACCCCAGCTCGCGCCGCAGCTTCGCCTCGAGATTCTCGCGCTCGAGGAACGCGGCCGACTCGGCCAGCAAGGCTTCGATCTCCGCGGAGCTCACGGCCCCCGACAGAGACTCCTTGAGCCGCGCGTAGTTTCCGGTTTTCGCCCTCAGTTGCCCGGCATACGCCTCGGCGGCCGCGAGCAGGACGCGGGAATCGAGGCTTTCGCCCGCCGCGCGCGTCGCGGCCCAATCGGTGAAATGATCCAACCGTCTCTCCAGCTCGGAGTCGTCGAGCAGCTCGCCTTGCCACAGGTGGATGCCGACTTTGCTGTCAGCGCTGAAAGTCATCGCGCCAGCATCTCCGCCGCCGCGATGGCGCAGCTCTTGTTCTTGCTCGTCCCCGCGCGGCCGTGGACGACGAAATAGGGGGCGGCGATGCCGCAGCCGCACTCGGAGCCGGGATGGAGCGACGCGAGGTCGCCCATCAGCACGGAATGCGCCGGCATGGAGGTGATGTACGGGCTCGTGAAATGAAGGAAGCCGCGCTCTCCGAAGCCGAGGACGGCGAGCGTCTTCACGTCGCGGATGAAGACCCGCGACCAGACCGGGACGTGGAACTGATGGCGCGCGCACTCGACGTAGGGAATGGGATGCTCGACGGAGCCGAAGCCGTCGCGCAGGCGCGCGTCGGGGATGCCCAACTGCGCGTTGACCCGCGCATAAAGCTCGCTCTTCGCGATGGCCTGGTCGGCGTTGCCCTTCCAGCCGCCGCCGAGGAACACCAGCGACTCGGGCGAGAGCTTCAGCGTCGGAAAGCCGAGGTCGCGCATGCGCTTGAGCGTGAAGTAGAGAAACGCTGGAAAGCCGAAGATGCGGACCGGGAGCCCCTCCTTCTCGTAGCGCTGAAGGGCCGCGATGCAGCCGAAGACGTCGAAGTCGTGGCCGCCGGTCCCGGTGCGGCGCAGGGCGACGAAGACGCCCTGCGCCGGCGCGAACTTGCGCAGATAGTTGTCGGTGTAGGCGGTCCCCAGCTTCGAATCCGGCTCCGTCTCGTAGCTGTACAGGAGATAGTTCGTCTTCGTCGACGGGGTCGCCCAACCGTTGCGCGCGAAGATCCCGTCGAGCATCCGCTGTCCCGCCTTCATCGACCAGCGGTCGAAGAAGACCTGAGACTTCTGACCGGTCGTGCCGGAGGAGGTGAAGTGGGCGAACACGTCCTTCTTGTCGATCGAGAGAACCTCATGAGTCTTGAAGAAATTGGCCAAGACGAACGGGATTTGAGCGCAGTCAGCGACGGATTTGATTTTCGAGGGAAGAAAGGCGTTGGCGACGCAATGTTTTGAGTAGAAATCCGAGCGCTCGCGGTGCCAGGCGGAGGACTCGAGCATGGCCTTCACGTACAAAGCATCGGCTTCCGCGCCGTGCGCGAAAGGATCGGAGAGTTCGCAAAGACGCTGCACGGCGGCCAGCTTCGCCGGATCGGGGACGCGGAGGGGCTCTTCGTCGGACTTCATGCGTGTCTCAGCTCCCGGTTCGAGACCAGGACGGCCGTCGCCAGGAACAGCATACAACTGCAGGCGACGGCGAGGCTACGGACTTCGACCCGGCCGACCAGGAGGCCCAGCGCGCCCATGGAGAGCGGCAGCGACGCGTTGCTGATCAGGTTCACCATGCTCATCACGGTCGGGACGTCGCGCGACGCGGGGCGGGACTGGAACAGGTTGAGAATGAACACGTTCGCCGTGGCCAGGAAGAAGCCGAGCGCCGCCAGGCACGCGCAGCCCTGCCACGGCGCCCGAGTGAGGGAGAACGCGACGTACGCGACGGCCATGAGCCCCATGCCGAGGCAGATCTTTTTCCCGGGCCGGGCGCCGAACGGGATCAGCGACAACGCGACCCCGCCGAGCGCGGTTCCGACGCCCAAGGCGGTCTCGAGCGAGGCCAAAGTGCCGATCGTCCCCCCATAGGCGGCTTTCGCGAACAGCGGCAGGAAGACCAGCAGCGGGCCGAAGAAGATGTTCATGCCCAGGAAGCCGCCGATCATGAAGCGCAGGAGGGAGTCGCCGCGGAGCAGCTCGCCCATCCCGGAGGCCCGGGCCGGCGCGCCGTCCTCGCCTTCCGCCGAGGCGGGAAGCCGCGTCAGCACGCCCGACTCCAGGGCGGCCGCGAAAGCGTAGCTGAGGCCGTTGAAGAGGAAGAGTCCGCGAAGCCCGAGCCAAGGGTAGAGCAGCGCGGAGCACAGCGGGCCCACGATGTTGCCGAGCGAGAAGCAGGAGTCGATCACGGCCGTCAGCTGCTGGAGCGCGCTCGCCTCGCCGAGGTACAGAGGCAAAGACATGATGGCGGGATTGAATAGCGCGCCCGCCAGGTTCGAGGCGAACGAGGCGGCGAACAGGACCTCCAGCTGCGAGCCCGGAGCGACGCGCGGCCAGACCAGAGCCAAGCCCGCGAAGATCGCGGCGCGGATCCAGTCCGCCCAGATCACCGTCTTCAAGGGGCCGAGCAGGTTCGTCCAATGCCCGGCTTTCCACGCCAGCAGGAGATGCGGCAGGGCCGAGACGGCGAGGAACCACGGGATGACCGCCAGCGACGCGCGCTCGGTCAGGACCCAGATGAGCCCCACGGTCATCATCTTGTCGCAGATCTGGGAGATCAATTGACCGCAGAACAGGCGCGCGGCGTTCTTGTCGGACAGGACCGCGAACATTGCGAATATTGTACCAGTCCGGCGGCAGGCAATTGGAGCGCGGCGCCCCGCCCCGGCTCAGGAGGCGCGCCGCTCGAGACGCGCGACGCTGAACCAGCGCCGGTCGTCGAGCCAGCGGCCCGCGAGGCGCAGGCCCGCGCGCGCGGCGAGCGCGTCGAGCTGGTCCAGCGTGTACTTCCGGGAGTCCTCCGTGTGGATGCGCTCGCCGCGCGCGAAATGGAACGTGCGCGCGAGCGCCGCGACGGAGACCTCCTGCTCGCGCGCGCTCTCGAGATGCATCTCGATCCTCCCCCCGGCCTCGTCGTAGAACGCGCGGTGGCGAAAGGCCGACGGATCGAAGCGGCCGCCCAGCTCCGCGTTGATGCGCCGGAGCAGATTGAGGTTGAAGCGCGCGGTGAGGCCGGCCGCGTCGTTGTAGGCCGCCTCGAGCACGGCGCGGTCCTTGCGCAGGTCCGCCCCCAGGATCCAGCGGCAGTCGAGGCCCCCGGCGCCCGCGAGCAGGCGGCGCGCCTGCTCGTCGTCGAGGTTGCCGATGCTCGAGCCGAGGCTCAACATCAGGACCCGCCCGAGGCGGCTTTTCCGAAGCCAGGCGAGGCCGGAACCGTAGTCCCCGACGAGGGCCGTGACGCTCAGGGCGGGGTAGTCGCGCAGGAGGCCTGGCGCCGCCTCCAGCAGGGCCGCGCGCGAGACGTCGATCGCGACGTAATGCAGGCCGTCCTGCCTCGCGAGCAGGGCCTCGATCAGCGCGCGCGTCTTCGTCGAGCTGCCGCTGCCGAGCTCGACCAAGGCCGCGGGACCGCCGGGTCCGGAGACGATCTCGGCCGCGTGCCGGCGAAGGATGCCGAGCTCCGTGCGCGTCAGATAGTACTCCGGGAGGCGCGTGATGCCCTCGAAGAGCCGCGAGCCGGCGGCGTCGTAGAAATGCGCGGGCGGCAGGCTCTTGGGCCGCGACGACAGGCCGAGCAGCGCGTCGCGGGCCAGGTCGGTCCCGCCGCGGCCGAGCTCCACGACGCTCAGGCGTCCCACGCGAGGCGCACCCCCATGAACTGCCAGCGCTTCTCGGGCTGGAAAAAGTTGCGGTACGTTCGGCGGACGTGGCCGCGGGGAGTGGCGCAGGAGCCGCCGCGCAGGACGTACTGGCCGTTCATGAACTTCCCGTTGTACTCTCCGAACGCCCCGTCGGCCGCGCGATAGCCCGGATAAGGGACGTAAGGGCTGGACGTCCACTCCCAGGCGTCCCCGAACAGCTGGCGGAGCCCGTCTCCGGCGTTCGCGGGCAGCGGGCTCCACGCTCCATCCTCCATGAAGTTCCCCTTCGAGGGCTCCGCGCCGTGGGCCGCGCGCTCCCATTCGGCCTCCGTGGGCAGGCGCGCGCCCGCCCAGCGCGCGAACGCGTCCGCCTCGTACCAGCTGAGATGGCAGACCGGCGCCGCGGGATCGACGGCCTCGCTCCAGTACATCGGGCTCGTCCATCCCTCCAGACGCGCCCGGTCCCAGCCGTCCGAGAGCCAGTGGCGGAAGTCGCGATAGCCGCCGGCGTCGATGAATTCCCGGTACTCGCCGTTGACGACGAGGCGGTCCGCGAGCAGGAACGGCCTCAGCAGCGTCGCGTGCGCCGGTCCCTCGTTGTCGAACACGAGGCCCGCGTCGTCGCGTCCCATCGAGAAGGCGCCGCCCTCGAATCCGACGCGGACCGGCGCGGACGGAGCTCCGCCGCCGGAGCGCGGCTCGAAGGCTCCTCCCGGATAGACGGCGCCCACCGGGTTGTGCGCCAGGATGAGCTTGATGTCGGCGACGAGGAGCTCCTGATGCTGCTGCTCGTGATTGAGCCCGAGGCTCAGCGCTTCCTCGAACCCTTCTCCCGGCCGCCGCTCGATCAGCGCCAGCATCGCCTCGTCGACGGACTCACGGTAATCGAGGACGTCCTTGACGGTCGGCCGGGACAGCGTGCCGCGCTTCGTCCTCGGGTACGGGGAGCCCACCGTCTGGTAGTACGAGTTGAAGACGCTCGGGAAGCTCTCGTCGAAGAGCCGGTAGCCGGGCAGGCGGCGGCGCAGGAGGAAGGTCTCGAAGAACCAGGTCGTGTGCGCCAAGTGCCATTTCGGAGGGCTGACGTCGTCCATGGGCTGGACCACGTAGTCCTCGATCTCCAGCGGCGCGCAGAGGGCGGCCGTGAGCCGGCGGACGCGGTGATACTCCGCCCAGAGCGGGTTCATACGGCGGGCCAGGGACGCGGCCGCTCCAGCGCGGCGCGATCCCAGCCTCCGAGCTCGGCGGCCGCGTCGTAAGCCTGCTGGAAGAACTCGAGGACGGCCGCTTTCGGGTCCTTCCGCCGGCGGACGTCGTCGTACGGGAGCAGGAATTCCTTGAGTCCCTCGTGATAGCGGGCCCCGTCGCGCGGCCCGCGCTCCTTGAAGCCCGCCGGCTCCGGCGCGGCATAGGCGTAGAAAGCCGCGTCCACGTCCCCCGAGCCCGGCCACCAGCCCACGCTGATGACCTCGTGCGAGTAGGCCTCGCGCGTGACGAGATCGGCGCCGGGGCGCGCCGGCGCGCGCCTGCCGGAAAAACGGGTCAAGGCGAGGTCGAAGCTGCCCCAGAAGAAATGAGTCGGGCTCTCTTTTCCGACGAACCGGCAGCCGAACTCCTTGAGGACTTGGTCGGCGGCGAGCAGCGCGCGCCAGCAGCGGAAGGCGTGCTCGCGGTCGTACGAGGCGTGCACGACGTCGCGGTCGAGCGGGATCGCGCCCTCGAACTCGACCGGCATCGGGCGGATCGGGACTTCGACGCCGAGCTCGCGCAGCGAGCCGAGCACGCGGCGATGGAATTCGGCGACGGTCATCGGCTCGAGCCGCACCGTCCGCCGGCCGCCCTCGCTCGTCTCGACGTCCAGGCGGTGCTCGATGAAATCGAGCCGGATCTCGAACGCCTCGTCCCCGTAAGGGATCGCCGACGTCGTGAGGCCGCGCGCCGTGAGGTACAGCGGAGCCTCCCACCAATGGTTGCAGTGCGGCGCGCACGTCAGGCGCACCTTGCCGACGACCTGCAGCCACATGTGCAGCGTGTCGTAGGTGTCCCGCCAGTCGGAGAGGCGCAGCCGCGGCCAGCTCACAGCATCTCCTCGTCCACGTAGCACCAGCGCCAGTCCTCGCCCGGCTCGAAGGACCGCATGATGGGATGCTTCGACGATCGGAAGTGCTTCGTCGCGTGCTTGTTCTTCGACGAGTCGCAGCAGCCGACGTGGCCGCAGGTCAAGCAAAGCCTCAAGTGGACCCACTCGTCGCCCGACTCGAGGCACTCCTTGCACCCGTTCCCGCTGGGCGCGACGTCGCGGATCTGCGCGACATGCTCGCATGTAGACATGGTCCCTCCGCTCGGGGGATTGTCTCACAACCGTTATGTCGTCTTTGCGATACCTCCGTCTCAATCCGGTGCCGAAATTTCGTAGAACGAACCCATGCCCTCGCGCGTCTTCATCATCCGCCACGGCGAGACGGAATGGTCGCTGTCGGGCCGGCACACGAGCCGCACCGACCTTCCGCTGACCGAGGCCGGCGAGCGCGACGCGCGCGCGGTCGGCGCCGAGCTGCGCTCCGTCGAGTTCCGCCTCGTCCTCTCGAGCCCGGCCCTGCGCGCGCGCAGGACCTGCGAGCTGGCGGGACCGACGCGGGCCTCGGAGATCGAGCCGGCCCTCGTGGAATGGGGCTACGGCGAGTACGAAGGGCGCACGACGGCCGAGATCGTCCGGGAGCGTCCGGATTGGGACCTCTTTCGCGACGGCTGCCCCGGCGGCGAGACCCCGGCTCAGGTCTCCGGGCGCGTCGACCGCGTCCTGGCCCGCGCGCGAGCCCAAGGGGGGAACGTCGCGCTCTTCACCCACGGACATCTCGCGCACGTGATGGCGGCGCGCTGGATCGGTCTCCCGGTGCTCCAGGCGCGGCACTTCTCCGTCGCCGCGGCTTCCGTCAGCATCCTCGGCCTCGCCCGCGGCGACTCCGGAGCGCCGGTCATCGCGCTGTGGAACTCGCGGCCGGGACGGCCGCCGGCTTAGCGCAGGTCGAGGATGAAGCGCACGCGCCAGTCGCCCAGCGACAGCGCCTCGACGCGGCCCATGAACATCCCGGCCAGGCGCGTGAAGCGGGTGAAGCGCTTCGCGGCCGGGGACGGCGGCGCGTCGTCGCCGCCGAGGCAGAAGGCGAGGCCGCGCTCGCGGGAGCTCGGGCAAGGCGTTAGAAGGTAGGAGCCGCGCGCGTACGGGGCCCAGCTCGGTCCCTCGAGACGGATGCGCCCGTCGTCTTCCGCGGCGGCGCGGCCGGCGGCGAGCGACAGGACGGCCAGGAGAAGGAAGAGCGCTCGGCGACTCGTCGTGATGTTCATTTTCGGCTCCTGGGCGACCGTCGCCCGGGTTATAGCGGAGCCGTGTTACGCGCCTATTGCGCGGAACGAAACTATTCCTGAACGGGAAGGTCCGGGGCCTCGCGGATCGCGCAGATCCGGTTGTCCTCGACCTGGTAGATCATCGGGGCGACGATGACCTTGGGATACAGGACGCGCAGGCGCTTGGCCTCGGAGACGACGAAGTCGATCTCAGCGCCGATCTCGTGGGTCGGCAGGTGGCGGTCGAAATGCTCCTCCGCCTCGGGCCGCTCCCAGCCCGTTTCCATGAGACCGCGCACGAAGTCCTCGCGGCGCGCGGCCAGCCCCGACATGCCGCAGTTGGTGTGGCCCACCACCGCGATCGCGCGCACCCCGCCGACGGCGAGCGCGTAGGAGACGCGGAACTCGCTTTGCCGCAGGTTCGCGCCGCCCGTGCGCAGGATGAAGGCGAAGTTGTCGGGGATGCGCAGGTGCTTGCGGCTGTCCATGCACATGCCGATGAGCAGCTCCGGGCGGGACGCCCGCGGCGGCAGCGGCGCGTCGAGGTCGTGGTACTTGAGGAGGGCTCCGAGGGGCGTGTCGCGGTAGGACGCAGGGATGTCGGCTTCGCCGTTGATGGGGATCAGACGGTTCATTTGATCTTCTTGAGCAGGGCCTTGATCGCGGCGGCCGAGGCGGCCTCGGTCGCGGCGGCCGCGTCGTCGCCGGAACCCGACGACGAGACGCTCCACAGCAGCTCGTTGGTCTTGGCGTCGAGGAGGCGGACGTTCAGCGAGACGGTCGCCGGCACGGTCTGCGTCTCCGGGACGACCTGGCTCGTCTGCGTGATCGCGTAGCCAGTCACGACGTTCTGCACCGTCCGCGTGCGCGTGTCGCCGCTGCGCTGGGTCGTCACGACCTGCCCGTAGATGGGGTCCGACTGGGACTGCGGGACGTCGACCATGACCGTCTCGTCGCGGGGTCCCTGGTATCCGGTCACCGCGCCGACCGCCAGAGCGTCCGCCTGCGCGGAGTCGACGACGCGGTAGCCCGCCGTCAGCAGGTACTTCTCGAAGGTGTTCGCCGCGACGTCGCCGGAGCCCGTCGCGCCCGGGTAGTCCGAGAACGACGTCACCGCGACGGCCTTCACGTTCGCGGCCGCGTAGCCGGGGCTCACGACCACGACGGCGTTCGGGGCGCAGGCGGCCAAGGCGGCGGCGGCCGCAAGCAGGAATCGGCGGTCAATCATGGGGAACCGCCTTCGCGCGCGCCTCGGCGTCCGCGATCTGCGCGGGCGTCAGCGCGGTCTTGAGCCGCTCGGCCGCGCCGGCGGCGCGCTTGTCGCCGCCCCCCGAGGCCAGGAGGTACCACTTATAGGCCTCGACCAGGTCCTTGGGCTCGCCGCGGCCGCGCTCGAAGGCGCGGCCCAGCCGGAACTGCGCCCGATGGTCGCCCTGCTGGGCGGCCTTCTTGTACCAGCCGGTGGCCGCCGACTCGTCGTGCGGGACACCGCGGCCGGTCTCGTAGATCAGCGCGAGGTTGCCCTGAGCCGCGGGAACGCCGTGCTCGGCCGCCTTGCGGTACCACTGCCCCGCCCCCGCGGCGTCCTTAGGCCCGCCGAGCCCGCGCTCGAGCATGTAGGCCAGGTTGTTCTGCGCGTACGGGTCCCCGAGCTCCGCGCCCTTCTCGTAAGCGGCCCGCGCCTTGGCCTCGTCCTTCGCGGTCCCCCGGCCCCAATGGTACATGCCGCCGAGGTTGGTCCAAACCACCGCCTCCTCGCGGTCGTCCTCCTTGTCCGTCGCGGAGCTCTCGTCCGGCTTCGCCTGCGACGCCTGGAGATAGAGCGAGAAGGCCTTCGCGTCGTCCTTTTTAACGCCCCGGCCGAGGTGGTACAGCGTCCCGAGGTTGTTGGCCGCCTTCGGGTCGCCTTGCGCCGCGGCCCTGGCGTACCACTGAGCCGCCTTCGTCTCGTCCTTGGTCTCGGGGCGGGCCGCGCGGCCTTGCTCGTAGACGAGGCCGAGCCGGTACTGGGCTCGGGCGTCGCCGCTCTCGGCGGCCTTCGTCAGCAGGCTGAACGCGTCCTCCTCGTGCCCGGCCTCGAACGCGGCGCGCGCCTCGTCGAGAAGGCCGGCGCGCGCCAGGACGGCGGCGGAGAGGAGGACGAGGGCCACTGGGAGCACGGCGAACAGGAAGCGGTTCATCATGAACGTGAGACGATTATAGGATACTCGAAGTGTCCCGTTCGCTTGCGGCCCAGCCCCCCGCGTGTTACTCTCTCATGACATGGCGCTGATCGAGCTCGAGAACGTCACCCGCGACTACGTGGTCGGCGGCGAGGTGCTCCGGGTCCTCAAGGGAGTGACCCTGGCGATCGAGGAGGGCGAGTTCGTCGCGATCATGGGCCCCTCCGGCTCCGGCAAGTCCACGCTCATGCAGATCATCGGCCTGCTCGACCGGCCGACCGGAGGCTCCTACCGCCTCATGGACCGCGATGTGTCCAACCTGTCGGACGACGAGGGCGCGGCCCTGCGCTCGCGCACGATCGGCTTCATCTTCCAGATGTTCAACCTGCTCAAGCGCACGAGCACGCTCGACAACGTCGCCCTTCCGCTGATCTATTCCGGAGCGCCGGACCGGGAAGGCCGCGCGACGGAGCTGCTCCGGCGGGTCGGCCTCGCCGACCGCCTCGACCACGCGCCCAACCAGCTCTCGGGAGGCCAGCAGCAGCGCGTCGCGATCGCGCGCGCCCTCGTCAACCGCCCGCGCCTGCTCTTCGCCGACGAGCCGACCGGCAACCTCGCCTCCGACCAGGCCGAGGACATCCTCGGCCTCATCCAGGCGCTCAACCGCGAGGGCATCACCGTGATCATGGTGACCCACGAGCCCGACATCGCCGCGCACGCGCGCCGGATCATCCGCATCAAGGACGGCCAGGTCGTGGCCGACGAGCGCCTGGACCCGAGCCCCCTGCCGAAGGCGCCGGTCCCGCTCCAGCCGGCGGCGGCGGCGGAGCTCGGGCTCCACGCCGTCCGCGAGTACGGCGCGTCGGCGCTCAGGGCGATGGCCGCCAACAAGGCGCGCAGCGCGCTCTCGATGCTCGGCATCCTGATCGGGGTGGCCTCGGTCATCGCCATGCTCGCCATCGGCGCGGGCGCGCAGAAGGCGATCGAGGCGCGCCTGGCCAGCCTCGGGTCGAACATGATCATGGTCTTCGCGCGCTCGCCCCGGATGAACGGGGTCATGGGCGGCGGCTCGTACTCGCGCCTCACGCTCGAGGACGCGAAGGCCGTCGGCGGCCTGCCCGGGGTCGTGGACAGCTATCCCGAGGCCGAGGGCAACGTGCAGATCGTGTTCCAGAACCAGAACGCGGTCACGGAGATGCAGGGGGTGACCCCCAGCTACGAGCAGATCCGCAGCGCGACGCCGTACTTCGGCCGCTTCTTCACCGAGGCCGAGAATCAGGCGGAGGCGCGCGTCGTCCTGCTGGGTCAGACCGTCGTCAGCGAGCTGTTCGGGACCCAGAATCCCGTCGGCGAGACGGTCGAGATCAACCGCACCGCCTTCAAGGTGATCGGCATCCTCCCCACGAAGGGCTCCAGCGGCTACGGCGACCAGGACGACATGATCGTCGTGCCCATCAAGACCGCGATGAAGAGGGTCCTCGGCACCCTCTACCTGCACGAGATGGCCGCGGAGGCCTCCGCCCCGGAGACGGTGAGCCCCCTGATGCAGTCCGCGCGCTCCCTGCTGCGCCGCCGGCACCGCATCCCCCAATATAAGGACGACGACTTCACGCTGCGCAACATGGCCGAGATGCAGGCGACGCTGCAGGGGACCACGCAGACGGTCTCGCTGCTGCTCGCGATCACCGCCGCGATCTCGCTGTTCGTGGGCGGCGTCGGGATCATGAACATCCTGCTCGTCTCCGTCAACGAGCGCACGCGCGAGATCGGCCTGCGCAAGGCGGTCGGCGCCTCGCGCGGAGCGGTGATGGCCCAGTTCCTCATCGAGTCGCTCGCGCTCTCGGCGGCGGGCGGCCTCATGGGCGTGGCGCTGGGCGTCGGGGTCTCGCTGGCGCTCTCGGCGTTCGCGGGCTGGGCGGCGCTGATCTCGACGCGCGCGGTGCTCGTCGCGTTCGGGTTCTCGGCCTGCGTCGGCGTGGTCTTCGGCCTCTGGCCCGCGCGCAAGGCCGCCCTGCTGTCGCCGATCGAGGCGCTGCGCTACGAGTAGACGTCATAACTTGTAGACGAGAACGTGACGCCGCCGCTGTCGCCGGTTTGTCATTTTGCTCATATTATTGGTTCATGACCCCTCCGCTCAAGGAAGCCCGCTCGCCCGCGCCGCCGCCGCCCGCCCCTCCGTCCGATCTCCCCCCCGCGCCCGCCGCCGCGGCTCCGGCCGCCGCCGCCTCTCCGCGCAAGGGGCCGCCGTACGAGCGCCGCGCCACCGACCGCTACCTGGCCGCCCAGCTCGCCATCACGCGCGTCCTGACCGACGCCGTGAGCCTCGCCGACGCGACGCCGAGGATCGTCAAGACCGCCTGCGAGAAGATGGACTGGGAGGCCGGCGCCATCTGGGAGGCGGACTACGGCTCCCGGAGCTTGGTCTGCCTCGACTTCTGGTGCTCCGCCGACATGGGCCTCGGCTCCTTCGCGGCCTCCAGCCGCAAGCAGTCCATCCCGATGGGCTCCGGCTTGGCGGGCCTGGCCTGGGCCGGCGGCGAGCCCGCCTGGATCGCCGACGTGACGGCGCATCGCGACGGCACCCGCAACGCCGCGGCCGGCAAGGCCGGCCTGCGCTGCCATTTCGCCGTCCCGATCCGCCTCGGGCGCAAGGTCTTCGGGGTCATGGAGTTCTTCAGCCGCAAGGCGCGCCCGGTCGACTACGCGCTCCTGCAGATGCTGGCCGTGACCGGCACGCAGGTCGGCCAATTCATCACGCACAAGCGCGTCGAGGAGGCCCTGCACGAGAGCAGCGAGAAGTACCGCCTGCTCTTCTCGGGCGTCAGCGACGCGATCGTGATCTACGACGCGCAGTCCGAGCGCATCGAGGACGCGAACGCGGCCGCTCTGTCTTTATACGGCTTCACGCGCGAGGAGTTCCTGACCAAGAGCCTCAAGGACATCTCGTCGGAGAAGCCGTCCCGGACCGGGATGCCGATTGAGTGCATCCAGAGCCCGCTCAAGCCGATCTCGATCCGCCAGCAGAAGCGCAAGGACGGCACCGCCTTCCCCGCGGAGGTGACGGCCGGCACGTTCAAGTGGAAGGACCGGCTGATGGGCATCCTCGTGGAGCGCGACATCACCCAGCGGCAGAAAGCCGAAGAGGCCGAGCAGCTGCGCAAGAGCGAGCGCATGCAGCGCGAGTTCGTCGCCACGGTCTCGCACGAGTTCCGCACGCCGGTCGCGGCCATCCAGGGCTTCGCGCAGACGCTGCTCAAGGGCGGCCTCGACGATCCCCGCAACCGCATCACCTTCGTCAACATCATCGAGAAGCACGCCAAGCGCCTCTCGCGCCTGGTCGAGGACCTGCTCGAGCTCTCCGCGATGGAGTCCGGCAAGCGCGTGCCCAAGCCGGAGACGGTCTCCGCGGCGAAGTTCGTGCGCAAGTACGCGCGCACGATCGCTCCGCTGTTCAAGCGCAAGAAGCTCTCGCTGCGCGTGGAGATCCCGGGCGAGATCAAGGCGTCCGTGGACAAGAGCCAGCTGTCTCAGGTCCTGCAGAACCTGTTCTCCAACGCGATCAAGTTCAGCCGCAAGGGCGGGCGCATCCACGTGACGGGGCGGCAGCTGCAGCACGCGGTGCTGATCTCGGTGCGCGACTCCGGCAACGGCATCCCCGAGGAGTACCTGCCCAAGATCTTCGACCGCTTCAATCAGGCGCGCAAGGACCGCAGCGTCGGGACCGGACTGGGCCTGTCGATCGCCAAGCAGATCGTCGAGAGCCACGGCGGCCACATCTGGGCGGAGAGCGTCAAGGGACGCGGCGCCGTCTTCCACTTCACCCTTCCCCGCGCGGAGTAGCGCGGGAGCGCCGGCTCCTCAGGGCGGCGTCAGGTTCTCGGCGCCCTTCACGCGGCGCCGGGCCTTGTCGAGGGCCGAGGCGCCCGACCTCTCCGTCTGAGACGGCGCGGCGACCGGCGGCCCGCCCAGGGCGGACTCGAGCAGGGCCGCGAGGCGCACTCCGGCGCGCTCGAGGCGCTCGTCGACGATCGGCTTCATCTTCGCCTGGTAGTTCGAGTCGATGATCCTGCCGTTGGGCGCGTAGTAGGCGGGATAGACCGTCCCCTTCGCGATCGAATAGCTCTCGAACGCCGCGTCGTGCACGAAATCCCCGGACGTCCAGCCCGAGACGTCTTTCCCCTGGAGGTCCGCGATCAGCCGCTGGCTCTCCTGTCCCGGATCGTTGGTGTCCCCGGGCAGGATCTGATGGTCCCACAGCGCGTGGAGGTTGAGCCCGCCGGCCGCGGCGTTGGGACCCTCCGCCTGACTGGCGGAGACGCCGCGGAAGGAGACGCTCTTCAGATTTCCGCCGCGGTCGTTGACGCCGTTGACGATCTCGTCCGCGCAGTGGAGTGGCTGGTGCTCGTCTCCGACGAAGTGGATCAGGAATATCAGCGCGAGCTGGCGGTCCGCCTGCGCCGTCGACGTCTTGAGGACCTCGACCTCGGCGTTGATCTGGTCGATGACGCACGCCTGGTTCGGGCAGTACGCCTCGAGGTCCTGCCCGCCCGACGGCGAGTCGGCGATCGGCGCGTCGACGAAGTGCCACGGCTGGCTCTGCGGGTCGTCGGCCATCGGGATGCCGTCGCAGACGTAGCCGGTCTTGCCGCGGACGTCGTCGGCGCACGGCGCGACGCCGTCGATCGTGGCCGAGCCGAGCAGCGAGGCGACGGCGGCCTTGGCGGCGGGGCTCAGCCGGCTTTGCGCGATCAGCGCGACGGTCTTGTGGCCATTGGCCGACCAGGCGCGCGCGGCGCGCGGGCAGGACAGCGCGGCGAGGATCAGCGTCGGGAGGAAGGCGCGAGGGGTTCGCATACGTGGAATATACCCCCAGTTTCGGCGCTTCGCCAGTCTTGTTTTCGTCTTCCGCGATCTAGTACTTTAGGCCTAGATCGATCTAGGACCTAGGGCCCTCGTGATCTGGGCCCAATAGACTAAACTGGTCGAGACCTTGTAGCCCCCGGGATCGGCCGGGGGGCATCCACCTCCGGACCTTAATCCGGGGCGCCAGGGGAGACGGCCGACGCCGGCCGGTTCCTCTGGTTTTTTTTGGGCCTCCGCACCGCTCAGAATGTCCGTTCATGACCAAGGAGGACGCATGACGCCGAAGACCGCACGCTCGTCCAGGACCTGGCTCACCCTCGGAGCGGCTCTTATCCTCGCGCCGGCCGTCCGCGCGCAGACCGCCTCCCCCGATCTCGGCTCCGCGCTGACCGACCTGTCCGCCAAGAGCGCCGACAGCCTCTCGACCCAGAAAGCCATCGCGGCCCGCCAGGCCGAGGCCCTCGCCGACGGCATCGGCGCCACCCCGAACGTCCCCGTGCTGATCCTCGCGGCGCGCGTGGCGCCCGACTCCTCTTATACGCCCGGCCACCTCTGCAGCCCGGGCGATCCGAACTTCAAGGAGTACCGCTACGCGGAGCACATCCCTTACTGCAACCGGAACGTGACCCTGCAGATGAAGCTCACGATCGCCCAGCACTACGGCGTGCCGCAGGCCGACTGGAACGGCTACGAGTTCGACCACCTGATCCCGCTGGCCATCGGCGGCGACAGCTCGATCGACAACCTGTGGCCCCAGCCGCACGGCGACCCGGACGGCAGCAACGGCAAGGACAAGCTCGAGGACCTGCTGTACCGCGAGATGGCCGCCGGACAGATCACTCAGGCCGCGGCGGTCCAGCAGATCTACGGCTGGTTCACCGCCTCGAGCATGGCCGAGAAGGCCGCGACCGAGATCTCCGCTCGGTAGGATCGGAATGGAAAAAGTTTGAGGATCCTCGCCCACGTCCTCATCAGCGCCGTCGCGGTCTTCGTCGCCGCGCGCATCCTTCCGGGCGTGAGCGTCGCCGGCTTCGGCACCGCGATCGTCGTCGCGGTCGTGCTGGGGCTCGTCAACGGCCTCCTGCGGCCCCTGCTGCTCATCCTGACGCTGCCCCTGAACATCCTGACGCTCGGGCTGTTCACCTTCGTGATCATCGGCGGGCTCGTGGAGCTCACGTCGGCGCTCGTGCCCGGGTTCCACGTCGCGAGCTTCTGGTGGGCGCTCTCCTTCGCGCTCGTCTTGTCGGTGATCAACGCCTTCCTGCAAGGCCTCGAGGGCCGCTGAGCCCTTCATGAACTATCCCCGCGGATAGTTCGCGAACCTTAATTCGTCGACCAGCCGTCGACGACCGAGACTTCGCGCGCGGGAGCGGCGGCCCAGCGCCCCTTACCGGAGCGAGCGCGAGCCTCGATCTTCGGGCTCCCGACCGCCGGCGACCAGTCCAGCCAGAAATGCCCGACCGCCTCGCGGCAATCCGCCCATTCCCCGCCGTCGAACCGGATCTGCGCCGAGGTCGCCCCGGACGCGGTGAGCCGGATGGCGTAATGCCCGGAGCGGACGGACTCGCCCTCCCGCGGATAATCGATGGAGACGACGAGGGCGGCTTTCTTCGCCGCGGGCGCCTTCGCGCCGCGCTTCGGAGCCGTCTTCGCGACGGACGGGATCTTCTTGGCCATGGAGAGAGGATAGGAAATCGGGCGCCCGGCGAGAGTGACCTCGATCAAGGTTTTATAAGATCGGGGCATGACGATGGAGACGCGGCAGTTCCTCGATTCGATCATCGAGAACATCCCGAACATGGTCTTCGTGAAGGACGCGAAGGACCTGCGCTTCGTGCTGTTCAACCGCGCGGGAGAAGAGCTCCTCGGCCGGCCGCGCTCCGAGATCATCGGCAAGACCGATCACGACTTCTTTCCGAAGGCGGAGGCCGACTTCTTCACCGCGAAGGACCGCGAGGTCCTCGCCAGCGGCCGCATGCTGGACATCCCCGAGGAGCCGATCGACACCGCGGATAAGGGCGTGCGCATCCTGCACACGAAGAAGATCGCCATCGCGGGGCCGGACGGCAGGCCCGCCTATCTGCTGGGCATCTCGGAGGACATCACGGATCAGCGGCGCGCCGAGCGCATGACGAGCGACATCATCGCGATGACCACGCACGAGCTGCGCACGCCGCTGACCTCGATCGTCTGGGGCCTCGACCTCCTCGCCAACAGCGACGACCTGAAGGGCAAGGCGCTCGAGGTCGCGAAGCTCTCCCACGGCAGCGCCCGCTTCATGGTCCGCCTGCTCAACGATTACCTCGACGTGGTGAAGATCGAGTCCGGCAGCGTGATCTTCAAGCCGCGCGCCCTGGACCTCTCGCGGCAAGTCCTGGAGGCCGTCGCCGCCGTGGCGCCTTACGCCGCGCAGTTCGGCGTCCGCTACGAGGTCCGCCAGGAGGCTCCCGGCGCCCGGGTCGAGGCGGATCCCGATCGCCTGACGCAGGTGTTGTCGAACCTCCTGTCCAACGGGGCGAAGTTCTCGCCGAGAGGATCCACGGTCGCGGTCTCCGTCCAGCGCCGCCCCGGAAGGACCGTCCGCGTGAGCGTCGCGGACCGGGGTCCCGGCATCCCCGAGGAGTTCCGCGCGAAGATCTTCCAGAAGTTCGCCCAGGCCCGCGTCCTGGATCCCCAGCGCAAGGGGACCGGCCTCGGCCTGAGCATCGCGAAGGCCATCGTCGAGAAGCTCAAGGGGCGCATCGGTTTCGACAGCGGTCCCGAAGGGACCTCCTTCTTCTTCGAGCTGCCCGAGCTGCCGGCCCCCTAAGGGCGCAGAAGGAAGTAAAGACCCACGAGAGCGAAGAGCGCGGCGGCGAAGCGCTCGAGCGGCCGGGGATCGAAGCTGGCCTTGAGCCGCCGGCCCGTCGCGACGGCGAGGGCCGCCACGGACCAGAGCGCGGCCGTCGAGGCCAAGAAGACCGTCAGCGGCCGCCCGTGCCGCGCGGCGAGCGTGGCCGTGGCAAGCTGGGTCAGATCTCCCCATTCGGCCACGAAGATCACCGCGAACGCGGCCGCGGCGGAGCGCGCGAAGCCCGGCTCGCCGGGGGCGGAGGCGACCTCCGGCAGGTCCTCCTCCTCCTCCCGGTTCCACATCGCCCAGGCGAAGCCGAGGAAGACGAGGCCGGCCCCAAAGCGGACGGCGCGCGGGGGCAGCAGGCTCAGGACGCCGCCGAAGGCGACCGCGATGAAGGACTGCACGGCGAAGGCAGCGGCCGCGCCGGCGAACACGGGCAGGGGGCGGCGCCTGACGGCCAGCAGGACCGTCGCGAACGCGGTCTTGTCCGGCAGCTCCGCGGCGAAGATCAGCGCGAACGTCGACGCGAACAGCGCCGGCTCGAAGGTCCAGATCGTCGACGGAGCGTCCATGAAGAAGAGTCTAGCCGATTCGGTCATGAAAGCGTGACCTCGCGGGAATCCCGCGTACGACGGCTCCGTGCTAGACTGCTCCGCGCCCGTGGAGCAAAAATCGCTCATCGTCTGCGACGACAACCCGACGCATCTGCTGCTCATGAAGCAGATCTTCTCCAAGCGCGGGTTCCGCGTCTGGTCCGCCTGCGGCGGCCAGACGGGCTTGAGCCTCATCCGGGCCGTCCGCCCCGACTTCCTCCTCCTCGATCTCGAGATGCCGGACGTCGACGGGCTCTCCGTGCTCGAGAGCCTCAAGTCGCTCGACGGGAAGCGCCCCTACGTCCTGGTGCTGTCGGCCTTCGACCGCGAGGAGCGCAAGCGCCGGGCGCGGGCCCTCGGCGCCGAGGAGGTCTGGAGCAAGCCGTTCAACGCGCACGAGTTGATCGCGCGCCTGCTGACCCTGGCGGAGGCCTAGGTCCCTTGGTCGGCCCCTCCCGGGGCCAAGGGCCCTCTCCGGGACCGCGCCCGCGGGGCTACACTGAGCGCATGAGAGAGATGATCGCGGTGGTCCTGGCCGTCCTCATGCCCGCCGTCCCGCTGGCGGCCCAAGAGACGGATTCCAGCTTGGGCCAGGCGTTCGCGGCCCTCGCCGCCAAGGCGGCGGCTAACAGCGCGGAGACCCGCAAGGAGTTCGCCCCTCAAGCGAGCGACAAGGAGCTCTTCGCGGTGGTCAAGACCACGACCGCGACCCTCATCGAGTTCAACGAGCACCAGCTCGACCGCCCCTACCTCCTCAGCGGCACGCTGGATCGCGGCACCGGCGAGAACGGGCTGTTCGCCGACACCTCGCTCGGGTCCTTCCTGGTCGTCTTCCGCTGGAACGGCAAGAAGATCGAGGTCGTGCGCCGCAGCGCGACGACCACGGCCAAACCCGGCTCCCCGGAGGCGCGCGCGCTGGCCAATTCCTACGCCGACTCGGTCCTGGCCGTGCTGCCGCTCGTCTCCAGCGACACCGTCAAGCGCACGTACCGGGTCGCGGCCGACGCGCTGTTCCTGACGGACTTGTGCGACCTGCACGGCGAGATCGTCGGCGCGGGGATCTATCCCGACGCCTCCGTCGACCTCGCCGACAGCTCGATCCAAGACCTCGCGTCGCTGCCCAACAATCTCGAGGCGCAGGTCCGCATCATGCTGACGCGGCCGGACACGGCCGGCTCCAGCGCGATGCCCGACGCGCGGCGCTTCTCGATCGCCGTCCATTACAGCCTGTCGATCGTGCGCGGCTCCGCCGATTTCGAGCGGCGCCCGGCCGACGGGCGCGTCGGCTACTTCACGCAGACCCACGTCGACTACGCGCGCGCCGACCTCGCCGACCGCGGCCTGCCGATCGAGACGACCATCGAGCGCTGGAACCTCCAGAAGGCCGACCCGAGCGCGGCGGTCTCCGACGTCAAGAACCCGATCG
>Ga0134128_10001631_pt1 | contig 28526 bp, 27 predicted proteins | sample KB31754_FD_96462 | JGI IMG/M metagenome (GOLD analysis project Ga0134128, IMG submission 96462) | Terrestrial soil microbial communities with excess Nitrogen fertilizer from Kellogg Biological Station, Michigan, USA - KB3-175-4 | ecosystem: Environmental > Terrestrial > Soil > Unclassified ... | reverse complement strand
TTTCCAAGAAGTCCGTCAACCCGGAGACTGATGGGCATGAGAACAGGCAAATTGAGCGAAGAACAAATCATCGGTTTTCTGCGGCACGCACAGTCGCTGTGTCCCGGCGTGGGCGTTTTCGATCGTGCGCCGGGAATGCTATCGGATGCTGCGCGCAATGCGTGGGCAAGGCGAACTGCCCCCGCCCGATCATCCGCTCTTTGCGGCGGATTCAACCGGTCGATGCCGGAGAAGTACCGCGAGGCGATCATCCTGCGCGATTTCGAGGAATTTTCAATCACCGAAATTGCCGATCGACTGCTGCTGACACGCGAGGCAGTCAAGAGCCGGATCCATCGCGGCCGCTGGATGGTGCAAGAATACTTGAAGGACTGACAACTTTAGCCTTGGCGTGCTTTCAAATTACCCGTGAAGGATCGGTCGAATTTGAGAAAAATCAGAAGTTAACGAGAAAACGCCATAGGCGCAGCGGCACCTCATGGACCCGCCGTGAGGCCGCTATATGCCGAGCTGCGAACAGCTCGGGCAGACTGAAGGCGATCGTAGAGCTTTCAGAACTGGTTGCCCCAAAGCGGCCCCCCAACTCTGCCAGTGGGATGCCGGCTATGTGGCAATGATTTCAACAATTGCGGCACCGGCACCCGGCCAACAGCGGTCGTTGAAGAGGTGCCCGTTGAAGGTCCGGTCTTCATGCCAAAGGCGACAGACACTGGCACCAAGTGATGGACACGGGTCCTTAGTTGAATTGGAGAAATGCTTTCATTGCCGACAAACGATTGCCAGCCTAAGCAATAGCTCGGCCAGTATCCCGGTACGGTATGGTGGCGGGGGGTCAGCATCCAGGACAACACGCCTCTAAAGACGCCGCGACACCGTGCTGCATGATGGACTGCAACCAGTACGCCACGCGTGTAGTCCAGCGCGCATCGCGTGGCAGTGCATTACCCCACATCGATGTCACGGCGAGCAACGACTGCACGGTGCCCGGCACATCGCCCGAATGCTGCTGTGCGGTGGCCTGTAACGTTGCCCCCATCGGATCCGAAATGGCATAGGCCTGGCCGCTTTCATCCTCGCCCCGCAGGTAGCGCATCCACACCGCCGTGGCCAATGCCAGTGGCTCGATGGAGCCGCCCGCCGCCAATTGCGCCAGCGCCGTGGCCTGCCAGCGAAAAGGAATCTTGAGGGAACTGTCCGTCGCAATCTGGTGCACGCTGTGATGCAGTTGGGGATTGGCAAAACGCGCCAGCAAGGCGTCGCGGTAGGTTGGCAGCCCGGGGCGCTGCAGGTGCGGCATCACCACGTCGGTCATCAGGCCGTGGACAAAGCGGCGGATGGCGGGTCGGGCCACGCAGTCGGCAATCGTCGGCAGCCCCAGCACCGCGCCTATCAAGGCCATGGCGGTATGGCTGCCGTTGAGCATGCGCAGCTTGGCCTCCTCGAACGGCTTGACGTCCTCCACCACGGTGACGCCGACAGCCGCCAGCGCGGCGCCGTCGGCAGCGTCGACAAAGCGGCGCTCGATCACCCATTCCCAGAACCCTTCGGTGCCCAGTGCGCAGGCGTCCATCACACCGAGCGCTCTGGCGGCATCGGCGCGTTGCTGTGCGGTGGCGGCGGGCACGATGCGGTCGACCATGCTGTTCGGGAAAGCACAGGAGGAATCAATCCATCGGGCCAGCGCGGAATCCTCCTGCGCGGCCGCATCGACACACAGTTTCTGCAGCTTGCGGCCGTTGTCGGAAAGATTGTCGCAAGAGGCCAGGGTCAAGCCGCCCAAGCCGGCGGCATGACGGGCCGCCAGCCCCTGCACCAGCAGGTCGGCCAGCGCCGGGCCGTAGCCTTTCTCGGTCACGGTCAGCGTCAACCAGCGTGTGCCCGGCGCCGCAATGGCGGCCACCACTTGCGCAGGCTCGCGGGCGGCCACACAGGTCTGCAACACCGCGCCGACCACCTGCCAGCGCGGACCTTCCCGGCTGGTGACCTGCACCGTGTATAGCCCGCCCTGCGCGGCCAGCGCATCGGCCAGTTCCGTGCTGCGCATGGCCACCCCGAGCACGCCCCAGCGCGCATCGCCGCGCTCAAGCAGGGCATCGAACACCATAGCCTGGTGGGCGCGGTGAAACGCGCCCAGGCCCAGGTGAACTACGCCAATCGAAGACTCGGTGCGCGGGTAGAGCGGAAGTTGCAGCGGGGCCGCATAGTGGGGCGCGAGATCGGCCGCGGAGCGCAGATGGGCCAGGGCAGCCTGATGGAGTGTTTGCATGGGTCGGTCGTCGGTCAAAGGGCTTGATTGAACAACCGGACCAACCAATTCTCCATCATGGTAAACCACTATAGCTAAAATTGGTTGACCAATTAACATTTGGTCTAACCACTTTATCTCATGACACTTCAACTGATCCATTCCGCTGACGATCCGGACAGCACCCCGAAAGTCCCGTCGGACCGCTCCTACCAGCGGTTGGCGACGCAATTGCTGGCCCTCATCGCACAGGGGGAGTTCAAGGTCGGCGAACGCCTGCCCTCGGAACGGGCCCTGGCTGAGCGCTTCGATGTCAGCCGCACCTCGGTGCGCGAGGCCACGATCGTGCTGGAACTGCAAGGGGTGGTGGAAGTGCGCGGCGGCTCCGGCATCTACATCACCCAGCCCCCCGTTGCCACGGCGGTGCCGGCGTTCATGCCCGCCACCGAGCCCGGCCCGTTCGAACTGCTGCGCGCACGCTGCCTGATCGAGTCGGAGATCGCCTCAGTGGCCGCTGAGGCACGCAAGGACGCCGACCTGGACCGCATCTTCTCGGCGCTGGCCGACATGCGCGAGAACATCGACGACAAGGAAGCCAACGAAGCGGCAGACCGCCTGTTTCACCTGCGCATTGCCGAATCCACCGGCAACAGCGTCCTGCTGCAAATGGTCACAGCCATGTGGGACCAGTCCAAAGGCCCGGTCTGGACCAAGATCGAACACCACTTTCATACCCCCGACCTGCGCTTGGCCTCGCACGCCGACCACCAGCGCATCTTCCAGGCCCTGCTGGCACGCGATCCGGTCGCGGCCCGGGCTGCGATGCGCGCCCACCTGGAGCGGGTGATCGGCGAGTTCGCGCAGGCTTGGCGCTAGCCGCAAGCCTTTCCCAACCCTTTAACGGAAGAGACAACATGAAACAGACGCCCAAGCTCCCCTGCCGCCTTGGTCCCTGGCTGGCGGGCCTGTTGCTGGCCGCTTCCAGCACCGCTCTGCTAGCGCAGACGCCGCCGCCACCGGGCGCGAGCCCACGCATCGACGCCATCCGCAAAGCCGGCGAACTGCGCGTCGGGGTCCTGCAAAACGCGCCCTGGCTGATCGAAAACACCAGCGGCAGCGGCCCCGCCTGGGAAGGGCCGGCCTGGCTGCTGGCCAGCGAATATGCCCGCCTGCTGAATGTGAAACTGCGGCCCGTGGCGGTGTCGCACGAAACCAAGGTGCCGGTGCTGGCCGCCAATCAGGTCGACATGACCATCAGCCCGCTGGGCGAGACGCCCGAGCGGCTCAAGGTGGTGGACTTCGTGATCTATTCGGCCACCAGCGTGTGTATGTTCGGCCGCGCAGGCAATGACAAGCTGGCCAGGATCCACTCGGTGGACGACCTGAACAGCCCCGATATCACGATCGCCTACTTCACCGGCGGTGCGGAGGAAAACTGGGTCAAGGAACGTTTCCCCAAAGCCAAGCTGCGCGCGGTGGCCAGTTCGGGCGCGACAGCGCCGATCGAGGAAATCATGGCCAAACGCGCCGATGCGGCCCCGATCAACCGGGTGCCGTGGGTGAGCCTGCAACGCAAAGTCAAAGGACTGGTGGCCTTTCCCAAGGACAACAACTGCCAGGGCAGCCAGGAAAAGGCCTCGCCGGTCGGGCTGGCGGTGGACAAGAACCAGCCGGCCTACCTCGACTGGCTGCGCCAGGTCGAAAAAGCGCAGCAGCCCGCGCTCGCAGCGGATGAAAAACGCATTATTAATACGATGAATTAAGCCCCCCAAGGCAGTCCGCAGGACCTGCCAGCAACCGTACTCAACGCAACCATCCAGGAGACAAGCATGCCCCATACCCCCTCGTTCCGCCGCCCCATCCCGGTGCTGGTCCTGGCCGCCTCGCTGATCATGGCAGCCGGCAGTGCCTTGGCCCAGACCCCGCCCGCACCCGGCGCCAGTGCTCGCATCGACGCGATCCGCAAAGCCGGCGTGCTGCGCGTGGGCGTGGTCAACAACCCGCCCTGGCTGGCGCAGAACACCACCGGGGACGGCGAGCCCTGGTCCGGCCCGTCGTGGACCCTGGGCAAGGAATTCGCGAGGCTGCTGGGCGTGAAGATGGAGCCCGTGGCCGTGAGCCACGAAACCAAGATACCGGCACTGGTGGCCAACCAGATGGACATCATGATCGGCCCGCTCAACGAGACCGCCGAGCGCGCCAAGATCATCGACTTCGTGACATTCTCCAGCACCGGCGTGTGCATGTTCGGCCGCGCCGACAACCCCAAGTTCACGAGCGCGCGCACTTTGGAGGATTTCAACAAGCCCGAAATCACCATGGCCTACTTCTCCGGCGCGGGCGAGGAGCCACTGGTGCACCAGCAGTTCCCCAAGGCCAAGCTGCGCGGCGTCGCCAACTCCGGCTCGGTCGCGCCGATTGAGGAGGTGCTGGCCGGCCGCTCGGACGTGGCGCCGCTCAACCGCATGCTCTGGCCCAACATCAGCAAGAAGGTCAAGGGCCTGGCTGTATTCCCCAAGGAACACGACTGCCAGGACAGCAAGATTTTCCAGATCGAGACCGGCATGGGCGTGGCCAAGGACCAGCAGGTCTACCTCGGCTGGCTGCGTGCGGTGGCCCAGCGCATGCAGCCGGCACTGACCGAAGAAGAGCGCCGCATGACCAAGGCCCTAAAGTAAGGCCGCTGTCGATGCCCGCCCCGCGTCCCGCCCCCGGGCAACGCGGTGCATGACGAACTCCAGCCCCCTTTGACGGAACCCTCATGGACATCGATTTTTCACCGCTCATCGAGAACTGGCGCTTCTTCGCCGGCGGCTTGGGTGTGACGGTCGCGCTCAGCGTGATCAGTGCCCTGACCAGCCTGCTGGCCGGGCTGGCAATCGCGCTGGGGCGACTGTACGGCCCGGGCTGGCTGCGACCGGTGCTGGTGTTCTACATCGACACCATGCGGGCCATTCCCGTGCTGGTGGTGCTGGTGTGGATCTACTTCGCCTTCCCGCTCCTCGCGGGCGTCACCTTTCCCCCGTTCTGGGCCGCGCTGGTTGCGCTGACGCTGCACATCGCCGCCTACGCGGCCGAGGTGATGCGCGCTGGCATCGAATCCATTCGCCCGGGCCAGACCCGAGCCGCGCTGGCGCTGGGCATGTCGCGCGCGCAGATCCTGCGCAAGGTCATCCTGCCTCAGGCCACGATCCGCATGCTGCCGGCCTTTGGCTCGGTGTTGACCATGGCGATCAAAGACACGGCGATCGCCACCGTGATCGCTGTACCCGAGCTGATGCACCGTGCCGAAACCGTAGCCGGCCAGAGCTACCGACCGGTCGAGGTGTACACCGCGGTGATGGTGGCTTATTTCTGCGTCCTATTCCCCGTGACGCGCGGTGTGGACCGGCTGTATCAGCGCCTGGCGCACCTGGGGCGTTCGTGAAAAGGACCATGCCATGACATTCGACTGGTCCGTGATCTGGACGCACCGGGACGCCCTACTCCAAGGCGCCGCAATGACCGTGGGGCTTACGGTGGTGACCATGCTGCTGGCCGTGCCTTGCGGCATCGTGCTGGCGCTGATGCGCCTGTCCTCCAGCCGACTGCTCAGCAACGCCTCGCTGGCATTCGTGGAGTTTTTCCGCAACCTTCCTCTGATTCTGGTGATCTACTGGGCGTTCTACGTGTTGCCCATCGCCTTCAACGTGGAGTTCTCCGCGCTCACAACCGCCTTGGCCGCCCTGGTGCTGAACGTCTCGGCCTACAACGCCGAGACCTTCCGCGCCGGCATCAACTCGATCCGCAAGGGTCAACTGGAAGCGGCGCTGGCCGTGGGCATGTCACGCCGCCAGGCCATGTTCAAGGTGGTGATCCCGCAGGCAGCCAGGCGTATTCTGCCGGTCCTGGCTAGCACGTGGATTTCACTTTTCAAGGATACGTCGCTGGTCTCGGTGATCGCAGTCGGCGAACTCGCCTACACCGCGATGCAGATTCGCGCCCAGACCTTTCGCGTGCTGGAAATGCTCACAGCCATGGCCGCGCTGTACTGGCTGATGGGCTATCCGCAGGCCAAACTGGTGGACTGGATCCACAAGAAATACGGAGTCAAGGAATGAACCACACGATTCGGCAACCCACCGCGAGCCCGCAAGCCGCAGCAGCCCGGCGCAAAGGCGCCGACCTGCCCCCTGTGCTGGTGTACGAGAACGTGCGCAAGATGTACGGCGACTTTGTTGCGCTGAGCGGCGTCTCGCTGCAGGTCAACAAGGGCGAGGTGATGTGCCTCATCGGCCCCTCGGGCTCGGGCAAGTCGACGCTGCTGCGCTGCACCAACGCGCTGGAGACGCTCAATGGCGGCCGGGTGCTGCTCGATGGCGTTCCCCTGCCCACCCGGGAAGCAGACGTACGCAAGGTCCGCCAGCGCATGGGCATGGTGTTCCAGAGCTTCGAGCTGTTTCCGCACAAGTCGGCGCTGGACAACGTGGCCATGGGTCCGATCACCGTGCTCGGCATGAACGAAGAAAAGGCCCGCGCCCGCGCCATGGCGCTGCTCGACAAAGTCGGCCTCGTGGCCAAGGCCAACAACTTCCCGGCCAACCTGTCCGGTGGCCAGCAGCAGCGCGTGGCGATTGCGCGCGCCCTGGCCATGGAGCCCGAAGTCATGCTGTTCGACGAGCCCACCTCGGCGCTCGATCCGGAAACCGTGGGCGAGGTGCTCAACGTGATGAAGAAACTCGCCCAGGAGGGCATGACCATGATTGTGGTCACGCACGAGATGAGTTTTGCCCAGCGCGTGGCGAACTGGGTGGTGGTGTTCGAAAACGGCGCCATCATGGAAGAAGGGCCGCCCGCGCAGATCTTCGATAACCCCACCGTGGCGCGCACCCGCGACTTTCTCGGCCATCTGGGCTGGAACGGCTGATGCTGGCGCGCTCCTCGTTTTACTCAATTCACGTCATCGACACATCTTTGGTTAACTGACCCACAGCCCATGAAAATCACCAACGCGCGCGTCATCGTTTGCAGCCCCGGCCGCAACTTCGTCACACTGAAAATCGAAACCGATGAAGGCCTTACCGGCATCGGCGACGCCACGCTCAATGGGCGCGAGTTGTCGGTGGTAAGTTACCTCACAGAGCACGTCATCCCCTGCCTGATCGGGCGCGACGCGCACCAGATCGAAGACATCTGGCAGTACCTGTACCGCGGTGCCTACTGGCGGCGTGGCCCGGTCACGATGAGCGCGATCGCCGCCGTGGACACGGCGCTGTGGGACATCAAGGCCAAGGCCGCGAACCTGCCGCTGTACCAGATGCTGGGCGGCCGCAGCCGCACCGGCGTGATGGTCTACGGCCACGCCAATGGCAAGGACATCGAGCAGACCGTCGATGAAGTCTTGCGCTACAAGGAGATGGGCTACCAGGCGATCCGCGCGCAGAGCGGCGTGCCGGGGCTGGAGAAAGTCTACGGCGTGGGCAAAGGCACGATGTTCTACGAACCCGCCGATGGCGACCTGCCCAGCGAGCACGACTGGTCTTCAGAAAAATACCTGCTGCACACGCCCAAACTGTTCGAGGCGGTGCGCAATGCCGTGGGGCCCGACATCCACCTGCTGCACGACGCCCACCACCGGCTCACGCCGATCGAGGCCGGGCGCCTGGGCAAATCACTGGAGCCCTACCATCTGTTCTGGTTGGAAGACGCCACGCCGGCGGAAAACCAGGGGGCCTTCAAGCTGATTCGTCAGCACACCACCACGCCCCTGGCGGTGGGAGAAATCTTCAACACCATTTGGGACTGCAAGGATCTGATTCAAAACCAGTTGATCGACTACATCCGTACGACGGTCGTGCATGCCGGTGGCATCACGCATTTACGGCGCATTGCCGACTTCGCCTCGATGTACCAGGTGCGCACCGGCTGCCACGGCGCCACCGATCTCTCACCGGTATGCATGGGCACGGCGCTGCATTTTGATACCTGGGTGCCGAACTTCGGTGTGCAGGAATACATGCGCCACACCGATGCGACCGACGAAGTTTTCCCGCACACCTACAGCTTCAACCAGGGCTTCATGCACTGCGGCGAGGCGATTGGTCATGGCGTGGAGATCGACGAGAAGATGGCCGCCAAGTACCCCTACCAACGCGCCTACCTGCCGATCAACCGCCTCGCGCATGACGGTACGCTGTGGAATTGGTAAGCAGCGAGTGCCACGACATGAACAGTGAGTTGGACGTCATTACTTTTGGGGAGGCCATGGTGCTGCTGGTCGCCGACCAGCCGGGCCCGCTGGAGCAGGCCGAGGCTTTTTACAAGCGCACGGCCGGTGCCGAGACCAATGTCGCCATCGGCCTCGCGCGCCTGGGTCTGAAGGTAGGCTGGGCCAGCCGCCTGGGCGCCGATTCCATGGGGCGCTATTTGCTGGCCTTCATGGCACGGGGAGGAGTCGACTGTTCGCATGTGATCTGTGACGCCTCACAAAAAACGGGTCTCATGTTCAAGGGCAAGGTGAGCGACGGCAGCGACCCGCCGGTGGAATACCACCGCACCGGCTCCGCCGCCAGCCACATCGGCGTGGCCGATATCGACGAAGCCTGGCTGCTGGGCGCGCGGCATCTGCATGCCACCGGCGTGTTTGCCGCCGTTTCATCCACGACCTTGCCCGCCGCCCGCAAGACCATGGACCTGATGCGTGGCGCCGGTCGCAGCGTCTCGTTCGACCCGAATCTGCGCCCGACCTTGTGGGCCACGCCCGAACTGATGCGCGAGGCCATCAACGACCTGGCCACGCGCGCCAATTGGGTGCTGCCCGGCCTGGAGGAAGGCCGATTCCTGACCGGCAATCGAACGCCGGAAGGCGTTGCCCGCTATTACCGCCAGCATGGCGCCGAGCTGGTCGTGGTCAAGCTCGGCAGCGAAGGCGCTTTCTATGACGGTCAAGACGGTAGCGGTTACGTCGCCGGCTTTCCGGTGGCCCAGGTGGTCGACACAGTCGGCGCCGGTGACGGCTTCGCCGTGGGGGTGATCAGCGCGTTGCTCGATGGCTTGAGCGTGCCCGACGCCGTCAAACGCGGGGCCTGGATAGGCGCCCGCGCCGTGCATGTGCTGGGCGACAGCGAAGGCCTGCCGACCCGCGCCGAACTGAATCAGGCGGGGCTTTGAACCCCGCCTGAAAACGCCACCGACACCCTGCGCCATCGGATTCGATGCACGCCTCTTCAAATGCCTTCAACCTTTTTAAACACCATGACCCCTTCCATTCAAGACCAAGTCGCCCTCGTCACCGGGGCCAATGCTGGCATGGGCCTGGCCACCGTCCGGGCGCTGCTCGACGCGGGCTACCGCGTGGCAGCAACCGACCTGCGCACCGAGCAGGTCGCCAGCACGCTGGCTTCCTATGGTGATCGCGTGGCCTGCTTCACCATGGACGTCAGTGAGCTGGCCCAGGTGCACAGCGCCTGCGATGCCATTGAGCAGCACTTTGGCCGCATCGACGTCTGCGTCAACAACGCCGGTTTCTTGCAGTACGCCAACTGCGAACAAACCACGTCCGAGCTGTGGCACAAGACCTTACATGTCAACCTGGACGGCGTGTTCTACGTGAGCCAGCGCGTCGCCCCCGGCATGAAGGCGCGTGGATTTGGGCGCATCGTGAATGTCTCGTCGTACGGCGCCAAAACCGGCGGCCTGTCGCCCTTGCCCGCCTACGCTGCCAGCAAGGGCGGCGTCATTTCGCTGACCTTCAGCTTTGCCCGTGAATACGCAGCATTTGGCGTCACCTGCAACGCGCTGGCCCCGACTTTTGTGAAGACCCAGATGCTGACCGAGCAGGTCAGCGCCGAGCGTCAAGCCGAGATGCGTCTCAAAATTCCGGTGGGCCGCTTTTGCGAACTCGAAGAGTTCGCCCACTGTGTGCTGTTTCTGGCCCATCCGATGAGCGGCTTCATCACCGGCGAGGTGCTGGACCTCAACGGCGGTCTGCAATTCGATTGAAAGGATAAATGCCTGATTAAAAAGTATTTGAAACCGCCTCTGCTGGGAGGGTTCGTCACTGCCATCGAAGATTTGTGGCAACTGGTGCCCCAAAAAGCGTATTGGCGCAATGGTCCGACTGAGAGCAATGTACTCTCCGGTGTAAACATGGCTTATGAGATACCAAGGGCAAGATGGCAAAGACCTGAGCGAGTTGTGTCACAACATCCAAAAACGCCAGGCGCACGGAATTACCCGTATTCGCTGTCAAAGCGAAGGGGACGGCGGCGGTGGTTATGGATCGGCACCCATCACTGCCCCCAGGGACGCGCTGGACGGGATCGACCTGGACAGTAATAAATACTTGTGCAACACGCCCAAATTGTGCGACGACATTCGCAGTAAGTTGAGCTTTGAGGTGGCTCTTTACCATGACGCGCATGAGCGTCTGAAGCCATACACCCCGGCCACACGTGTGTGCGACGGCATCTCATTCTTCAATGGCATCTCTTGTATATACGTTAAACAGTATATTAATATGAAATAACTGTATTAATTAAGCATATAGAATATGACATTGTTCACATGGAGTCTGGCGATGTCGAATTTCTTCAAGCAGGCACTTTTTCCCGTCCTTCTGGTGCTGTGCAGTTCAGTGACTGCGCAGGCGGCGCCCGCAGTACAAATCGGCTATATGCCGATCATTGCCGATTCGCAGGCCTTCGTCATCGCCGAAGGCCTGACGCAGCAAAATCCACTCAAAGATGCGAAGCTGGTTGAATTCCAGAACGGGCCGGAAATCGTTCAGGCGCTGATCTCGGGACAGCTGGATGTCGCCTACGTGGGGGCGGGCCCGGCGATGGTGGCACGCGCGCACGGCGCGGACGTCCGTTTTCTTGCCGGCAATGAGCACGGCGCCACGCGATTGCTCGCCCTGGGAAACCTCGCTCCGTACTTCAAGGGCACGAACGGCACCGGAGCCGGTGCGGCAGACGCCTTGGCACGTTTTGCGCAAGACAAAGGCCGAAAACCCGTCATCACGACCTTCCCGATCGGCTCGGTGCCAGCGGCTGCCCTGCATTATTGGCTGCGCAATCAGATACACGCCAGCCCGGACGCCATCCAGGCAGTCTATCAAGGTGAGAACCAGGTCGTTCAGGCGCTGCTGACTGGTGCGGTGGACGGCGCCGCCGTCCTCGACCCCGCGGTCGACATCGTGATGGCACGCCGGCCTGACGCCCGCATCGTGGTCGAAGACCAGCAGCTCTTCCCGGGCCAGCCCGGTGCCGGCCTGCTGGTACGCGAAAGCCTGATGAAAAAGGACCCACAGTACGTGCGCGAGCTGGTGGCTGCTCACATACAGGCTACCCGACTGCTGCGCGAGCACCCACAGCAGGCAGCCGTCGCGGTCCAGAAGTACCTCGGGGGCGGTCGTCTGTCCACGGCGATCGTGCTGCAATCCATGAAAAACGTCGTCTACGATGCGGACCCGCACCGCATGGAACAGGACACGAAGACGCTTTACGACTTCCAGAGCCAGATCGGCATCCTGAAAAAACCGCTTGTCGTACACGACTTGTTCGACACGCAAATCTACGATCAAATGAAATGACTGCGCCAACAGACCCTGTGATCGGCAGTGGGCTACCGTCGCCAGTCAGGCGCCTGATGCCAAGGCGCGACAGCCAAGGCCTGGGAGCCGAGCAAGTATTGGCGCTTCGGCACGACGTACGCTTTCAGGAAGTGCTGTCGGTCGTTTATCTATTGTCGAAACAAGCTTCCCGGATGGCGGCGCGACGCAGCGGACGCGCGCTGCTGGGCTTGCTGGGACTCGTCGGGTTCATTGCCGTTTGGAAACTGGCGCAGGATTCCGCTCTGGGGCAGCGCGGCACCATTCCCGATCCGTTCGCAATCCCGCATGCGATTTTTGTCGAATGGCGCAGTGGGCGGATGCCGTCGGCCATCGAATCAAGCCTCGTGCACTACGCCTGGGGTCTGCTGATGGGCACGGGCCTGGGCTTTGCGTTCGGCATCGCGACGGCCCTGTCGGCGACGCTCGACGGCCTGCTCGGATGGGTTATCCGTGTACTGCGACCCATCCCGCCGCTCGCGTGGGTCATCTTCGCCATTGCCTGGTTCAAGATCAGCCACGAAGGGGCGGCTTTCGTCATCTCGATCGGCGTCTTCTGGGTGAACTACTTCGCCACTTACTCGGCCGCGCGCGGCGTGGACCCGAAATATTACGAGCTGGCGCGCGCATTCCAGCAGGACGGCCCGATCAAACGCCTGCTCGGCGTCACGCTGCCCGCTTCCGCGCCGGGCATCCTCGCCGGGATTCGCACCGGGATAGGCTCGGCGCTCATGGCCCTGATCGCGGCGGAGCTGATCGGCATGCCCGGCATCGGCCAGGAAATGAATGTCGCCGCCGGCATCGGCGAGTACACGACGGTCGCCGTTTACATGCTGGTCATCTCGCTCATTTATACGGTGTGTGATGCCGCGTTCGTGCTGCTCGAAAAGCGGGTGATGCAATGGCGCCCGTCCTGAGAATCGAGAACCTGGGCTACGCCTACGCAAACGCGCAGGCGCCGATCTTTCAAGGGATCAATTTATCGGTTGAGCCCAGCGAGTTCATCGCAATCGTGGGCCAATCCGGCGTCGGCAAGTCCACGCTGCTGCGCTGCGTCGCCAATCTGGTAGCGCCCTCCGAGGGCCGTGTCACGTTGGCAGTCAAACCCGATCGGGCAAGCCGCCCCTGCGCATTCGTCTTTCAGGACACCCGCCTGATGCCGTGGCGGCGCGTCCAGAGCAACGTGGCGTACGGACTCAAGGGCCTGCCGCTGCAGCGTTCCGAGCGGGAAGCCCGCTCACGGGATGCCCTCGGCTTGGCGCTCGTGGCCGAGCTCGCGCAGCGTTGGCCCTACCAACTCTCGGGCGGCCAGTCACAGCGCGTCGGTATCGCACGCGCGCTGGCGGTTCACCCGAAACTGTTGCTGATGGACGAGCCGTTCAGCGCGGTGGATGCCATGACGCGGCAAAAGCTGCAGGACGAGCTGCTGAACATCTGGCACCGTGCGGCGCCCGCGGTCCTGTTCGTAACGCATGACATCGAAGAAGCCGTTTACCTGGCCGACCGCGTGATCGTCCTGTCCGGTTCGCCGGCCCACGTGAGCGTCGACCACTATGTCTCGCTGCCTCGTCCTCGCGATCGCAACGCCTCCGCACTGCAGGAAACTGCACGCCTCATTGCCGGCGCGCTGTAGGGTTGTCGCCAGCTTCCAGCTGAGGCATTTCAGCCGTATCTACCGAGCCTCGGTCGAGCCAGTCGAGGCGCCCTTGCAGCCGCCTTATGCTGGCAATTGGGGTCCTATCGGCGGCTCACCCAAATATCGGCGTGGCGGCTCAATTGGAAGCCCGCACCAACAGAAACCCAATGCTGGCGAGGCTTGCAGCGGTTTTTCGATAGAGCCCCCGCCGGTGCACCTGGGCGCCGCAGGAACCTCCGGCCTCCAGACCGGGGGGGTGTCAAGTTGTGTCTTGGTATGTTCAGGGGCAAGGTGGGCCCACACGGGGTCAACATCGCACACCACAACGGGTCACCGAGTTGACGGGCGTCCTGGACAAAATCCATAAATGGACTAAAATGACTTCATAAATGGAGCATCAAATATGTCCTCTGCCCACGCTTTGGCCTATCCAGCCACCAGATTTGAACCGACCCCTCTGGTTGACCTGGGCGCCAAGGTGGAGCGCGAGCGGCTCTCGGGCGCCGCGCTCAAAGGCTTCTTCAACCTGGCCTCCAAATGGAGCGTCAAGGACGAGGATGCCCGTGAGCTCTTGGGAGGAATCTCCAGCAGCGCCTTCTACGAATGGAAGAAAAACCCGAACCGCCTGCTTGATGTCGACCGGATCACCCGCGTGTCTTTCCTGATCGGGATCTACAAGGCCTTGCACATCCTGTATGGCGACAAGCTCGCGGATGAATGGGTTTCGCTGCCGAACAAAAACGCCATCTTTGCCGGCCGCACCCCATTGCAGTACATGCTCTCGGGCGGCCTGATTGGTATGAGGACGGTTCGCCAACTGCTAGATGCCAGGCGCGGTGGTCTCTGAGGTGGTGTTGCCGCCGGTGCATGGCTTGCGCCAGTTCGACACCGTGCGGCTCATTCCGAGCCGCTTTTCTGACGCCAGTGACTCCGTCTTAAAGGGGCTCGCGCAGGACGAACGGCATCTCAACGACCTGTTTGACCTCGACAACGCGACCAACCAACGCCTCATCGGCGAGTTCGGCGGGTTGCCCGGCATCGGGGTCGACGAGTTGGTTTTTGGGACCCCGAATTTTCGGATCGTCAATGCGGCGTTCACCTATCCTCGCCCGGAGGGCAGCAGGTTCAACAGCGGCGAGAGGGGCGCCTGGTACTGCGGATTCGAAAGCCAGACAGCACTGGCGGAAGTGATCTTTCACAAAACCGTGGAATATGCCGAGATCGATCGGTTTGACGATAGCGTGACATACCAGGCATTTCTAGCGGACTTCAATGCCGAGTTTCATGACTTGCGAGGCGGCGGCTTCAAACGGCATCTCAACCCCAAGAGCTATGTCCAGTCACAGAACCTGGCCGCCCAACTCCTCTCCAGCGGATCGCTCGGTCTTGTCTATCCCAGTGTGCGCCATTCGCCAGGAACCAACCTGGTGTGCTTCAGGCCCGCGTTGGTTGGCAACGTCCGAAAAGGCAAAGCCTACCGGATGACCTGGGCGGGGACTCCAGAGCCAGCGGTGTGTGAATTGTGAACGTTGTGTCAAAAGCCACCACACTGCAAGCCGGCCTACGTCTGTCTGGGCGACACCGTGACGAACGTTCAGGCCGCTCGCTTCCTCCACCGAACAACTCGCGCGCCTGCGCCACGGCCTGAGCCTGGACAGCCAGCTCCTCAAGCCAGCAAAAGTTGACTGGCAAAACCCCGAACAGCTGCGCTTTGTGCTGACCGAGGGCAAGAAGCGCCGGATCCGGCGCATGTGCGAGCAGGTCGGCCTCAAGGTGGTGGGGCTCAAGCGCATTCGCATCGGGCGCGTGCTGCTGGGCAACCTGCCCGTGAGCCAGTGGCGCTACCTGGCGCCGCATGAGCGGTTTTGAGCGGGCAGCGCGACGCTTCCCTGTGCGCCTTCGAAGAAAGCGCAGGGGCATGCACACCCATGGTTGCTGTGTCATTCCCCCTGTCGCACCAGCGCCAGGTCGCGCAGGAGATCTTGCGCGCGCGCGTAGCGCTGGCCTGGATCTTTGGCCATCAGCTTGTTGACGACAGGCTGCAGCACGGCATGTTCTTTGGGCAGCATGGGCGTTGGCTCACGCGCCTGAAGTGCCAGTATTGAAACCAGCGTGTCGGCCTGGTATGGTCTTTGGCCCGACAGTAATTCAAACATCACCACCCCCAGACTGTAAAAATCCGTCTGTGGCGTAATCCGCTGGCCACTCACCTGCTCCGGGCTCATGTAGGAAGGCGTACCGATCAGGTCCCCGTGGCGGGTCAGGGCCAGATCCGGGTTGTCGGATTGGAATATGGATTTGGCAATGCCGAAATCCGTCAAGACCACTGAGCCGTCGGTGCGCAGCAACAAGTTCTCGGGCTTCAGGTCGCGATGCACCACGCCCAGGCGATGTATCACGGATAACGCGCCAGCAATCTGGGAGATCAGCGCAATGACACTTTGCGGGTCCACTGCGCCACCCATCTGGGAACGCAGGTTGCCACGTTCAAAATACTCCATGGCGGTATAGGCATGGGTGTCGCTAAACCCCTGTTTGAATATCTTGATGATATGGGGGTGGTCGATCTTTGACAGCAGGGTGTATTCCTGGATGAAGCGCGCCATGCGGTCGGCCGATTGACTGCCCGTGTTCAGCACCTTCAAGACGATCGGCGTATCGTCCAGTTCGTGTACGGCCAGATAGACGTCCGACATCCCGCCGGCCCCGATCCGTCGAAGGATCCGGTACCCCGCCAGACGCAACGGGGCTTCAGTCCCGGTAAACGAGAGGTTCTTGAGCGCTGCCAGTTTTGACTCAAGGGCTCCCTTGACGGCGCGCGCCACCATCTCGGAGTTTCTTTTGAGGGCGGTTTGAACCTCATTGGGCTGCTCCCCCAGACTCCCCGTCGTGTTGATCGTCTCCTCCATGGAAGTATCCATGCCGCGCACTTCGACCACCTCCACAGCCCCACTTTTACCGGGTATCGGCAACGACGTCGCGGCTCCAACCTGCACGTTCGCACCCGCCTGCTGCCGCACGGTTGTGCTGGCGACAATCAGCCAATCCAATTGTTTGCTGGCAGACTGGAGCCTTGCCGCCGTATCGACAACATCGCCTGTCGGTGTGGCCTCCTTGTCCTGAAGGGAGTGTGGCCGGAAAAGCGCGACTTCTCCCGCATGGAGTCCTATTCCCACCGTCATGGGCGGCAGGTCACGTTCGGCAAAGCGCCGCTCGAGCTGCCATCGAAATACGCCGGTGGCCAGCACGATGCCCAGCGCCGCCGCCACCGCCCGACGGGCGCCGGGTACGGCTTCGCCTGCGCTGTCGGGGAAAACGGCCATCAAGCCATCGCCAAGCTGCTTGAGGTACTGTCCTCCGTTTTGCCGCACAGGTTCGGAAATTCTCACAAAGTATTCGTTCAGAAGTTCCGCAACTTCCTCCGTCGTGAGCTTCTCCGCCAAAGAGGTGAAGCCGCGAATGTCGGAAAACAGAACGGCTGCCTGAATCACTTGTCCTGCCGCCACACCAGCGAGTGTCGCAAGCTCGAACTTGCCGGACGAGTTGCCGCCTCCCAGGCTGTCGGCGTAGGCTCGGCGCAAGTGTTCTTCCTGTGCCGCCTGTGCCGCCTGAATGGCAACCTGAACGCGAAAGTTCTTATTGATCAAGCCTTCGAGTGCATTGAGCAACTCGACGTCGGTGAAGGGCTTGACCAGGTAGTCGTCGGCTCCGAGCGTCATGCCCAGGCGCATGCTGGCGCGCGTCCCCCGTGCGGTCAATAGCATGACCTGCGTTGAAGCCAGGCCGGTGTCATTGCGAATGGCCTCGAGCAACTGAAAGCCATCCATCTCGGGCATATTGACATCGGAGATCACGACGTCTGGCTTGATCTGCGTCGCCATCTCAAGGCCAATGCGCCCGTTGGCTGCGAACACCAGGTGGACGCCCTCGAAGGTCAGGCAGCGGATGATGCTGTCGCGAATACTTTCATCGTCATCGACGACCAGGACCGTGATCGTGTGCGATTCAAACCGTTTCGGATGGGTCATTATTGGCTCCCTGCTGGTAGTGAAAAATGGAACACCGCACCGGCATTGGGCTTGCCCACTGCCCATACCCGGCCGCCATGGCGCGTCACCACCCGGTGTACGATGGCCAGGCCGACGCCCGATCCCTCGAACTCCTCGGCGCTGTGCAGGCGCTCGAACACTTCAAACAGCTTGGGGTAATGCTCCATGCTGAAGCCCGCGCCGTTGTCCCGAACTGAATAAAAGGTCTCGCCGCCCTCTGTGCGCCCGCTCACTTCGATCTCGGGGTTGGGCAACTTGCTGCTGTATTTGACGGCGTTGGAGATCAGGTTCATCCACACCTGCCGAAGCAGCCCGGGGTCCGCCTGGACCGGCGGCAGCGGCCCCACTTTAAGCCGGGGTGTTTTGTCCGCTGGATACCCCTGGAGAACTTCCTGGATAACGGTATCGACCAGCTGATTCATGTTCAGATCGGCCTTGGCAATCGCCTGCCCGGAACACCTGGAGAAGGCGAGCAGATCGTCGATCAATCTGCTCATCAGCTTGACGTTGCCGCGGATCTCGGACAAATAATTGAGCCCGGCCTCGTCCAGCCGGGTGGCATATTTTTTCTCGAGCAGGCCGACATAGCCACCGATCACGCTCAGCGGTGAGCGAAGATCGTGTGAAGCCGAGTAACCGAAACTCTCCAGATCCTTGTTGACGGCTTCAAGATGCTGCGCGCGTTCCTGGAGTTCAGTGTTCAGTTTCCGGATTTCCCGTTCCATCGCCCTTTGCTCGGTCACATCCTCGGAGATCCCCAGCAGATGCCCTGGCTGCCCAAGGCCGTCGGGCACCAGGACCTTCTTGGTGTGAAGCATTCGTATGCCCTTGTCACGGGTCTGCACCGCTTCCTCGGGGATGTCCAGAGCCGCACCGTATGTCAGCACTTCCCGGTCCTGCGCGGTGAAGTGGTCGGCCAGCTCCCTTGGATAGATGTCATGGTCGCTTTTGCCCACCACGGCGTCGCGCGCGTGGCCGATCAAGGCTTCGCCCGCGCGGTTCCATCGGACATATCGTAAATCCACGGCGTCCTTGATGAACACCAGGTTGGGGATGTTCTCGATCACGGAATCGAGAAAGCGATTCGCCGACGCCAACTCGGCCGAGCGCCGCTCCAGTGCATCCCGGCTGTCGACCAGTTCCCTGTTGCGCTGGATCGCTGCTTCGTAAGTGGACAGCAGCAGGTTGAGAATCTGCAGCCGACCTGCCGTGATGTAGTGCCGCTGCCCGTTGAAAAAGATCTCCACCCCCATGCCCGCATCCTGCGCCAGGCCGAACTCGCGATTGATCAGCATGTACTGCACGCGCCCCAGCAAATACCGCTCCTCATACGGCTTGAGAATGAAACTGTCGGCGCCACACGCCAGTCCACGGATCACGTCCTCGGGATCGGACATAGTGGTCACTAGAATCACGGGAATATTGGCAAGCGCGGGGTCGGCCTTGATGCGGCGGGTGAGTTCGTAGCCGTCCATCTGCGGCATCACCACATCGCTGATGAGCAGCGCGGGCCGGAATTGGGCCGCCTCTGCCAGCGCCAGCCGGCCGTTGGCGCAGGCCCGTACTTCGTACCCCTGCCGTTCAAGAAAATACCGTAGCCGCTGCGCCTGAGTCGGGCTGTCTTCGGCAATCAGAATTTTTGCAGGGACGGTGAATCGACGATCTGCTGAACTCATGATTTCGACTCCTTGACTGTTCTCCATTTGCTCACAGATGAAACAAGCGCATTGGCGATCTGGTCTGAAGGCAGTACGTACGTGGCGCCCCCCAGCGCAATGGCCTGACCAGGCATGCCGTGCACGACTGAGCTTGCCTGGTCCTGTGCAATCGTCAGGGCTCCGCGGTCCTTCATGAGCTTCAACTCAGCTGCACCGTCCTTGCCCATCCCGGTGAGCAGCACGCCCAGCGCGTTCACACCGTGTGCTTCAGCCAGCGAACGAAATAAAAACGACACTGCGGGCCTGAGTCCGTTCTCCGGCGGCTCGCTGGCAAGAATGATGTGGCCGCCGGCATCAATTCCCATGTGGTAATCGTCTGGCGCCAGATAGACATGGCCAGGCATTGGCAGCGTGCCGCGCGAGCCGACGTGCACTGGCAAGCCGGTGCTTTGTCCTAGCCATTCGGCCAGGCCGGACAGGAAGCCTCGCGCTATGTGCTGCACAACGAGAATGGGTACGGGAAAGTCGTGCTGCAGGCCCGAGAGGATGGTTTGCAGCACCGGCGGCCCTCCCGTGGAGGCACCGATGCCGACGATCTTCACGCTGGTTTTCGCAAAGCGCCCCCGCGAGGACACTGCGGGCGATGGCACAGAGCCGGTCTGCGATCGCGGCCAGCGCCTCACGACCTTGACTTCGGACATCAGCTTCACGGTGAGCAGGAGGTTGCCAGCCGCCGCTTCAAAACTGGAATGTTCGCCACCGGTCGGCTTCTCTATGCAGGCGATCGCCCCGGCCGCCAGTGAACGGAAGACCGTGTCGCTGGCCAAGGCGCTGCAGATGACGATCGGTACGGGCCTCGTTTCCATGATGCGCCTGGTCGTCTCGAAACCGTCCTGACGAGGCATGTGGATATCCATCAGGATCACATCGGGTATGCCGCCTTGAAGGTAATCGATGGCAGCCTGGCCGTCTGCGACGGCGCTGACCACACGGATCTGCGGGTCGGATTCGAGCAGGCGAACGAGGAATACGCGCATCAGCTCGGAGTCCTCCACCACCAGCACCTCAATCTTGCCTTCAGTCATGGCGGGTCGCACCTTCAAACAAGCTGCTGGACGGACTCGATCAGGTTGCCCTGCTCGAAGCCGCTTTTGACAATATAGGCATTGGCTCCCACATCGATCCCGCGTTCCCGGTCCTCCCTGGTGTCCAGCGCCGTCACGAGCACCACCGGCAGATCGGAGAGCTTCGGGTCGGATCGGATCCGCGCCGTCAGATCGAACCCGTTCAGGCGCGGCATTTCCACATCGGACACCAGCAGATCGAAGTGTTCCGTGCGCAACTGGGAAAACGCATCCAGCCCATCCACGGCAGTTTTGACGATATAGCCCGCCGATTCCAGTATGGCTTTGAGCAGCATCCTCGAAGTGATCGAATCCTCGGCGATGAGAATCGACCGGGTAACGATGTCGGGCCGGCTCGCCACGCTGGCCACGCGCGCTTTGGCGGCGCCCGACCTGGAGGCGGACATGAGCAGATCGGAAATGTTGAGAATCGGGGCCACCTGTCCACTGCCGAGCACCGTGGCAGCGGCAATGTTGCGCACCCGGGAGAGGGGCTTGCGCAGCGGCTTGACCAGGACTTCCTGTTCATCAAGAACAACATCGACGGTGAATGCGATCTGAAGCTCGCCGGTGCCGAGAATCAGGACGGGTGCTCCGCCGACATGAGCGGCAGGATGGCGCTCCACCGGCGGCAACTCCAGTGCGTCGGCCATTTGCACCAGGGGTATCGCACGCCCCTCATATGAAATGGTTTCGTGCCCCTCTATGGTTTGAATATCGACGGGTTTGACGCGGATCACGCGCTCAACCTGGGCGGTCGGCACGACCAATAGCAGTCCTGCCGCCTCCACGAGAATGCCGCGAAACGTTGCCCGCGTCGCCGGAATGAGCATCCGGAAGGTCGTCCCATGGCCCGCGCTGCTTTCAACAGAGACTTCCCCTCCCAGTTTTTCAGCCTTCTCACGCACAATGGCCAATCCGAGTCCGCGGCCGGACAGCTGCGTGATGGTGGGACTGGTTGACACCTCGGACAGGAAAATCAACGCCTGCACGGCCGAATCGCTGAGCTGGCCGGCCTCGCCTGGTGACAGCAGGCCGTTGCGCAGCGCCGACTCCTTCACCCTGGAGAGGTCGATGCCTGCACCGTCATCGGACAATGACAGCTGCACTTTGTTGCCGTCGAACCGCGACACAATGAGCGTGATGGTGGCCCTGGACGGCTTGCCAAGCCGGGTCCGCTCACCCGGGAGCTCGATGCCATGATCGACACTGTTGCGCAGCAGGTGAACGAGCGGATCCTTCATCTCCTCAAGGATGCGTTTGTCGATCTCGACGTCTTCGCCATGGATCGCAAGATCGGCTTCCTTGCCCTGATCGCGGCACAGGTCGCGCACCAGTTTCGGGAACGAGGCCGAGATCGTGGCAAATGGCAGCAGCAGCAGTTTCTTGGAGTGCTCGAGCAGGTCATCCGCCAGCCTGCCGATGGAATACCGGTCCTGCTCAGCCGCCTTGGCGAGCGACGCCGTCTTGCCCTCGAGCAATTTAAGCGTGTCCAGGCTTGTATCGAAAAAGTCCAGCAGACGTGGCAGCCCGGAACTCGCGTGCCGGCGCGCCTCGCTGGCGCGGCCCTCTCGCGTCTGCCGCAGCACTTGCGCGTCCGGCTCAACCGCTAGCCAGGCTTTGCGCCAGGCTTCAAATCGTCCGGCCAATTCGCGCAAATCCGTCTCCCGCTGACCCGCAGCGAGTTTTGCGGCAAGCATCTCCTCCGCTTCGAGCAGCTGCGACTCCAGCTTCGCCACTGCGACGCGGACAGTTTCCCCGGGAATGGCCTTGTCGGCTGCACGCGGGGCAACTGAGGCAAGCCCGGCCGGGGAATCCTTTGATCGCGCAGGTCTGGCAGAGACGGTCCCGGGTGCGAAAGGTGAGGGGGGCGCAACAAGCGGGGGAGAAAGTTCCAGCTGGCTCAATGACTGCCGCAGCGACGACACAAGGGCCGGAGCAACCGTGCCGCGCGATTCGGCGGGCGCCGCAAGGCTCGAACCAATGGCATCCAGCGTGCCGTGCAGCGTGTCCAGTGAGATGGGAGGCAAGGTGCTTTTCTGCTGGCGCCATGAGGCGAACACGCTCTCGATAGACTGGCACAGCATCTCGATCGCCTTGAGGTCAACGGCCCTTGCGGCGCCCTTGAGGCTGTGGGCGGCGCGAAACACCGCCTCGACGATTTCGTGCTGCGCCTGGGGTGCGGGTGTCTTGCCGAGCGCCATCAAGCCGTTCGAAATGGCCTGCAGATGCTCATCCGCTTCGACTTTGAAAGTCGTGCGCAGCAGCTGGAGGAGTTCGTCGTCCTTGATGCTCATGCGTCACTGCTTGGCTGAACCTGGTATCGCGTGACCAGTTGCTTGATTCGCTGACCGAGTTCATTGAGATTGCGCGCGGCGGTATCGAGCTGTTTTGCACTGGCCACGTTCTGAAGGCTCGCCTGCTTGATGCCCTCCATGGCACTGGCGACCTGGTCTACCCCCGCCAATTGTTGCTGGCTGGAGGCCGCGATCTGGGTCGCCGATTGGGCCGCCTCGTTCACGCTGGTGGCCAAATCCTGGATCGCACTGCTTGCCACTTCAGTCTGCCGGGTTCCGGCATCCACCGATTTGCTGCCTTCTTCGGTCGCCATCGCTGCGCCGACGCTGGCCTTCTGAATGTCGCCCAGGATGGCCCGCACCTGGTTGGTCGCCTGTCGGGATTGCTCAGCCAGACTCTTGACCTCCTGGGCAACCACGCCAAAACCCTTGCCGTGCTCGCCCGCCCTGGCTGCCTCGATAGCCGCATTGACAGCCAGCAGGTTCGACTGCGTGGCTAGATCCTCGACGGTCGCAATGATCTGGCCGATCGCCTGGGTCTGCTCGGAGAGTCTCACCATGCTCGCTGCGATCACTTCCATCTGCTGGCGAATGCGGTTCATGCCGGCTGTGGCATCGTCCGCGGATTTACGTCCGCCCAGGGAAATCTGCGCTACCTTCTGCGCGCTGTCGGAAACCAGTTTGGCTTTCTGGCTTGCGACGTGTGCCGTCTGTCGCACTTCCTCCACCGTGGTGGTGGTCTCGCTCACGGCTGCAGCGGATTGGCTGGCACTGGCAGCCAACTGGCTGGTGGAGGCGCCGATTTCACTGGCGACTGAACCCAGAACATTGGCCCCTTCGACCAATTGGTGAATCTGGGCGCGAAGGTTCTCCGTCATCCGTGCAAAGGCATTGCCAAGGACATCATCGGGAGACTGGGGTTTGACGGCAGAACGCAGGTCGCCTGCCGCGATCTGTCCGGCCGCGGCGGCCATGGCTCGCAGCGACTGTGCCATGCGGTCAAACGCACGGGCTAGCGCTCCCACTTCGTCACTGCGATCATCCGGCGGCAAATGCACGCTCAGATCGCCAACGGTAATTCGTTCGGCCACCGTGGTGAGGCGCTGCAGCGGCCGCGCGATATTGCGCGTGATCAGGAAGCCCGCCAGTATGGCGAGCGCGAGTGCGGCGAGTGTGCCCAGCACAATAGTCGATTTCGCATTCCGGGCATTGGCCCCTGCCTCTTCTGTTCGTTGCTTGAGCAAGCCCTCCTCCTCACTTTGCATCTGAGCAACGAGGTTGCTGATTTCGTCGTTCATCACCTTGTTCTTGTCGTTCCTGATGCGCTCGATAGCGGCTTTCTGTCCCTGGGTTCGGTAGATTTCGACCGTTTCCCTGGCATAGTCCAGGCGGGTTTTGATGAGCGATTCCAGAGTGGCGAGGCGCTGCTGCTGGCGCGGATTGTCGATGATCAGGCTGCGCAGCTCCCGAAGGATCGGGTCGATCTGGTCCGCCGCGATTCGCGACTCTTCGAGAAAATGTGCCTGGTCGCTGAGATAGTAGCTGCGATTGCCGAGCTCCACATCCCGTAACAATGAAAACGGCTGCGCAACATCACCCAGTACCTGGTAAGAGTGTTCGCGCCAGCCCGACGCCTCGATCAACTGAACTGTTCCACGGTAGGAAACTGTACCCACCACGACAAAAATCGCCAGCGCCACGCCGAAGCCGGTAGCGATTTTGGTTCCGACATTCCATTTCATGATGCAGATCTTTCTTGGGTGTTCATGTTCAGTTCTCCACTTCCTCGTGGACCAGGATTGCGGGGTCCGCCAGGATGCGGGCCATGTCCAGCACCACAATGCCCTTGGCGGTAACGCCCAACAGGTATTCGGCACCGATCTCGCTGAGTGTCGGCAGCGCGGGCTGCAGGCTGTCCAGCGGGAGGCTTCGCACCTCCACGCGCATGTCGGCCAGCAGGCCGAACTCGAGGTCGTTGCTGCCGACGAGGATGACGCGATGCAGGTCGGTCAAGCCCTGCTCGGGCAGGCCGAAAAATTTCCTGAGGCCCAACACCGGCACGATGCGACCACGCACATTCACAATACCCAACACGAACGGTGGCACGCAGGGCAGTGGCGTCAGGTTTTTCAGCGGGTGGATCTCGCGCACGAAGCGGGTTTCCATTGCGTAACGTTCCGTGGCCAGGCGGAACTCCAGCACTTCCAGTGATGCCTGTGGGGCCAGCTCGCTTTCGGGCGGGCGCGCCAGTGCCCGCGCGCGCGCACGCAAAATTTGCAAGGCCTCGGGTTGGGGCGGCGTGTGTTCGTTGTGCTTCATGGCACCATCTCCGAGTTCGTGAGCGAGGCGAGGGCCTCGGCGAGGCATCCGGCCGTGAGGCCGTCCGATTCGGGCAGTGGATCGTCTGCGCGGCAAGCGCGCAGCAAATACTGCGCGTTGGAAAAATGTTTGACGGCCTCTGCGCTCCTGCCACAACGACGCGCCAGGTTGCCCAGCGCAAAATGCGCCAGCACGAAGCCAGGATCGAGATAGATCGCCCGTTGCAGCGACACTCGCGCGCGCTGCAGATCGCCTTGCCCCAGCACCACCATGGCGTGCAGGTAGTGGCCGGCGGGGTCCACTTTGTCGGCCGCGATCCAACGCTCGCACCACGTCAGCGCGTCGGCCAGTCGGCCCTGGTTGGCCAGGGCGCGCGTCAGCAGCGAAAGTGCCGCCGGCGCCGTCTGACGATCACCACACGTGGCCAGCAGCATGTCCGCCGCTTGCGCATAGTGGCCTTGCCGGTACAGCGACTGTGCCGTGACCAGCAAGTTGGGCGTTACCTGCGTTTCAACCAACATCGCCGGTCCTGTGCGTGGCGATGAATGCTTGATCGCGCCAGGTACCGGCGCTGGAATGGCGCTCATTGCTATTACTTCGGCGCGCGGCGGCGCATTGCTTTTCTGGAACAGGATCGCGTCGGGAAAGTTGACGCTGACGAACCGCGGGAACAGGGCGTTCGAGGTTTCGCTGGGGCTCACCGCCAACCATCCGCCTTCGACCAGCGAGCGGCTCAGACGGACGATCACTTTGTCGGCCTGGGAACGCGTGAAGTACATCAGTACATTGCGGCAAAAGATGATGTCCATCGCGCTGGTCTTGGTCGCCGGCGAAGGATAGTTATCCTCCACCAGGTTCAGGTGTGCGAAGGTGACCAGTTTCCTGATCTCCGGGATGATCGCGTAAAGGCCTTCTGCGGTGCGCTTGAAATAGCGTTGCTTGAGCCAGGCCGGCGCATTGCGGAATGACCATTCGCCGTAGTGGCCGGCCGTGGCTTTGCGCAGAAAGTGCGGATTGATGTCGGTCGCCGTGATGCTCACCTGCCAGTCCTGCAGATCGGGCAGCAACTGGTGCAGCAGGATCGCCAGCGTATAGGGCTCTTCGCCGGTACTGCAAGCCGAGCTCCAGATGCGCAGCCGCTGATCGCGGCCGCGCCGGGAGTGGATCAGTTCCGGCAGGATGGTTTGGGCGAGCGCATCCAGCGTTTTCTGGTCGCGGAAAAAGTAGGTCTCGCCGATCGTGAGGTGGCTGGCAAGCACCTGAATCTGCTCCGTGCTGGGCGGCACTGACAGTGTCCAGTCAACGTACTTTGCAGCATCCTCGAAGCCGGAGTCCTGCGCCGCGCCTGCCAGGCCGCGCTTGAGGTCGTCCCAGCGTTCCGGCGGGAAGTGCAAGCCCATATTCCCGGCGACGTACTCGCTCAGTTGTGACCACGTGGCTGCCGGGACCTGGTTCAGCATGAAACCGTCCGATCCAGCGCCCTGTCCAGGGTGCTGGCGTCTTCCAGGGAAAGGAATTTATCCAGGTCGTGGATCAGCATCAACTCGTCGTCAAGCTTGATCACTCCCTGGAACTGGTCCTGGCCTGACATCAACAGGCTCACGGGGACGATCGTGGCTTGCTCGCACCTGATCACTCCCAGAGCAGCATCGATGACGAGTGCCACCATCCGCCCGCCGCTACGCGCAATGACAAATTGATCGGAAACCCTGATGGCCCTCTCCGGCAGCTGGAAACGGCGCCGAACATTCAGTACCGGAATGACATCGCCGTGAAAATCGACGACTCCGAGAACGATGCCCGGTGCGTTCGGCAGTGGCGTGACCTGTACAGCAAATACTACGCGACGGACGACGGACAGCGGCAACGCATAGCGTTGGCCCTCCAGTGAAAATCCAACCAGTTCTACCAGTCCGCCCATGTGTTGTACTTGTTGTTACTGTCAGAAATGGATGGTAGCGCATAGCGAGCCGCTTCTGGGAAAAACGCAACAACGCGACGGATTCGTCCAAAACTCGAGCAGCTCCGGGCGGTCCGAATCGAAAGCCGCGGAAACAACCTCATCATCAGGCAGCATGACTTGGCCTGAACCCGACCTTCCACCGCACACCCAAGGCCTCAGGTCGGACGCCGTTTGCGCACGACGCGGTGCCTTTACAAGGATCCGATCAACCAGCGATATGAAAATGTCGATTACATGCGGGAACCGAGCTTGCGTTTGTCGATGGTCAGCCCGTTCAGGGCCGACTGGCAAGCGCGTGTGAAGATGGCAGCCGCATGTTGCAGTGTCGGCAGATCCGACGGCGCATATTCCATGCGCAAGTAGACGTTGCCGCGCAACAGCATCAGCACGAAGGGCGTTGTGACCTGCGGTGCAGGCTCAGGCCAATGCAACAGCAGGTTGGATAGTTCTGGCTCCAGCCAGGCCATGGCATCGTCGCGCCGCGATGCCAGCACCGAATATCGGCTCCAGAACGCGGGATTCATGCTGCCCCATCCAACTTCCTGGTACATGGCCAGCCAGCGCATCTCCTCGGTCAGCAGTGGGCCGACAGATGTTTGCAGCATGTCGGTATAGATCCGATAGGCCTTCTTTTCGAGACTCTCTTTCAGCGGACGGTTGAAGACCAATACCGACACCTCTCCATCAAGATCTAGTTGCGCGCGGGCTCGCAACTCATCGCCGCGGATGAAATCGCGCGAAGGGGTTCCACATTCAATCTTCCAGGCGTTGCCGGCGATGGCTCCGGTCAGTGAAAATCCTTGTCCATCACCCCGTTCGCTAATGGCCAGGCCCTGCCGCAGTGCCCATTCGGAAACCGCGGCGCTGGCCGACCGGCGGCCTGATTTGGCAGTTACCCTGAACAACCCTTGCCTGAAGCGTTCAAACATGAAGCCCTATTTCCCCTAAAGGTTCGATATTCAATTCACACCGATCATGCGATAGTTTACGTTGAAGGCCGCTGGAGGTAAGCGAGCGGACTTCCTTGTGAAAATTTGGCGTTCCGGTAAATTGCTCTTCGTTGCTGCCGAGCAGCACAGGGCCGACGGTGGCAAAGTGTTCAGGATCTCGGAAGCTGAGTTTCAGCGGTACCAGTGTCTGCAGCGATCTGAATCTCAGAGAAATCCGGGAGTTACCGTCGAGGTCGCATTCATTGTGTTTCCGAAGGAACCCCTTGGTAGGTTCTTTGCGATGCTCTGGTTTGATTTCTTTGAGGAGAGCGCCCGATGTTTGGTAGCCAAGAATATCAATGAAAAGAGAGTCGAAGTGCCTGGTCTGGAGGCGCAAATCTCGAGCGTACTGAACGACTCGAAAATAGGCGAGCCATGGGCTGGCCCCATGCTGATAAATTCACGGTTGGGCAGCAGGGGCCGCCTGAAACTGCGGCTAATGTACGGTTTGTCCGCATGGCCGACCCTCTCAGAGCGGACCTCCGGCAGTGGCCGCTCCTAGTCCATGATAGGTGCTGTCATTAATCAAATGGGCGCCACATTGCCGACCGAAAGAACCATAGGCCCAGTGACCGGTATCGGGCAGCCATTTTCGGTAACGCTACGGCCGCCTTCAGTCTGCTGGAGCCAGTCACCTTCGCCGATTGCCGACGTTCA
>Ga0134128_10001630_pt1 | contig 28532 bp, 29 predicted proteins | sample KB31754_FD_96462 | JGI IMG/M metagenome (GOLD analysis project Ga0134128, IMG submission 96462) | Terrestrial soil microbial communities with excess Nitrogen fertilizer from Kellogg Biological Station, Michigan, USA - KB3-175-4 | ecosystem: Environmental > Terrestrial > Soil > Unclassified ... | reverse complement strand
GTCTCGCGGAATTTTCTCTTGCGCCGGTATTCTTGCAGCAACGTCATGGTCCGATTATAAGAATCCGCCTCCTCGCTCCAAATATCAAACGCGCATCTACAACATCAAATTTTCACCGCTACAGGCTTCTCCCGATGCGTACAATACTCCAAGACAATAAGCTTTGAGGGCTAAGACCGCGAAGGAGACGCGCAAACATGGCTTCTTCCACTTGGAAAGGTTTTATCACTTTTGGACTGCTCTCGATTCCCATCCGGCTCTACGCCGCGGCGCGCACATCTCGAATGCAGCTCCATCAGCTCCACAGCGTGTGCAACACCAGGCTGCGCCAGCCCCTTTTTTGTCCTACTTGCAATAAGATCGTCGACCGCTCCGAAGTGGTTAAAGGCTACGAATATGAAGATGGCAAGTATGTTTTGATCGATCCCGCCGAAATAAAGAAAATCGCGCCGCAATCCGCGCGCTCCATGGAAATCCTCGCTTTCGTCAAGGAATCCGAAATTGACCCGCTCTTTTTCGATTCTTCCTTTTTCGCTGTGCCGGAAGAAGAAGGCCGCAAAGCCTACCAGCTCCTCTTAAAAACGCTCGAAAGCAAACAACGCGTCGGCATTGCCAAAGTCGCCATGCACCAGCGCGAATACACGGTTTTCATTCGTCCATACGACCACGGGCTGACGCTGCATACGATGTATTTTGCCAACGAAGTGCGCGAAGCTCCCGGCTACGGCAAAACGGAAGACATCAAGCTGAAGCCGCAGGAAATCAAGCTTGCCGAACAACTAGTGGAAAATTTATCGGAGGAGTTCAACCTCAAGAAGTATCACGACGAGTTTCAGGATCGTCTTAAGGAATTGATCGAGTCGAAGCAGAAGGGCAGGGAAGTCGCCGCCGCCCCGCAACCGCATCGCGCTCCTGTAATCGACATGATGGAGGCTCTCAAGAAGAGTCTTGACGCATCCGGCGCGGCGCACAAGAAGCCAATGCACGCTGAACGTGCCGCGGAGTCGCACCGTCGCAGCACCCGCCGCGCGGCAAGTTAGTAAACTCCAAGTTTGCATTGCGTCTTTGCTGCGCGCGGCCCCGCTGTTACTTCCCTAGAACGGACTGGTCGACGGCGGCGGCAACGGCTTGCGCGGCAGCATTTCATCGCGATTCGCCGTCAGATACACAAACGACGCCACAATCACCGCCATCTGCTTCATGTCCGGCTCTTGAATTCTCTCGTACACGTCCATATTCGAGTGATGCGTTCGCGTCTCGTATTCAATCGGGTCCTGAATGAACTGAAACCCGGGAATTCCCACCGCGTTGTACGATAAATGATCCGTCCCGCCCGTATTGCGAATGGTCAGCGTCGTCATTCCCAGGTCATTAAACGGACGCATCCACTGCCGGAAGATGTGCGCGACGGCTTCGTTGCCCTGCAAATAAACGCCGCGGATTTTTCCCGAGCCGTTGTCGATGTTGTAATAAGCGTCGAGCTTCGCCTGCTCCGGCTTGAGTTGCATCGTCTTCGGATCGCCGAAGTGCTCGTTCACGTATGCGCGCGAGCCAAGCAGTCCCTCTTCCTCGCCGGTCCACAATCCGATGCGCACCGTGCGCCGCATTTTTAACCCGCTCGCCTTCAGAATGCGCAATGCTTCCAGCATCACCCCAGAGCCCGCGCCGTTGTCGGTCGCGCCCGTTCCTGAGTGCCATGAATCGAAGTGCCCGCCCATCATCACCACTTCATCTGCCTTATCCGTCCCCGGAATTTCGCCTACGATATTGAACGAATTCAAATCATCGTCATAAAACTTGTTTTCATCGTTGATGCGCAGTGTCACGGGAATTTTCTTTTCGAGCAGGCGGTAAATTCGTCCATAGCATTCGCTGGCCATGGCCACGCTCGGCAAACTAGCGGGAGCGCCGGGCTCGTAAGATCCGCCCGATTGAACGTAAACGGTTCCATCATCGCCGCGCGAAGCTTGGATCCATCCGGCAGCGTGTTCAGCGACAAGGAAAGCCTGCACCTTTTGTTGCAGCGCCCGCAGCGCGCGAAATCGCGCAAAGCGGTCTTCGTTCCTCGCGCCCGGCACTGGCTCAGTCGCAATCTCCGCTAGCTCTGCATCCGTATACCGGTGAGCCTGCGCCTCATACTGCGCGGGATCTTCTGGCGGCGCCTGCGTCAGCACAAACTTGCCCTTCAATTGCCCGCGATACTTATCTAGATCCTGTTCATTCTGAATCAACGCCAACACAGCAGGGGCCGTCACTGCTCCGTTCGTGCCCGGCGTCCACGCCAACGGATACGCAATCAGAATATAAGGGCGCGGCGAAATCATCATCGCGGAGAATCGCTCGTTCGACCAGCCGCGGCCGAACTTCCACGGCTCGGTATGAACGTTCGCGATGCCCCACTGCTTCATTTCGTCTTCGGTCCATTGCGCGGCGGCGCGCATGTTGGGTGAATTGGTCAGGCGCGGCCCATAGACATCGGTCAAGTAGCTCATGATGTCCATGATCTGCGAATGGTTGAAGCCGATGTCTTTGATGGTGTAAATCGCGTTGTAGTCGATTGATTCCGGCGCCTGTGCCGCGACGGGAAGAACCGCCGAAAACATAAATAGTGCCGCTGCCGCAATTCCGATTTTTCGCACAATCGTCCTCCGTCCAGCTTTCTTCATCAGACGTGATTTTAGGGGCCGCACCCGCGAACAGGTTATCCCCGTGTGAGACGCCCTGCAGAGAATGCGCGTTTCAAAGGCGTGCGGGGAAATGACTTGGCGATGCGCGGCGCGCGGATGGGAGCAGAGGAGATTGATTAAGCCGTTTCGGCCGTGACAGGTTCTTTGCTCGGACGATTATCAGCCGCGGGCTTTTGCCGTCGCTTGTACAGCCACGTTCCCAGCCTCCACGCAAGCAGCGCGCCAACAACGGCCGCGTATTGTAGCGGCTTGCGCTCGTCCGATTTCACCAGCCAGTAATAATGAATCACGCCGGCGATCGCCGTCACGTAAATCGCGCGATGCAGCAGTTGCCAGCGCTTTCCGCCGAGCCGGCGGATCCATCCTTTCGTGGACGTAATCGCCAGCGGAATCAGCAGCACGAATCCCGCGAATCCCACGGTGATGAATCGCCGCTTCAGCACGTCGGCCCACATATCGGAAAGATTAAAAAACCGGTCGATCCCAATCCATGTCGAGAAATGCAGGCACGCGTAGAAAAACGCAAACAGTCCGAGCATACGGCGAAAACGGATGAGTTGCGGTACACGAAACAATTTGCGAAACGGCGTGACGCAGAGGGTGATAATCAGAAATCGAAGCGTCCAGTCGCCTGTCCAGTGTTCGACGAACTGCACCGGATTCGCGCCCAATTCATTCTGAAATCCTTTCCACACCAGAACCGCGAGCGGCACCAGGCAAAGCGCAAATACTAAAATCTTCGTCCATTTGCTCGTCAGAATCGAATTCACGCCGCCCATTGGCAATCAATAATATTTGCGAAGGTCCATCCCGGAATAGAGACTCGCGACCTTGTCTCCATACCCGTTGAATATCTGCGTCGGGATGGGGCGCGAGAAAAGTCCTCCGCCCAAGCGGTGTTCTGTCGCCTGGCTCCATCGCACCGTGTCCACGTTTGGATTCACGTTTGAATAGAACCCATACCACTCCGGAGTCACAATGTTCCAGGTAGTCGGCGGCTGATTTTTCACGAAGCGAATCTTCACCAACGATTTGATGCTCTTGTAGCCGTACTTCCACGGCACCACCAAGCGCACGGGCGCGCCATCCTGATTCGGCAGCGTCTCGCCGTACATGCCTACACATAGCAACGTCAGCGGATGCATCGCTTCGTCGATTCGCAATCCCTCCAAATACGGAAACGGAATTCCCGCTGATGGTCCTTCCGGCATCTGCCGCGTGTCGTAGTAGCTCTCGAACGCCACATATTTCGCTTTCGGCGTCGGCTCCGCCAAATTCGCCAGCGCGCTGAAGGAATATCCAATCCATGGCACCACGATCGACCACGCCTCCACGCAACGGTGCCGGTAAATCCGCTCCTCGAGCGGCGCAATCTTCATGATGTCGTCCATGCTCAGCTTGCGCGGTCTCTTTACCTCGCCTTCGATCGACACAACCCATGGCGACGTTTTGAAGTTCTTGGAGTTCTGTGACGGATCGCTCTTGCCCGTGCCGAATTCATAGAAATTGTTGTACGTCGTCACGTCCTTTTCCGGCGTGATCGCTTCAGCCGTGCTAAATGGCCCTTTTCTGACGTTGTTTAGTTTCACGGGAACCGAACCTGTCGCTGGCCCCGACATCCAGTTCGAAAAATGCTTCCAGCCGGTGACCGCTCCGCCTGTCGCCAGCATTCCAAACAGAAAATTCCGGCGGTTCGTGTACACGCCTTTTGGCGTTATGTCCGAATAGGTCAGCTTCGATGCGGGTTTATCGTCCATGTCTTTCTCTCCGTACTCTTAAGTACTCTAGCAAAGCCTCGCCCGGATGTCTGCTTACACTCGGATTGGATGCTACGAGGCTACTTGACGACTGCCTCAAACAGGAAAATGATCGGCGCTCTCTTTCTCAAGATTTCCCCAGCGCCTATCGGGATTCGCCTTCACGAAACAAACCGCCAGTACCATCTCGCGTCACGTTTTGCCGTGATGCTTGACACTTTTTTGCTCCAAGCCTAGCCTGATTATAGAGAGCACCGGGTCGGGCTTTCTAAATCCCTCTTGTGAGAGAATCTATGGGCGTTCGCGAATGTCCCTTCTGTGGGAAGAAGATCTCTGACGCATTCAGGGATTGTCCGCTTTGTCATGAAACGCTCCCGGAATTGCGTGTCATCAAGACTTCTTCTTCGTCAGGCAGGGGCGGCCCGCTCCGCCGCGGCCTGTTCTACATGATGATTGTCGCGTTCATTTATTACTTGCTCTCCGCTAATAGCCCGCTGAAATTTCCGGCGGTGCCTTTTGCCCCCATACTTACCACCTATTTGCTCCCGCTATTCTTCCTGGCTGGCCTCGGTATGATGATGTATGGCATCTTCCTCCAGGTCAAAGGCTAGGCTGCGTCAAACGTTGTAACGCTTCTGAATTGTGATTTGATCCCCCTCCTCATTCCAATGTGTCGTTCGCTTGCTCAAACAGATTCCGTGAACGAACAGTCCACGCAACCCGCTAGCATCCGCGCGGCAAAATCCGCTAGAATGGTTCCATCGAGTTTTGCAGGAAACTAACGCGCGGGTAGTGCGCGTGAAGGACTTCGTTGGAAGCAGCAATCTCAAAGCGCCACAAGACGGTCGGTGTCAAAGTCGGCAAGATTCAAGTCGGCGGCGGCGCGCCTGTCGTCGTCCAGTCGATGACCAATACCGACACGGCCGACGTCGAAGGCACGGTCAAGCAATATCTCGAACTCGCGCAAGCCGGCTCTGAACTCGTTCGCGTGACCGTAAATATTCCTGAAGCCGCCGCCGCCGTTCCCGAAATTAAAAAGCGTGTCCTCGACGCCGGCTGCGACACGCCCCTGATTGGCGATTTTCATTACAACGGCCATGTCCTGCTCACAAAATATCCCGAATGCGCCAAAGCCCTCGACAAATATCGCATCAATCCCGGGAACGTCGGCAAAGGCACGCGCCGCGACGAGCAATTCGCCACGATTTGCAAGGTCGCAGTCGACAATGGCAAACCCGTCCGCATCGGCGTCAACGGCGGCTCGCTTAATCAAGAACTGGTCATGCAGAAGATGCAGGAAAACACCGATCGCGACCTCGGCCGCACCTCCGAGGACATCATCAACGAGTGCATGGTCCTCTCCGCGCTACAGTCCACCGAACTCGCACTTGCCTGCGGCTTGCACAAAAACCAAATCATTATTTCCTGCAAAGTTTCGCGCCCGCGCGATTTGATCAGCATTTATCGCGAACTCGCGCAAAAAACCGATCAGCCTCTGCATTTGGGGCTCACCGAGGCGGGCATGGGCGCCAAAGGACTCGTTTGGTCCGCATCGTCCATGGCGATTCTTCTCGGTGAAGGCATCGGCGACACGATTCGCGTTTCGCTCACGCCGCGCCCCGGCGGCGACCGTCGTGATGAAGTCTATGCCGCGTGCGAATTGCTCCAAGCCCTCGGCCTGCGCTCTTTCGCGCCCAGCGTCACCGCATGTCCCGGCTGCGGACGCACTACCAGCTCCACGTTCCAGCAACTCGCCGAGAGCATTCAGCAATATATTCGCGACAGAATGCCCGAGTGGAAAACGGAATTCGAGGGCGTCGAAGAATTGAAGCTCGCCGTCATGGGCTGCATCGTCAACGGCCCGGGCGAATCCCGCGCCGCCAACATCGGCATCAGCCTCCCCGGCACCGGCGAAGAGCCAAGCTGCCCCGTCTACATCGACGGCGAAAAATTCGTCACCTTGAAGGGTACCTACGACGAGCTCTCCGCCGCCTTCCAAAAGCTCCTCGACGACTACGTCTCCACCAAGTATCCCCGCCGCACCGTAGCGCCCGCCCCCGTCGCCTAGCCTTCGCCGAGCACTCTGAGAAGGTTGTGTCATCCCGAACCCAGTCGCGCTTTTCAGCGAATGGTGGTGAGGGACCTGCTTTTCCTTTGCGTCGGCATGTTTCTGGGCCTCGCCTTTGTAGGGGCCGATCGGCTTTATCGGCCCGCTGTGCGTCCCGGCCCAACGGCTGTCATCCCGAACCCAGTCGCGCCTTTTAGCGAATGTCGGTGAGGGACCTGCTTTTGCCTTTGTAGGGGCCGATCGGCTTTTGAAGATGGACTCAGAACCAGCCCACCTGAAGCGGCCATGAGGCAATGAAAAATTTCGTCTATTGCGCCAAAAGATGAAGCCCCACAGCTTCAACAAACGCGCGAAAGTCCCGATCCCGGCTGATCAGTGGTATGCCACCATCGACACAGCTCTGTGCGATCAGCGCGTCACCCAGTCGCGCCTTGCGACCCTTTGCTAGCGTCTTCGCGCGCAATTTACCCGCTCGTTGCCAATAACCGGAATCAGGTTCTATCAATGGTATGTCCAACAAAATTTCTACCACATCTGAACGCAGTGCAGCATCGCTGAGCAATTCGGTCAACACAGCAGGCACCATCACGACCTGCCGGTCTTCTAACGCCTTATCGAGCAGGCTAACGTCCCCACCTGTTTCGCCCTTGAAAAACGCAATCCAGGTGCTCGTATCCGCCGCGATCATCGGTCGGACTTCAGTTCTTCAAGCGTTCGACTGAATTGAACCTTCCCTCGAAGTTTGCGCAGGCGGTCGTATGTATGCGATGCCGCGACAAGTTGCAACCCAGTACGGACCGTTTGCGTGATGCCTTCGCCGCTGGCCTTTTGCGCCCTCTGAAGAAGATCCTCGGGCACCTCAATGGTAATCTTCCGTGCTGTTTTCATCGCTCTAGCTTACCATAATCGGTACCAGTATGCTATATGGTATAGCTTGCGTTGGACAGTGGCGACATCTTCTGTGCATTCTTGCGTTGCGCGTTTTACTTCAGAAAAACACCGCTGGAGACACGCGAAATCGTTTGCTCAATTTCTCGATGTGGGCTTTGTTGAGGCCGCGCTTCCTGTGTAGAACTTCAGACACGATACTCTCCGAGCCAAAGATTCCTGCGAGGTCTTTCTGCTTCAGGTCATTCGCCTCCATCAAACTTCGAAGGACTTCCACCGGCGAAGCATCCGGAATGGAATGATGCTCTTCCTCATACGCTTCAATCAGCGTCAGCAGCACCTCGGCATATTTCTCTTCTTCGCCCGTCGGGTGCTCTTTGCTCGCCAGTTTATCGAGGACGGAGACGTATTCCTCGTGTTGCCTTTCCGATGCAATCGGCGCGGGGGAACTCACTTCGAGCGCGTATTTTTCGGGTACTTCAATCATGGCCTTTGCCACTCCTCGCGATCATATTCAGCGTGGCTCAAAATGCGTCGGATGTAGACCATCCTCCAACTGTATTTGATCGTTGCGATCAGCCTGCACTTGTTGTGGCTGATGTCGAACACCACGAAACGCCCGACAACATCCGAATTCTTCCAGCTGTTGCGGACGTCAGCAAAGTTCTTCCAATCCGCATTCCTGGCGATCTTATACCAGGCATTTAACGACGCGCCCCATTCGCTGTGCTTTGCCGTCGCCTCTCGAATCGCCTTTCGGCTGACGATTCGCATGAATCAATCTTCGCATTATGCGAAGTCCATGTCAAACGGAACTAACTTGCCTTTTTAGTTATCCTGTGATATCTGTCAGAGGCGCATAAACTATGGTACTGAATTCAATCTTCGGCCTAGCTTTTCCCAAAATGGGAGCGCCACGGTGGCGTTTCCTCACCGCCTAGCCTCTCTTCCAGCCGTCCACACCACTCGCCTTATCTTCGCAACCGCAATTCTAATCGAGTTTCTATGGGAAATTAGAACCTGGCCTAACTCGAATCGAATCAACCGCAACTTCATTTCTAATCGAGTTTTTCCGATGCTTTTTTCTCTTCCATGTCCATTTTCGAACACTGTAGCGGTGCAGCGCCCGAAGCGCTCACAGCTTGTAAATGCACAGTCCGCTGAGCAGCTTCGGATAAAAGTCAGTCGATTTTTGCGGCATCACGTCGCCAGCCAGCGCAATTTCCGCCACCTGTGCCACGCGCACGGGATTCAACAGAAACGCGACCTGTGCCGCGCCGCGATCCACGGCATCAATCGCCTTTTCCATCTCGCGTTCGTACGTCACATTCGTTTCTGCCTTTACTTTCTCTGCCGTAATCCCCAGGCATTTGTGCAGCAGCAAACGATGCAGCAGCACCACGTCGAGCTGCCGCTGCGCCGGCGAAATATCCGGCAGCAAACGTTCGAGCTCCGCGTTGTTTCGCAGCACCAGCAAATAGAAAGCGCCGTTGCCGGCATAAACGCCGATGCAATGTCCCGCTTTTCCGCGCCGTTGCAAATCGTGTTTGAATTCCGCGAAGTTTTCGTCGCGTTCGCTCGCCGCCGCGAACGGATACGCGTACCAGTTAAAATACTCCGAGGCTGTCTGCAGGAACTTCTCAATCGAAAATCCCGCAATATCGCGAACAACGCGATGCGTCGGCAATATCGTCAAGCCTTCTTGGTGAGTATTGAAGCACGTCCACATCGCCTTCTCGTACGGCGCCTCTGGGTCGATGCGCCCATTTTGGGCGCGGCGTTCATTGCGATACGTCAACGCCGTTTCATATCGATGATGCCCGTCCGCGATAATCAATTGTTTATCCGCCATCGACTCCACGATTTTACGAACGCGAGCTGCATCCGAAATCGCCCACAGCCGATGCTGTACATCATATTCGTCGCGCATTTCCGCCGTCGGCTGCGATTTCGTGGCGTCTTCCAGAATTGCATCCACCTGCCGCGCCGGATCGCTGTACAACAAAAACAGCTGCCCTGTCTGGCAGCGCGTCTGGCGCAGCAATTCCAGCCGGTCGGCTTTCGGCGCCGTCAGCGTGTGCTCGTGGCGGAAGACTACTCCCTCGTTGTAATCCGCGAGTCGTCCCAGTGCGATGAAGCCGCGGCGCTCCAGCCGCTGGTTCGTTCCGGGCCCCGTTCCTGGCAATGTGTAATTCTGAAAATAGGCGTAAATCGCCGGCTCGGCATCCTGAATCAGCACGCCGTCCGCGAGCCACTCCGCCAGTTTTCGCGAACCGCGCGCGTAAACATTATCTTCCGCCGAATCCGACGGAAAACTTTTGCCCTTCTCGATCGAAATCAGATTGTACGGACTCGCCGCGTAATACCGTTCCTGCATCTCCGCCGTGATCTTGTCGTAAGGCTGCGTCAGTACGTTCTCGAGCGCAATGCGCTTCGCGTCGTGCCGCACCGCGCGGAATGGAAACATTTCGGCCATATTCCCTCGATGCAAATTTCGCTTCAACCTAAATGTGCGATTGTAACAAGCGTCTCGCCGCTCTCCAACTCGCATTCATCGCTCAAAAAAAACGGCAGCGCAACTGTTTGCCGTCCGCTACAATAACCTATCGCATTGGATTTTTGCGCAAGGCCCGTATTCAAAATATGTCGAACAACGGAAAACAATTTCGTGGCGTAAACGCCTTGATTTTCGATTTGGACGGCACGCTCATCGATTCCAAGCTCGATCTCGCGCTTTCGATGAATGCAACCCTCGAATATCTCGGCCGCAAGGCGATGGATCACGATCAGATTTTCAGCTACGTCGGCAATGGCGTTCCTGTATTGATCAAGCGCGCGCTCGGCGAGCCCACCTCCGAGGAAGAAATCGAGAAGGGGATTGTTCACTTCCTTGATTACTATCGTTCGCACATGCTCGACAACACGCTTCCGTATCCTGGCGTCCGCGAAGCCCTCGATGCGCTCGGCGGCCGTTCGCTCGCCGTGCTCACCAATAAGCCCGTGAAATTCAGCCAGGCGATTATCAACGGCTTGCACATGAATAAATATTTTCGCTTCGTTTACGGAGGCAATAGTTTCGAGAAGAAAAAACCGGATCCGACGGGCTTGAATACTCTGTTGCGGGAGTTCGGCGCCGCTCCCCGCGAAGCCATGATGGTTGGCGACTCCGACGTCGACATTCAGACAGCGCGAAATGCCGGCACTTGGGCTTGTGGTGTCACTTACGGAATGGGCAGCGCGAAATTGCCTGCGTGTGGTCCCGATTTACTGCTCGACAATCTCGCCGATCTCCCCGCCTGCTTGCAAAAATAAATCCCGGCAATGACCGGGAAGGCGCGGTATCGGAAGCGAAAAAAATATTCCGTCGGCGCGCGCCTGTCAGTCCTCCGGCACGTTCCAATCTTCCGGCGGGAAACTGATCTGCCAGAATTTCGGCGCGGCCTTGTCGAATTCAATCCCCACTTGAGCCTTGCCGCCTTGCATCGTTGTTCCCACATAGACGATGCGGCACTGTTGGGCTTCCTCGGTCGCTTTGTGAATCAGCGTAATTTTCTGCTCCGCTTTCACGTCAGCCCTAAGATGAATCAGCGCACCGTGCGCGTTCACCACCAGCGTTTTCGTCTCTTCTTCGAATGCAATTCCTTCGGCATTTCTCGCGCGAACAATCACCGTCACGGAAAGCATTACACGCAGACTGCGGCGCCGCCCTTTGTCGAGAGGCAATTCCTCGGCGTTTGGTGGAGTCGGCATCCTCCCACATTAGCGGTGCGCGCGTGCCACCGCAAATGCGACTCCGCCACGCACTACGAGTCAGTTAACAGCAAGAAGAGTCAGCAAGTCCCGCAACAAGATTGGAGGGAACCTGGCGAGGAAAAGATCGTGGCGTCATTCAAACTGTTGTGGCGTTGTTTACTCACAGCAAATCTGCTCGATCAGCCCGCAAACAATATGGCCGATGGTGATATGCGCCTCCTGGATTCGCTGCGCGTTTCGCGACGGCACGTTAATAAGTAAATCCACTTTGGCGGCAAGATCTCCGCCCGTCTCGCCCGTCATTCCCACCACGAATGCGTTTCTTGCGCGCCCGGCTTCCGCTCCGCGAAGAACGTTGGGGCTTTTCCCGCTGGTCGAAAGCGCCACCACAAGGTCACCCGCGGACGCCAGCGATTCAATTTGTCGCGCAAAAATATTCTCGAAGCCGAAATCGTTTCCTGCCGCGGTCAAAATTGACGCATTCGTCGCCAGCGAAATCGCCGCGAGCCCCGCCCGGTTCCGTTGCAGCCGAACCACAAGTTCCGCCGCCAAATGCTGCGCGTCCGCCGCGCTGCCGCCATTGCCCAAAAAAATAATCTTGCGACCGCCTTTCAGCGCCGCGCCGCCCATCTCGGCGAATCGCGCAACGCGGCCAAGCAGTTCTTCGGAAAAGTTTTGCTTAACGCTCGCGCTCTCGTTAAGTTCGCTGCGAATCCGGTCGATGAATTCTCGCACGCTTCCTCGCACAAACGAATCGCGACTACCGCCCAATAAAGCTGAACATTAGCACCGAAAGCACGAACAGCGTCAGCGCAACGTACAGCCAGTCCCGTTCCTCGAAGAACGCGAATACGCTAAACGCGACGCGCGCCACGGGCGTGGCGACGAGCATCACCAGCCCAAACTGGATCCAATTCCGGCCGTGCCATGAAAAAAGACCCCTCATGATCCCGCGAAATCCATTCAAGGCCGCGGGCTCTCCCTGAAACGTCCGGTAATCCGGCGTCACTCCCCCGCTTTGCGCCAAATACCAAATCCCGCCGATCAGCACGACGATTGACGACAAAATGACGCCCGTACGTAACAGTACCGAAATAATCCGGTCCATCCTCTCGTCATTCCATTGATTGTTCGCTTCCGGCATTTACAGTTTTCCTGAGAGTCCTTTTGCCAGCATCTCGATTCCCAGCACCACAATCGCAACGCTGAACAAAACGCGAAGATATTTCGTCGTGGCGCCCGGCAGGATGCGCGCTCCGATAAATGCGCCGAAGAGAACTCCCAACATCACGGGCATCGCCAGCGCTGGATCCACGTATCCGCGGCGGAAATAAATTCCCGCGCTGGCCGCCGCCGTCACGCCAATCATAAAATTGCTCGTGGCCGTCGAGACTTTGAAGGGAACCTCCATCGCCTGATCCATGCCCAGCACTTTCAACGCGCCGCTGCCGATCCCCAGCAGCCCGGAAAGAATCCCGGCGCAGTTGCAGACCAAAAATCCAATCGGCACGCGTCGAACCGTATATTTCTTGAGCCCCTCCGCGGTCGGATAATCGCCATTCAAGCGAAGCCGTTCCGCGAGCCGATCCGGTGGCCGCGTATCAATGATGTCTGGCATTTTCCGGAGCGACAGATACGCCGAGAAGATCAGCACAAGCCCAAAAATAATCGCAATCGCGGCGGGAGAAACCTTGGCCACCAGATATGCGCCCAATAGCGCGCCCAACGTTGTCGCCACCTCCAGAAACATCCCGATGCGCACGTTGGAATATCCTTCCTTCACGTACGCAGCGGCTGCCCCCGACGATGTGGCAATCACGGAGATCAGCGAAGCGCCCGCCGCATAATGGATGTTCACTTTGAATGCGAGCACGAGTAGCGGAACGATGATGACTCCGCCGCCCAAGCCAGTCAGCGATCCAAGCAACCCCGCGCCAAGCGAACATATCCAGATCAACAGCGTGAACAGCAGCAGATTCATGAACGTACTTACCCTCGGCGCGTACCGCGCCCCAAGAAAGACCCCGGTCGCGCGCACTGTCGACGCTACAAAGACTCGCACAACACCTGTCGAGTCGCAAATTCAATCTGTGATTTTTGTTCCGCCGCGCAAATCCAGCGGCGCGCCTGGGACGCGGTGAATGAGCTTTCCAATCTCTGAATCCTGCGCTATCTTCGCCGGCAGATGATCGATATTCATTGCCACATCCTGCCTGATCTCGATGACGGTTCGGATTCACTGGAAACTTCTCTCAAGATGGCCGAGATGGCCATTGAGGATGGCGTCACGCACGTGATCGGCACGCCGCACGCCAACAATCGTTATGCGTTCGTCCCGGAACTGGTGCGCTCTCGCCGGGATGAACTTCAAGCGAAGGTGGGCGAGCGTCTCCCCATTGGCATGGGCTGCGACTTCCATTTGAGCTACGAGAATTTCGAAGCGCTTCGCGAGGAGCCTCCGCGATTCACGCTGAATCAGAAAAACTATTTGCTCGTTGAATTTGCGAATTTCTCCGTTCCTGCCTCGCTGGATCAAACGCTTCACCAAATACAACTTCTAGGTCTTCAGCCGATCATCACGCATCCGGAACGCAATCCCCTGATTCGCGCCGATTGGGAACGGCTTTGGCGCTGGTTGCATCAGGGCTGCTTCGTGCAAGTGACCGCGCAATCGCTCACCGGAGGTTTTGGCGAGCATGCGCAAACCGCGGCGGAAACTCTGCTCGATTCGAACGCCATTCATTTCATCGCCAGCGACGCGCACAACGTGACGTCGCGGCCTCTGCGGCTCAGGCCGGCTTATGACCTTATCGCGGAGCGCAAGGGCGTCGAAATCGCGCAAGCATTGTTCGAGGAAAATCCGCGCGCCGCATTTGAAGGGCGCCCGCTGCCGTATCTCCCCGCATTTCCGGAGGTAAAATCCTCGCGCGGCCCGGAGAAAAGCGGCGGCCGCAAGCGGTTCTGGTTTTTCTAGATTTTTTTTCTCTACGAAAATAATTCCAGCACTTCTTCATAACGCTTGAACGGCGGAATCAAGTACGCGCCGGGCATTTCCGTGCGCGCCCAATCGAGCATGCGCCGCGCCAGCACGAATCCACGCTCGCGCGCGGCGGAACCAGCCGATTCGAGTTCTTTCAAAGTGGCTTCGGGAATCACGATTCCCGGGACTTCGTTATTCAAACGCAGCGCCTGCTTGTAACTTGTGAGCGGCCACAACCCGACGAGCACGGGCACGGGCGACGCGCCGCCGATTTTTTTCAGGAATGCGTGCCAATGCTCGGGATCGAAAATCGGCTGGGTCATGGCGAAGTGCGCGCCCGCTTCGACTTTCGCGAAGAAGCGCTGGATTTCGTTTTCGATGTCGTCCGCGACCGGATTCACGGCGACGCCGATGGTGAAATTCGTCGCGCCGCCGAGATTCTTGCCCGCCCAGTCGGTCCCTTGATTGAGCCGCGCCAGCACTTTCACCAGGCCGATGGAATCGACTTCGTAGACGCCGCTCGTCTCCGGATGATCGCCCAGCGACGGCGGATCGCCCGTAATTGCGAGCACGTTGCGCACGCCGCCGATGGACCACGCGCCGAGGAGCATCGCCTGCAAGCCGATGATGTTCGCGTCGCGCGTGGTTAAATGCGGCACGGTTTCGACGCCGTGCGCTTCGAGTGCGCCGGCCATCACCAGCGCGTCCATGCCCACGCGCGCCAGCGTGCCGCTGTTGATGTCGATGGCGTCCACTTTTCCCGAAGCCATCACGCGCTTCACTTGTTCGAGGACGCGGTCGATGCTGGTCCCCTTTGGCGGATCGATTTCCACCGAGACGACGAATTTTCCCGATTGAATTTTTTGCCAGAGGATGCTTTCCGGCTCGCGCGACGCGAGATGACGCGTTTTTTCGCGCGGTTCGAGAATTTCCTCCACCGCGCCGCTTGCGACGGAAACGTGCGCGGCGCGCGAGGGCCGGAAATTTTTCATCGCGTCGACCATGGCGCGGACATGTTCTGGCGTGCTGCCGCAGCAGCCTCCTAAAATCCGCACGCCCAGCGAAGCCGCGTCGCGCGCGAATTGCGCAAAATATTCGGGCGAAGACTTCGGATAGACGATGCGATCGCCGACCCGTTTCGGGAATCCGGCATTGGGCATTCCGCTGACGCGCACGTTGGAATTTTTCGTCAGATTCGTCAACTCGCCAAGGATGGGAAGCAGAAGCTGCGGGCCGATGGTGCAATTCGCGCCGATGACCTGCACGTCTTTTGTCTTGATTTTCGCCACCGCGTCTTCGGGGCGCGTGCCGTCCACGGTGCTGCCTTCCTCGGAATAGGTGAGCTGCGCGACGATGGGCAATTTGGAAAACGAGCGGATGGCGTCAATCGCGGCGAGAATTTCTTCGAGTTCGCTGAACGTTTCCAAAATATACAAATCGACGCCGCGCTCTTCGAGGGCCGCTGCCTGCTCGCGGAAGATTTCGTGAATCTCACCGGCGGGAAGCTGTTTGCCCTGGCGCAAAGTGCCGAGCGGGCCGATGGAGCCGGCGATCAGAACTTCATGACGTGCAGCCTCGCGCGCTTCGCGGGCGATTTTCACTCCGCGATGATTGAATTCTCCCGCGCGATCGCCCAAGCCGAGCGCCGCGAGCTTGTGACGGTTCGCGCCGAAAGTATTTGTCTCGATGATTTGCGCGCCCGCTTCCAAATAAGTTTGGTGAACGCGGAAGACAGCCTCGGCTTGCGTCGAATTCAGTTCGTCGAGGCAGCGCTGCGGCCCCAGCAGTTCATAGAGCATCGAGCCCATCGCGCCATCGCCGATGAGCACCGAATCGCGCAGCCGCTCGTTGAGGTCTTCAATCTTCATTTCGCGCCTTGTTCCCTGGAATGAGCCGCCCCGGCTGAAAATTGCCGAAAAAGGAAGCTGGCAGTATAGCATTGGAGCGCCCCTGCGCCACTGGTCGGGGCGGCGTTGCTGGGGCGTCGACACAAGTTGAATTCATTACCGATCAAGAAAATGTAAACCACTGGATATAGGGGACTTACGCAAACGCGACTGTGCGTTTCATTACCGATCAAGACTTGGCGTTTTCGGGGAGGTTTTGGCCGTTCCGAGGTGCGTTTTGGTCCGTTGTGCGCCGGCGCTGCTGGCATCGTCGAATTTTCGCTCAGACAAGGCTAGCACGATGTGGCGCGCAGCGATAGTTGAAGTGGCTGTGGAAACGGCGGCTGAGCAGCAAAACAGGGGAGGATTGGCGTTATCACTTAGCTGAGCCGGTGTCCGCGGCAAGCGCGTCGGCGATGGCGAGCATTTTGGTGACGCTGTTCCAGTTGCGGCATGTGCCGGAGACTTTGAGCGTTCTTTCGATGAGCGACCAGGTGAGTTTTGAGCGGCCCATGCCGTTGGGATAGTAAATGTAGAGCTCTCTGCCGTCGATGCGCAGTTCTTCGGGATCGGTCTTGAGCTTCAGAAGATTGTCGCGAGCTTGCGGGGCGGGAGCGCCGGCAAGGAAAGCGATTATGAGTTTGCCTGGCTCGATGCTGCGGCGCTTGGCGAAGGGATTTCGCGCGATGACGTCGCGCAGTTCGTCAGAGGTGCGAAGAATCACATCGGGACGAAAGCCGAACCTGCGCTCGATGGCGGTTTGAATCTGGCTGGTTAGTTTGGCGAGGTTGCGCTCTTTCGTCTTGAAGATGACGTTGCCGCTTTGGATGAAAGTCTGGCAGCCGGTGAATTTCAGGGATTCGTAGAGCGCACGGAGCGCGTCCATTTTGATTTTGTTGTGGCCGCCGACGTTGACGCCGCGCAGCATGGAGATGACGATGGGCATGGAGGGAGAGTATAGCGCGGGGAAGGTCAGTGGCTAGTGGTTAGTGGCGAGTGGCTAGTGAAGGCAAAGAGAAAATCCCCACCCTTCGCAAAAGGCGCTCAGGATGGGGCACCCGAAAATTCTACAACCGGCTGCTTGGCTGGGCGAAGGGCGGGGCACCCGGTGGGGTTTGTTTTCCGAACGTTATGCGGCCCAGTTCGGCCTTGATGCGTTTACGTTCGGCGGGATTCGAAGATGCGCTCAACCGATCCGCCAGTTCGAAGAATTTGATTTTCTCGGCTTCTTGCGAGGCACTCGGCGTCATTTGTCTTTCCTAGTGATCTGCAGAACATTGTCTTTGAGAAGTTGATCGAATGCCTCTTGCTGTTCGGCACTCTGAAAGAATCGCTTCGGAATCACCGTAAAAGACCGCGAACCATAATACAGGATGTAAGAGTGAGCAACTACAAGCGCGCGCGAATACATGCTCCACTGAAGCTCGGAGTCAATGTGCGCCGTGCGAAAGTGAATACCCTCCGTCGAAAAGGCAAGCGAGTATTCATCGCGGAACTTCGGCTCGCCCCGGAAAACTAGGAGCGGGATGACTGTGAAGGCTGCGACGAGAAGAAGGCCGAAGGCCGCTGCCACGCCGACAAGGGTCATGCCGATCCATTGCGAATCGCTCCAACGCCAATAGTAAATGCCCGCAACCGCGAGCAAGATGACCAAAGGGATGTCGAGCCAGAGTCTCAGACGCGAAGCGTAATGAGCGCGCACGGCTCGTGAAAAGTCGCTCTGCGAGTAACGGAAAGAAAGATTAATCGTCGAATCCATCGATGTTCAGGACGCTCTGCGTGATGCGTGCTGGAGATGAGTCGATGAAACGAGCTTAGCCTAACACGAAATCGCGGGCCGCGCCCGGTAGCAGGCGGCAACAGAAGAGAAAATCCCCACCCTTCGCGAAAGGCGCTCAGGATGGGGCACCCGGAAAAGCAGATTGCCTGCCTGCGGCAGGCAGGCTCGTCGGATGCTGGTCGGATCCTCGCCCACCTAGGCGGGCAAGCTCGGAATGACAAACAGGCAAGCCGCAGAGTCTCGAAAAGGCGCGAGACTCTGCGCTACAAGGCAAAGCGGCGTCGAGCCGCCGCACTCCACAAAAAATCAGCGCTTTTGTTCCATGATGCCGGCGATGGTGTCCATCAAATCGAATTTGGTGAGGATTTCGAATTTGCCGTTGGACATTTCGACGAAGACGGCGGGGCCGGAATGGCTGAGGAGATGGGTGACGCGTTCGACGGGGGAATCGCTGGGGACGCGCGGAAGAGCTTCGGCCATGACTTCGCGGATGACGAGTTTGCGAAGATCTTTGCCTTGCAGCGCGAGATTGAGGATTTGGTCTTCGTAGATTGTGCCAATGGGAGTGTCGTCCTCGAAAATCGGCAACTGCGAAATATCCTGCTGCTGCATGATGTGCAGCGCGTGAAAAACGGTTTGATATGGGCGGGCGATGACGAGCTCGCGATGCTTGCCGTTTTGCAATTTGACGCGAACGACGTCGGCGGCGCAGAGAGGAACTTCGGATTCGACGTAGCCGTGCTCGCGCATCCAGCCGTCGTTGTAAACTTTGCTCAGGTAACGCATGCCCGTGTCGGGGAGGAAGGCGACAACGACGTCGCCTTTTTTGCATTCGCGCGCGAGGCGCAGCGCCGCTGAAACGCATCCGCCGCCGGAGCCGCCGGTGAAAACGCCTTCCTGTTTCGCGAGGCGGCGGGCCCAGACGAAAGATTCCTCGTCGGTGATTTGCAGAATGTCGTCGAGGACTTTGAAGTCCATCGTCGAGGGGAAAATATCTTCGCCGATGCCTTCGACGACGTAGGTTTTCGCTTTGCCGACATTTCCCGTCTTGAAAAATTCGTAATAGAGCGAGCCGATGGGGTCCACGCCGATGATTTTCACGGCGGGATTTTTCTCTTTCAGGAAACGGCCGACACCGCTGATGGTGCCTCCCGTGCCCATGCCGCAGACGAAATGCGTGATTCTGCCTTCCGTGTCTTTCCAGATTTCCGGGCCGGTGGTGCGGTAATGCGCCTCGGGATTCATGGGATTTTCGTACTGATTGGGATAAAACGAATTGGGAATTTCGCGCGCGAGTTTTTTCGCGACGGAATAGTAGCTGCGCGGATCGTCAGGCTCAACGGCGGTGGGGCAGACGATGACTTCGGCGCCGAAGGCTTTGAGGAGATCGATTTTTTCGCGCGATTGCTTGTCGGTGATGGTGAAAACGATTTTGTAGCCGCGGACGGTGGCGACGAGCGCGAGGCCCATTCCTGTGTTGCCGGAGGTGCCCTCGATGATCGTGCCGCCGGGTTTCAGGAGTCCTGTGCGTTCGGCTTCGTCGATCATCCAGGTGGCGATGCGATCTTTTACGGAGCCGCCGGGATTCATGTAATCGGCTTTGACGTAGACTTCGGCTTCGATATCCTTGGTGATGCGATTCAGCCGGATGAGCGGCGTTTCGCCGATGGCTTCGAGGATGTTTTTGCAACGCATGTCGGCAGCGGCCTCTCGCTTCGTTGAGCTAGCGCCAGCTTACGAAGTTTGGGGCGTGAAGTCCAGACGGTCGAGCGAAGCGGTTTACAATCGGGTTGTATGCTACTGTATGGTTAAGATTTGGGAGGATTCATGCGCCGCCTCGACGACTACAAGACAATCCTCTATCGTCAGGAAGATGGCTCCTGGGTGGCCGAAGTACCGGCGATTCCGGGCTGCTATGCGCTGATGCCGACGCGCGAAGAGGCGCTCGCGGAACTCTCCAACGTCTTCCGAATGATTGCCGAGGAGTATTCCGAAAAGGGAACCTCGCTGCCCGCCGACACCACTGAAATTCTTCATGCCTAGCGCCACCGCACGGCAATTTCAGAAGGCCGCACAACGATTAGGATTTTCCAAAACGAGGCAGACGGGAAGCCACGAGCGGTGGAATCACCCGGACGGAAGGGCCGTTACAATTCCCATTCATGGTGGCCGCGAGATTGGCCCGCCATTATTTTTCAAGATTCTCCGGCAACTTGGTGTAACGCTGGAGGAATTTCAGAACCTGCTCTAGGCGCAAAATCGCGGCGGCGCCGCGGAATCAGCTAAACGGAGGAGAAAAGGTGCAGAGGCAGAATATTTCGAGCGGGACGCCGTGGGAGCCGGTGGTTGGTTATTCGCGGGCGGTGCGCGTTGGCGCGCATGTATATGTGGCAGGGACGACGGCGACGAATGCGAGCGGCGAAATTGTGGGGAAGGGCGACGCATACGCGCAGGCGGCACAGACGCTAAAAAATATCGAGTCGGCGCTCGCGAAGGCCGGAGCGAAGCTCGAACACGTGGTGCGCACGCGATTGTTCGTCGCCAACATTGCGGACTGGGAGAAGATCGGGCGCGCGCATGGAGAAGTGTTCGGCAAAATTCGTCCTGCGTGCACGATGGTGCAGGTGAGCGCGTTCGTGACGCCGGATATGTTGGTGGAAATCGAAGCGGACGCGGTGATTCTCGACGGCGAGTGATGGAGTGCGGGTGTTTTCTTAAGCAGCGCAGCGGGCTGAACCTTCGAAGCATCTCCTGACGGTTGGGTTACAATCCAATTGGAATGGGCGATCCGCCACAGGGCGCAATTCGCATCGCGGGGGGAAGGGCATTCAGCCGCGTCGCGATTATTTTGCTGCTTCTTTGCGCGATTGCGTTTGGCTCGGCCGTTGGGCTGCTGTTTGTTTACAGCAGCGACCTGCCGCAAATTCAGGAGCTCGAAAATTACCGGCCCAATATAGTGACCGAACTTTATGCGGATGACGGCACGTCCATCGGCAGTTTTGCGCTGCAACGAAGAATTCTGCTGACCTACGACCAAATCCCCAAAATTCTGCAAGACGCGATTATTTCCACCGAAGACAGGCACTTCATGGACCACTGGGGCGTGGATTTTCCGCGCATCGCCGAAGCGGCGTGGAGCGACATGGTGCACCGGAAGTTGGTGCAAGGCGCGAGCACGATCACGATGCAGCTCGCGGGCGGACTTTTCCTGAACCGCGCGGACCGCAGTTTCCAGCGCAAAATCGAAGAAGCGATGCTGGCGATTCAAATTGAGCGGCACTATACGAAACAGCAGATTCTGACGATGTACTGCAATCAGGTTTACCTGTGGAACGGGAACTACGGGTTCGAAGCAGCGTCCGAATTTTATTTCGGCAAACACGTGGGCGAATTGACGTTGCCGGAAGCGGCGTTGCTCGCGGGAATTATCCGCGGGCCCGTTTATTCCCCGACGCGCTATCCGCAAACGGCGCTGGCCAGGCGCAACCTGGTGCTGCAGTTGATGGCGGATAACGGGAAAATCACGCGAGCTCAAGCGAGAGGGGCGCAGCAAACGCCGCTGGGCTTGCAGTTGACGTATCCGCAGAACAATTCCCTTGCGCCGTATTACGTCGAGGAAATTCGCCAGAGGCTCGAACAGGAATTCGGATCCGAGGCGGTGCATCAGGAAGGCCTGCGCGTTTACACAACGCTGAATGTGGCCATGCAACGCGCCGCGGACCAGGCCGTGCGCGATGGTTTGCACGCCTACGACCGCCGCCACGGCTGGCGTGGCGGCCTGCCAAATATTTTTCGCGCGCATTTGGGCACGCTGCAAAGTTACGACTCGCCCGATTGGCGCGAGCCCATTGCCGTGGGGAGTTACGTCACGGGATTAATCAGTGCGGTAGACGCGAAAGCGGCGGTGGCGAAAATCGGAGCGTATCGCGCGGTGATTACGGCGCCGGATTTTTCATGGACCGGAGAAAAGTCGCCGGGGAAGCTGCTGCACGTGGGCGACTTGGCAAATCTGTATATCGAGAATCTCAATGGCGCCACGGCGAACGTGCAACTCGAACAAGTGCCGGCGGCGCAGGCTTCGTTGCTGGCCATTGATAATGGCACGGGAGAAATCAAGGCTATGGTTGGGGGCTATAGCTTCGAGAACTCGAAATTCAACCGCGCGACACAAGCGATGCGGCAGACGGGGAGTTCATTCAAAGTGTATGTGTACACCACGGCGCTCGAGCAGGGCATGACGCCTTTCGACACGATTCTCGACGCGCCCGTGACGTACACAAGCGGCGGGCAAGTGTATTCGCCGCACAACTACGACAATCTATTCGAGGGGAAAATCAGTCTGCGACGCGCGCTGGCGGATTCGCGCAACGTGCCTGCCGTGCGCCTGCTCGACCATGTGGGAATACAAAATGTGATTACCACGGCGCGGCGGTTCGGCATTACCAGCCCGCTACCGCCCTATTTGCCGCTTGCGCTCGGCGCCGCGGACTTGACGCTGCTTGAACATACGTCCGCGTTCACTGTTTTTCCGGATGACGGCATTCATATTCAGCCGCACATGATTCGGCGCGTGACTTCGTACGATGGGGCGATTCTCGACGAGACGCGCCCGAAAGTCACGGATGTGATTCCGCCGAATGCCGCGCGAACCATGACGGCGATGCTCGAAGACGTGGTGCAATTCGGCACCGGCGTGCGCGCGCAGGCCCTGGGGCGACCGTCCGCGGGAAAAACGGGCACCACGAATGATTTCACGGATGCCTGGTATATCGGGTTCACGCCGCAGTTGACGGCGGGCGTGTGGACGGGCTTCGACGATCCTAGAATGTCGCTCGGTAAAAAGGAAACAGGGGCGCGCGTCGCGTTGCCGATCTGGCTGGAATTCATGGAACAGGCGAGCAAGGGTATGCCGGTGGAGAAGTTTCAGAATGTGGTGCCGCTTGAAGAACTGGCGAAATCCGTGAATGAGCAAGTTGATGTGCCGGATACGGCTCCTCCTGCCGACGCGACGGAGCAGGGATTACCGCAGACAACGCCCGCGCAAGTGCCGAAGCCTCCCGCGAAGCCTCCGATTCCGCATAGCGGGCCGGGTTCTACAAGTCCCGGGCGCCTGTAGAGGCCATTGGCGCGTTTGCGAACCGTGCCTGGAGCAGCGGGAATTGTTAGAAGCGCTTACTTTGATTCAGCTTGCTGTTTTGCGATCTCCTGCCGCAAGCGGTCGCGCAACGCTCGGGCAAAGGGGTAAGCAAACGCTCCGAGACGCAATTTGCCGCTGGGCGCGAGTGTCAAGGTGACACCCTGCTGATATGGGGAGCGAGCGCCGGTCAGTTCGACGCAACGAATCTGCGTCCACGGAATTGCGCTCCATCGAAAATAGCGCCTGACCCGAAGTTCCGCTGGAGACAATCGAAGCGCCCACCCCCAAAGTCTTCCGGCGTCCAACAAGAAAACAATGAGAATGAACCAGGCGAGGACAGTGAAGCGCGCGGACTTCGGCGGGGGCGTTGTAACACTGAACCAGAATAACGAGATGCCGAGCAGCGCTTCAAAGACTGGAGCAATGCGCTCTCGCATGAGTCGCCGAGAAAGATCGAAAGACGCCGAGCTTTCCTTCTCCTTAGCACGAGTTGCTGCCGGGTTGAGGGACAAGAGAAGCGTTCCGGAATCAGCGTCGTTTTCGACGAGGTCGAAACCAAACGCGCGGAGTTGCGACGTGATCAGCTCAGCGCGGTCCGGAGATTTCGTCTCTACGAGCAAAGTATCAGCGCCCCAGCCGCAAATCTCAATGCCCGCGGTTCGGCAGAATTCGCGCACCTGTTGCAGCCACGCCGGCTTTTCTTTGCCCATGCGAAAAGTGTAGCAGTTGTGTGAGGCTGTCATTTCAGGTGGGTAGCACCTGAATCCAAATGGTAACCGCGTGACACACCGCGCGGAGCATCGCGCGGAAGCAGAAATCCTGTCATACGGAGTTTTTGCGTTGCGGCAATTACTTCCGGAAAGGATCCCAGCCTTTGGCGAGCAGAAGCGTTTCTGTTCCGTCGTCGCAAGCGAGCACGATTTGCGTTTGGCGCTTGATTTCTCCTATGCACGTGATGGGAATTTTGGGCGTGAAGCGGCGAAGGAGTTTTGAGGATTTTGGGCGGACGGTAAAGAGCAAGCCGTAATCTTCGCCGCCATGAAGAGCCAGTTCGAGTCCGTCAAATTTCTGGCGAGCGAGCGCAGCGGGTATCTGTACCCTTGGGATTTTGGCGGACCAAATGCGCGCGCCCACGCCGCTCGCGTCGCACAAACGGGCCAAGTCGGTCGAAAGGCCGTCGGAAATATCCATCATGGACGTGGCGATTCGGCGAGCGGCCAGCCATTGACCTAGCGCGAGCGGGATTCTCGGGTAGAGATGCGGCTGAAGGAATCTTCGCAAGCTCCGCCGATGCGCTAGCCCACGCAAAACCACCTCGAGCCCAAGCTGCGCACGGCCCAACTGTCCGCTCACATATATACGGTCGCCGGGCCGCGCACCAGACCGCGTAATCGCCCGCCCAGGGGCAACTTCACCGAGCACAGTGACGCTAATCATCACGTTCTGGCTTTTCGAAGTGTCGCCACCAATGAGGCGGATATTCAATTCGCGCGCCGCTTTCGCCATTCCGGTGGCGAAGCCGTCCAGCCAGCGGCCTGTTTTCGTCCCCGGGAGCGCCAGTGCGAGCAGGAAGTAACGCGGGCGCGAGCCCATGGCCGCCAAATCGCTCACGGCGCGCGCCAGCGACTTATACCCGATGGATTCTGGCGGATGACTGCCGGCGCGGAAATGCACTCCTTCCAAGGAGGAATCGCAACTGACCACCCATTCGAATTTCGAAGACTGGCGGAGAATGGCCGCGTCATCTCCAATGCCCAAGCGTGCTGCAGCCAGAGGCGGAGTACCAGCCCTAATACTTCCAAGCGAAGGAATGCGCCGAGCGAGACGGGCGATTAATTTATCTTCCATGTTTTCAGCTTTCTCCGGAGCATACACCCGCTCGCACTGACCCGGGTCACAGCTCTTCTACTGTACTTCAGGGCAGTTGTAATCGCTCGCCGCAGTCCGTAAAATGCTCAGGAGCGGTTTACTACGGCCGGATTATGAAGCCATCCGGCGAAGAAAGCGAGCCGGGCCGGCCCAGACGTATATTTTTGGTTGACTCTGTTGGGTTGAGCACTTATATTCGCGGCGGGTTTCGAACCAAGTCTCCCGGTTCAAACGCTTTTTATAAATTGCGCAGACCGCGCTGAGGGACCAGCGGTCATCTAATCCAGCGCAAAGAGAAACTAAGAGTCAAATCGCCATTATGAGAAAGAAATTCTATACATTTCTCATTGCTTCCTCGGACTCGGGGAACATGCGCCGTTTGCGCATCCCGCATTATGTCGTCCATTTGCTTGCGGTGCTCGTAATCGTGGGCGGCATGACGGTGGTTGTGGCGGCCGGCGCGTATTCGCGGCTGATCTGGAAGGTGACTGCGTACAATTCTTTGCGCCGCGACCAGGCAACGCTCACCGTGCAATACAAACAACTCCAAAACCAGGTAACGGACGCGGATCAGCGTCTGAATTCCTTGCAATCATTGGCCAGTGAAGTGGCCGTGGCGTACGGCTTGACGCGAATCCCGGAAACGCCCTTTAGCGCTTCGAATTCGACGATGCAATCGGAATCGGCATATCAGCAGACGCTCGATCGGTTTAATTTTCTTGAACAGAATGCGACCGCTGTGGTGCTGGTTTCGGACGGCGGCCTGAAGCTTCTTCCAGGGATGAAGCTGGCCAACGCATCGTTTATGCCTTCCTTATGGCCGGTGATGGGCAGAATCACCAGCCGCTTTGGCGAGCGCCTGGATCCATTCGGCGGCGAGGGCGAATTTCACAGAGGATTGGACATTGCGTCGCATTATGGCGATGACGTTCGGGCGGCGGGAGACGGCGTGGTGGTCTTCACGGGAGACCGGGAAGGCTACGGGCGCGTCGTCATTGTTGATCACGGTTTTGGTTTGACAACGTGGTACGCGCACCTTTCGGCGTATGCTCTGCAGCCTGGAACGCCGGTGAAACGCGGCGATGTGATTGGCTATGAAGGCGAAAGCGGACACGCGACGGGACCCCATGTCCACTTTGAAGTGCGCCTGCACGATGCGCCGGTCAACCCCTGGCGATATCTGCATCAGGTGGACGCCGGCGGCGCTGTAACGAGCGGCGACTAAGCTTCCCGCAGATTGATTGTCGGATTCTCCCTTAGAATCAATTCCGCAGCGTGGACCTGCGTTCTTATCGCGTGCCATTTCCTTGCGGAGCGGAGCTGGCCGCGGCGCGGAGCATTTGCGGGCTAATTTGAAGATGCAAGCGCACGAGGTGGCCGTCATGCGAAATCTCAGCCGCTTTTAACAGGGCGTCGAGCGCGGGCCACTGCGGGCCGATTTCCTGCCGCGTTTTCGGATCGACCATGGCCGCGCGTCCCATCCAAACCAAACCTTCGAGAGCCGTGGACAATTGAAAAGCGTCGAGCGTGGAATCGCATTCCGCGGTGGCGGCGACTTTCAAGTTTTGCCCGGCAGGCAAGCCCGCGAGCGTGATGTTGTGAACGCTTTGCAGCAAGTGTGCAAGTTGCGCCGAGTGCGTTTCGTCGACGCCAACATCCTTGGCCAAATCTGGAGTGCGCGCCACGGCGTAAATCGGAGCGCCGGCGACTTTCGCGATGCGTTGGGACATTTCCGAATCCAGTCGCTCGCGCGCGGAGTCAAGCATCGCTGAAATTTCAGGTCCGTCGGCGAGAATAATTTCCGTTGGCGACGCAAAAAAGAAGCGCACGGTTCGTGACGAATTTTCTTCCGGGACTTCGTAAATTTTCCACCGACCATGTTCCACAATTTTGCCGCTGTTGCGCAGTGCGTAGCGCTCAATTTTTGCCTCATTGAATTTCCCCTGCGCAATGGCCACCGCGGTTGTGGGCGAGTCTTTTGGCCACAGCGCCAGCGCGACGCGATCGAGATCGCGCGAATAATCAAAGCCAGTCGAACGCACGAATGCCGTGTATTCAGGGTCTTGCGACGAAGTAGGCGCGAGACCGGAAAGCTCTCTTCCAATCGGCGCGGCGCGCAGAACGGCAATGTCCGCGAAAACCACGGCAGAAGCGCCGGCGGGCAAGTGATGAATTAGATCGGCCGAATTCGTGACGGAAGTTCCGCCGCTCGAGTTCGCGGCGGCGGAACTTGGCAGGACTGAAAATTGAGCGTCTTCGGCCCGGAACTGCGCTGCTTTTTTGTGCGCGTGATAAACGTAACCCAGCACCGCGGCAGCGGCAAGACAAGCGGCGAGAACGGTGATGGCTGTGCGTTTCATGCGGCCGGGTGCGGCTACTTTTTCAGTATAGGTTTGGGCGGGAATGGTGTAAAGTTGATGCTTGGCGTATAATTTCAGAGTCAGCTTGGCACGAGCCGTGCTGGCTAGTCGCACCCCCTTGCAATTTGATTGCCCGCGTGATAGGTTTGCAAGGTTTGGCGTGCTGGCGTAGCTCAGCTGGTAGAGCATCTGATTTGTAATCAGAGGGTCGGGGGTTCAATTCCCTCCGCCAGCTGAATTTTTGAGGATCGGGATTTTGGGTTTGGCTCTGGTGAATTCCTCGCATTGAAAAATGAACGGGCTGGTGTCTTTGGACACGAGCCCTTTCTGCGTTGCGAAGTTCCCCGACGGGGACCAGCGTCTCAAGTCCCGGTGTTCTTGCGGGACGGGTGGGTGAGTGGCTAAAACCAGCAGACTGTAAATCTGCCGCTCCTTGCGGGCTACGGAGGTTCGAATCCTCCCCCGTCCACCATCGTATCGCGAGGGCGCCGAAGCACACTGAAGGCGGGACACAGTTCGATCTCGAAAAACTTGGGCGGAAGTTCGGAAGACATCGTTGGAAGTCGCGACACGCGCGCGGCCAACGAACCGGTGGATGCCTGGGTAGCTCAGTTGGTAGAGCGCGTCCTTGGTAAGGACGAGGTCACCGGTTCAATCCCGGTCCCAGGCTCCAGAATTACGAAACAGGCTGGCTAATAGTTGGCGGGGGTAACTCAGGCTTGCCTGCCGCAGGCAGAGGTAGAGTGCTTTTAAACTGAACGGAGGATCACCGCCCGCCACGGCGGGCAGGGTTCAATCCCGGTCCTAAGGTTCCAGAATTTGGAGCCGCGATGCAGATTGAATAGCTAGGTGGTTCGCATACGCACTACGGAGTGGCAGCGACGGCGGGTTTTACGTCGGAATGACAAGTGATATTGAGAGGCGAGTGAAGGAACACAACAGCGGGTCCAACCGTTCGACTCGATCTCGTGTTCCGTTTACGTTGTTTTACTCCGAGCAGTGTGCTTCGCCGCGCGAGGCTCGTGAGCGAGAGAAATACTTAAAGAGCGGCCAGGGACGTGATTTTTTGAAGTTGCAGGCAAGCAAGCCGTTTGTGAAGAGTGTTGTTAGGGCGGGGGTAACTCAGGGGTAGAGTCTCTGCCTTCCAAGCAGATGGTCGCGGGTTCGAATCCCGTCCCCCGCTCCAAAGCTTTGGAAGGCGCGAACGAAGAAATTCTGCGGAATTGAGAACGAGGTAGGAAGCGATGGCGAAGGAAAAATTTGAGCGCAGCAAGCCGCACCTGAATATTGGGACGATAGGTCACATCGACCACGGCAAGACGACATTGACGGCGGCGATCACGAAAGTACTGTCGAAGAACAACCCG